>Ga0265293_10003131_pt1 | contig 31351 bp, 30 predicted proteins | sample Munlanlewell138R_FD_192505 | JGI IMG/M metagenome (GOLD analysis project Ga0265293, IMG submission 192505) | Leachate microbial communities from a municipal landfill in Southern Ontario, Canada - Leachate well 138R | ecosystem: Engineered > Solid waste > Landfill > Unclassified | place: Canada... | reverse complement strand
TTTAAACCCAAAGTATACTTTTGAAAATTTTATAATTGGCACTAATAATGAATTAGCTAATGCAGCTGCTTTAGCAATTACTGAAAACTTGGGCAGTAAATATAATCCACTTTTTATTTATGGAGGAGTGGGTTTAGGGAAAACACATTTGTTACAGGCTATTGGTAATAGATTAAAAAATAAGAACAAGAAAATAAAAATTAAATATGCTTCTTCAGAAAAATTTACTGATGAATTAATTAATGCTATCCGAAATCAAAAAATGACTGAGTTTAAAAAAAGTTTTCGTAATTTAGACTTACTTTTAATTGATGATATTCAATTTATTGCTGGAAAGGATAAAACACAAGAAGAATTATTCCATACATTTAATAACCTTCATGGCAAAAACAAGCAAATTGTTTTTACTTCCGATCGTCCCCCTAAATCAATTCCTTCTATTGAAGAACGTTTAAGATCCCGTTTTGAAGGGGGAATGATAGCTGATATTGGTTATCCTGATTTTGAAACACGTTTTGCTATTTTAGAAGAAAAAAGCCAAGAAGTAAGACATTTAATAAGCGATGATGTATTAAGATATATTGCTGAAACTGTCTCTAGAAATATCAGAGAACTAGAAGGAGCTTTGAATAGAATTATTGTTCACGCTCGCTTAAAAAATGGAGCAATTACTTTAGAAGAAGCAAAAAAAATCTTATCTTCAATTCTTAATAGATCTAGCCAGTATATTCCACCAAAAGAAGTTATTAAAAAAATTATATCTTTCTATGACCTTAATGAAAGTGAAATTTTAGGGCATTCAAGAAAAAAAGAACTAGTAAAGCCTAGGCAAATCGTAATGTATCTTTTAAGAAACGAATTAAAGTATTCCTACACTAATATTGCTGAAAAAATGGGTAATCGAGATCATACTACTGTAATTCATGCTTGTAAAAAAATAACAAAAGAAATTGAAGATAATCCAGTTTTTGCTCAAGAAATAACTATTTTAAAAGAAATAATTTATAATAAATAATAAGTGAATAAATTGTTCATAAATAAGTTTATAAATTGTTGAATAAATCACAACTTTAAAAATTATCTAAATTCATCCACTTTTTTTACCCTAATTATATATCTGTTTTCCACTCCTTATCCAGGGAAAAAATAAATTTAATCCTTTAAAATAAAGAAATATATCACTTACCCCCAAAATTAACTTCCTTAATTATAATAATAAATTAATATATAATATATTATAATTAAATTCTTACTTTTTAAATTTTAAAATATTAATATTAACTTAATTAAAAATATGAAATTTACTACTTTAGTTGAAACCATTAAAAGAGCTGTCAATTCAGCAGAAAAAATTACTGGGAAGAATCTTACCTTACCTATTTTAGGTAATATTCTCTTAAAAACAAACAAAAATAAACTTCACCTTTCATCAACTGATTTAGAGATAGGAATAGAATTAATTATTACAGGAAAGATTGAGAAAGAGGGTAAATTTGTTGTTCCTGCAAAAACTTTTTCTAATTTTTTAAATAATTTATCAGAAGAAAAAATTACGATTGAAGAAAAAAATGATGTTCTAGCTGTTAAAAGTGGAAAATATGATACAACTTTTCAAGGGTTTAATCCTGAAGAGTTTCCAATTATTCCCGAAGTAAAAACAGAAAAATATTTAGAAATAGAAAAATTAGATTTTGAAGAATCTTTAGAACAAGTTATTCCTAGTGTTGGTTATACTTCTCCAAAAGCTGAATTAAATGGTGTTTTATTCAAATTAGAAACTTCTGGTGGACAAAAAATATTAAAATTAGTAGGAACAGATAGTTTTCGATTAGCAGAAAAAACCATTCCTTCTTCAAAGATAAAAACAAATATTAAAGATGATTTAGAAATAATTATTCCCTTAAGAACTGCACAAGAAGTTTTAAGGCTTATTCAGGAAAAAACAGAAGATGAAGGATCAGTAATTAAAATTACACCAGAACCTAATCAAGTAGAATTTTCTTTTTCAGATATGCGATTAGTTTCTAGGTTAATTAACGCAGAATATCCTAAATATTCTTCTATTATTCCTAATTCATTTGAAAATCAAATTGTTATAAATAAAAAAGAATTAATTGAGGCGGTCAAGATAATTGGTCTTTTCAGTGGAAAAGTAAATGATATTAAATTTAATTTTAATCCATCTAAAAAAGAGATTACTCTTGAGGCTCAGGACCCTTCTCTTGGGAAAAGTCAAACGATTATTTCTCCTAAAGAAATATCCGGTAATTCAATAGAGATTAATTTTAATCATAGGTTTTTACTAGATGGCTTAAATTCAATTAAAGAAGACAATATTTTTTTAGGGCTTAATAAAGAATCTAATCCTGGATTACTTAAAGGAGATTCAAATGATAGTTTTTCTTATATTTTAATGCCTATTAAATTATAATTTTATGGTATTTGTTCCAATAAAAAATATTTTTTATTCTTGGTTATCTTCAGATAAATTTAAAAAGGTTTTTCAAGGTCGGCAAGTAGTTAGTTGGGCTAATAAATATTTTATTGAAAACAAAAAATGGCCCTCTCATGTTGTGAAGGCCAATTCTTTTAACCAAGGTCGTTTAGTAATTCAGTGTTTTCAAGGAGTAATTTCTTCAGAACTACGGCTAGAAGAATCTCAGTTGAGGAAATATTTAAAAGAGAAAATGCCTAAAATACAGGTTAAAAAGATTTTTTATAAAATTAAATAACTTTTATTTAAAAACAATAATTGAATTTTCTCCTTTTTGATTGAAGCTATCCATAACTTCAATTTTTATTTCATTTTGACCAACTAAGTCATAAAAATTAACTAGATAATAGTATGTATTATCTTCTTTTTTAAAAAGTGGTCCCAAAGATTTTTTATTTAAAAATATTTCTGTGCTAATAATATCTAAAGAGCTTTCTATTTTAACTTCAAGATTAAAGTCAGTGCTAATAAAACTACCTTTTTGAGGGTTAAGAAATTCTATTTTTGGAATATCAGGAAATTCAATAATAGTTTCAGTTGGTTGATCATTTAGGGGAACATAATCAGGTCCTAAGGATAAATTATACTCTTCATTAAAATTAGGAATATTTTGTTGAGCCCAAATAAGAACTGGGGTTTCCCAATTCCAAAATTGAGGATCTCTAAAAGGATTTAATGGGGGAGAATCTAAAAGATTATCTTTGTTTATATAATAAAGAATAGTATGGATTTCTTTTGTAGTTATTATTTCTCCTGTTTCAATATTTTTATAATCTCGGGTATGAACATAATTCCCGTTTAGCATTGGGACTGAAGATCTTTTAATGTCTTCAAGTGTGTAAGGAAGGGGTTCATTAAATGTTTCTGGTGGATAAAATTTTGTTGCTTTTTCCATGAATTCGTGCCAACAAGGAGCTGCTAATTGGGCCCCTGGAGCTCCTGTTCTACTAACTATTGATCGGTCATTATTTCCTGCCCAAACTCCGCTTACTAAAGATGTGGTATATCCAATTGTCCAAGCATCACGATATTCAGAATCGGTTCCAGTTTTTGCAGCTGCTTGAAAATTTGGAAAATGAAGTTGATTGTTCCAGCCAAAAGTAGGTGCTCGGGCACTATTGTCTGATAAAATACTTGTGATTAAACGTGCAATTTGAGTATCAAGCACTTTTTTGCTTTCTAAAGAAAACTCTTCAATCGTTTTGTTGTCAGCATTTTTAATTTCCAAAATTACATTTTGAGGATGATAAATCCCATCTTGGTTGAACACGCTATAAGCATGGACAAGCTCAGTTAATTTTATCCCACCACCGCCAAGAACCAAACTTAAACCATAATGTTCAGGTGGGTCGGTTAAGGTGGTTATTCCGAAATCTTGAGCGGTATTAATACTGTTTTGAATCCCAGCTAAATATAAAACTTTTACAGCCGGAATATTTAAAGATTCGGCTAGGGCTGACCTTAATGTAACAGGTCCTCTTGTTTTTTCGTCATAATTACGTACTAGGTAAGGGATTTGAGGATTAGTTGAAAAATTTGCCACTCTACCGTCAATAGCAGTATCAAAAATAATGTTTTCTGGTAAGAACCCTTTTTTAAAAAGGGTAGCATAAACAATTGGCTTAAAAGAAGAACCAGGTTGTCGAGTACTAAGAACAGTATTAACATTCCCTTCTTTTTCTTCGTTCCAATAATCTCTCGAACCAACCATAGCCAATACTTGACCATTATTAGGGTCCTCAGCAACTAATCCCATATTTTGGACACCTACTTGTTCTTCATTTAAGTCTCCATATTTTGTTACAACTTCTTCTGCAATGTTTTGTAGGTTCATATCTAGGCTGGTAATTATAGTATAGCCGCCTTTTTCTAATTCTTCTTCACTAAATTGATCATAAAGAAGCCCACGAACGTACATTATAAAATGAGGGGCAGGAAATTTTTGTTCAGGGGGGATAAAAACCACTTCTTCCTCCTCGGCTTGTTTAATTTCTTCTTCAGGGCAGTATTCAAGAGTTCTAATCCGCGAAAGAATCCAATCTTTTCGGCCTTCCAGCTCTTCTACATGGTAGCCAAAGGGAGATAAATAATTAGGTGACTGGACTAAGCTTATTAAATAAGCAGATTCAGCTAAAGTTAAGTTTTTTGATTCTTTATTAAAGTAAAACTTGCTAGCAGATTCAATCCCGTAAACATTATGCCCATAATTAATTTGATTAAGATACATAGCGAGGATTTCATCTTTACTATAATTTTTTTCTATCTTTATTGTCAAAATTGCCTCTCGGATTTTTCTAACAATAGTTTTATCTAAAGTTAAAAAAGCATTACGTGCCAATTGTTGGGTGATAGTTGAACCACCACGAAAATCTGATGGGTGAAACAAACGAAGCAAGTTACGGAACATTGAGCGAGTGAATCCTTTTAATGAAAAACCATTGTGTTGATAAAAATCATGGTCTTCAGCAGCTAGGGCAGCTTTTATAACATAAGGAGAAATTTCTTCTAATTCAACAATTGTTCTTTTTTCTCCCCCGTGTATTTCATAAAGCAATATTTCTCCAGTTCTATCATAAATTTTTGTTGACTGAGGAACAATTCTTTCATCAAAAACAGAAGGATCTGGTAATCCTTGGGCGAGTATAAGCGTAAGCAAACTAAGGCCAATTAAAGAGATGATGGCTGCAGAGAAAAGGAATAAAACTGTTTTTTTAACCATTTTTTTGTGGGTAACCATCTTTAATTTTATTAATCCCTGCTAAGGCGACAGCTAAGGCATCAGCAATGTCATCTGGTTTTGGCATTACTTCTAAAGAAAAAAAATATTGAACTGTTTTTTGAACGTCTTTTTTATCTGCTCTGCCATAGCCAATAAGGTTTCGTTTTATTTCTAATGGAGTTAATTCAATACATGGTAAATGATTTTTTTCAGCGATAAGAAGGATTACCCCAATAGCTTCGCTAATGCTCATAACCGTTTTTGCGTTTTTAAAGAAAAAAACTTTTTCAATAGCGAGAATAGATGGCTTATTCTTTTTAATTACACCATTAAGATCTTTAGCAATTTTAGCAAGTCTTTGTCCTTGAGTTTTTTTTGATGTTTCCCAACAGCCGTAATCTATCGGTTTTATATTTGCTTTGCTTGATCGGAGTAAGGCCCAGCCGATACGAGTTGTTCCTGGATCGATTCCTAAAACAATCATTATATTTCAATAAATTATATTATTTTTGTGTTTGAATAAATTTCCTCGACATCACTGTGTTCATCTAAATCATTAAAAAGTTTCTCGAGTTGATTTTTTGTTTCTTCATCAGAAACAATAATTTCTTGCTGATTAATAAAGTCTAATTCAGTTTTGATTAAAGATGGGTCGATAAATTTTTCAAGAGAGTCTTTCATTAAAGAAAGATTTTGAGAAGGAGTATAAATTATTATATCTTTGCCTTCTTCTTTTATTTCTTCAGCTCCTTTCTCAATCATTTCTAAAGAAAGATCATCATTCCAAACTTTTTTAGGTAAAATGATTTTCCCCGTTTCTTTAAAAAGCCATAAAACACTACCGGTTTCTGCTAGTTTTGACTGGTTTTTTTGTAAAATATGTCTTAATTCAGCTAGAGTGCGATTTTTGTTATCTGTGATTGTTTGGATTAGCATTGCAGAGCCTCCTGGGGCATAAGCTTCATATATAATTTCTTCAAGTTTTTTGTCCCCATCTTCCTCACCAGACCCTCTTTTTATTGCTTTTTCTATGTTTTCTTTAGGCATTCCTATTTCTTTTGCCTTATCAATCGCCATTCTTAATTTAGGGTTTGAACCAACATCGGCTCCTTCTCTTGCAGCAACGGTGATTAAGGCAATTAATTTTGAGAAAGCCTTTCCTCTTTTGGGATCAGCAACGGCTTTTTGGTGTTTGACTTTTGCCCACTTTGAGTGTCCAGACATATATACTTTTTATATTTATTATAGATATTAAAACATTATATAACTTTTTTAGCATTTTCGCAATTTTATTATTTTTTTAAAGATATTAAGCTTAGATTTTTTTATATAAAAATATATTAAGATTAATTTTTATGTAGTTGAAAAAAAGATAATTTTAAGGTAGAATTAATAGTATAAAATAAATGAATTTAGAACAATTAGAACAAATAGCTAAGGAGGGCATTGCTTTAGCGCAAGATGCTCAGAGCTTAGAACAATGGCGAATTCAATATTTAGGAAGGAAAAGTGCCCTTTCTTTATTTTTTAATTCTTTATCAAAATTATCGCTTCAAGAAAGAAAAACGCAAGGAGAAAAAGCTAATAAAATTCATAAGCTTTTAAAAAATTTATATATAATTAAAAAAGATGAAATAGAGAAGGGTGCAAATGAATTAAACAAAGGCTCGTCAAACTTTCTGGACATTACCCAGCCAGGGGATAAAAAAACTCAAGGCCATCTACATCCCCTGACTTTGGTTTCGAGGGATATAATTGCTTCATTTGAAAAAATGGGTTTTTCTATTATTGAAGGCCCTGAAATAGAAAAAGAATATTATAATTTTGATGCTTTAAATATTCCTGCTGACCATCCAGCAAGAGAAATGTGGGATACTTTATGGATAAAACCAACTTCTAAAAAACAAAAATCCAAGACATTATTAAGAACTCATACAAGTCCAATGCAGGTTCGGTTTATGGAGAAAAACCAGCCACCGTTTCGAATTATTGTGCCTGGGAGATGTTTTCGTTATGAAGCAACAGACTCATCGCATGAGATTCAATTTTACCAAATAGAAGGGTTAATGGTTGGGGAAGATATTAATTTATCTAATTTTAAAGCAATAATTAGTGAAATTATTAAAGATATATTTAAAGACAATGTTTCAGTTCGTTTTAGGCCAAGTTTTTTCCCTTTTGTGTCTCCAGGGGTTGAAGTTGATATTAGGCAAGAATTAAAAGGAGATAAATCAAATAATAATTGGTTGGAAATTATGGGAGCAGGTATGGTTCATCCGGCTTTATTTAAAAGAGTTGATTATGAAAATAACCGCTGGCAAGGATTTGCTTTTGGTTTAGGAGTAGAAAGAATAGCGATGATCAAATATAAAATTGATGATATTAGATTGTTTTTCAATCCAGATATTAGATTTCTTGAACAATTTTAATTATTTTATGGTATGAAGGTTTCTTATAATTGGTTAAAAACTTTATTAAAACTCAATACAACTCCAGAAAAACTGGCCGATATTTTAACAATGAATTTTGCAGAAACCACAGTAAAAAGCTTAGGGAAAAGACCTGTTTTAGATGTAGAGCTTGGATCTAATCAAGTTGCTTGGGCTTCAGGTCATTTAAGTCTTGCTAGAGAAATAGGAGCTTGTTTAGGCAAAAAATTTGTTTTACCTGAGCCCAAAATTAAAGAAAACAAAACTTTAGCAAAAAATCTTTTAACTTTAGATATACAGACTTCTAATTGTAAATATTATTCAGCAAGAATTTTGCAAGGGGTAAAGGTAAAAGAATCTCCGCAATGGTTAAAAGAAAGATTAAGTGATTGTGGAATTCGCCCAATTAATAATTTAGTTGATGCTGCTAATTATGTAATGTTAGAAACTGGACAACCCCTGCATGTTTTTGATTTTGACAAACTTAATTCTGAGCAAAAAACAATTATTGTTAGGCAAGCAAAAAACAAGGAAAAAATTAATGCTCTTGACGGCCAAAATTATATTTTAAATAAAGAGATGATGGTAATTGCTGACAAGAAACAGCCCATAGCTTTAGCAGGCATTAAAGGAGGGCAAGAGACTGGAGTTAACAAGGAAACAAAAAATATTATTTTAGAAAGTGCTAATTTTGTTGGTAATAATATTCATTTAACTTCTAAAAACCTAGGGTTAAAAACAGACGCTTCATGGCGATTTGAACACAATATTCCTTTTGAATTAACGGTTTATGCGCTTGATCGTTTAGCTGGATTAATCCAACAAGTAGCCGGAGGTGATATTTTAAAAGGAAGTGTAAAAAAAGTTAAAGACATTTCTGGATGGAAACAAGAAAAAATAGAGATTCCAATAAAGTGGGAAAACTGGGAGAAATTTTTAGGTTGGCCAATTAATAAAAAGAAAATTATTAAGAATCTTTCTTTGTTAGGATTTTCTTTAAAAGAAAAAAAAGAATATCTTTTAGTGACTCCGCCACAGTTTCGCAATGATTTGAAAATAAAGGAAGATGTGATGGGGGAGGTTGCTCGTTTAGAAGGGATTAATAGAATAGTTTCTGTTCTTCCAAGAGAGCAATTAAAACTACCTACTAAAAATGAATTCTGGGTATTTCGGGAGAAGATTAAAGATTGGCTTAAAGGGTGTGGACTAGAAGAGATTTATAATTATTCATTTTTGTCAGAAAAAGATAAAAAATCTTTACCCATTCAATGGCAAGAAAAAATGATTGAAATAGAAAATCCAACCAGTGCTTTAACTAAATATTTACGGCCAACTTTTTTAGTAAATTTTTTAAAAAATATTAATTATAATTTTCGTTTTACTGATACAATTAGGTTTTTTGAGATAGGAAAAGTTTATTCTTTAAAAGAAGAGTCTTTTGTTTTTGGTGGTGTTTTAGCTCAGAAAATTAAATCTAACAATCAGCTCTTTTTCCAAGCGAAAGGGATTCTTGAAGGTTTAATGGATTCATTTGGAATTGGTTCACATGATTATATTTTAAAACCATTAAGCAAAACAAGGTTTTCTGATTTATTAAAACAAGGAGTAGCAATTTATAAAGAGGAAGACTTAATCGGTGTATTAGGTCAGCCCCAAGATTTTCTTAAGAAAGATTATGATTGTGAAGGAGAAATAATTTATTGGGAAATTGGACTATCTTCTTTATTTAATTTTATTAATGAAGAAAGAGAGTTCCAATCATTACCAAAATACCCGGCAGTAATTAGAGATATTTCTTTTATGATTCCTCAGAATATTTTAATTGATCAAGTTTTAAGAATTATTCAGGGGGCTTCGCCTTCTTATCTTGAAGAGGTGGATCTATTTGATATTTATGTTGGTAAAAATCTTCCGCAAGGCAATAAAAGTTTATCTTTCCATTTAATTTTTCGATCTCAAAAACATACTTTAGAGAATAAAGAAGTAGACAAAGAAATTGAAAAAATTTATAAAGCTTTAAAAATTTTAGGAGCGAAGATTAGATAAAATTTAATTTAGATTATGGTTAAAAAAACAAAAGTAAAGTCTGTAGAAAAAGACAAAAAGAATATAAATAAATCTGCTGTTGATAATAATAATTCATATACAGCTGAAGACATTTATGTTTTAGAAGGGCTAGAACCAGTAAGAAAAAGACCAGGAATGTATATTGGTTCTACTGGAGTTGATGGTCTTCATCATTTAGTTTGGGAAGTGGTAGACAATAGCGTTGACGAAGCTATGGCAGGCTATGCTAAAAATATTAAGGTTGAAATATTAGAAGAGAATAAAGTAGCAATAACAGATGACGGCAGAGGAATACCTGTAGATATCCATAAGAAAACCAAAAAATCAGGCCTAGAAACTGTTCTTGGAACTCTACACGCTGGTGGTAAATTTGGTGGGAAATCATATAAGGTAGCTGGGGGATTACATGGTGTTGGTGTTTCTGTTGTTAATGCTCTTTCAGAATACTTAAGAGCGGATATTTGTCGTGATGGAGTTTTGTATACACAAGAATATAGCCGTGGAAAACCAACAACAAAGTTAAAAAAATTAGGAAAATGTAACAAAACAGGGACTAAAATTGTTTTTCAACCAGATCCAGAAATTTTTAAAGAAATAAAATTTGATACAAAAAAAATTCTAGATCACTTACGTCAGCAAGCATATTTAACGCCAGAAGTTACAATTAAATTTGAAGACAAAAGAGAAGAAGCAAAAATTTCATCTTATACATTTCATTTTGAAAGCGGAATAATTACCTTAGCCAAATACTTAGCTAGAAATTGTCAAAATTTAACAAAAAATATTTTTTACGTTAGCCAGGAAAAAGACGATATTTTAGTAGAGGTAGCCTTGCTTTATGCAGATGATTCTGAGAGCACTGAATTAGCCTTTGCTAATAATATTCATACTCCAGAAGGAGGGATGCATTTGACAGGGTTTCGGTCTGCCTTAACGAGGTCTTTAAATGATTATGCTAAAGCACAGGAAATCTTGAAAAACGAGGACAATGGTTTTACTGGAGAAGATACTCGAGAAGGATTAGTGGCGGTAGTGAGCGTTAAACTAAAAGAACCTCAATTTGAAGGACAAACTAAAGCAAAATTAGGGAACCCTGAAGCAAGGACAGCGGTAGAGCAAGTGGTGGGAGAAAGCTTTAAAGAGTTTTTGGAAGTTAATAAAGAAGATTCAAAAAGAATTATAGAAAAGTCTTTATTGAGTGCTCGAGCTCGTGAAGCAGCAAAAAAGGCAAGAGAAAATATTTTAAGGAAAGGAATATTAGAAGGGGTTACTTTGCCAGGAAAATTAGCTGATTGCATCTCTCGTAAGGCAGAAAATTCTGAATTATTTATAGTGGAGGGAGATAGCGCTGGAGGTAGCGCTAAAACTGGAAGAGATCGTAATACACAGGCAATCCTTCCTTTGAGAGGAAAAATTCTTAACATAGAGAAAAGTCATTTTGATAAAATGATGTCTTCGGTAGAGATTAGGTCGTTGATTGTTGCTTTAGGCACAGCTATAAATGAAGATTTTAATATTGATAAAATTCGCTATCATAAGGTTGTAATTATGACAGATGCCGACACTGACGGAGCCCATATTCGAACACTTTTATTAACTCTTTTTTTCAGATATTTTCGTCCAGTGATAGATAGTGGCTATTTGTATATTGCTCAGCCGCCTCTTTATCGGATTCAAAAAGGGAAAGAATCTTATTATGCTTACACAGAAGCAGAAAAACAAAAAGTTTTAGAAAGAATACAAGGTAAAATAGAAAAAACGGGAAAAGAATCTTCTAAGTCTAAGATAAGAAAATTAAAATTAATTGAAGAAGGGAAAGAAGAATCAATATTAGGCGTTGAGGAAGAGCCAATAGCAGAAAGCGATGATTTAGAAAAAATGAAAGGGATATCTATTCAACGATATAAAGGTTTAGGGGAAATGAATCCTGATCAGTTATGGGAAACAACAATGGATCCAGAGAAAAGAGTTTTAAAACAAGTTGCTATTGAAGACGCAGAAGAAGCCGACAGATTGTTTGATATTTTGATGGGTAAAGAAGTTTTACCTCGAAAGAAGTTTATTCAAGCTTATGCTCAAAAAGTAAAAAATCTAGATGTGTAATAAAAATTCAAAATGTAATAATTTGACATTTAGTAATAAATTCAGTAATAATGTTATATCAAAAATATGTTAATTTTAAGATTTCAAAGACAAGGCAAAAAGAAAGATTTTATTTTTCGGATTGTAGCTGTTGATTCTAAAATAGCTGTTAATAGTGGTAAATCAACAGAAATTTTAGGTTGGTTAAATCCGAAGACAAATAAATTTGAATTAAAAAAAGATAGAATTCTTTATTGGCTTAATCAAGGAGCTCAGGTTTCAGATTCTTGTTATAATCTTTTAGTAAAAGCTAAGATTATTGAAGGCAAGAAAAGACCAATTAAAATAACTAAAAAGAAAGCTAAAAAAGGAGAATCTAGTGAAGAAGTTGATCACTCTCAAAAAGAAGCACCAATAGGAGAAAAGCCAGTTGAGGAAACACAAGCTGGAGGAAAACAAATAGAGTCAGTCGAAGAAACAAAAGAGAAATTAGCTGAAGACAAATCAGATAAAGAAGAAAAGGAAAATAAAGAAGATAAAAAAGAGGAAACCGAAAAAGAAAAGAAAGTAGAAACAGAAGCTAAAGAAGAACAAACACAAGAAACTCAACCTGAAACAAAAAAAGAAAAGGAAGAAATTTCAGCAGAAGAATTAAAGGAGGAGAAAAAAGAAAAAGTTGAAGAGAAATCTGATTTAGAAAAACCAGAAAAATAAGGAATTTTAGTTATCCACAAAAGCTTGACTTTTTAAGAATTAGATAATAAAATACAAAAAGAAAATAAAACTTAAACGGTGGGAAAATTGTAAGGGTCTTTTTACAGGGCTCTGAAAAGTTTACCCCACCGTTTTTTCTTTTCAGGGCTCTGTAAAAGAATCTTTACTTGAATAAATAATATTCTATTTCAGAAAATGAAAGCCAAATACCTTATTATACTTTTTATTGTTTTATTAATAGGACTAAGTTTTCTAGCTTTTATTTGGTATTTTAATCCAGAGATTCGACAAGCTAAGCTTTACAAACAAGAAACAGAAGTATTAGAAGGAAGACTTCAAGAGGAACAAGAAAGATATATAAATGATATTTATGGTGGGCAAACTCCAGAAGAGACCTATAAAATGTTTTTAGAAGCTTTAGGTAACAAAGATATTGAACTAGCAATTAAATATTTTATTTTTGATAGGCAAGAACTGTACAAACAATTTTTTCTTGAAATTAAAAATAATAATAAATGGGAGGAAATGATGAAAGATTTATTTAAGTATGAAAATCAAATAGGAGAAATGAAGCCAAATGGTTCGTATATTATTCGCGTTTATAGTGAAGATAATTTTTTGATTGCCCAAGTTGTTTTAAGGGTTCCTTTGTTCTTAGAAAATGAACAGCAAAATATATCTAATATTTGGAAAATTGTAGAATTTTAAAAACTTTTTAAAATATATTTATATGAAAAGAAGCCCCATCGTGTTTTTTATTATATTTTTATTTTTTGTGCCATTTTTTGTTTTTGCATATGATGCAAAAACTACACACCCTAACTTAACAGAATTAACAGTAGATTTTTATAATCAGAGTTTTCCAGCTCATTTTTTAAGTAATTTAGAGAAACAATGGTTAATGCAAGGAAGTATAGAAGAAGATAATGGTGTTCGAAGTATCAACCATTTTTACGATCCAGTTTTTAATAAAACATGGCAATTTGGGGGAGTTGAACATTTTTTCCCTTCTTTAAATGCAAAAGAATGGGGGCAAAACCCTTTTGCACAAGCTGTCTATGATCCTCTCTATGTGGCGCTTATTGGCCCGGTAGCTAAAAGCCCAATATTCTCTAAAACTAATTTTACTTGGCAAAGAGCTATTTATGAGTATTTAAAAGGGAATAAAGAAATGGCCTTTAAGTCATTGGGTCATGTTTTACATTTAATTCAAGACATGAGTGTGCCAGAGCATACCAGGCAAAATGTTCATATTTTTTTTATAGACAGTGCCAACAGTCCTTATGAGCTATATGCAGCCAAAGATTCAGAAAGTTTTTATAAACAAATAAAAAATAATATAAAAGAATCAGTACCTGTTGAAAGAGACAGTCTTGATGAATATTTTAATGAAATTGCTTTATATTCCAATAATTATTTTTATAGTCCTGATACAATTTTGGATGAAAGATATACATTACCACAGCCTATTTTTCCTGAATTTCCTGAGATTAAAAATGGTAAACAAATTTTTTATGTTTTAGGGAAAGATGAAAGTAGTGGAAAATTTCATCTCGCTCTTATGCTAAAGAATGGTATTAACTGGCGATTAACATCGGGGCCTACAATATTTTCCCTGGAAGACGATCAAGTTCTTGAGGATTATTGGCAAAGATTATCAAAAAAAGCTGTTTTAAACGGAGCTGGGGTGATAAATTTATTTTTTCAGGAAGTTAAAAAAGCAGAGTTAGACCCTAGTTTTATCTCTAAAAACGAAGGAAATCTTTTGACAGCAATGATAGGGGGCTTTACTAGTTTTGTCGATAATATATTTCAGAAAGATTCAGATTTTATAATAGTTGACGGAACTATTAATAATCGTACAGAGGAATCGCTAGAATATTTTGATAGCCCTTCTACAACAAACTTTTTAAACACAACGTCTACTATAAAGCAGGCAACAACGACTACAAAAACCTTTCAATCTTCAGTGACCACTAAACCAACCAGTGTTACGATAAAGCCTTATATAACGGCTACAACTAAATTAACAACAACTACTACATCTAGGCCTCAGGTTAAATTTTGTGATTTTAATAATTCCCAAACTTCTTATCGAGATAAAATCATTATTAATGAAGTTGCTTGGATGGGTACTCATAATAGTGCCAATGATGAATGGATCGAATTAAAAAATATTTCTTCTAAGGAAATAGATATTAGTAATTGGCAATTATTAGATAAAAATCAGCAAATAAAGATTGTTTTTGAGCAAGGCAGCAAAGTCCCAGCTCAAGGTTTTTATCTTCTGGAAAGGGGGAAAGAAGATGTGATCCCTTCTATTTTAGCAGACCATATTTATACTGGGGTTCTTAATAATACAGATGAAGGGATTCGTTTATTTGACGATAGTTGTAATCTTCAGGATGAAGCTTTCGCCGATCCAGGCTGGCCTGCGGGTGAAAATAGCAGGAAGAGAACAATGGAAAGAAGTAATGATTTGACATGGCAGACCAGCGCTGTAGTAAATGGTACTCCGAAAAAAGAAAATAGTAGCGGATATATCGCTCCTTCTAGTGAAGGGGGCTCTTCAACAGTACCTCCTTCTGTCACAACTACTATAGTAGCTACAACTACAACTACAGCTACAACTACATCTACAACCCTCCCGCCTAGTTATCCGAAGATTCTGATTACTGAACTTAAGGTTTCTGGCCTATTTTCTGATGGGGAAGTAAATGTTTATGATGAGTTTATTGAAATTTACAATCCCAATAATTTTGAAGTTTGTTTAGACGATTGGTATTTACAGAAAAAAACTGCCACTGGCGATGATTATTCTTCTTTGGTGCCAAGCGACTTTTTTGCAGGAGCAAGCATTAAAGCGAATGATTATTTTTTAATTATTCATTCTTCAAGCACGGATAATAAATTAGCGGACATTTTGATTTCTAATTATAGTATGGCAGATAACAATACTATTGCTTTAAAAAATCCCAATCGGGAGATTGTCGATAAAGTGGGGTTTGGTGAAGCTAATGATTGCGAGTTTAGTTGTGCGATAAACCCTAGTTCTGGTCAAAGTATTCAAAGAAAATACCTAGACGGTATTTTTGTAGACTCGGATAATAATCAAGATGATTTTGAGATTCAGAATTGTCCTAGCCCTAAAAGTTCTTTTGCTGATAGTTGCCTTGGCCCAGAAATTATTGATAATCCTTCTCCAGCAATACCCTATATTACTGAGTTCTCTTGGCATCCCTTTGAGAAAGATTCTTCAAAAATAGTAATTGACTTTAAAATTAATTCTTATCCTTTTATTCCATCAACTAATGAAACAACAGATGGTTTTACGGCAATGGCATTCTATTTGCACTCAAATTCTGATGATCCTTCAGATAGTTTTGGCATTCCATTAAATTATTTGGGTGATAAATATAATTGGGAGCTTGACAGCGATACTCCCGGTTTAATTTTAACCTATCCAACGTACGTAAGTGGTACTCGGAAAATAGGAAGTATTATTTTTGCTACTGATGCAAATATGGCGGCTAATTCTGCTGCACCTAGAAAATTAGCTTATAGAATTGATAAATTACCTAGCGATAATCATTTTGTTATTGATATTTCTGGAACTACTCAGAACCAAAGCTTAAATTTTACTTCAGATCAGTATATTACTATAGGCTACTATGGCTATGCTAAAAGCTCACGATCTTATTTAAAATTAATCGCTTATGATAGTACCAAGTTTTATTTTAATTCTTTAAAGTATTATCACCAGCCAACCAATGTTAAAGATTTTTTGGTTGAGTGTAGTAACGAAACTTGCGATAATTTAATTTTTTCCTGGGCACTGGCTTCAGACGAAGACCCGAATGATTTTTTAAAATATGATATTCATTATGTTTTTGCTAAACAAGGAGATGATTTAAATAATAACGATTTAGTAAGGCAGTCTTGGCAATGGTCTTCGTCATATAATGTTTTAGGGGAGCCAATTTTTAATGCCCAAGAAAATAAACTTCAACTTCAAGTGCCTATTGATAATTTATATTATCTAAAAGCAAAAAGACTACCCGGGGTTTCTCTCGATGTATTTTTTGGTATTAAAGCTCAAGATAGTGTTGGGTTGAAATCTGAATATCCTGAAATAACTTTTCTTCATATTCCGTCGATTGTACCGGAAGTAACAGCGACGACAACCCCGGAATAGTTTTTAATAACAATATTGACATATATCATATATGATATATAATAGTTCTGGGTATAAAGTTTATTATTATCAAAGCAGTAATTTAAAACGCGTTCCAGTTTCTGAGTATATACAAAAAGTATCTGGTAAGGAAAAAGTTAAAATAGCAGCCTATATTAATTTTTTGCGGGGCAATAAAGGCTATATCAATGAACCTTATAGTCGCTATATTTGCTCAGAAATTCGTGAGTTACGTGTAGGTTTTAGTCATAACAAGCATCGTATTTTTTATACAGTATCCGGAAGAAGAAAAATTATTCTATTATATGCATTCCTGAAGAAAACACAAAAGACTCCTAAAAAAGAAATTAATCATGCCTTAAATAATTTGCAGGATTATAAATTAAATAAAAATTTAGTTGAATATGAAGCAGAAACATAAAAAGATTATATATCCATCTTTTGAGCGTTATTTAGCGAAAGAGATGGAAGATGAAGTCTTTAGAAAGGCTTATGAAGAAGAAAGTAGAAAGTTAAAAATTGCTTATCAAATTTTGTTATTGCGTAAAAGAAAAAAAATGTCCCAAGCTGAGTTAGCAAAAAAGATCGGGACAAAGCAAAGTAACATAGCGAGAATGGAAACAGGTCAACAAAATTTTAGTATTGATATGCTTCAAAAAATTGCTCAAGTTTTTAATAGAAAGCTCAAGATTTCTTTCATTAAATAGATTGATGATATTTTGTTTAGATGATTTAATATATATGTACTTTATAATAGAGTTTTTAGCTCTTTGAAATAAAAATAAAGATTTAGTATTAAGAAAGGAGTTTAGTATGAAAGAAAATGATTTTGTGTTTTTTAAAAAATTAGATATTTTAGGTTCAGGCTGGAATATAACAGAGTTATCTGACGGATATCTTTGTTTTGGGAAAGTTAATGATAAGGATATTTTAATAATGGTTTCTTTTGAAAAAAATGGATGGCGAGATTTTATGAAGGCAGAACTTTGTGGGCAGAAAGAGAGTTCTCTTATCTTACTTCTTGCAGATATAATGAGATATCCTCCGTTTTGTAAATATGAAAGAAGTGATGCTTTTGTATCTTATTTATGGACAAGAAAAAATAAAGAAAAAAAGTTCAATGACTTAATAAAAGAATGCAATAAAGCTAATAGTGATATTAGCCGAGTAGAAAAACTATATTAAGGAGGAGAAGAGAATGAACCAAGCAGTAAAAGAAATAAAAGAAAAAGATAGATGTGTTGTTTGTGGGAAAGAGACGCCATATTATAAAAACACCCCAATTAATGCACGGATGTATTATGTAAAAGGAAGTGGCCAATTGTGTGGCAATTGTTGGAGAATTATTTATAAAGAAAATAAAGAAAATAGGTAAATATATAGTAATCATCTAAAATAAGGGGGATATAGAAAATCCTATGTCCTCCTTTTTTATTTATTATTAAATTTGAGTTTCTTGTCTTGGTATAGTATTATAAATTAAAATATGGATATTTTAGATGATTTAAAATACAGAGGATTAATATATCAAATAAGTAATCTAGAAGGGTTAAGAAAAGAGATTAAGAAAGGGAAAATTGTTTTATATTGCGGCTTTGATCCAACAGCTGATAGCCTTCATATCGGGAATCTTCTACCTATATTAACTTTGAAGCGATTTCAAGAGGCTGGTCATCAACCAATTGCTTTAATAGGTGGTGGCACTGGTTTAATTGGTGATCCAAGCGGAAAGAAAGAAGAGAGAATTTTAAACCCTCAAGAAACAGTAAAAAAGTGGGGTCTTTTATTTAAAAAACAAATAGAAAAATTATTGGATTTGAAAAGAAAAAATAATCCAGCTTTAATAGCTGATAATTATAATTGGCTAGCTAGTATTAAGGCGATAGATTTTTTAAGAGATATTGGTAAGCACTTTACAATTCCTTATATGTTAGCTAAAGATGCAGTAAAGATGCGTTTAGATAGTGGAATTTCTTTTACAGAATTTAACTATATGGTTTTGCAATCACTTGATTTTTTACGTTTATTTGAAAAATATAATTGTCAATTACAAATAGGTGGTAGTGATCAATGGGGGAATATTACAGCTGGAATAGATTTGATAAAGAAAAAAACAGAAAAAGAAGTTTACGGCTTAACAATGCCATTAGTTTCAAAAGCTAGTGGAGAAAAATTTGGCAAAACAGAATCTGGTACAATTTGGCTAGACGCTCAAAAAACTTCGCCCTATCAATTCTATCAGTTTTGGGTGAATACTGATGACCAAGACGTCATTCAGTATTTAAAATATTTTACATTTTTATCTAGAGAGGAAGTGGAAAGTCTTAAAGTAAGTCTTCAAAAAAACCCAGAAAAAAGAGAAGCTCAAAAAGTATTAGCAAAAGAAGTTACTTGCTTGGTTCATGGGGAAGAAATATCATTAATGGCAGAGACTACTTCACAAAAATTATTTTATGATAATCTTCAGGATTTTTCTGGGAAAGAACTAGAAATGATTTTTAGAAACATCCCAGTAACTATCATTCAAAAAGTTAAGAGAATTGGTCTAATAGATTTATTGATTAAAACAAGGGTTTGTTCTTCTAAAAGGCAAGCCAGGGAAGACATTAAAAACAAGGTAGTATTTATTAATAATAAGTTGTATACGGACGCCGAAACGACAATTAAGCAATCCGATTGTTTTTATGGAAAATATTTACTTATTAAAAAAGGTAAGAGAAAATATTATTTTGCCTTGTGGAAATAATTGATATCTGTTAAACTTGTAAAATCTAAAAGTAAAAATAAAATTAAAAATAAATAATAAATTAATATGAAAAAAATAAATTTATCTTTTTTATTGATTGTTTTAATGATAGCTGCTTTTTTAATTGGTTATGGCAGTAAAAACGGGGTTTCGTTAGGAATCTTTAATAATCAAAAAGCCGAAGGAATAGTTGAGCAAGCTATCGGATACATTAATGAAAATTTTTTGGCAATGAGCGAAGAAGGAGCAACTTTATCTTCTGTTGAAGAAGAAAGTGGAGTTTATAAATTTACGATGATGATAGAAGGATCTGAATATATTTCTTATATAACCAAGGACGGTAAAATTCTTTTCCCTGATGGCATTCCTATGGTTGAAGAAGAAGAGCAAACCGAAGCTAAAAAAATGACTTGTGAAGATTTAAGTAAAAGTGATGAACCGGTTTTGGAGGTTTTTGTTGTTAGTCAGTGTCCTTTCGGAACCCAGATGCATAGGGTTTTAAATGAAATTGTGAAGAATATTCCAGAATTAGATGAATATATTACAGTGAAGTACATGGGGGAAATTCAAGATGGAAAGATTACATCAATGCATGGAGACGAAGAAGCCCAGGAAAATTTAAGACAAATTTGTATTAGAGAAGAGCAAAAAGAAAAATATTGGGGATATATTGATTGCTATATTAAAGAGGGGAAATCAGAAGAGTGTTTAGCTAATTCTTCAGTAGATCTTAACGCATTAAGCCAATGCGTAGAAGATTCATCAAGGGGAATAGAATATGCTCAAAAGGATTTTGACTCTGTAAATGAATATACCGTTACTGGGTCTCCAACTTTAATTCTCAATAAAGAGAATGTGAGTGAATTTGATTTTGGCGGCAGAACAGCTGAAGCAGTCAAAACAGTAATTTGTTGTGGATTTAGTTCTTTGCCAGCTTTTTGCGAGGAGGAATTAAGCACAAGTTCAGCAGAGCCAGGTTTTTCTCCAGTCTATAGTTCAGAAGGTGCAAGTGAAGAAGGGTCGTGTGATTAGTAAAAATTAAATATTTTTGATGATAAAGCGGAATTTAATTTTAGCAATTATTGTTTTAGCGTTATCAATACTTTTAGCTGGGCAAGGAAAAACTTTAAGCATTCTTAATAGTTCTTGCGATGGAAGAAACTTAAAAAATCTAGAGATTAAAGAAATAGAAATTTTAGGTGATTCTGAAGCTCCCCTTTTGATTGAAGTTTATTCAGATTATCAATGTGTTTTTGGGATCCGTTATTTCAAAGAAACAATTCTTCCAATTATTGATGAGTATGTACTTACAGGAAAAGCTTCTTTAGTATATTATAACCTGTCGTTTGAAGGGCAAAAATCGCAAATAGCAGCAGAGGCAGCTTATTGCGCCAATGATCAAGGAAAATTTTGGGAATATCATCAGGAAATTCTTGATTCAAGATACCAACAGCACGAAGATATAAATTATGTTTTTGAAGATATTGAAAAAGTTGCTAGAAAAATAGATTTGGATATTTGTGAATTCAATCTTTGTTTAAAATTAGGTAAATACACAGAATTAGTTGAAGAACAAACACGAATAGGGTTTATTGAGAAAAATATCAACAACACTCCGGTAACGTTTTTAAACCATAGAATGGTTACTGACGAGAAAGGAGAAAGTTTAGGAATAATCCCTTATAATATATTAAAAGAGCAGATTCAATCTTTTATTTAATAAAAAAAACATGAAGATAACAATTTATTCAGCTCCAGCTTGTCCTTGGTGTAATGCAGCTAAAGAATTTATTTCTTCTTTAGAATTGCCTTTCGAGGAAGTTGATGTGAGCGTTGATCAGCAAGCAGCTCAAAAAATGGTAGAAAAAAGTGGTCAAATGGGAGTTCCAGTTATAGAAATTGATGATAAGATTGTGATTGGTTTCAATAAGCCACTTTTAGAAGAAATTTTAGGTCTTAGCCAAGCAGAATAAAATAAAAAAACAGTGCTTAATTAAGCACTGTTTTTGGTTAGTATTATTTTTTGTGCTATAATTTAATAAATGCTAAAGAAAATTATCTACTCAACAGTCTTAATTTTGGTTATTGCTGGATTGATTTTATGGAGTATACCTTTATCTTTTTTTGTTCCAAAAGAAATTAAACCAACTAGTCAAATGATAGAAGGTAAAAAAATTTTATTAGTTATAGCTTTTAATGATTTTCAGGATAAGGAATATTTTGTTCCTAAAGAAGTTTTTGAAAAAGTTGGTTTTTTAGTTGAAACAGTAAGCACTCAAAAAGGTTTAGCTAAGGGAATTGAAGGAGGAGAAGTGATTATTGATATTAAAGTCGATGAAGTCCAGACAGGTGATTATGAAGCTGTCGTTTTTTGTGGAGGACCAGGAATGGCAAAAGAGCTTGATAATGAAGGGTTTTTAAAATTATCTCAAAACTTTTATGAAAAAGACAAAGTAGTGGCAGCGATTTGTGTTGCCCCGGCTCTATTAGCAAAAGCAGGAATCTTAGAAAATAAGAAAGCAACAGTTTGGTCTTCTTCTTTGAATAAAGATTATATAAAAATTTTAGAAGAAAACGGTGGAATATATTCAGACGAATCTATAGTTATTAGCGAAAACATTATTACTGCTAATAGTCCAGAGGTGGCTTATGAATTTGGTCAATCAATTGTAGATTTATTTAAAAAATAATTTAAAAATTAATTATGCGTATTGCTATTAATGGTTTTGGAAGGATAGGAAGATCTTTTTTCCGCCTAGCCTTTGGAGACCCAAAAATTAATATAGTTGGGATCAATGATTTGGCTGATTTAGAAAATTTAGCCTATCTTTTGGAGCATGATACAGTTTATGGAAAATATGAAAAAGACATTAAAACTCATCTAGAAGAAACAAAAAAAGAATTAATTATTGATGGTCAGATAATCCCCTTTTTTACAGAAAAAGATCCTAAAAATTTACCTTGGGAAGATTTAAAAATAGATTTGGTAATTGAATCAACAGGTGCTTTTAGTGATTATTCTAAGGCTAAAGATCATATTAAAGCAGGGGCTAAAAAAGTAATTATTACTGCTCCAGTAAAAGAAGAAGAAGGTAAAGAAGGAAGAACAGTCCTAGTTGGAATTAATGATGAAGAGTTTGATAGGTTTAATATAATTTCTAATGGATCTTGTACAACCAATGCAGTTGCCCCAGTGATCAAGGTTCTAGAAGAGAGTGTTGGGGTCGAGAAAGCTATTTTGAATACAGTTCATGCTTATACTTCTACACAACGTTCTGTAGATAGTCCCAACTCAAGTGACTGGCGGAGAGGAAGAGCAGCAAGCCAAAGCATTATCCCCTCTACTACTGGGGCTGCAAAATGTGTTACAAAAGTAATTAAAAGTTTGGAAAATAAATTTGATGGGATTGCTTTGAGAGTTCCGGTTGTTTGTGGCTCGATTGCTGACATTACTTTTGTCTCTAAAAAGCCTACTTCGGTTGAAGAAATTAATGAAATTTTTAAAAAAGCAGTTCAAGATATAAAGTGGAAAGGGATTTTAGAAATAGCTGATGATTCATTGGTTTCATCGGACATAGTTGGTACTTCAGCGCCAGCAATCATTGACTTAGGGTTTACTAATGTAGTTGATAAGGATTTAGTAAAAGTTTTAGTTTGGTATGACAACGAATGGGCATATTCTTCAACGCTGTTAAAACAAATTAAAAAAATTTAATTATTATGTTATATATAGGAGCAGACCATCGAGGATATAATTTAAAAGAAGAAATTAAAAAATTCTTAAAAGAAGAAAAAATTGAATTTAATGATTTAGGTAATTTAAATCATGATCAAAATGATGATTATCCGGATTTTGCAAAAGAAGTAGCCTTAAAGGTGTCTTCTAGTGAAAGAGATAAGGGAATTCTTATTTGTGGTTCAGGGATTGGGATGAGTATTGCTGCTAATAAAATAAAAGGTATCAGGGCAGGTCTTTGTCTCTCTGGTTATATGGCAAAAGAGGCTAAGCAGTCAGCTAATATTAATATTTTATGTTTATCGGCTGATCTAACAGATCCTGCTACAGCTAAAACTATAGTTCGTAATTGGCTAGAAGCTGATTTTAAAAAAGAAGAACGTTATTTGAGGAGGATAGAGAAAATTAACCAATTAAGTTCTCTAACTAAAGAAAATTAAATTTTTATTTATTATTGTGGCTAAGCTTATTCCAGTTATTAACACCAAAACAACTCAAAAACTCGAAGAGAGAATTCGTTTACTCAGAGATTTTAAAGGTATTTTTCAACTTGACATTGCTGATGGTAAGTTTACTTCTTGGAAAACTTGGAATAGTCCTGAAATTTTAAAAAAGATTAAAAAAATAGATAGAAAATTTGAACTTCATTTAATGGTTCATAATCCCGAGCAAGTTTTACCATATTGGTTAGAAGTTTTACCAAAAAGAGTTATTATTCATCACGAATCAATAAAAGATTTTTCTTTGCTTTACAGTCTTTGCCAAGAGAATGAAACAGAATTTGGTATAGCGATTAATCCCGAGACTTCTTTTGAAGGTATTAATCAATATTTAGATAAAGTTTCTTTTGTTACTATTATGAGTGTTTCCCCTGGCCCTTCAGGGCAAGATTTTCAATGGTTTGTTCTCGATAGGATAGCAAAACTTAAGAAAGAATACCCAAAAGTTTTCTGTGAAGTAGATGGGGGGATAAATGAAAAAAATATAGAGAAGGTGAAAGATTCGGGCGTTGATTTTATTGCTATTGGTTCAGCTATTTTTGAATCAGAAAATCCATCGGAAAAAATAACTTACTTTCAAAAAATTCTAAAAAATAAACCTTAGCTTGCTTTTTAAGAGATTTTCCGCTAGAATAAGCAGGAATAATATGGATAAATTAATATTAAAAGCTAAAAAAAGAACAGTTTTTGGTAAAAAGAATAAAGCCCTTAGAGAAAAAGGCTTTATTCCTGCTATTCTTTATGGTAAAAAAACCGAAACACTCCCCTTAGAGATGAAATCTCAGGATTTTAATAATATTTATAAAAAATCAGGTGATACTAATATCATTGATTTGGTTTTTGAAGACCAAGGCAAAGAGCAGGTAAAAAATGTTTTGGTTCAGGATGTTAGTAATCACTTTTTGAATGGTTCACCAATGCATGTTGATTTTTATGAAGTAGAAATGAATAAATTAATAAAAGCTCATATTCCTGTAGTTTTTATTGGGGAATCTCCAGCAGTTAATAAAGGGGGTGTTTTGATCAAATCAATGAATGAGATTGAAGTTGAGGCTTTACCGAAAGACTTGCCGCATGAAATCCCTGTAGATATTTCTGTTCTTACTGATTTTGATCAAACTATTTATGTTCACGATATTAAATTCTCTTCAGAAGTAAAAGTTTTGGTTGAAGAGAATACACCAATAGCAAGCGTTAGCGAACCTATTTCAGAAGAAGAATTAGAAAAAGAATTAGGAGAAGATAAGTCCGTAGAAGAAGTTGAAGTAGTGGGTGAAGACAAGGAAGAAAAAGAAGGTGAAGTTGAGGAAACTAAAAAAGAGCCAAAAGAAGAAAAAGAAGAAGGTAAGGATGATTCTTCAAAATAGATTTAAAATAGAATTTCTATTTAGAAAATGATTATAAAATCAGTTTCCAGAAAAAAAGTTAGAGATATTTTTTCTCCTCTTAAAGAGGAAACAAGATTTAAAAAGGAAAATAAGCATGTTTTATTTTCTTCGTTTTGGCGAAAGAAAATCATTCAGCAAAAAGTTTTTTCTTTAGTAGTTTTATTTTTTATTTTGGTTTCAATCACCCAAAATAGTGTAATGGCGCCTATTTTTTTCCAGTCGAGAGAGGCCGAAGCTCTTTATGACGAAGAAAGAGCAAGGTTGCAGAAAGAATTAGAAGCTGTTGAAAAAGAAATAGCTCAATATGAGCAGTTAGTGGCAACTACTCAACAAGAAAAAGAAACTCTTCAAAGAAAAATTAATGAGTTAAAAAATAAAGCCGGGCAGATAAGCCTTCAAATTAAATCTACCAGTCTTAATCTTGACTATTTAAATGTGAGAATAGATGAAACAACAACTTCTATTTTTAAAACGACAGATAAGATTAATGCTACGAGAGAGAATCTAGCTAATTTAATCCAATCTTTTTCTCAATTAAATCAAACTTCACTTCTTGAGATATTACTTGGCTCAGGGACAATAAGTGACTTTTTTGACTACTCTAATGCCCTCCATAGTATTCAGGAAAAAGTTCTTGAAAATATTGAAGAACTTGAAGAACTAAAAACTACTTTAAATAATCAAAACCAGGCCTTATCTAATGATAAGGATGAAAACCAGAAATTATTAGCAATGCAAATGTTACAGAAGCAAGAATTAGAGTCTACAAAAAGTGAGCAGGCACAACTTTTAAATGTTACTCAGGGTAATGAAGCTCGATATCAGCAAATGTTAGCAGAATCAAAACAAAAAGCGGCTGAAATTAAAGGTAGAATTTATCAATTAATGGGAGTTCAAACTCAGGTAACTTTTGGCGAAGCTCTAGAAATTGCTAATTGGGTTAGTAGTCGTACAGGGGTAAGAACATCTTTTCTTCTAGCAATTTTGACTCAGGAATCAAATTTAGGGCAAAATGTAGGGACTTGCAATAGACCTGGAGACCCTCCATATAAAAGCTACCGAGTGATAATGAAGCCTGAAAGAGATCAAGCTCCTTTTGTTCAAATTTGTAATGGATTAGGGATAGACCCAGAAACAACTCCAGTTTCTTGTCCAATGTATCAAGGCGGTCAACAGGTTGGTTGGGGAGGTGCCATGGGTCCAGCTCAATTTATTCCTTCAACTTGGATGATGTATAAAGATGAAGTTTCAAAAATTACGGGTAATTATCCAGCGAATCCTTGGGATATTAGAGATGCTTTTGTCGCTGCTGCTTTATATGTAGCGAGGTGGGGGGCTACCCAACAAACAAGAGACGCAGAATGGCGGGCTGCAATGATTTATTTTTCTGGTAGCACAAACACAAGATATCGCTTTTACGGTGATAGTGTTATGGCTATAGCTGATAAATATGAGAGAGATATATCTTATCTCCAAAGTGTTGTTAAACAATAATTTTTTAATTTATGATTCAGTGTTATTTTTGTCTTCAAAATAAAGAAGAAATAGATTACAAAGACGTTGAAACTTTAAAACGTTTTATTTCGAGTCAAATGAAAATTTATCCTCGAAGAAAGACCAATCTATGTGCTAAGCATCAACGTTTACTAAAAAAGGCAATTAAAAGAGCTCGAATAGCAGGATTGCTTCCTTTTGTTAATTATTAAGTTCTGTGATGAAAGAGAATGGAAAACAATTTTATTCACCTAGTGGGGAATTGTTTACTTACGAGGAGCTTTTGAAAGAAGTGCTTTTTTATATTAAAGCTGACCCTAAGGAAAAATACAAAGTTATAATTGGTACGGATTCTGCTAATCACGGAACAACAGATTTTGTGAATGCTATAGTGGTTTATCGTGTAGGACATGGAGGAAGGTTCTTTTGGCGAAGACTCAATCAAAAGAAAATAGATAGTTTAAGAGAAAGAATCTATCAGGAAGTGATGATGTCTTTAAAATTAGCCGAGGAAGTTTTGCTTAATTTGTCTAAAAATAAAGATATTGTTTTTGACTTTGAAGTTCATGTAGATATCGGCAGCCAGGGAGAAACTAAAAACATGCTTCAAGAAATAATAGGAATGGTAAGAGGTTCAGGTTTTCAAGTTAAAACAAAACCTGAGTCTTACGGAGCTTCTAAAGTAGCGGATAGATACACTTAAAAAGAAAAAAGTAAATTATAAAAACGGAGGGGCTTTATTACTGGGCCTTTTTTATGTTAAAATACATTGATGTCTAAGAAGAAAAAAAATAAATTTAGTATTAATTTTCTAGGAGCAGGGAGAAATCTTTTTAGGAAAATTATTCCAGAGAATACACTAAATACAGAAGTTAAAAATAGTATTTTTGCTATTCTTTTTTTAGTTTTGTCTTTAATATTTGTATTAAGCGCTTTTCACTTAGCTGGTCCTTTTGGTGAGTTTATTCTAAAGATATTTGATTATCTTTTGGGGTGGGGATATTTTATCCTTCCATTTCTATTAATTTTAATATCTTTTAATTTTTTGCGTTCTTTAACAGAAAAAATTAATTTAAATATATTTACTTTTTTTGGTTGCTTCTTTGTTCTTTTATCAATTTTATCTATATCAGAAATTTTTCTTCAGGGGAAAGGAGGTTTAATTGGTTCACTCGGGGGGTTATTAGAACGTTATTTAGGACTATGGGCAACCTTGATTACCTATACAGCCATTTTGATATCAGGTTTTTTATTAATTTTGAATATTCCGATTAAATTTTTTTCCAAAGCTGAGAAAGAAAATGCAGAAAATTCTTCTATATTTGACTCAGAAGAGGTCTCCCAAAAAGAAGAAACAACAGTAGAAAGAGAACCTTTGGAAAAAGAAGAAACACAAGAAAAAGATTCAAAAGAAATTGAAAAAAATAAAGAAGAGCAAGTAATTACTAATTTTATAAAATTAAATAATAAATACAAACTTCCTCCATTAAATTTACTTGATACTGAGTATTCTCGTCCTCGCGTTGGAGATATCAAGATTAATGCAAATATTATTAAAAGAACTTTGCAAAGTTTTGGAATAGAGGTAGAGATGGGTGAAGTTAATGTTGGTCCAACAGTAACTCAATATACACTTAAGCCAGCTGAAGGAGTAAAGCTTTCTAATATCACTACGCTTCAAAACGATTTGTCTTTGGCTCTGGCCGCACATCCTTTACGAATTGAAGCTCCAATTCCTGGTAGGTCTTTAGTTGGTATTGAGGTTCCAAATAAATATATTTCTTTAGTAAGACTTGGCAGTTTGCTTAAAGAAACTAATTTTCAAAAAGTAGCCTCTCCACTATCATTTGTTTTAGGGAGAAATGTGAAAGGTGAGGTATTGTTGACTAATTTAAGTAAAATGCCTCATCTTTTAATAGCTGGAGCGACAGGGGCAGGGAAATCTGTATGCATTCATAGTATCCTTACATCTTTTTTGTTTAGAAATTCTCCAGAAACATTAAGATTAATTTTAATAGATCCAAAAAGGGTAGAATTATCTAGTTATAACGGAATTAGTCATTTAATAACCCCAGTAGTTACTAATTATAAAAAAGTTTTGCCAATTCTTCGCTGGGCAGTGAATGAAATGGAAAGAAGATATGAATTGCTTTCTAGCTATCAATCACGGGATATCGAAAGTTTTAATTCTAAAGTGGTTTCGAAAAAAGAACCTATTTTACCTTATATTGTTATTTTTATTGATGAATTAGCTGATTTAATGGTGCGCTATGGTCGTGATTTAGAAACTTTAATTGTTAAGATTGCCCAGATGGCTAGAGCAACTGGCATTCATCTTGTTCTATCTACTCAAAGACCTTCAGTCGAAGTTATTACTGGTTTAATTAAAGCTAATATTACGTCTCGAATTGCCTTTCAGGTAGCTTCTCAAGTTGATTCCAGGACAATCTTAGATATGGGAGGAGCAGAAAAACTTTTAGGTAACGGAGATATGCTTTACTTAGCTTCAGATTCTTCAAAGCCTCGAAGAATTCAAAGCGCTTATGTTTCAGAAAAAGAGATAAATAGATTAATAGATTTTATTAAAGAAGCTAGTGTTAAGCTTAATGAAGAAAATGGCTTGGCTGAAGATTTAGAAGGATTTGTTGAATCGTCGTCTCCAAAAGAAATAGACCTAGAGAAATGGGATAAATCAGCAGAAGACGAATTATACCCTGAAGCTTATGAGATAGTGGTAAAAGCAGGGAAAGCATCGGCCTCATTATTACAAAGAAGATTAAGGATTGGTTATGCACGAGCTGCTCGTCTTCTTGATATTTTGGAAGAAAATGAAGTTGTTGGGCCGGTTGACGGTGCCAAGCCAAGGGAAGTTTTTATTAAAGAAGAAGAAAACAATTATGACAACTAATAATCTTTCTCAAGAAAAACAAGAGAAAAGCTTATCTTATGGGGAGTTTTTAAAGAAAGCAAGAATGGACCAGGGTTATAGTATAGAAAAAGTTTCTGAAGAAACAAAAATTTTATCATCAATTATTAAAAATTTGGAAGATGGTTCCTACGAAAATTTACCACCCCCAGTTTATTTAAAAGGGATGATTGCAAAGTATGCTCATTTTTTGAAATTAGATAAAGAAAAAACTATAAATCTTTATCAGCAAAGCAATGGAAGAAATTTGTTTCCTGGAAAAAGTGACATACCTCCTAAAAATAGGTTTTTTGTTAATCAACCAAAAATATTTTTATTTATTAAAAAATTTATTCCTAAATTTTTAAAATTTCTTTTTTGGGGATTAGTTTTACTTTATTTTCTATATGAAGCAAGTTTTTTTATTTTACCAGCTACAATTATCCTTTATTCTCCTGTTAATGATTTTACTACTGATCAACGAGAACTTGAAATATCTGGTAAGCTAATCAGGGGGAAGGTACTTTTTATTAATGATCAGGAAGTTTCTTTCCAAGGTAGCGGTGAATTTAAAGATGAGATTATTCTTAGCCCTGGAATTAATAATATTAAATTTAAAGCCATTAATGCTTTAAACCATCAAACCGTATTAAATCGTCAAGTTATTTATACCCCTTTTGCTGAATAGTTCTGTTTATTATTTAAAATTTTCTTTATTGCGGAATCGTTCAATAACTGTTAATATAATTTTCATATGGTTAAAAAATCTTCAAATAACAAGAAAGATAAATCAGTTGACCCTAAAGAAGATATTTTAGAGCAAACCTTACAAAATCTTCAAGATAAATTTGGAGAAGGAGCAATAATGAAATTAGGAGGAATTAAGAAAGTAGATGTTGATGTCATCCCAACTGGTTCACCTTCTCTAGATTTAGCTCTAGGGGTTGGGGGAATTCCTCGTGGTAGAATTACTGAGATTTATGGTGCGGAGTCTTCAGGTAAAACAACTCTAGTTTTGCATATTGTTGCTGAGGTTCAAAAAAAAGGGGGTAAAGCAGCTTTTATTGATTCAGAGCATGCGTTGGATCCAGATTATGCTCAGAAGATTGGGGTTAAAGTGAAAGACCTTCTAATATCACAGCCTGACAATGGAGAGCAAGCCTTAGATATTGTTGAGGCTTTGGTCCGTTCTGGGGTAATAAATTTAATTATTGTTGATTCAGTTGCAGCATTAACTCCTCAGGCCGAAATTGAAGGAGAGATGGGGGATCAAACAATTGGTCTTCAAGCTCGTTTAATGAGCAGGGCTTTAAGAAAATTAACTGCTATTGCTGCGAGGACAAATACAGCCATTCTTTTTACAAATCAAACAAGGATGCAAATAGGGACAATGATGTTTGGAAATCCAACAACTACTCCTGGTGGCAAAGCATTAAAGTTTTATAGTTCAGTAAGAATTGAATTAAAAAGACGCGCTCAAATTAAAAAAGGAGATGAAATTATTGGCTCTCGTATTAAAGCAAAAGTAGTAAAAAATAAAGTTGCTCCTCCGTTTCGAGAATCAGAATTTGATATTCTTTATAATGAGGGCATTTCTTATAGTGGGGACCTTTTAAACTTAGGGGTAAAAAAAGATATTATTAAAAAGTCAGGAATGACTTATAGTTTTGAAGATATAAAATTAGGTGCAGGTTATGAAACAGCAAGAGCTTTTCTGAAAGATAACCCTAAAGTGGCAAAAGAACTCTGGCAGCAAATAATAAAAAATTAAAAAATTTAAATTGATTAAAATTAAAGATTATGGAAAACAAGAATAATTATGAGCTATCTTTTTGGCTTTCTTCTGAATTAAATGAAAAAGAAGCAGAAGTAAAGTTTAATG
>Ga0265293_10003129_pt1 | contig 31364 bp, 27 predicted proteins | sample Munlanlewell138R_FD_192505 | JGI IMG/M metagenome (GOLD analysis project Ga0265293, IMG submission 192505) | Leachate microbial communities from a municipal landfill in Southern Ontario, Canada - Leachate well 138R | ecosystem: Engineered > Solid waste > Landfill > Unclassified | place: Canada... | reverse complement strand
CTTTTCTATTAAAAAATTCATTACTTCCATTGCAAATTCCTTGTCGGCATTGAAGGTCCTGTCTACAAATTTTACCTGCCTTACCTTGGCCTCAATTAACCTGCCCAGCTCTGCCTTTACCCTGTCTAACTGGAAAAATCTAAGGCCCTTGATGGTAGACGACAAACAGAACCTACAGTTGAACGGGCAACCCCTTGAGGATTCAAAGTAGACAATTTTATTTTCAAATTCCCTACCTATATTGTCATAGGGGGATGGAATGGCGTTTAAATCTTTGATAAGGGGCCTAGGAGGATTTTGAATTACCCTATCCCCTTCCCTATAGACTAGGCCCTTGACCTGACTCAGGTCCTCACTAGTCCTCCCCAGGTTTTGGACTAGGTCCTTAAATGTCTCTTCGCCCTCTCCGTATACGATATAATCGAGGAAATGGTTTTTTTCTAGGACTTCCCTTCCATCATAGGACACTTCTGGACCGCCTAATAGGATTTTTAGGTCTGGATTTACTATTTTTAAGCTTTCTGCAATTCTTAGGATTTCTGTTACATTCCATATATAGGTTGAAAAACCTATGATATCTGCATGGGTCTTGTAGAGATCAGATACAATGAAATCCCTGTTCTGATTTATTGTATATTCCTTGAGATGGATATCTGCTATTTCTTTCGCAAAACTCTGCAAGTATCTGATGGCCAAAGATGAATGGATAAACTTGGAATTTAACGTTGTCAGTACTATCTTCATTTTTTCACTACCTCTGCTAAAATTAACTATATTATATCATTAAATTTCTCTCTTATGTAGGGTTTAAATTAAAAGAATAGAATAGTCGTTGATATTTTGCTAATCTTCCTATAAAATATATAATATATGTCAAAAAGAAAGGGGATTTTCATGAGAGAATTCGACAAAATTTCAATACAAGAAATGTCTAAGTCTGACATGCTATTAATTATAAAGGCTTTAGAATATACGGGCAGCAGTACCAATATTAAGGATTTTATATTTTTAAAGGACAGTATAGTAAGGGAGCTTAGTTCCCTCGCTGAAATTAACGAGGATGACTTTTTAAGCTACCTAAGTGAATAAAGATTTAGGACATATAAACTTTGGCGCTTTGCAAGCTTGACGATTACTAGTGATAAAATTAAGTAGGGATGCTTAAGAATAGGGGGAAAACCATGTTATCGAAAGCGATTAATGAAAAGGCAACTTCCATAGAAACAGGTATAAATCTAGTGCAAAGTTTTTTCACCAATATACCCATTGCAATTATAATCTACGAGGTAATGGGCGATGGCGCCAGTGGCTTTGACTATATCATACGCGGCGCTAACCCTAAGGCCATCGAGACAGAGAATTGGCATGATATTGATGTCCTAGGGGAGTCACTTGGCAAACTCCGGCCTGGGGTCGACGACTTTGGGATTGTGGATATATTCAGAGCCGTTTGGGAAACTGGAGAAACTGTCTATTATCCTGCCAAGGTTTATCAAGATGATGAAGAATACCGATGGTTTGAAAATACGGTGTTTAAGCTTCCAACTGGAGAGATTGTTGCTGTCTATGACGATGTGACTAATAAGAAGCTGGCTGAAGAAGAATTGTATGCAGAAAAGGAAAAGCTCAAAGTAACCTTGTTTTCCATTGGCGATGGGGTCATAACCACTGACAAAAATGGTAAGATTGAAATGATTAACAAGGTAACAGAGGAACTTACAGGCTGGAGCCTCCAAGAGGCTAAGGGAAAACCCCTGAGCACTGTCTTCGATATATTTAATGAGGAAACTGGCCAGGTCTGTTCTAATCCGGCTGAATTGGTGCTGAAATATGGAAAGACCATAGGCCTAGCCAACCACACTGTCCTTCGATCTAGGGACGGTATCTATAAGGTTATAGCCGATAGTGCAGCTCCTATAATAGGTCAAAAAGGCGATATCCAAGGGGTTGTTCTGGTATTTAGGGACGTGACTGAGGCCAAGCAAAAAGAGGATAAAATCAAATACTTGAGTTTTAGGGACTCCCTGACAGGTCTCTACAACAGGACCTTTTTTGAGGAGGAATTGAGGAGGCTAGATGTTGAAGACCAGTTGCCCCTAACTTTTATAATGGGAGATTTGGATGGTCTAAAATTAATCAACGATATATTTGGTCACCAAGTTGGAGATGAGGCCCTAGTTGAAACTGCCAAGGTTTTCAGGAAGTATTGCAGGGATACGGACATTATATCCCGCTGGGGTGGAGATGAATTTGTAATTCTACTGCCCAGGACTTCAGAAGATGTAGGACAAAAGATTAGCGACAGGGTCAAAAAGGCCTGCTCAGAAACTATGGTGGCTGATACTAAATTGAGTATATCCATCGGCTATGCCAGCAAGACCCACAGGAGCCAAAAATGGCAGGACGTCTTGAAGGAAGCCGAAGACAATATGTACAAAACCAAATTGCTAGGTGCACACAGCTATCGGAACAAGGTTTTAACTTCTATGAAAAATGCCCTGTTCGAAAAAAGTAATGAAACAGAGGAACACGGGGAAAGGCTGGGATATTTTTGCAGTGTAATTGGGAATGTCCTAAACCTAAGTTCCATTGAACTGGACGAACTGGAGCTCTTCTCCATGCTCCACGACATAGGTAAGATAGGTATAGAGGATGGTATATTGGAAAAGCCTGGCCCCCTGACAGATGAAGAATGGAAGATAATGAAAACCCATCCTGAAATAGGCTACCGTATGGCTCAAGGGGTTCCCGAGCTGATCAATATAGCAGAATATATCCTATCCCACCACGAACGATGGGACGGCAGCGGCTATCCTCGGAATTTAAAGGGCAGGGAAATCCCCCTAGCTGCTAGGATACTAGCTGTTGCTGATGCCTATGATGCCATGACTAATGATAGGCCCTACAGGGCTGCCCTCTCCCCTGAGGAGGCAAGAAAAGAACTCAGGAGAAATTCTGGTTCTCAATTTGACCCGGATATAGTAGATATCTTCCTTACCCACCTTGCTGATGTTTGATAAAAATTAATAGGCCCTAGGGTCCTATTTTGTTTTTTACTCATGGATACCTTTTTTAAATACATAGATACCAGACCTAGTCTGGACCACTGCTGTTTCCATAGGCCCATCCCTTAACCTTCTTATTAGCTTTGCCTGATTTAAGAGGGAGTGATAAAATACCTCCCCTTCCTTAAAGCTAAATATATCTGGCAGTATATATTTATCCATCTTTAGTTTTTCAGGTTCAATCCTTGACTTCCTAAGCTTGAAAACATATTCTTCAAGGCTTAAATAAAACTTTGGCAGCCTGCAGTACACTTCACCCTTGTAAAGGTGACTGTATAGGACCCTCCCCATTAATGTATTTGGATGCTTTTGCTCCAATACTCCCAGGCAGTCCTGGAGGTCAGCATACTTATCTGACTCTTTCCCATTTAATATGTTCAATACATTTATCTTCTCCCTTTCAAATTCTATTTGAAAGTTTTGAGGGAAGTCCCCAGTCCTGTACTCGTCTAGGTACTTCTCCAGATAAGATGTTTGTGATAATCTAATAACCCTATCCTTGAGTATGGCTATCAAGTCCTCAATCCCGTAATTAAAATTCAGAGAATGAATTAAATTCAAGATAAGTATGGACCCAAGGAGGTCCTCCACCTTCCCGCTTGTAAAGAGGATGCTCTTGATTAGCTCCTCTTCTGCAATTTCCTTCCTTGTATTTGCAGCCAGAAGGGGGACTATCCTGCTTACGATGGAGTCGTCACCTGTGGTCCAGTAATCTCCATCGCCTAGCCCATCAATTGCATTCATTAGTGCCTTATTGGAGCCAATCTTATAGTATTTCCACAGCTTGAGCTCCTCTGTAAATCTTTCTTGGTCAATCCTTACTCCCTCTTCATTTTCCATTGGCATCAGGGATTTTATTGTGATTATGGCCAGTTGGGATATATAGCTATAGTCCCCGCTAGTCTCGTAGTCTTCCTCAAATAGTCTCAGCAGCAAGTTTCTTATGCCCATATGGCCTATTACATTCTTTCCGGTGCTTCCATTCCCAGCAAATCTAGACCTGTTTTCAGTACTGTCTTGGTTGCAAATGACAGCATCAGCCTTGCCTTTTTCAGCTCCTGATCCTCTACTATTACTGGGGATGAATTGTAAAACTTATTGTAGGCCTTTGCTATCTCAACTATTTGTCTGGTTACGAAATATGGTTCATTTTTCTCCATTGCATCTACAATTACCTGTGGGAAATTATAAAGTAGTCTGGCTATATTGATTTCCCCTTCAGACTTAAGTAAATTGTAGTCTACGTCTTCGTCTATCTTGAAGTCCCCTCTCTCTAGGAGGGAATTAATCCTCGCATGGGTATACTGGACATAGGGTCCGGTTTCTCCCTCAAAACTCAGGGTCCTATCCCATGAAAATACATAGTCCTTAATCCTTTGGTTAAATAATTCTTGGAATATTACGGCCCCAATACCAACTTGCTTTGCCACTTCTTCCTTGTCTTCCAAGTTAGGATTTCTGTCGTTTATTATGTCCAAGGTATTGCTGATAGCCTTGTTCAACACGTCCTCTAGGAATACTACCCTACCCTTTCTCGTGGACAGGGTGCCGTCCTCTAGGCTCACCATGCCAAAGGGTATATGAATACAGTCATTTGCCCATTCATATCCCATTAGCTCTATTATCTTTATCCATTGCTTGAAGTGCAGATTTTGCTGTGAAGCTACCACATAGATATTTTTGTAAAAATCATAGGTTTTCTTCCTATATACTGCTGCCGCTATATCCCTTGTGGTGTATAGGGTTGAACCGTCTGATTTCATAATAAGTGCCGGCGGCATGTCATGGTCCTCAAGTTCAACTAAATAGGCCCCTTCCGATTCCTTCATCAGACCCTTTGCATTTAGCTCCTCAATTATTTGAGGCATTTTATCTGAATAGAAGGACTCCCCTGCATAGGAATCGAATTTGATATTTAACATTTGGTAAACCCTATTAAATTCCTTCAAAGAAATCTCTCTTATCCATTCCCATAGACCTTGGGCTTCCTCATTGCCATTTTCCAATTCCTTGAACCAATATCTTGCTTCATTTCGCAATTCTTCATTTTTATCTGCTTCGTCGTTGAATCTTACATAGAGCTTTAGCAGTTCATTTATGGGGTCCTCTTCGATTACAGACTTATCTCCCCACCTCTTGTAGGCTGAAATAAGCATGCCGAATTGGGTTCCATAGTCTCCCAAATGATTGATAGCTACAGTGTCGAAACCCAAGAAGCTATATATCTTGTATAGGGCATTTCCTATTACTGTAGTCCTTATATGGCCAATATGAAAGGGCTTAGCTATATTTGGAGAAGAATATTCTACTATTACAGTCTTGCCTTCACCTAAGTCTGATGAACCAAAACTAGTGGTTTTTTCCCTCACTTCTTTTAGTGTTGTCTCTACAAGCCTTGCCTTGTTGACAAAAAAGTTTAGATAGGCTCCCTTGTTTTCAACCTTTGAAAAGTAAGGGTTATCCCCTATTTTACCTGCCAATTCCTCCGCTATTGAAGGGGGTGATTTTCTAAATATCTTTGCTAGCCTGAAAACAGGGAAGGCGTAGTCCCCCATTTCGTAAGATGGAGGTACCTCTATCTGCATGAATATTTCTTCCTCTTCCAGCTCCTCCACCTGATTTTTTATAGCCTTAACGACTTCTTCTTTAAAGTTTAGCATTTTTCTCCTCCTCTTTATTTGATTTCAACTATGGTAACCCCATCTCCGCCTTCTCCATATTTTCCTAGCCTATGGCCTTTAACATGTCGATGGCCTTTTAAATATCCCTTAATACCCTCTCTTAATACCCCTGTACCCTTGCCATGAATTATATTTATTTCCTTTAAACCAGCCATATAGACATCATCTAAATATTTGTCCAATTCAAGAAAGGCTTCATCTAAGTTTTTTCCCCTTAGATCGATCTCAGTCCTTATATCCCTGGATTTGGAACTAATAATCTTTTTTGTGCTCCCCTGAATTCTTTGAACCTCCTCTGATTCTGCCCTCCTCAGAGTTGAAATATGTGCATTGATTTTCATTATGCCCACCTGCACCTTTACATTCTGATTTTCGTCTGCTTCTTCTACAACGGTTCCCCTTTGGTTGAAGGTAATGACTTCTACAGTTTCCCCAAGCTTCAAGTTTTTAGGTGGTTTGCTGGATTTCTTGTTCAATATATTGGGTGCTGCCTCCCCTTCTGCCTTGCTTAGCTTTGACCTTAGGCTCTCCTGTGCCTCCTGTATCTTTTTGTTTCTTTCCTTTTCTATTTCAATGGATAAACCCCTTAGCTCCTCGACTATACCATCTGCATCTTCCTTGGCTGTCCTGAGAATATTCCTAGCCTCTTCCTTCGCCTTTTGGAGGGTTTTTTCCCTCATTTCCCTGGTTTTTTCCTTTTCCTTGGCCAGGTCCTCCCTTAGCTTTTCTACTTCTATTCTATATCTTTCTGCCTCTTCCCTATTGGCCTCAGTTGCCAGCCGGTCTTTTTCCATAGCCTGCAAGAGGTCTTCAAATTCCACATTTTCCTTGTTTATAAGTTCCCTTGCATAGTCTATGATATACTCCTTCAGTCCCAGCCTCTTTGATATTTCAAAGGCATTGGATTTGCCAGGTACCCCTATTAGGAGCCTGTAGGTAGGACTTAGGCTTTCAAGGTCAAACTCCACAGAGGCATTTTTTACCCCCTGGGTGGTCAGGGCATATAGTTTTAATTGGCTATAGTGTGTAGTCGCTATGGTACGCACATTTAGTTTTAAAAGGTGGTCCAATATTGACATAGCTAGGGCTGCCCCTTCTGTTGGGTCTGTGCCTGCTCCTAGTTCATCAAAGAGTATCAGGCTATTGTATTCCAGATTGCCCAGGATATCTACTATATTTACCATATGCGATGAAAATGTGGACAGGGACTGTTCTATGCTTTGTTCGTCTCCTATATCAGCAAAAATTTGATTAAATACTGCTATTTCTGAATTAAAATCCGCTGGTATATGGAGGCCCGATTGGGCCATGAGGGTCAGGAGGCCCACTGTCTTAAGTGTTACGGTTTTCCCGCCTGTATTGGGCCCTGTAATTATCAGGGAACTAAAGTCCCTTCCAATATATACGTCAATCGGAACTATTTTTTCTACCCTCAAGAGGGGGTGCCTGCCTTTTTTAATATTTATGTATCCATCTTGATTCAACTTTGGCCTGGTTGCCTTCATCTCCAAGGCAAGCTTTCCCTTGGCAAATATAAAGTCCAGCTCCTGCAAGATTTTTTGATTATTGCCTATGGCCTCTGCTTCTTCAGCCACTAGGTTTGAAAGTGCCCTTAAAATCTTTTCTATCTCTTCTCTTTCCCTTAGCTCTAACTCCCTTAGTTCATTGTTCAACTGGACCACTGCCATAGGTTCTATAAATAGGGTTGCACCGCTGCCGCTCATGTCGTGAACTAGGCCCGGTACATTGCCCTTGTTCTCCGATTTCACTGGAATTACAAACCTGCCCTCTCTCATGGTTACGATGCTGTCTTGCAGGTATTTCTTATTTGCCTGGGAGCTAATGATTGAGTTTAGTTTCTCCCTTACTGCTTCATTCTTGCTGACGATTTGTCTTCTTATGCTCCTCAGGCTAGAGCTGGCATTGTCGGATATTTCATTTTCCGATATTATGGCATTGTTTATTTCGTCCTCTATGGCCTTAAAGGAGGCAAGGTCCCCTATGAGGCCTTCAATTATTGGATAATCAAAGTTTTTATCTTCTCTTGTCTCCCTTATATAATTCTTTAGACCCCTGGATACCCTCAAGGAATCTGCAATCTTCAAGAGGCCTGCCGGTGTCAATGAACCTCCTATCTCTGCCCGTTTTACCTCTGGGCCAATGCTATGAATTCCATATAAGGGAGGTGCCCCCCTCTTTATTAAAAGTGAATAGGATTCCTCGGTCTGCTTTTGTAAATGCTCTATTTCCCCCATATCTACAAGGGGCCTTATTTCCTTAATCCTGTCCTTACCTAAGCTAGACTCGGCCTTTTCTAACAAGATATCAATGAGCTTGTAGAATTCCAAGGTCCTTAGTGTCTTTTCCATTCGCCATCATCTCCATTAAATTACACCTCTAAAAAAGTGTCCATTGGTTATATTATTTATTTCCTTATAAGTGCCTAAAAATTCCCCCACTTCATCACTGCCTATTATTCCCTTGGCATGGTCATAGTATATGGATTGTATTTCCCTGACCTTGTCTCTTTCAATGGTAAAATCAAGCCTGCCCATTGACAAACCGCTTTTAAATATCTTGTCCAGACTGTCCACTACCATAAGGGGGACTGAATTATAAATGGAGCTAAATCCTTCCCTCCTGTCCATATAGAAGCTGGCCCCCATTCTATCCTTGAGTCCATAGCCCCTTGCGAATTTACATGTATTACAGTTGCTGTCGTCCTTACAGCCCTTGACAAGTGCCATTGGACAATGTTTTGTAATCATAAGGGGTAGGTAGCCATATACTATTGCCTCTGTAGTGACATCGGTCATGTCCTCTATTGAATTTATCTGCCTTAGGTTCAATTCTGGTGACAGGGTAATACTGGACAAACCAATGGATCTAAAATAATTCAGTGTATGCCCATTGAAGACATTGAGTCCTATATCCCCGTGAAGTTTTGTCTTAAAGCTCTTCCTAAAGTACTCCAGACTCCCTAGATTGGAAACTGAAATCCCGTCAATGTCCTTTTCCCAGGGGCTAATGATTTCAGAGAGTCTTTCCAGATCCTCTTTATATAAAATTTTATCAGTCCAAATAAATACTTCCTTATTGTGGTTTTTTATCTCATGAATGGCCTTGTCAATAGATTCATAAAAGCCCAGGTAGAGCCTATCTAGTTTTTCCAAATCCAGTTGTTCAAATTGCTCTAGACTGCTGACTCTTATGCTTATTTTTCTCTGGCTGGTCTTTCCCTTCCCCCCATAGGTGAAAAAGCCTTTTTTGCCTTCTTGGTAGTTGGACTCATCTATAGCTTCTCTATGGTTGAAATTCTTGTTTTCCCTGTCCAAGGCCTCTACTAGGGATCTCCTTAGCTGGTTAATTGCAGATATTGGCAGATAGGCTGCTTCATCTAGGCTTATGGATATGTCCCCTAATTTATAGACTGTATTACCTAGTTTGGTCAACTGTTCTTCTATTTTCTCCCTGCTCAAGGCAGTATTTTTACCTTTTTCTACTACTTGTTCCCCTTCCAGCTCTATGATTTTACCATTCGTCCAGGCCCTTAGCTTGGGTTTTTCTCCAATTTTTATTCTTGTTTCCATGTGAACTATCTTTTTTATGTCCGATTTCCTATAGCTTTCCTTGGCCCTATTCAGCAGTTCCAGACTAGAGCTTTTATATACAATTGAATCCTTCTCTACATATCCTGGTTTTTCCAAGGAAATCGTACTGCCCTTCAAGGCTGAAAATGGCGATATTATACCCTTGTATTCGCCGCCCCTAAGTTCTAGTTCCAGTCCATCTCCCTTGTCCAGCTTATCTTCTAATCTAATATAAACCTTGTACTTATCGGCCCTTTCAACTTTTCCAACTACTCTTCCCCGATTGTCTGGCCTATCTAGGCTGATAAAATTCCTTCCAAAGTCCCCAAACATAAGTCCCTTGGTAAATCCCCTATTAAATATCTGCTCCATGTCCTGCCTGTCTCCACGGTCTATGCTGTGTCCTCCCCTATCCAGGGCCTTCCTGTAATTGCTGAGTACTGTTGCCACGTATTCTGGCCTTTTCATCCTGCCTTCAATTTTCAATGATACTATCCCGCTATTGACAATTTCCTCGATTTCATCTAGGGTATTTAAATCCCTCGTGCTAAGGACATATTTCCTATCCCAGTCCTTCAGGAGCTGGCCCCTACTATCGACTATGGAGTAGGGCATTCTACAGGGCTGGGCACACCTCCCCCTATTGCCGCTTCTTCCCCCTATGAGGCTACTCATAAGGCACTGTCCAGAATAGGAAACACAAAGAGCCCCATGGATAAAGGCTTCTAACTCTATGGGGGTATTTTCATAAATATATCTAATTTCCTCGATAGGTGTCTCCCTAGCTAAAACTACCCTAGTGAATCCCATCTTATATAAAAAGTCTGCACCTTCTAGGTTGTTTACAGTCATTTGTGTACTGCCATGTAGGTCAAAATCAGGAAATGATTTCCTTACTAGGCTAGCAAGTCCAATATCCTGGATTATGAGGCCATCTATATCTATTTCATATAGGTATCTTATATAGTCTAATGCCTCCTCCATTTCGCTGTTGTCAATTAAGATATTGACCGTTACATATACCTTGACATCTCTCAAGTGGGCATATGTGACTGCCTCCTTCAACTCCTGGAGGTCAAAGTTTGACGCATATTGCCTTGCATTAAATAATTTACCGCCTAAATATACTGCATTTGCCCCATTTTCTATGGCAGCGTAGAGAGCTTCCATGCTGCCCACAGGGGCTAATAACTCTAGCTTATCTTTCACTTTTCTTAAGCTTCCTCCTTGGAAAACAGATTCCTTTTATCATCTAATCGCCTTATTATCTCGCCCAGTTCCTTTTTTGTTTCAATCAGTTCGATTTGATTGTCAAATATCTTGTCCTGTAAGGACTTGATCATCTTCTGGTTGTCTACCAATTCCTTTTCTTTCAACTCCAAGGCCCTCTTGTTTTTTTCTATTTCCTTGACGGCATTTTCCCTGCCTAGCTGTTCATTTAACAATTGCTCCTTGTAAATCCTGTTGCTGTCCTGCAGATCCCTTATGGTGGCCTTGGCATCTTCCAATTCGGATGTTAAATCGTCATACCTCTCCAATGGTCCCTTGGCCTGGCTCTCAAGTTCCTCAAGCTTCCCTTTGGTTCTTTGAAGTTCATCGGCAATGTTTAGGGCCGCCAGAGTTGCTGACATTGTCTGACAAAGCTTATCGTTTTTTCCACTTACTTCTTTTATTTTTTTGTCTACATAGTAGGCTAGGTTGATTACATATTCTTCGCTCTCTGACCCTACAACAGTAAAGTTACGACCATCTATAATAATATTAATTTTCTTTTTCACCGTCATAACTTATTCATCTCCCTTTAATTTGTTACTTACTATATTCGACACAATTTCCTATTTCCCTTCTTTTTTTTGAAAAAAGAGTAGATAAATCTACCCTTTTTATGATCTCAGCCTTGCACCGAAGTTTTCTTCCAGGTCTCTGATGATTGCCTCCTGTATTTCATTTACTTCTGCATCTCTTAGTGTCCTATCCTGAGTCCTATAGGCTATTGAAAAGGCCACGCTTTTCATACCCTCTGGTATTTGGCTTCCAGTATATATATCAAACAATTCTACCTTTTCAATTAGGCCCGGGCCATGACTGAAGATTAGCTTTTCTATATCCCCTACCAAGACATCTTCCCTGACTACCAAAGCCAAGTCCCTCAATAGGGCTGGATACTTGGGCAGGGCCCTATACTTAATCTCTGTATTTGCTAATTCAACAATTTTATCAAAATCTATTTGGGCTAGATAAATCCTGCTCTTCAAGTCGTAGTTCTCGGCTACATCTAAATGTACCTCGCCTACTATCCCCAGTTTAAGACCCTGGTGTACTAGTTTTGCAGTTCTTCCCGGGTGGAAACTTGGGTCATTTTCTTCTTTTTGGTATTCCACACCTTCTATTCCCAACCTTTTAAAGACGGTATTGATGGCCTCCTTTAAAAAATAGAAGTCCTTTTCGCCGTATATACCTATTGACAAGACCTTGTTCTCCCTTGGCAAATCCTTGAGGGGTAGCTCCTCTGCTATGAAGGTGTTGCCTATCTCATAGGCATAGCAATTCTCTACTCCCCTATTGTAATTTCTGCTTAGGAGTTCCAGCATATTGGGCATCAAGCTGGTCCTCATTACGCTATAGTCTTCCCCTAGGGGGTTGAGCAGTTTTATATATTTTCTTAAATCGCTGTCCTCTGCCGTATTTATCTTGTCATAGGCCTTGGGACTTATAAAAGAGTATGTCATGACCTCGTTTAGACCTAGACCTTGCAAGATGTTTTTGGCCCTATCCTCTATTCTTCTTCCATAGGGTTTCTCTCCCCTGGTCAAAATACCTATTAGGGGTTTGCTTTCAATCTTGTGAAAACCGTAAATCCTACCGACTTCCTCAATTAAGTCAATCTCTCTCTCTATGTCTAATCTATAGGTAGGTATGCTGGACTCAATTAATTCTCCCTTGATTTGCGATTTTATTCCCAGCCCATTTAAGTATTTTACCATATTATCAGTAGCAATATCTACTCCCAGAACTTTTCTGGCCCTTTCCGGTCTTAAGGTGAGGACCTCTTCTTTTTTTGGATTTTTATATACATCTGTACTTCCCTTGACAACTAGACCTGCCCCAATCTGCTCAACTAATTGACATACCCTATCGGCAGATATTTGACACAGATTAGGGTCCAGACCCTTTTCAAATCTTGTAGACGCCTCTGTCCTAAGCCCCAATTTTTTGGAGGTTAGCCTTACACTTTTGTCCTTGAAATTGGCACCCTCTATTAGGACATATCTTGTTGAATCTGTGATTTCCGTATTGAAACCACCCATTACCCCTGCTATGGCTACGGGCTTTTTGCTATCAGCTATTACAAGATTTGAAGGGTCCAGTTCTCTTTCTTCTCCGTCTAATGTTACAATCTTTTCTCCCTCTGCCGCCTGCCTGACAATAATCTTTTTCCCCTCTAGGGTTTCTAAGTCAAAGGCATGCAGGGGGGCACCATATTCCAGCATTACAAAATTGGTTATATCTACAATATTGTTAATAGGCCTCACGCCTGCTTCCATGAGCCTTGTCTGCATCCATAAGGGTGATGGTTCTATTTTAACGTCCTTTATGACCCTGGCATAATACCTGATGCAATTGTCTGATGGGGCCTCTATGCCATCTAAATAATCCTCAATCTGATCCACTTCAGATTTTATTTCAATCTCTGCTTCCTTGAGCTGGGTATCAAATGTTGCTGCTGTTTCCCTAGCCATGCCTATGATACTCAGGCAATCTGGCCTATTGGGTGTTATTTCAAATTCTATTACCTCATTGTCCAGACCCAAGATGTCCACAATGGGACTGCCTAGGCTGTATTCCTTGTCTAATACAAATATCCCATCTCTCATATCCCTGCTTATTACGCTGTCATCATATCCCAGTTCCTTTAAGGAACACAACATTCCATAGGAATCAATGCCCCTAAAGTTGCTTAGGTCTATGCTTACGCCTCCAGGCAGCTTGGAGCCCACTTTGGCCACTGGAATATAGTCCCCAGCCTTTAAGTTCCTAGCACCTGTTACAATTTGCAGTTCTTCTGACCCTATATCTACCTTGCAGACAAAGAGTTTGTCGGCCTGGGGGTGTTCCTCAATGCTTAGAATTATCCCTACAACCACATCCTCTATGCCCTTATTTAATCCTATGATGGACTCCACATGTGAACCTGACAAGGTAAGTCCATCTGCTAGTTGCCTCGTATCCTTGTCTATCTCCACATAATCTTTTAACCACTTTACCGGTAACAGCATATTCCCACTCCTATCTATCTAAAATTGCTCTAAAAACCTACTGTCATTTTCAAATAGCAACCTAATATCATTGATGCCATATTTGACCATGGTAATCCTATCTATTCCCATACCAAAGGCAAAGCCCGTATATTTCTCGGAATCTATTCCACAATACTCCAAAACCTTTGGATGTACCATTCCACAACCCAATAGCTCCATGCTCCAGCCTGTATAATTACAGGCGTCACAGCCCTTGCCCCTACACTTTAGGCAGGTCACATCTACTTCTGCCGAAGGCTCTGTAAAGGGGAAGTGATGGGGCCTATATCTGGTTTTCATGTCTGGTCCAAACAGCTCCCTGATAAATATGTCCAAGGTATGGATCAGGTTTGCCATGCTAATATTTTCATCGACTACTAGTCCCTCCAACTGGTGAAACATGGGTGAGTGGGTGTCGTCAACGTCGTCAAATCTAAATGTTCGTCCTGCTGATACTATCCTAAGAGGTGCCCCCATCTCCTTCATAGCCCTAATCTGCATGGGAGATGTATGGGTCCTGAGTAGAATGTCATCAGTTATGTAAAATGTATCCGACATATCCCTGGAAGGATGATTTTCGGGTGAATTTAATGCATCGAAGTTATTCTCTACAGTCTCTATCTCAGGTCCAGTAACCACTGAAAAGCCCATGCTAATAAACAAATCTTCCAGCTCTTCTACAGTAGCCAACAATGGGTGCCTGTGACCGTAAATCTCCTTGTGGGTATTTATAGTTATGTCCAGCTTTTCCTTATTCATCTTTGACCTTTTTAACTCTTCGTTTAACTTGTCTCCTACTTCTGCTATGGCTTTTTCCAATTCGTCCCTTATCTCATTGGCTATTTGGCCTACTATGGGCCTTTCCTCTGCTATTAGCTTGCCCATGTCCCTCAATACCTTTGTCAATTCACCCTTTTTACCTAGAAACTTGACCCTCAATTGCTCAAATTCTTCTAAGGATTTCACTTCTTCAATGTTCTCTAATGCGATTTTTTTGATTTCCAGCAACTTTTCTTTCATTATATCTTTCATCTTTTCCATTGTCTTCCTACTCCTTTGCCATGGTATAAAAAACAGACCTTTTCGCTAAAGGCCAAAAAATCAAACTATTTACTCAATTATAGCACCTAGAATTTCAAAACTCAAGGATTATTAGCCCTCTGTTTCATAGCCTCATACATAATAATCGATGCAGCAATTCCTGCATTTAAGGATTCTGCTCCGCCAGGCATGGGCACCTTTATCAGGCTATGAGACATTGCAGCTATCTTTTCATCTATTCCATTGGATTCATTGCCTATGACCAAGACAAAGCCCCTCTGAAAATCTATATGGTATATGGGCCTGCTTCCCTCTAGGGAAGATGAATAAATGTGCAATCCCCTTGCCTTCAGGTGCTCTAAATCCTCATAGTCCTGTGGCTCGTATATGATTGGAAGTCTAAATATAGACCCCATGGTTGCCCTGACCACCTTGGGATTATAGGGATCTACTGACCCCTGCCCAATTATTATTCCATCTGCCTTGAAGGCATCTGCAGTCCTTATTATGGTTCCCATATTCCCAGGGTCCTGTAGGCGGTTAAGGTATATCAAGAAAGGTAATCCCCCCATCTTAATTTCTTCTATTTTCAAATTTTTCATTTCTGCTATGGCCAATAGGCCCTGGGGATTTTCCGTATCTGAAATCTCCTTGAATACCTTGTCTGCTACATAAATTGTATTGGGCAAGTCCTGGATTTTTTTGAACAGTTCTTCACCGTCCTTGACTGCCAGGAGCTGGTCCGTATATATTATATTTCTAATGGGGTAGCCTTGTTCAAGTGCCTCAGCTACTACCTTTATCCCTTCAATTATAAAGGCCTTGTTTTTAAATCTTTCCCTTCTTCTATGCAGGGACCTTATATTTTTAATCAGGGGGTTTTTTATGCTGCTTATTACCTGCATCTTTTCACCAGCCCTCCACTATATAAAAATAAAAGTTCCTTGATGGAACTTTCATCTTTAGTTGCTTTTTGCGATTTCGACTAGTTTTGCAAATCCTTCTGAATCATGGATTGCCATTTCAGACAGCATCTTTCTGTTTATATCTATATTTGCCTTTTTCAATCCACTGATAAATTTGCTATAGCTCATGCCATTTAATCTAGCTGCTGCATTAATTCTTGTAATCCAAAGTTTTCTAAAATCCCTCTTTCTTTGTTTACGTCCTATATATGCATAGTTTAATGATTTCATTACAGCCTCATTGGCAGTCCTAAATAATTTCGACTTGGCTCCGTAATAGCCCTTGGCTTGTTTTAATATCTTCTTATGTCTTTTCTTGGCATTAATCGCCCTTTTTACCCTTGCCATCTATAGTACCTCCTATTTCAAATAAATTTTATTATGGTATCATGGAATCTATTCTTCTTTGGTCGCCCTTGCTTACTAGGGTGCCTTTTCTCAGGTTTCTAATTCTCTTTGGAGATTTCTTGCCAGTTAAGTGACTCTTAAAAGCCTTAAATCTCTTTATCTTGCCTGAGCCTGTTCTTTTAAACCTTTTCGCTGACCCCCTATGGGTTTTCATCTTTGCCATATTATAAACCTCCTTATTATTCCGTTTTTGGTGTTACGTGCATTGTCATGTTTCGGCCTTCGAGCTTTGCGGCCTTCTCTACGGTTCCAGCTTCTTCAATTAGTTTTGAAAAATTAGCTAGTACTTCCTTGCCAATTTCAGTATGCCCCATTTCTCGGCCCCTAAATCTGACTGAAACCTTTACCTTATCCCCAGATTTTAGGAATTCAACAGCTCTTCTAGCCTTTACATTTAAGTCGTGATCTTCAATATTTGGAGTGAGACGAATTTCTTTAACATTAATTATCTTCTGATTTTTTCTAGCCTCTTTTTCCCTTTTTGCCAACTCGTACTTGTATTTTCCATAGTCCATCACCTTACAAACAGGTGGGTTGGCCGTTGGAGCTATCTTGACTAAATCCAATCTCTTTTCAATGGATATTTCCAAGGCTTTTTTGATGGGCACTATTCCTAGCTGGCCACCATCTACATCTATCAGTCTAACTTCCCTGTCTCTGATCTCTTCATTTATCTGAAGTTCTTTAATTGTACAGCACCTCCTATTATAATAAAAATTAAAAGCGGGTATAGAATACCCGCTTAAATACATAGTCAAAAAATCTTATCACTATAAGATTGATCTTATTTACCTTATGAGCCAAGCTATAAGGTGAGAAGCGGACCTTCTACTTTATCCCACACTATTTACTTACCTCATTTAGTATACATTAGCTATTTGCCTTTGTCAAATACTTTTTTATTTACCTTTTTGTAAATTTACCTAACTATCAGTACTGAAATTTCTGCGTGGTTTAAGACCTTGTTGGATACACTTCCCAGCATTGCCCTTGAGAATGTATTTAGTCCCCTGCTACCCATGACTATTAGGTCACACTGGGCCTTATCAGCATAATCTATGATTTCCTTGGCTACATCGCCGCTCAAAACCGATGTATTTACCTTACCAGGATATCCGTCGAATACCTTCGATGATTCCTCTAATATTATCTTACCCTGCTCTAAGAGTACCCTATTTATCTCTGCTTCATAGGCGTGATCTACTACATAGGGGTGACAATTCCTAAAACAGCTAACAATATAGAGAAGGTGAATCTCGCTATTGGCCAATTCTCCTATTTCCCTTGCCTTGCCTAGGGCCTTTTTGGCATTATCTGAACCGTCCACTGCTACTAGAATCTTTTTCATATTATTACCTCCCATATGGTTAATTTAATATGTAGCTAATACCTCTAATCCTTCTTATTTAATTGATACCCCCTTCTGGTATGACAAAACAATTAATATAAGAGTCCTATGGCTTTAGCATCTTCACTAATTCCTTGGGGATTACCGGCCTGCTAAAGAGGTAGCCTTGGATTTTATCGCAACCCATTTCGTTTAAGAGTTCTAGCTGTTCCTGGGTTTCAACTCCTTCTGCTGTCAATTCTACCTTCAGGGACTTTGCCATATTGATTATGGTGGTAACTAAGTTCCTTGCATTTTCGTCCCTGCTCATATCTTTAACAAAAGACTTATCTATTTTTAAGGTATCTATGGGGAATCTGGTAAAATAGGCTAGGGATGAATAGCCTGTCCCAAAATCGTCAATGGATATTCGGACTCCCATGTCTTTAAGCTTTTCCATTTTCGCCAGTTTGTCTTCCACCCTATCCATGGCTATTGTTTCAGTAACTTCAAGTTCCAGATACTGGGGATCTAGGCCAGTATCATTCAAGACTTTCTCTACTAGGCTAACAAAGTTCCACTGGTCAAATTGCAGGGCTGAAACATTAACCGATACTATGATATGCTGATAGCCACTGTCATGCCAAATCTTATTTTGCCTGCAAGCCTCCCTCAAAACCCATTCCCCGATTTCACCTATGATCCCGCTTTGTTCTGCAATCTTAATCATTAGCAGGGGAGAGACTTCATGATACTGGGGATGATTCCACCTTAATAGGGCCTCTGTCCCCACTATTTCGTCTGTTAACAGGTCGACAATAGGCTGATATAGGAGCATCAGTTCATTGTTTTCAACTGCATGGTAGAGGGCATTCTCCATTTTTTGTTCTTCCCTAACCAATTCGTCCAGTTCATAGTTGTAGAATTTGTAATTATTCCCTCCCATTTTCTTTGCTATAAGCTTTGCGATGGTGGCCTGATTGATTATCTCTTCCATGGAGGCGTCTGCCTCTGACATGATGCTTACTCCAATGCTAGTCTTTAGTATGAATTCGTTTTCCTTGACCCTGATCTCCCTATTGCATAGTTTCCACAATAAGGCTATTCTCTTTTCAATGGTTTCCACCTTATCATTGTGTATGAAAAGTATAAATTCATCTCCCAAAAATCTGGCGACAATCTCATCTGATTTTATAAAACCCCTTAGAAACTTGGAAAATTCCCTCAATACTTCGTCCCCTGCTTCATATCCATGTATGCTGTTTATTCTTTTGAAGTCGTCAATTGAAACAATGATTATAGCCACTGTTTCCTTATCCTCCATGGCTGTTTTTATTTTAGCTGGAAGCTTGAGTAAGAATCCATTGTAATTGTATAGGTCTGTTACCAGATCATTATATGTAAGGACCTTAATTCGTTCCAGCATTACATTAAAACTCTTGGCTGCCAGGCCCAGTTCATTTGGAATATCTTCATTTGCTAGCACATCTAAGTTCCCAAATGTGGCCTTTTCAAATACGTCCTTTAAGTCCAGTACTGGCCTAGTGATTATATTAGAATAGTGGTAGGAAAATATGATTACCCCTATAAGCCCAAGTATCAGTGCCGACAATATGGCCTTTCTAATGTGGTTGGCTTCCCTGTATATTTCCTGCTCGGGAATAGAAATTACGAATGTCCAGTCGGGGGACTCCTTGATGGTGCTAAAAAAGGCCAACTTGCTTTCCTTGCTTTCACTGTCTCTCAAGCGGTAGCTAACAAAACCGGAGTCCTGGCCTAGTATCTTATTTATGACATCTTCATCATCTATGAAGTCGCTTATGTTTCTGTCCAGAGGGGATTCTAATTCCGGATGAGCAACAAGTAGGCCTTCCCTGTTTACTATCCAGCCATATCCCTTTTGCCCCAGGTCTAAATCCTTGACTATCTGATTGATAAAATCTACCCTAATGACCCCATTGATTAGGCCGGCAACTTCCCCCTGACTGCCTGTTACCCTATGGGAAACTATGACTACTTCGTTCTTATCCTCGTATACAAAGGGGCTGCGAAAGGGTTGGGAAATTACATACTCTTTCCCCTCCATGAATATCTGCCTGTACTGGTCCTGCTCAGATATATTGAAGCTATCCCCCAAGGTGGTAAAGGCCTGTCCATCTGGATATGCCACAGTCAAGTTCCTATATTTCCCTTCCAATACCAGGTTTGAAAAATATGGTCTTATTTGCTCCAATTCCATGGAGCGTATAATGGGAGATTTAGATATTATTGTAATCTGTTCTACAAGTCCTTGAAATTCCTTGCTTACTTCATAGGACTTTGATTTTGTAATTTCACTATATTTGCTTCTGAAATGTTCTGGGAGTTCCATTAATTTAAAATTGGAAAAGATGAACAATAAAGTAAAGATAATTATTGTCCCAATCACTAGATAGGTTAGCATTTGCTTTCTGATTGACTTCATTTTGGGTCACCTTCTTGCCTTATATGTCAAATCCTTAATAGTATGCCTATTCATATATACCCAAGCTTAGAAAAGTATCACAGTATAAGTAATGTTTTTTAATATTTCCCTTCTGTTTTTTTGTTTTTAAATAAAAATAATATTTTTATATAAATTCAAGTAAATGGTTACACTAATCCTAGAAAAACATATTGAGGTGGGATATATTGAAAAAACGAAAATTAATATTTCTATTGCTGACATTGGCTTTAATTATGTCCTTTGCCCTGATATATGATGCTTTTTTCCCAACAGGCAACTTCGATAAGCTCAGGGTGGGGGATAAGCTCCTGATATGGGTAGCTACATTGATGCTATTGGTTTACTTCATTAATTCGGATACGAAGCCACAATTAGTCCCCTCGGTCCTATCCATTGAAAAGGACAACAATAGGGAAAGAGACAGATCGGATATTTCATTTAGGGATGTAGCAGGATTGGAAGAAATCAAGGAAGAGCTCCAGGAAACCATTGACTTTATCAATAATTCCACTAGATATAAAAAGATGGGGGCAAAGATACCAAAGGGAATCTTGTTTTATGGCCCCCCTGGAACTGGCAAGACTCTCCTTGCAAAGGCAGTGGCTGGGGAGACAAATTCAACTTTCTTATATTCTTCAGGATCAGAATTCGTTGAAAAATATGTAGGCATAGGTGCCAAGAGGGTACGTACCCTCTTTGAAAGGGCAAAGAAGGAAGCCCCCAGCATAATATTTATAGACGAAATAGATGCTATTGGGGCCAGGAGAAATTTAGACTCTAACAATGAGAAGGACCAAACTCTAAATCAGTTGTTGGTTGAGATGGATGGCTTCAATACCAATGAAACAGTGATTGTAATCGGTGCCACGAACAGGCTGGATTTACTAGATGAGGCCCTATTGAGGCCGGGGAGGTTTGATAGGCATATATTTGTAGGAAATCCCAATATAAGGGCAAGAGAGCAAATATTGCAGGTCCATATAAAGAATAAGCCCATAGATAAGACCATAGATATCAAGGCTATAGCCAAGAAAACCACTGGTTTGTCTGGTGCCCAGCTAGCAAATATTGCCAATGAAGCAGCTATCATTGCAGTGAGAAACAATAAGAATAGGATATCTATTAATGAATTTGACGCCGCCATAGAAAGGGTACTGGCGGGGTTGGAATTGAAAAACCCCTCTATATTAAAGAAGGAAAAAGAAACCATAGCTGTACACGAAGCTGGCCATGCTCTTGTCTCCAAAATCCTAGATACTGATGTGGTACAGAAGATTTCCATAGTGCCTAGGGGTCAGGCCCTGGGATATGTACTTAAGTTCCCAGATGAGGAAAGATATCTCATATCCAAATCAGAGCTTGAAAATAAGATTACCTGCCTCTTGGCCGGTAGGGCGGCAGAGGAATTTATCTTCAACGAAATAACCACTGGTGCAAAGGACGATTTAAACAAGGCAACTGAAATCGCCAGGGAAATGGTATGCAGCTATGGTATGAGTGGATTGGGTACCATGGAGTTGGACGATGTTTTCATCAGGTACAACTCTGATATTATTAGGATTGAAATTAAAAAGATAACGGACGAAAGCTATAGGGCGGCCATGAAGATAATTGAGGAGAATAAGTATATCCTCCTACATATAGCCAACAGCCTGATGGAAAAGGAAATTATAGATAGTGAGGAGCTGAATAAGATCTTTGCTATCTATAAAAAGCCTCTGCCCTGTGCAAATGAAATCAATTAAAATGGAAGGGATAACCCTTCCATTTTTTATTTGCCCTTCTTGTCTATTTCCTCTAGCAACTGGCCTATTAAGTCTCCTACTGCTATCTGGCCCAAATCGCCCTTGTCCCTCTTCCTTACTGAGACTGTGGCTTCTTCTACTTCCTTCTCCCCTACTACGAGCATATAGGGAATTTGCTGCAATTGGGCTTCCCTAATCTTGTAGCCGATTTTCTCTGCCCTAGTGTCTATTTCTGCCCTAATACCCTTGTCTTCCATTGATTTTTTGATTTCAAGGGCATAGTCATTAAATTTATCTGATATGGGCAAGACTATTGCCTGTACTGGTGCAAGCCATAGGGGAAACTTACCTGCATAGTGTTCTATTAGTATGCCCATAAATCTTTCCATACTTCCATAAATGGTTCTGTGTAGCATCACTGGCCTTTTCTTTTCATTGTCCTTGTCTACATAGGTCATATCGAATTTTTCCGGCATTTGAAAGTCCAACTGAATAGTCCCGCATTGCCAGGTCCTTCCAATTGCATCTTCTAAGTGGAAGTCAATCTTGGGACCATAGAAGGCTCCGTCACCTTCGTTTAGGATATAGTCTATCTCCTTTTCCTTCAACGCCTCTATTAATCCATTTGTAGCTGTCTCCCACTGCTCTTCAGTACCCATGGAGTTCTCCGGCCTTGTGGAGAGTTCAACATGGTATTTGAAGCCAAATACATTGTATATATGGTCTGCCAAGTTTATGACGCCTATTAGCTCCTCCTTAATCTGTGAGGGAAGTACAAACAGGTGGGCATCATCTTGAGTAAATGACCTGACCCTCATGAGTCCATGGAGGGCTCCCGAAAGCTCATGTCTGTGGACTAGGCCTAGTTCACCCCACCTCAAGGGCAAATCCCTGTAGCTGTACATCTTTGACTTGTATACCAGAATAGAGCCCGGGCAGTTCATGGGTTTTATGGCATAATCCCCCTCATCTATTCTTGTAAAATACATGTTTTCCTTGTAATGCTCCCAGTGGCCTGAACGGTGCCATAGGTCCTCATTCAATATCAATGGAGTCTTAATCTCCTCATAACCTGCCCTAATATGTTCTTCTCTCCAAAAGTTTTCAAGTATATTTCTAACTATCATTCCCTTTGGATGGAAGAATGGAAAACCAGGACCTTCCTCATGAATGCTAAATAAGTCAAGCTCCTTGCCTAGCTTCCTGTGGTCCCTCTTCCTAGCCTCTTCTAATCTCTGTAGATATTCTTCCAGATCCTTTTTCTTTTCATAGGTGGTACCATAAATCCTTTGCAGCATCTTGTTTTTCTCATCGCCACGCCAGTAGGCTCCGGCTATGCTTAGTAGCTTAATTGCCTTGACCTTTTTTGTATCGTATAGGTGGGGGCCTGCACAAAGATCAGTAAATTCTCCTAGTGTATAAAATGATATTTCCTCACCCTCTGGGAAATGCTCTATTAGGTCCACCTTGTAGACCTCTCCCCTCTCCTTGAAATAGTCCAAGGCCTCCTCTTTTGGCAATACAAATCTTTCCAGCACATGGCCTTCCTTAGATATTCTAGCCATTTCTTCCTCTATCTTCTCTAGGTCCTCTGGTGTAAATCTATGCTCTGTATCGAAATCATAATAAAATCCATTGTCTATGGCTGGTCCTATGGCAAATTTGACCCCCGGGAAAAGCTTTTGCACTGCCAGGGCCATTATATGGGCAGATGTATGCCAAAATATTTCCTTTCCCTCTTTATCTTCAAATTTCACTACCTTAAAGTCAGCATCTCCATCAATAGTTTCCTGCATACCAAGGGTCTCGCCATTTACCACGGCTCCAAGGGCTGCTCTCGCCAGGCCTTCAGATATGCCCCTTGTCACTTCTAGCACTGTTACACCCTTGTCGTACTCCTTGACTGCTCCATCTGGTAAAGTAATCTTAATTTTTCCCATTTCTATTCCTCCCAAAAAATATTTAAGCCCTTCATCTCTACATATTCTCATGTAGGGACGAAAGGCTATGCTTCGTGGTTCCACCCTAATTACTTCTCAATCTTTTTAACGCTAAATAGCGGAAATCCTTAATTTGGATTCGGCTCCGGGTTGGTCTTCATATATTATTATCCTAGGAAAACTTCCAGCCAAGGTTTCCCCTCTCTTTCAAGTAAAAGATATACTACTCTTCCCTTCAAGGCCAATTATTAAATTAAAGTAAAACTTATTGTACCATTTTTTCTAAGGAAAATCAAGTGTTAATTTTCTTTCTTGTTTTTTACCTTTTCTACTATTGATTCTAAGCTTATGACCTCCTGCTGACCAGTTTTCATATCTCTAAAGGAACATAGTTTATTCTTTACTTCTTCCTCGCCAATTACTATTACATAGGGAATATTTAACTTGTCAGCATATGCAAAAATCTTGCCTAGCTTCCCGCTTTCCAAGTAAATTTGACTGTAAATACCTTCCCTCCTAAGGGCATTTACTATCTCTACGCTTTCCTTTAGGAAACCGTCCATTGGAATAACCAAGAGGTCTATAAGGGAATTTTCATCTGCCTCTATTATCTTTGCCTCCATGAGCTGGTAGAAAAGCCTAGTCAATCCAATGGAAATTCCGACACCAGGCAGCTTCTGTTTTGTATAGTAGGATGCCAAGTCGTCATATCTGCCACCAGAACAGATGGAGCCAATAGACACATGGTCATTGAGGTATGTTTCATAAACTGTTCCCGTATAATAGTCCAAACCCCTGACAGTGGGTAAGTCAATCCTATAATTTTCCTCTGGTAAGCCAAATATTCCAATATACCTTATAACTGTGGATAATTCATCCAAGCCCTCTAGGAACTCTGGATCTTCAATTTCTAGTTTTCTTAGCTCGTCTAGTATCTCGTCATTGCTGCCGCTTATACTGATGAAGCTTAGGACCCTATCCATATCATGGTCTGAAATCTCAAGCTTCTCCAGTTCTTTTTCTACTTCCTCGATACCGATTTTCTCCAACTTATCTAATATCCTAAGGACAAGATGCGAGTCCTCTATGTTTAGGCTATTGAAGAAACCCTTTAATAGCTTTCTATTGTTAATCCTTATGGTAAAATCATCAAACCCCAAGTCCTTAAAGGTCGAATATATAAGTGCCGGTATTTCAGCGTCGTTTACTATATCTAGTCTGCCATTGCCTATAATATCAATATCACACTGGTAAAATTCTCTAAACCTGCCCTTCTGATTTCTCTCTCCCCTATAGACCTTACCTATATGGTATCTCCTAAAGGGAAAGTTCAATTCTGAATAGTGCTGGGCTACATACCTAGCCAGGGGTACTGTTAAATCAAATCTCAGGGACATATCAGTGTTTCCCTTTTCAAATCTATATATTTGCTTTTCTGTCTCTCCCCCGCCCTTTGCCAGTAGTACTTCGGATTTTTCAATAATTGGTGTATCAATAGGCAAAAAACCAAACTTTTCATAATTTGCCCTTATGGTGTCTAACATCTTATTAAATAAAATCTGCTCATCTGGGATTAATTCCATAAATCCAGGCAAAATAGACGGCCTAACTATATCCTTGCTCATAACTACCTCCAAAATAATCCTTTTTTTACTATAATATCAGATATAGCCCTTATTTCCAAGATTCTTTTAAAATTTAATACTTTCCCTTCTTAATCTTGGATTTTATATCACAAAATTCACAGCCTCGACAAAAGTCAACCTTGCCCTTAAATACCTTTGCAATCACATCTATCAGCTCCCTTTCCTCACCTTCTTCAATATGAATTGTCAGTTTCAAAGGGGACAGGACTATTAAAGAGCTGATTAGGAGATCTGCCTTGCTGACATCCTCATACCATAAGTCGTCTTCTAAGCCAGATAAGAGGCCATTTTCTATGGGCTTGCGTTCCTTGTCATACAAGGAATAATTTCCATCCTTTATTACTACATTTATTAGGTCTGCCTTAGGTTCTTGTATCTCAACAAAATACTGGAGCATGTTTAAAAACTCTAGATATTCCTTCTCTGCCTCAATTTGATTTATGGCTTTTTCTATGGCTATGTCCAGCATATATAAAAACTTTCTAAGTCTGAAATTCATAAATCCATCTATATATAAAACATTGTTTTCGATTATATGATTTAATATCTCTTCCATCACAATGTTTTTTTCCCTCACAAAATAATTTTCATTTCTAAGATTAGCATGGGTATAGGATGCAATTTTAGCCTTGTCGGATGTGCGATAGTCGCTACATATCTTAAATACCCTATCCTTAATTAATTGTTTGAAATATATTTCCATCAATATATCATTTACCAAGTTTGTAATGGTGTTGTAAAATGAAATATCGTCTAAGTCCCTTTTCTTACCAAAAGAAAATAAAAATTCAAATCTTCCCTCATAGTCTTTTTCCTGTATATTAACCTTAGAATTAGAGAAATACTTGCCAATTAATAGCTTAACTTCGTCTTTGTTTATATCTCCACCGATTTTTATAGCTTGCACCGTATCACTCCTTTCTTTTAGTAGTATGTACTTAAGAAAAAGTCATATACTTTATAAAGACTTACACTAATGGGAATTTAGAGTAATTATTGTACCAATATCCAAAAGGGGATTTTGGGATAAATAGATTAGTTCTATTTGATTTCTTGCAAAAAAACTTAGTATTTCTTTTTTGTTTGGGTGCTTATCTATACTGCCGGAAATTATAGACTTTTCCCTCGAAAGGTTTCCATTTGTTCCACCTATAAATCCATATTCCTGACCTGGTAAGTCTATATGTCTGGGCTCTATCAAGAGGACATCAAATCCAAGGCCAGTAAGTTTACTGTAGATTGGATAGTCTGAGCTAATGGCTGAATACTCTCCTACTATTGCCAGTGAACATTTGCTATAACCTTGTTTTACATCTACAAATTTTAAGTTTTCTTTTTGTAGGTAAAATTTTAATTTTTCATCAGTGTGTTTAAAGTTGTGAACTGCTACATTTGAAAGCCTTCCTACATTATATGCAATGTCATCTGGATATTTACAGTCTAAATATTTTTCTCCTCTAATTAATTTTATACCCATCTTCCCCATCTTCTCCTCATAATAATCGTAGACATTGGGGGCAATCATCAAGCTATTGTGGTTTATTGGATGAATTACGATGTCGGGATGGTAGGCTATACTAGGATGTACCCCTTCACATTTAACTGTCTTTATGACTTCTAGTCCCAGTTTTTTTAAATTATCTTCTATTTCCATACTTATCCTAGCATCAACTATGGCTATATCTGCTTTCCTAATTGGTATAAATGGATTCATAAAATCACCTTGTTTTTTATATTTATTTTACAAAAAAAGAGCCTTCGGGCTCTCAGATATTAAATACCACTAGCATCTGTCAGTTGGATTTCTTTTTTATCTGCTCAATTTATACATTGCATATTGATTCAGGGACACTCCCTCTTCCTGTGCTTCTACTGACAGTCTCCTGTGTAGACTCTTGGGTATTCTTACAAGAAATTTTCCACTGAAACTTTCATCAACTAATGGCTCTGGAATATAGTCATTATATTGCATCTTCACCTCTAACCAACCTTCCATCGCCTCTAATAAACTTCTATATGCTTCTTCAAAGCTTTCCCCCGTACTTTGACAACCATCTAATTCTAAGACCCTGCCATAGTAGTAGTCTCCACTTTCATCTGAAATTGGCTGAACTAAATAGTTGTAGGGTAAACTCATATAATATTTGATATCTTTTTTATTCATTCCGAAAGGGTGGGATTTCCTCATACTATTTTATATTTACTTAAGGTCCCGAGGATTTGGGAAGTCTTTACTTCCTATTCTACCAAGTAGATCCTTTATATAGACAGCCTTTAAGGGGTTTTCTTCTTTTATGGTTATTAAATCACCCTCGCCATTTCTAAAATGCCTGTGTGATCCCTTACTTCTCACTAACTTATAGCCATACTCGTTTAATACCCTTAATAACTCCTTGTATTTAATTCCATTTGGCTGTCTTTGCATTTTTTCTAGTAATTTTTCTACCCCACCTTTTATTCACCTCCTCCTATATATAGTATCATCTATAGTATCATAAATCAATGTCTTTTTTTGTTTTATCCATATATTTTCGAGGATATAAAAAAACCTCCAATATGGCTAAATACTCATTGTTGGAAGGTTTTAAATTTAAGGCGCCACCCGGATTTGAACCGGGGATAAAGGTTTTGCAGACCTCTGCCTTGCCGCTTGGCTATGGCGCCAAAATATATATGCCCTAAATAATTAGGGCGATATTTAAAAAGCGGAAAACGAGATTCGAACTCGCGACCCTCGCCTTGGCAAGGCGATGCTCTACCACTGAGCCATTTCCGCATAATATTTTGCTGCTTTTATATGATAGCATAATTCAAATATCTTGTCAATAATTCTCAAGAAAATTGTATTGGTGCCCAGAGCCGGAATCGAACCAGCGACACGTAGATTTTCAGTCTACTGCTCTACCGACTGAGCTATCTGGGCCTCTTACTTGGGAAATGATATAGCCTTGTGGCTCATCCCTAAATACAACAATAATAAGTATAACCAAATTATTGTAAATTGTCAACTCTACTTTTTCATTTGTTTGGCAATATGTTCAAAATACAATTCCGTCGTATTGTTAATTCCCAGTGTGCTAAGCATTCTGCTGCCAACGACATCCTCAATTTCGTTGAATATGAGCTCCTTTTTATCTGTGAGAAAAAAGTCTAGGCCAACATAGTCTATTTGTAGACCTTTCATAAACTTTTCCACCAGGCTTTTTTCTTGGGCTGAAAATTTATAGTAGTCTATTTCTCCGCCTTGGCTGAAGTTGGATAGGATTTTACCACCTGCCTTCCTCAGGACGGCGTGAATGATTTTATTGTCTATTACATAGAACCTGATGTCCCCTACTATATTCCTGAGAAATCTTTGCTGAAATCTTGTTTTCCCGTCCCCCAAATCCACCTGGCCTATCAAGCCTATTCCCTGGCCGCCATGGCTGTCATTGGGCTTGGATATTATCTCGCCCCCGTCCCAATTCAATAGGACACCAGGATAAGTGAATCCCTTTGACTTTGCATAGCTATAGGCTGCCAACTTATTGTTTCCCAGTAAGGTGATTTCAGAATTGTTAAATACCCTTATATCGTTCAGTTCAAATAAGAGGCTGACCTCATAGCTTCTCGTCCTATTAATTACAAAATCTATATGCGAATTTTTTCCTATGCCCTCTAGTTCAAGGTCCTCTTTGAAGATCAGCTTGAGATTTATATCCTTTTTCTGCCCCTCATCTATCAACCATTCTACATATGATTGGTTCCTTAGATAGTCTTCCTTCTTGTATAATAGTAGGCCTATCATCATATTCTCTCCATTATATAGTCTAATAGTATACTACTGAAATTAATACCCGATGCCAGCTCAAAGCTTACATAATTTACATTAGAGTTTACCTCGCATAGTATGGGCTCCTTCTCCCTGCCATATAGCAGGTCTACTCCACTGAAATCTAATCCTAGGGCCTTGTGGGCTTTTAAGGCCATCTCCTTCTGTTCCTCTGTGGCTTCAAAGTATTTGCCTTGGCCACCTAGGGTTATATTTGCCCTAAAGTCAGAGGGGTTTGTCCTCTCCATGGCCCCAATTATCTTGTCCCCCACTATATTTATCCTGATGTCCTTGCCAAAACTTGTGTCTATATACTCCTGCATAATAAAGCTTCTATTTCCCATACCTATTAACTTTGACTGCAGTTCTTCTTTGCTATTGATTAGATATACCTGCATTCCAAAGGAACCATAGGATTCTTTGAGAATTATCTTCTTTCCCAGCTCCTTGAATATTTCACTGTAGTATTCATCCCCAAGGTTTTGCTGGTGAAATACAAAGGGACCAACTATGGTTTTTGGTATCCTTATATTCAAATCTGACAACTTCAGGTGCATAAGTGCCTTGTTGTCACAATTTTCTATGGCCTCTCTCTTGTTAAAAAGCCTATAACCCATCTTCTCCAAATGCCTTGCCAGCAAGATATCCTTGTCCCAAAATATGATAAAATCTGCTTCCTCTAAATCTATTATGCTATTGAGCCCTGCCTGCCCTAGTGAATTGTAGGTCGGCAGAAGCTGATTGTTTTTTATCAGTTTCAGATCTATCCCCTTTTTTTTGCCTTCCTCAGACAACTTCTCTACTAAAACCTCTACCTTTTTTATCCTTAGTGCTCCATTGTAAATTATCCAGCCTTTCATCTTGCGCCTCCATTATATATTTGAATATAGCTTCTCCAATTCTTCCTTATCAAAATGGTATTTTGTATTGCAAAAATGACATACAACTTCTCCTTGACCATCTTCTTCAATCATGGATTTCAATTCTTCCCTGCCTAGGCTAATGAGTATCCTCTCTATCCTCTCCCTTGAGCAGTCACACTGGTATTCAATTTGTATTTTATCTAATATTTGCATTTCAAATTGGCCCAATATCTTCTCCATAATATCTTCAGGCCCTAGGCCCCTGTCTATCAATTGAGATACAGGCCCTATATTTTTCAAGGACCCCTCAATCTTTTCTATGGCTTCCTCGTCGACATTTGGGAGCAGTTGTATTATATATCCTCCAGCAGCCCTTACCGATATATCCCTATCCACTAGGACGCCCAGGCTAACAGCAGATGGCTGCTGCTCCGAAATTGCATAGTAAGATGCCAAATCTTCGGCTATTTCTCCCGATACCAGGGTGGATTGACCTATATAGGGATCCCTGAGCCCCAGGTCCATTATGGCGGTAATATTCCCATCTACCCCCACTAGACCCCCTACATCTAATTTCCCATCTTCTCTACTGGGCAAATCCGCATGCGGATTATCAGCATATCCTTTGATTGTACCCTTATTATCTGCTACTACAAGTATCGTACCTATGGGTCCTCCACCGGCAATCTTTAGTGTAAGCCTGTCATTGTCATTTTTCATCATGGCACCCATCAGGGCTGCGGCAGTCAAGGATCTACCCAAGGCTGCTGTTGCTGTAGCCGATGTATCGTGGGTCCTCCTTGCCTTTTCTACCATGTTTGTACTGCTTGCTACAAATATCCTGATACTTGCATCCTTATCTATTGCTCTTATTAAATAATCCTTCATCCTATCACTCCTGTATCTTTCCTTCACTTAATTGCAACAAAATTTATCCTTTCAGTATCTTCCTCCGGCCTATCAAAGCCAAAGGCAGCATAGTAGTCTATGTGGTTAAACCCAGCCTTTTCAAGGCTATCAACTACTTCTTCTACCCTATAAGCTCTTTGCCTGTGTTCTTCGTCAAAACGCTTGTAGGTCCTGCCATCTCTACTATAAAAGAAACTAAGGTAGAAGTTGCATATGTTGCTGCTGTCGTCGAAATAATTTTGCCATGTATAAAATACTTCTTCCCTATCTTCAATAAAGGTATTATGCCCAATAATATTTTTTAATTTATGGTAAGAATTAATATCAAATATAAATATACCACCATCATCTAAATGTTTCCATACATTATGGAATGTTTTATATAGTTTTTCTATATCGCTTATATAGTTTATGCTGTCGCATACGGAAACTATGGCGTCAAAGGAGTTCTCGAAACTGAAATCAGTCATGTCTTGTTTTAATATTTTAATATTTTTATAGCTTCTTAATTTTTCATAGGCTCTTGACAGCATGTCCGACGAGAGGTCGAAACAGGTCAGTTTATAGCCCTTTTCCCCTAGAAATGGCCT
>Ga0265293_10003128_pt1 | contig 31366 bp, 31 predicted proteins | sample Munlanlewell138R_FD_192505 | JGI IMG/M metagenome (GOLD analysis project Ga0265293, IMG submission 192505) | Leachate microbial communities from a municipal landfill in Southern Ontario, Canada - Leachate well 138R | ecosystem: Engineered > Solid waste > Landfill > Unclassified | place: Canada... | reverse complement strand
GGAGGATATGCGGATTCCCACGCATTACGTCAAGACGTTTCAGGGGCCCGCGCACGGCATCGTCATGGAGCGTGAGTATCTGGGCAAGTTCGGCCGACCGCTGCTGGGCGCGACCACCAAACCCAAGCTGGGCCTGTCGGCTCGCAACTACGGCCGCGTGGTCTACGAGGCCCTGCGCGGCGGCCTGGACTTCACCAAGGACGACGAGAACATCAACTCGCAGCCGTTCATGCGGTGGCGCGACCGGTTCCTGTTCTGCATGGAAGCGGTCAACCGTGCCCAGGCGGCAACCGGTGAGATCAAGGGGCACTACCTCAACATCACCGCGGGAACCATGGAGGCGATGTACGAGCGGGCGGATTTCGCCGCCGAACTGGGCTCGGTGGTGGTGATGATCGACCTGACCATCGGCTATACCGCCATCCAATCGATGGCCAAATGGGCTCGCGACAACAGCGTGCTGCTCCACCTGCACCGCGCCGGGCACGGCACCTATACCCGGCAGAAGTCACACGGTGTGAGCTTCCGGGTGATCTCCAAATGGATGCGGCTGGCCGGTGTCGACCATATCCACGCGGGCACCGTCGTCGGCAAGCTCGAGGGCGACCCGAACACCACGGCAGGCTTCTACGACACGTTGCGACTGGACAGTGTCAAGGCCGATCCGGTCAAGGGCCTCTACTTCGACCAGGAATGGGCATCGATGCCCGGTGTCATGCCGGTCGCCTCCGGCGGTATCCACGCCGGCCAGATGCATCAGCTGATCCACTACCTGGGCGAGGACGTGATCCTGCAGTTCGGCGGCGGCACCATCGGACACCCGATGGGTATCGCCGCGGGCGCCGAGGCCAACCGGGTCGCGCTGGAAGCCATGATCAAGGCCCGCAACGAGGGCCGGGACTACTACAAGGAAGGCCCGGACATCCTCAAGAAGGCCGCAGCCAAGAACCGCGCGCTGGACACCGCGCTGGCCACCTGGGGCGATATCACCTTCAACTACGAATCCACCGACACCCCCGACGTCGTCGCGACGCCGACGACCGTCTGACACGAAAGGAGCTCACACATGCGAATCACCCAGGGCGCCTTCTCGTACCTGCCCGATTTCACCGATGAGGAGATCACCGCACAGATCAATTACGCACTGTCCAATGAGTGGCCGCTGTCGGTCGAGTTCACCGACGACCCCCATCCACGCAACACCTACTGGGAGATGTGGGGTCTGCCGATGTTCGACCTCAAGGATCCGGCCGGCGTGCTGCTGGAGGTCAACGCGTGTCGATCGGCGAACCCGAACAGCTACATCCGGCTGAACGCGTACGACGCGAGCCTGGGCCGACAGACGACGGCGCTGTCGTTCATCGTCAATCGGCCCGCCGAGGAGCCCGGCTTCCGGCTCGACCGCGCCGAGCGGGCCAACCGCCAGATCGGGTACACCACGCATTCGTATGCCACCGAACGTCCCGAGGGGGACCGGTACCGATCGGACTGACCGATGACATTGCAAATGCCGAAGAAGCCGCAATCCGCCGAGAACCCGCGCAGCTCATTCGGGTACCGGCCACGTCCGGCCCCCGGTCCGCAACTGGACGGGGAGCCGGACGTGCCCGAGGAGGACCTGCTGCACGCGGACGCGGTCGTCGACATTGCCGCCGCGCGGAAGGATTCGGGCGTCGATGACGTACTGGCCGGACTCGATCGCGAACTGGTGGGATTGGAGCCGGTGAAAACCCGGATCGCCGAAATCGCCGCGCTGCTGCTCGTCGACCGGATGCGGGCCCGGTTCGGGGTCAATGCGCCCCAGCCAACGCTGCACATGTGCTTCACCGGGAATCCCGGGACCGGCAAGACCACCGTGGCGCTGCGGATGGCCGATCTGCTGCACCGGCTGGGGTATCTGCGGCGTGGCCACTTGGTCAGCGTGACTCGCGATGATCTGGTCGGGGAGTACGTCGGGCATACCGCTCCCAAGACCAAGGATGTCATCAAGCGTGCGATGGGCGGCGTGCTGTTCATCGACGAGGCCTACTACCTGTACAAGGTGGAGAATGACCGTGACTACGGGTCGGAATCGATCGAGATTCTGCTTCAGGTGATGGAGAACCATCGTGCTGACCTGGTGGTGATTCTGGCCGGTTATGCGGACAAGATGGATCAGTTCTTCTCGGCCAACCCCGGAATGCAGAGCCGGATCGCCCACCACATCACCTTCCCCGACTACGCCGTCGGCGAGCTGGAGGACATCGCGCTGTTGATGACCGACGAGTTGGGCTATCGGTTCTCCGATGAGGCCCGCGAGGTCTTACGCCGGTATCTCGAGTTGCGGATCGAGCAGCCCTGGTTTGCGAATGCGCGCAGCGTGCGCAATGCACTCGAGCGGGCCCGGCTTCGGCACGCCCGACGTCTGCTCGCAACCGGAGGCGATGTCGGTTTGGCCGGGCTTTCCACCATCGAGCCGGCCGATATTCTGGCGAGCCGGGTGTTCGGTACCGATACCGTCGACGCCGTGGCAGGAGGGCGCCGATGACCACCAACGCGCGCCTGCGTGCGTTGGTCGAGCTCGCCGAAACCGGCTCGGTTCGTGGCGCCGCGGAGCGCCTGGTGGTGACCGAATCCTCGATCTCGTCGGCGCTGCGCGCGCTGAGCAACGACATCGGGATAGCCCTGGTGGACCGGCACGGCCGTGGGGTGCGGCTCACCCCGGCCGGGGAGCGGTACGTCGAGTACGCGCGCCGGATTCTCGGCCTGCACGACGAGGCGATCCTGGCCGCCCGCGGCGAGGCGGATCCGGAGCACGGATCGGTGCGGTTGGCGGCCGTCACGTCGGCCGGTGAGTTGCTCATCCCGGCAGCGCTGGCCTCCTTCCGGGCCAGGTATCCCGGCGTGGTGCTGCACCTGGAGGTAGCATCCCGCAGCCTGGTCTGGCCCATGCTGGCGCGACATGAAGTCGATTTGGTGGTGGCCGGCCGCCCGCCCGAGGATCTGCGCCGGAAGGTGCGAATGCGGGCCGTGAGCCCGAACACCCTGGTCGTTGTCGGCGCCCCGGAGGTCGCCAAGGGGATCGACCCGGCCACCGCAACCTGGCTGTTGCGCGAGACCGGGTCGGGTACCCGGTCCACCCTGATGGCGCTGCTCGACGATCTGGAGGTGACGCCGCCGCAGCTGGTGTTGGGTTCGCACGGCGCGGTGGTCGCGGCCGCGGTGGCCGGGCTGGGCGTCACGCTGGTGTCCCGGCAGGCGGTGTTGCGCGAACTCGACGGCGGCGATCTGGTCGAGATCGCCGTGCATGGCACGCCGATCAGCCGGCCCTGGCACGTCGTCAGTCAGTTGTCGCCGACCATGTCGACCGAGCTGTTGATCGACCACCTGACGGCCAATCCCGGGCTTGGCTGGCGGCCGGCGAAGTCGGTGCAGCAGGCGTCCTGACCCGTCACCGCCGCAGCGTCTCCGACGGTGTCTCGCCCCAGCGCTTCCGGTACTCGACGGCGAAACTGCCGAGGTGGTGAAAGCCCCAGCGTTCGGCGACCGCGGTGACGGTGACCCCGTCCGACGGCACCGCGTCGGTGAGTTCCTCGTGCACCCGGTCGAGGCGCCGGCTGCGCAGATAGGCCATCGGTGACATGCCCAGCTCGTCTCGAAAACCCTGCTGGATCGACCGCACACTCATGTGCACGCTCTTGGCGACGGCGTCCATCGTTACGCGCTCGGCCAGGTGGTCGTCGATGTAGTTCATCGCGTCCCGCACGACGGTACGGGATTGATCCGGCTGCGCGGGTTTCAGCAGTTCGCGGTGATACGTCGATGGCTGCAGCTGCAGCAGCGTGCTCATCACCAGCTCCTCGATCGCTCCGATGCCCTGACCACGCTGGATCAGCGAACCCGGATGGAACACCTCGGAGTGGATCAATTGGACCGCGGTGTGCCAGCGCATGGCAGCCTCGGTGGCCAGATCGAATTCGGGCTCGAACTCGAGCGGCTTGGTCAAGCTGCGGCCCAGCAGCCGGGTCAGGTGGGCGATCATCGGCTGCTGTTCGATGCGGATCAGCAATTGTGGGGAGTCGTAATCGAGTCCCATCCGTAGCGGCGCTCCGGGGCTGGTCACCAGCGCCCGCAGGGTGTTGGCTTCGAAGGCGGTGTCCCGGTATTCCACCAGTGCCCGACCATTCATCGGCATGTGCACGGCGAAGTATTCGCCAACGGCGGGAACGTCGATGCGGGCCGGCGTGTGCAGGTCGAGGTACAGCATGCTGACATTGCGCAGGCGCACGCCGTGCAGCGCCGCAGCAAACTCTGCCGCGGCGTCGTAGGCCACGTTCAGCGACAACGGAGCGAGGGCTTTGCCGACCAGTCGGGTGGCCTCGACGGTGCTCTCGGTATAGAAGATCTCCTTGTCGGCAAGGGCCGGCGGCACGCCGCGGGAGCGCACCTTCCGGCGCACCGGGTTGCTGGTGCGCCGATCGTCGATGAACCCGATTCGGGTCAGCCGGGACAAGGCCGCCGCCCCACCCAGAGTATGCGGCTCAACTGCCGCGATGATGAAGCTTTCACTAAAATGTCGGTGCCGATCATGCAAGCCTCGGAGGGGATGGGCGCGCGTCAGCGCGTTCAACTTTGCGTAATTTTGACAGGTATTGCGTGAAAACGATAGGCAAGCGCCCGTCGGCTCGTTAGATTGTGGTCGGAACCACATCCCTCGTCCAAGTGTCGTCCAGCCCACGGGCCAGCCCGCCCGTACACGACTTAGGAGGCCACGTGGTGGCAAACGGTCAGATTGTTGCGGTGTCGCCGGAGCAGCAACTTCGCGAGCGGTTGGCGGATCCCGGAGTCGCGGAATCGTTGAACAGGCTGCTCGATCATGCCGATCTGTTGGCCGTCATGATCGACGGACTCGACGGATTCGTCCGCCGCGGTGATGAGATCAGCTCGTCGCTGTCGTCGGCGGTCGATGAACTGCGCGGCCCTGTCGGGAGCCTCAGTGCCCGGTTCAGCGGGTTCGACGAGCTGAAGTCGGTGGACCGGCAGGGTTTGGCGGACAGTGTGAGTTCACTGGCCGCGGCGCTGGTGGCCGCGATGCCGGCGATGAACAAGATTCTGCAGTCCCCGCTGATGGATCCGCAGGCTGCCGAGGTGCTCGCCGGGATGGGTACCGCCCTGGTCGACGGGAAGGCCGCGGCTGAGGCCGACCCGGGTGGACCCAAAGGGCTATTCGGGCTCTGGCGGGTGTCCAAGGACAAGGACATTTCCCGGGGTTTGGGATTTCTCATTCAGGTGGCCCGCGCATTCGGCCGACAGCTCCCACATGACTGAATCAATCAGACTGACAACCGTAACCAAATAGCCGACACAGTTTCTGTTCAGCCCAACAGAAAATGTGGCCGATTCCCGGTCGCATTCCGAGAGGAGAATCATGGCATCCGTTTTGTGGTTCCAAGGTGGTGCGTGCAGTGGCAACACCATGTCCTTTCTCAACGCCGAGGAACCCAATGTCGTCGATTTGATCGTCGACTTTGGACTCGAGTTGCTGTGGCATCCTTCGTTGGGGTTGGAACTCGGCAAGAATGCCCAGAAAGTGTTCTGGGACTGCGCCCGCGGTGAGCGTCCACTCGACATCTTCGTATTCGAGGGCACCGTCATCGAGGCACCCGATGGGACCGGGCGGATGGATATGTTCGCCGATCGAGCCATGAAGGATTGGGTCACCGACCTTGCCGGGGCGGCACAGGTGGTGGTGGCCATCGGTGACTGCGCCTGCTTCGGCGGTATCCCGGCGATGGAACCCAACCCTTCGGCGTCCACCGGACTGCAGTTCCACAAGCGGAACAAGGGCGGCTTCCTGGGCCCTGACTTCCGCTCGAAGATGGGACTGCCGGTCATCAACATTCCGGGCTGTCCCGCGCACCCGGACTGGATCACCCAGATCATCGTGGCGTTGGCCACCGGCCGCGCCGGTGACATCACGCTGGATGAATTGCACCGTCCGGAAACATTTTTCAAGACATTCACACAGACCGGATGCACGCGCGTGCAGTTCTTCGAGTACAAGCAGTCCACCTTGTCGTTCGGTGAGGGCACCCGAACCGGTTGCCTCTTCTACGAATTCGGCTGCCGGGGGCCGATGACCCATTCACCGTGCAACCGCATTCTGTGGAATCGGCAGTCCTCCAAAACCAGGGCGGGCATGCCGTGCCTGGGCTGTACCGAACCGGAGTTCCCGCACTTCGACCTGGCGCCCGGCACGGTGTTCAAGACGCAGAAGGTCAGCGGGATGATCCCCAAGGAAGTGCCCGAGGGTTCCGACCACCTCACCTACATGGCGCATGCGGCGGCCGCGCGGATCGCTGCGCCGCAGTGGTCCAAGGAAGACATGTTCGTGGTGTAGCGCCGCGCCGCCCACACCCGACGTCGCCCACACCCGACATAGCCAACGTGGTCAATCGAAAGGACCTGTGAACAAATGACCGAACTCGATCTTTGGGTCAGCCCGCTGGGACGTGTGGAGGGCGATCTCGACGTGCGCGTCACCGTCGATTCCGGGGTGGTTACCTCCGCGTGGACCGAAGCCGCGATGTTCCGTGGCTTCGAGATCATCCTGCAGGGTAAGGATCCCCAGGCCGGCCTGATCGTGTGTCCGCGCATCTGTGGCATCTGCGGTGGCAGCCACCTGTACAAATCCGCCTACGCGCTGGACACCGCGTGGCGGACGCATATGCCGCCCAACGCCACGCTGGTCCGCAACATCTGCCAGGCCTGTGAGACGTTGCAGTCGATTCCGCGGTATTTCTACGCGCTGTTCGCGATTGACCTCACCAATAAGAATTATGCGAAGTCCAGCCTGTACGCCGAGGCCGTCCGCAGGTTCGCCCCCTATGTCGGCACCAGCTACCAGAAGGGCGTGGTGCTGTCGGCCAAACCCGTCGAGGTGTATGCGATCTACGGTGGCCAGTGGCCGCATTCGAGCTTCATGGTGCCCGGGGGTGTGATGTGTGCCCCGACCCTGTCGGATGTCACCCGGTCCATCGCGATCCTCGAACATTGGAACAACAATTGGCTCGAGGGGCAATGGCTGGGCTGCACCATCGACCGGTGGCTGGAGAACAAGACCTGGGAAGACGTGCTGGCCTGGGTCGACGAGAACGAGGCGCAGTACAACAGTGACTGCGGGTTCTTCATCCGCTACTGCCTGGACGTGGGTCTGGACAAGTACGGCGCCGGCGTTGGCAACTACATCGCCACCGGCACGTACTTCGAACCATCCCGCTACGAGAACCCGACCATCGAGGGCCGCAACGATGCGTTGATCGGCCGCTCCGGCGTGTACGTCAACGGTGACTGGCACGAGTTCGATCAGGCCAAGGTCACCGAGGACGTCACGCACTCGTTCTATGCCGGTGACCGGCCACTGCATCCGTTCGAGGGGGAGACCATCCCGATCGATCCGGAACAGGGCCGCAAGGACGGCAAGTACAGCTGGGCGAAGTCACCCCGCTATGCGGTGGGCGAGCACGGGAACATCCCGCTGGAGGCCGGGCCGCTGGCGCGGCGGATGGCCGCGGGCGCACCCAACGCCGCGGCGCATCAGGACTACGATCCGCTGTTCGTCGATATGTACAACAAGATCGGCCCCAGCGTGATGGTGCGTCAGTTGGCACGTATGCACGAGGCCCCCAAGTACTACAAGTGGACCCGCGAGTGGCTCGATCAGCTGGATCTGCGGGAGAGCTTCTACACCAAGCCGGTCGAGCATGCCGAGGGTATGGGGTTCGGCGCCACCGAGGCCGCACGCGGTGCTCTCTGCGACTGGATCGTCATCGAGGACAGCAAGATCAAGAACTACCAGGTGATCACGCCCACGGCGTGGAACATCGGTCCGCGTGACGGTGATCAGGTCCTCGGGCCAATCGAGCGAGCGCTGGTCGGATCGCCCATCGTCGATCCCGAAGACCCTGTCGAACTCGGCCATGTGGCAAGAAGTTTCGATTCCTGCCTGGTGTGCACCGTACACGCCTACGATGGGAAGACCGGTAAGGAACTGTCCAAGTTCGTTATCAACGGAATGGTGTGACCCGCCCTTGAATTCACCGTCAAGCCAGAGCCATGTCGACATCGAAGCCCCCGGGTGCGCGGTGCTCGTCGTCGGATGCGGGAACCTGCTGCGAGGTGACGACGGGGTGGGTCCCGTGCTGGTGCGTCACTTATGGGAGCGGGGTGCTCCCGAAGGCGCGCGTCTCGTAGACGGCGGTACCGCCGGCATGGACGTGGCGTTCCAAATGCGCGGTGCCGGCCAGGTCGTCATCGTCGATGCGGCGGCCACCGGCGCTGCACCGGGCACCGTTTTCCAGGTGCCCGGTGCCGAACTGGCCGAGCTGCCACCACTACAGGGGTTGCACACGCACTCGTTCCGATGGGACCACGCCATCGCATTCGCGCGCTGGGCGCTGGGCGACGATTGTCCGACCGACATCACGGTCTTCCTGATCGAGGCCCAGGGCGTCGACTTCGGTGCCGATCTCTCCGAACCCGTACAGGCCGGAATGGATGCCGTGATCGAACGCATCGAGGCCGATTACTTTGCGCCGTTGCGCCCCCCGGGTGCCGACGACGTCAGCGTCGAGTTCAGCGACGACGGCGATCTGCGTCTGGACTCGGCGTTGGCCGCCAGTCGCTTCCCGTCCGACGCGGTTGCAGCGGTGCTGCGCGGCGACGATCTCTGGTTGATCCCGCTGCGAGGGCCACGCAGCGGTGGCCTACTGCTCAAACAGCGCAACCCGAAGGGTGACCGGTCGGTTCTGGTCCGCGAGGTTCTGCGGGGCCGTTCGGTGGCGGGACCGCGATCGGCATCCTGGGATGACCAGCAGAAAGCACTGTGTATTGCGCTCGGGGTGCCGCCGGAGTCGCGAAGGTGATCCTGATGGTAGGGCAATCGCCGGATGAAGATTCCCCGGAACGCCCCCGCACCGAGGCCCGGTCGGAGCGTTCGACCGACGATGCCCTCAGCGTCGACGCCGTGATTGTCGAGGAACATCGTCGGTGGGCCGTCGACATCGTGGTGGTGTTCGCCGACGGGGTGGTACGGCACCGGATCAGTGTCCATCCCAGCCGACGACTCGCCGAGATTTCCGCCGACCTCATTCGGCGTACCGCCGAACGTAATATCCGTGGCCCACTGAATGGTTCGAGCTGATGACTACTGCCCCCGATGTCACCGAGTTGGTCACCACGCTGCCCCGGCCGCAGCCCATCGGCACGTTCCCGCTGCCGCTGGGCTACCTGCTCATTCCGAACGGCCCGGGAGCCGACGAGGCGCGCACCGCATTGCTCGATGGCCACGAGCCCGCTACCTGGCCGGATTCGTTGCGGGCGCACGAACTGGCGCACCGCGGTGAGGTCGATCAGGCCGTTGCGCTGCTGGTCGACGACGATCCCGTCACCCGCTACAACCGATTCGTACTGGATCCCGAAGGCGTTGACACCGACCAACTTCGCGGTGACCTTGGGCGCTTCGGTGTGCTGGTGGATGTGGTGCTGTTCACGCTGGGTCGCATCGATGACCCGCCTCGGGACGAGGGGACCGACGGTGAGCTGACCGCGGTTGTGCTGGCCGCGCAGGCCAGTCATCTGTTGGCGCAGGGTGATTCGGACGGCGCGGCCAATGTGCTGGAACGCGCGGCACAGGCCGTGACCGCGGACTCGCCACGCCTGGCGGGTGTGCTGATCGGATCCGCGGGTGCGATCGGCGCCGACACCGCCGACGCCGCCGACTCGGCCGCACAGGCTCGCCTGGAGCGGGCGTTGCGGTTGCTGGACGGGGCGGATGGCCTGCGCATCGGCCGCGCCGAAATACATCTGAGTTTGGCCGGGCTGTTTCATCACCGGGCAGTGCAGAATCCGGGCCTGCTGGCCCAGGCGATACCGCACTACCACTCGGCTCTGCAACTGGTGTTGCGCGACGAGGCCCCGCTGGTATGGGCGTCCGCACACGCCAACCTGGCCACCGCCTATCTGACCATGCCTATGGTGCAGGCCTCGGATCAGTTGCGTCTCGGCGTTGCCGCGAACTCGTTGCGTTCGGCGCTCAAGGTCTATACGCCCGAGGACTATCCGGAGCAGTGGGCCAGCGTCCAGCTCAATCTGGCGAACTCGCTGGTGTACACGCCGTCGAAACATCAGGCCGACAACCTGGTGGAGGCCGTGGAACTGTACGAGGCGGTGCTGGCCACGCGTGATCGGGACAGCGACCCGCTGGGCCGCGCGCGGGTGCTCACCAATCAGGGCAATGCGCTGGCGCACCTCGGTGCGTTCGATCAGGCCAAGGCCAAGCTCTACGAGGCGCGGTTTCTGTTCGAAGAGCAGCAGGACCACGAATCGGTGCGGACGGTGCGCGGAGTGCTCGACGAGGTGGCCCGCCAGGTCGCGTTGTTGCGGACCGCGGCCGAGGCCGACGGAGGGGCCGAACGATGACCACGATCCTCGAACCCACTCTGGAGGAGCTGGCCAAACGCGTCGACGACGCGATCACGGCGCTGGCCGACCTCGACCCCGCGGCGCGTGCCGTCGCCGAGGAACTCAAGGCAGCCCTCGAGGCCGTACACCGCGCGGGCCTGGTGACCATGGTCCGACGGATGCGCGCCGACGATGCCGCGCGGGCCGTGCTCTTCGAGCTGGTCGATGACCCGGTGGTGCACCTGCTGCTATCGCTGCACGAGATCGTCCGCCCCGACCCCGTCACGCACGCGAATCGGGTGTTGGTCGCGGTGCGGCCACAATTACAAAGCCATGGCGGTGACGTCACGTTGGTGCGCATCGAAAACGGTACCGCGTTCGTCCGACTGGAGGGTGCCTGCAACGGCTGCTCGATGTCGTCGGTAACCCTGCGCAACCTGGTCGAGCAGGCGCTCGTCGAGGGCGTCCCGGCGGTATCCGGGGTCGAGGTGTTGCCCAATGAGCCCTCGCCCACGCTGATTCCGCTCGAATCACTACGGATCGGGCCGAACCCGTCGCTCGAGGGTTGGGCCGATGCGGGTCCGGTGACCGATGTGCCCGACGGCGGCCTGATAGGCCGCAGCCTGGTGGCCGAGTCCGGTGAACAGGCCGAGGTCGTCATCGTCAGCCTGGAACGGCGACTTTCGGCCTACCGCAACGAATGCGCGCACGAAGGGTTGCCGTTGGACAACGCACTCGTGGACGTCAACAACGGAACGTTGACCTGCCCGTGGCATGGATTCTGCTACGACGCATCGTCGGGGGAGTGCCTGAGTGCCCCCGAGGCGCAACTCGAGCCGTTGCCGCTGCGGATCGACAACGGAACCGTCTGGATCCGGGTGCGGGAATGAGTCGGCTGGTCGTCCGACACAACATCACCGGATTGCGGACGCGACCGGCGGAGGTAGTAGACCGCACACTGGCCGGCGGCTGGTCCGCCGAGGTGTGGCTGGGAGCGCCCGCACCCGGCGGGCTTGCGCTGCCGCCGGCCAGCCCGAGCATGGCCTGGATGTATTCGCCGCGCGGTGTGTTCCTCGGGGCCGACCACCTGGTGGTCGCGGACTCGGGCAACCATCGCGTCCTGGTATGGCAGGGCATCCCGGACACCGATGAGCAGCCGGCGGATGTTGTGCTGGGACAACCGGACGGATCGACCGAGGGCCCGGCGGCGGGAGGACGTGGTCCCGAACGGGGGATGCACCTGCCGACCGGCGTATTGGTGCACGACGGACGATTGATCGTCGCCGATGCGTGGCACCACCGGATCCTGGTATGGGATGAGGTTCCACACCGTAGCGACGTCGCACCGGATCACATTCTGGGACAGCCGGATTCATCCGCGGTGCAGCCCAACGCGGACGGTGAGTGCTCGGCGTCGTCGATGTACTGGCCGTTTGGCATCGCGATCGTCGGCGGGTCGTTCTGGGTCGCCGACACCGGTAACCGTCGGGTGCTGGGGTGGCGCCGCGGCGTTCCCGAACCGGGGCAACCCGCCGATGTCATTCTCGGTCAACCGAGTGCCGCGGATCGCCAGGAGAACCGCGGCGGCGTGGCCGGGCCGGCCAGCTTCCGCTGGCCACACGCCATTGCCGGGCGAGATGACCTGCTGTTGATCGCCGATGCGGGCAATCACCGGGTGCTGGGCTGGACCCCGCACCCCGAATCCGACAAACCCGCGGACCTCCTCATCGGGCAACCCGATTTCGCCTCGGCCGCGGAATGGCCCTACGGCCCGCACACTGGTGACCGGTTCCGTTTCCCGTACGCGGTTTGTCTGGACAGCGGCGCCGGCGACGAATGCTTCGCCGTCGCCGATACGGCGAACAACCGAATACTGTTGTGGGACGGTGTGCCCCGCGATGGGCGAGCTGCCGATCATGTGCTGGCGCAGCCGGACTTCGCCTCCAATGGCGAGAATCGCTGGACCTCGGTGCAGCGTGACACGCTGTGCTGGCCGTACGGCATGTCGCTGCGGGGGGACCGGTTGGTCATCGCGGACTCCGGAAACAATCGCGTCACCGTCTGGCGGCGGACGTGAGGACCTCCATCGTGTCGGGGCCGTCTGCCCGGATCTGCCGGCGCCGCTTCACCGTCGTCGGTGTGGTGCAGGGTGTCGGGTTTCGCCCGTTCGTGCATCGGGTGGCCACCGGGCTGGGCCTGACCGGATTTGTCGGCAACGATTCGGCCGCGGTATTCATCGAGGTGCAGGGTCCGGCGGCCGCGGTCGACGAGTTCGCGCAGCGCCTCGTGGCCGACGCCCCGCCGCTGGCCACGATCAGCGAACTGTCCACCGCCGAGTTGTCGGCGCACGACGGTGACGGGTCCGGCTGCTTCTACATCGTCGCCAGCCAGTCCGCGGCCGGCGCCCTGACCGCGATTCCACCGGATATCGCGACGTGTGACGCCTGTGTCCGGGAGCTGTTCGAGCCGACCGATCGTCGGTACCGGCATCCGTTCATCACCTGTACGGACTGCGGTCCGCGGTTCACCATCATCCGGGAGCTACCGTACGATCGCCCGGCCACCACGATGGCCGGGTTCCGCATGTGCGCACGATGCGACGCCGAGTACCACGATGTCACCGACCGGCGGTTCCATGCGCAACCGGTCGCCTGTCCGGACTGTGGTCCGACGCTGTGGTTCCAGGACGGCCCCAACCGCACGGACGGCTCGGATGCGGCCGTAACGGCGGCGCAGCGGGCGCTCGCCGAGAGTAGAATTGTCGCAATCAAAGGGATCGGCGGCTACCACGTGAGCTGCGCCGCCGGAGACGACGCAGCGGTGACTGCGTTGCGCCGCCGGAAGGCCCGTGGAGGCAAACCTTTCGCCATCCTGGTGCGAGATCTCGACGTTGCGCGACGATACGCGGAGATCGACGACCATGAGGCCGCAATTCTGTCCAGTCGGCAGCGACCGATCGTGCTGTTGCGCCGCCGCCGGGATGCGCCCATAGCGGATGCGGTGGCGCCGGGTAACCCGTGGATCGGCGTGCTGCTGCCCTACACGCCGGTGCACCATCTGCTGCTGGCACCCGCCCCGGGGACAGCGCACCGGGTTCCCGAGGCGATCGTCCTGACCAGTGCGAACCGCTCCGACGAGCCGATTTGCTACTCCGCCCAAGATGCGGCACAACGACTTCCGGAGCTGTCCGACGCGGTGCTCGACCACGACCGGCCGATCCATGTGCCGTGCGACGACTCGGTGGTTCGGGTGGTCGAGGGGCGCGAACTGCCGATCCGCCGGTCCCGGGGCTTTGCCCCGCTGCCGGTAGATCTCGGCCGCGACGGGCCGGCCGTGCTCGCCGTGGGCGGGGAACTGAAGAACACCTTCTGCCTGACCGACGGCCGGCGCGCCTATTGCTCGGCGCATGTCGGCGATATGGGCACATTGGAGACGCTGCGCGCCTTCGAGCAGTCGGTCGGTCAGATGACCACCATGCGTCGGTCGCCGACTCGGCTGGCCGCCGATCTGCATCCGAGCTACCTGACTCGCGGCTGGGCCGAACGTAACGCCGGGGCCCGGCCCCTGGATCTGGTGCAGCATCACCACGCCCATGTCGTGTCGTTGTTGGCCGAGCATGGGCGGCTGGGCGAGCCGATCGTCGGAGTTGCCTTCGACGGCACCGGGTTTGGCACCGATGGCGCGGTATGGGGTGGCGAGATTCTGGCGCTGGGCACCGACAGCCGGCGCTTCACTCGGGTCGGTCATCTGGCCGCGGTACCGATGCCCGGCGGGGACGCGGCGGTGCGCAACCCGTGCCGGATGGCGTTGTCGCACCTGTGGTCGGCCGGGATCGAGTGGACTCCGGACCTGGCGTCGGTGCGCGCGCTGTCCAGCTCCGAACTACGTCTGCTGAACTCGCAGTTCGGCAGTGGAGTGGGATGCGTGTCCTGCACCAGTATGGGGCGGCTGTTCGACGCCGTCGCATCATTGCTCGGCGTGCGGCACACGATCGAGTACGAGGGGCAGGCCGCGATCGAACTCGAGTATCTGGCGGAAACTGCGGCACCGGCTTCGGCTTCAGGCGCCGTGCCGGCGTTGGCACTGCCGGTGACCGCCGACGGTATTCTTGATCCGGCCCCGCTGATCCGGGATATCGTGGCGCAGTTGCGCGCTGGGGCCGGTACGGCCGAACTGGCAGCCGCGTTCCACCGAGCCGTCGCTGTCGCGGTCGCGGATATTGTTGCCCAGGTCAGTGTTTCAGGACAGCTGGTCGGACTTACTGGCGGAGTGTTCCAGAATGTGTTGCTGCTGCGCGCTTGCCGGAGTCTGTTGGAAGGGTCGGGGTTCGAAGTACTGGTACACCGGACCGTCCCGCCCAACGACGGTGGGCTGGCGCTGGGGCAGGCGGCGGTCTCGGTGCTCACCGCTCGCGATGAGCAGCGGGCCATGATCGAGGAGGGCTGATCGAATGTGTTTGGGGATTCCCGGCCGGATCACCGAAATCTGGGACGAGGCCACCGGGGCACGGATGGCACGGGTGGCTTTTCCCGGGGAGGAGAAGCTGGCGTGTCTGGCCTACCTTCCCGATCTGCAGGTTGGTGACTACACCATCCTGCATGCCGGCTTTGCACTGACCAAGATCGATGAGGACACTGCGAGAGTCACCATCGCGACGATGACCGAATACGGCGTCTTCGGTGAGGAGGTGTCGTGATGGACACGGTGGTCGAGAATGCCGTGGATGCCGATCTGGCGGCAGATCTTGCCGCTGCCGCGTTGACTCTGGCCAGAAGGTTCTCCGCGGGTGGCACCATGTGGTGTGTATCGCCGGCCTGGCAGCCGCATGCGCAGCACATCGCCGTCGAGTTCGTGCATCCGGTGATCGTCGGTAAGCGGGCGCTGCCCGCCGTCGCACTGACCGGTCCAGATTTGATTGACGTGGTCCGGGTTTCGGTGCGTCCGGGTGACATCGTGATCGCGGTGGCCGACTCCGCCGACGCCGACGTGCGGTCGATCATGCGCCGCGCCTCGGCCTGGGGTGCCACCGCGATCTGGATTGGCAACGGGGTGCGCCCGGCTGCCGGCGCCGCCGATCACGTGCTGTGGCTCGACGATCCGGACCCGCGGATACCCGCGACCGGCGGCTTCGTACTGCTGTATCACGTGCTGTGGGAGCTGACCCACGTCTGCTTCGAGCACCCGGGTCTGCTCAATATCGACGACTGTGCCGGGGAAACCTGTGTGGTGTGCAGCGACGAGGGGCGGATCGCCGAAGTGGTTGCCGCGTCCAGTGAGCATTCGGCCCGGGTCCGCACAGCCGAGGGCTCGGAGTCGATCGAGACCTCGTTGGTGGGGCCCGTCGACGCGGGGGATCTGCTGCTGGTGCATGCCGGTATGGCAATCAGCCGGGTCGAGGAAGAGGTGAGTTCGTCATGACCGCACAGGATTCCGGTGCCAAGACGCCCGAGGAAGCCACCAACTTCCTCTATCCGTTCATCGATTCCGAGGAACACGACCCGCAGGCCCTGCTGGTAGATCTTGCCCAATCGGCACAGGCCAAGGCCGCCGAAAGTACCGCCTTGCGGCGATCCACGCTGGCGGCGAGCGGCGAGCTCGTGGAATCGGCGGGCGCGGAGTTGGCGCGGCGCTTCGCGGCCGGGGGACGGCTGTTCACCTTCGGCAACGGCGGTAGCTCAACGGATTCCGCGACGCTGGCTGCGCTGTTCGCCAGGCCGCCGGTCGGGGATCCACTGCCGGCCTGGTGCCTGACCGCCGATCAGGCGATTCTGACGGCGCTGGGCAACGACGTCGGATTCGAGTTGGTGTTCGCCCGTCAGCTGATCGCCCGGGCCAAGGCGGGCGATATCGCCGTCGCCTTGTCGACCAGTGGCAGCTCGGCGGATCTGACGGTGGCGTTGCGGGAAGCCAAACGTCGGGGCATGTACACCATCGGGTTCGCCGGATACGACGGCGGCGCTTTTGCCACCAGCCCGGATGTGGACACCTGCTTCATCGTCAGATCGCAAAGTGTGCACCGTATCCAGGAGGCCCAGGCGCTGCTCGGCTATCAACTGTGGTCGTCGGTACACGAGAAGGGGGCGGTGGTCGCATGAACAGATCCGTGGGCGACTATTTGGACGCTGGACCCGGCTTTGCCGAAGGTGAGGTCATCGAACGTATCGAGGCGTTCCGGCGGCGCAGGCCCCGGCTACGCGACGATATTGTCACGTTGGCGCACGGCGCGGGTGGCAAGGCGTCGGCCGCCCTGGTGGACGCGGTGTTCGTGGAGGCGTTTCGCAACCCACAGCTGGAATCGCTGGGTGACGGTGCCGTCGTCGCACTGCCGAGTGGTGAGCGGTTGGCGCTGTCCACCGATTCATTTGTGGTGCAGCCCTTACGGTTTCCGGGTGGTTCCATCGGACACCTTGCGATCCATGGCACGGTCAATGACCTCGCGATGACAGGCGCCATCCCATCCTGGATCAGCGCCGCCTTCGTGCTCGAAGAGGGCTTCCCGATCGATGAACTCAAGGAGATCGTGGCGGATATGGCGGACGCGGCCGCCGGGGCCGGCGTCGCGATCGTCACGGGTGACACCAAAGTGGTGCCCAAGGGCGCCGCGGACGGACTGTTCATCACCACGGCCGGGGTTGGCGCCATTCCGGTCGGCCGCGAGCTCTCTGCGGCGTCGGTTCGCCCCGGCGACAAGGTGCTGCTGTCGGGATCGATCGGCGATCACGGTATGGCGGTGATGCTCGCGCGCGGTGACCTCGAACTCGAGGCCGACATCCACTCCGATACCGCCGCGGTCAGCGAGTTGGTCGAGGTGCTACTCGCGGCGGCGCCAGCGACCAGGTGGCTGCGCGACCCGACCCGTGGTGGCGTCGGCACGGTGTGTAACGAATTGGCCCGGTCGGCCAACGTCGGCATCGTGCTCGATGAGGAGCGCCTGGTGGTGCAACCGATGGTGGCCGGGGCATGCGAAATGTTGGGCATCGACCCGCTGTACGTGGCCAACGAGGGCAAGTTTCTCGCGGTGGTGGCGCCTGACGAGGCCGGGGCCGCGCTGGCTGCCCTGCATGCGCATCCGCTGGGCGCAGAGGCCACCGAGGTCGGCGAGGTGACCGAACAGCCCGCGGCAACCGTGGTACTGCGTACCCCGTTTGGGGGTACCCGGATCGTCGACATGCTGGTAGGAGATCCATTACCCCGAATTTGTTGAGACAGCCCTGCGAGCACACCCCGGCGCAGCCCGCCGGTGCGTAAAGAGGAAGGGAGGCGACGCTCATGTGTCTCGGAATTCCAGGCCGAATCGTCGAGATCACCGATCCCGCGAACTTCATGGCGAAGGTCGACGTGAGCGGTGTGAAGCGCACCATCAGTGTGCGCCTGCTCGAGAAGGACATGCCCGAACCCGACGATTGGGTGTTGGTCCACGTCGGATTCGCGATGGCGAAGATCGATGAGCGCGAGGCCTTGCTCACGCTGGCCGCGGTCAAGAAACTCGGCGATGCCTATGACACCGAACTCGAAGCATTCGACTCGTCGTCGATCATCTGAAAGGAAACATCATGCGATTCATCGATGAATTTCGTGATCCGGCAGCGGCGCGCAAACTCCTGGGCGCCATCGAGGTGCTTGCGGACGGCGGCAACGACGGCGAACCCTTCAAGTTCATGGAAGTCTGTGGGGGGCATACCCACACCATTTACCGACATGGCATTGAGCATTTGTTGCCGTCGACCGTGGAGTTGGTGCACGGACCGGGTTGCCCGGTATGCGTCATCCCGATGGGCCGAATCGACGACGCGATGTGGCTGGCCGGTCAGCCCGACGTGATCTTCACCTGCTTCGGCGACATGATGCGGGTGCCCGGCTCCAACGGCAGCCTCCTCGATGCCAAGGCCCGCGGCGCGGATGTTCGATTCGTGTACTCCCCGCTGGACGCGCTGAAGATCGCGGTGGACAACCCCGACAAGCAAGTGGTGTTCTTTGCGATCGGGTTCGAGACCACGGTGCCTTCCACCGCCGTAACCCTGGTCAGGGCGAGGGAACTCGGCGTGACCAACTTCAGCGTGTTCTGCAACCACGTCACCATCGTCCCGCCGATCAAGGCGATCCTGGAGTCGCCCGATCTGCGGCTGTCAGGGTTTCTCGGCCCCGGACATGTGTCGACCGTGGTCGGCAACCGGCCGTACCGGTTTGTTCCCGATGTCTACGGGAAACCGTTGGTGGTCGCCGGATTCGAGCCGCTGGACATCCTGGCGTCGGTGGCGATGCTGTTGCGGCAGATCCGCGAGGGCCGATGCGAGGTGGAGAACCAGTATTCCCGCATCGTGCACCCCGAAGGTAATCCCGCGGCACTGGCCCTGATGGGACGGGTGTTCGCATTGCGGCCGCACTTCGAGTGGCGGGGACTCGGCTTCATCTCGCAGAGCGCGCTCAAGGTCAACGACGACTTCGCCGATTACGACGCCGAACTGCGCTACGACATGCCCGGCGTCCGGGTCGCGGACCCGAAGGCATGTCAATGCGGTGAGGTGCTCAAGGGTGTGCTCAAGCCCTGGGAGTGCAAGGTATTCGGCACCGCCTGCACGCCAGAGACGCCGATCGGCACCTGCATGGTGTCCCCGGAGGGGGCGTGCGCGGCCTATTACAACTTTGGTCGTATGCATCGGGATGCCGCGCAGCTGGTCGGGTCGGCCAGCCAGGGATGACATCGGTGGGCGACGTCGACATTCGCGGACCGGAGATGTTCGCCCGTTACGCCTATGCGCCCAACCAGCTTGGCTACTGCGGGCCGCCGGACCTCGACGCGTTGACCGGCGGCTCGGTCGAACGCATCCGGGCCGCCGCCCGGCGGTTCTCCGGCGCATGGCCCTATCTTCGGGTGCTGTCGGCTCTGACCGGGATTTCCGATCCGCTGGACTACCGGCTGGTGGAATCGTACTGGCTGGGCGGCGGTGTCGGCGCGGCACTCGATGCCGATGAGTTCTACGCGGCGCTGCTGGCCGTCATCGGTCCACAGGCCGGTCATTACTGGTCGCACCTCGACGACGAGTTGGCCGGCGAGGCCGCCGGAAATCACTGCTTCCACGTATTCGGGGTGTATCCGTGGACCCGATTCCTGGGCCGCGGCATGGACGAACACCCGTTGCATGTGCTCGATAGTTGCCGAATCACCCCCGCCACGGTGCTGGCCCGGCACGGTGATCACGCGGAGGTGCGTTGTCAGCGGCTGGAATGGGATGGCACGTCACTGCAATTGTCCGTGCCGACAACGCAAACCGTTGAGGTGCGCATCGAGGGGTACAGCGCGGTACCCGATGTGCAACCGGGAGAATCGGTGGCCGTGCACTGGGGCCGAGTGTGCGGCCGACTGGACGCAACCCACGTGCGCGATCTCGACGACAGCACGGACCGACAGCTCTCGGTCACCAACCGCCGGCTTGCGGTGGTCGCCGGATGAGACCCCGAATCGTCCAGGACGACGAGCAGATCGGGTTCTACTGGACCACCGTGACCGGTGCGCCAACTTCGTTGCAGGCGTTGGTGGAGACAGATGACGAGCCCGACCGGTTGATCGCCACACACCTGGCGGCGCTCGACGATGCACTCATCATTGCCGCCGAACGCTTCGCCGAGATCCTGGGTGGGGGACGGCGCCCGACCGACGCCCAAGAGCGCGCTGCACTGCTGGATCTGCATCGCACCCTGGACCGGTTGTGTTTCGAATTCGCCGCCGCGCTGCAGCGCTGCGGGCAGATAGCAGATCTGCGGGCCGGCAAGATCATCGGGACCGCGGCCCTGTTCTCGATTCGGGCCCGCGGTCCGCTGGATCTGCTGGGGCCGGTGCCGTTCGACGGTGAACTCGACGAACCCTCGATCGGCGTGGTCGGCGGCTACGGACAGATGTGCCAAGTCGACCCCGATCGCCCCTGGATGGGTGGCCGGTGGATAGTCAGAACTGAATCAGGGCAACGGCTTCCACTCACTCTGTCGATGTTGATGTTCGACAGCTCCGGGGTGGAGAAGGAGTCCGCACGCAAAGAGCATCTGGATGCCCTCAACGCGGTGATCGACTCTGCCGGGATGCCCGACGCCGATCCGTTGGCGGTCAGCTGTGCGATCGACTGGCTGCTGTATGACTGGCTGATGGCGCACCGGGACGGGCCGGACAGTGCCGAGATTGTCTTTCCCAGAGGACATGAAACCGACGCCGGCGTGGTGGTTGCCGCGGCGGCGGCGTCGGTTTCGGCCCGCGCAACATTTGATCCGGGCCTGGTCGGGCTTGGATCGGTGTACCGCTAGCCATACCCCGGACTTTCACCTGGCGAATCCCCCGTAGTGGGGTACAGGCCGATTCGGCCAATCGATATACAGGGATCAACGCATTCGTATCCCGTCACCCCATCGATTGGAAGCGATATGGATTTGTACCTGCCCATTGCGGTTCTGGGTGTGATTGCGGCCGCGTTTGCTTTTGGTTCGGTCGGCATGGCGTTGGTTCTGGGTCCGCGTCGGTACAACCGGGCGAAGTTGCAGGCTTACGAGTGCGGCATTGAACCCGCGGTGCAGTCGGTGTCGGGCGGACGGTTTCCGATCAAGTTCTATCTGACGGCGATGTTGTTCATCGTGTTCGACATCGAGATTGTGTTTTTGTATCCATGGGCGGTGTCGTTCGGCCAGTTGGGTGTGTTTGCACTGGTGGAGATGGTGCTGTTCATGGGGGCGGTGTTCGCGGCGTATGCGTATGTGTGGCGTCGCGGCGGGCTGGCTTGGGATTAGTGCCATGGGTTTAGAGGAGCAGTTGCCCGGCGGCATCCTGCTGTCCACAGTGGAGAAGGTCGCCGGGTTTGTCCGCAAGGGTTCGTTGTGGCCGGCGACGTTCGGGTTGGCGTGTTGTGCGATCGAGATGATGGCGACGGCGGGTCCGCGGTTCGATATCGCCCGGTTTGGGATGGAGCGATTTTCGGCGACGCCGCGGCAGGCGGATCTGATGATCGTGGCGGGCCGGGTGAGCCAGAAGATGGCCCCAGTGTTGCGGCAGGTCTATGACCAGATGGTCGAGCCGAAGTGGGTGTTGGCGATGGGGGTGTGTGCCTCCTCGGGCGGCATGTTCAACAACTACGCGATTGTGCAGGGTGTCGATCATGTGGTGCCGGTGGATATTTATCTGCCGGGTTGTCCGCCGCGACCGGAGATGTTGTTGAACGCGATTGTGATGTTGCACGCCAAGATCGCCGAGATGCCGTTGGGTGTGCACCGCGATGAGGTGGTGGCGGCGGCGGAGGAGGCGGCGTTGTCGGCGCCGACAACGCTGGAGTTTCGGGGGTTGCTGCGGTGAGCGGTGGTCGTGAGGTCATCGGGGTGCGCCGGGGCATGTTCGGCACGGAGGGCAGCGGTGATACGTCCGGTTATGGGCGGCTGGTCTCCGAGATCAGCCTGCCCGGTGGTGGTCCGCGCCCGTATGGGGGGTATTTCGACGAGGTGATCGACCGGCTCGCGGCCGCGCTCGGAGAGGGTTTCGAGGCCGCTATCGAGCAGGTGGTGGTGTATGCCGGGCAGCTCACCGTCGATGTTGCCCGTGCGCACCTGCGGTCGGTGGCCACGGTGTTGCGTGATGACCCGGGGTTGCGGTTCGAGTTCTGCGCCGGGGCCTCGGGGGTGCACTATCCGGACGAGGCCGGGCGGGAGTTGCATGTGTTCTATCCGTTGATGTCGATCACCCATGACCGGCGGATCCAGGTGGAGGTGGCCTGCCCGGAGGCCGATCCGCGTGTGCCGTCGTTGTTTTCGGTCTACCCGACGGTGGACTGGCACGAACGGGAGACCTACGACTTCTTCGGGGTCATCTTCGAGGGCCATCCCGCGCTCACCCGCATCGAGATGCCCGACGATTGGGTCGGGCATCCGCAGCGCAAGGACTACCCGTTGGGCGGGGTGCCGGTGGAATATCACGGCGCGCAGATCCCGCCACCGGATGAGCGTAGGACGTATCACTGATGACCGATATCCGGGACGCAGCAGAGTCCACCATCACCCTGGGTGGGCAGGATTGGGACGACATCGTCGCGCTGGCCCAGCAATCCGCGCACGTCGATGCTCGTGATCGGATCGTGGTGAACATGGGTCCGCAGCATCCGTCGACGCATGGGGTGTTGCGGCTGATCTTGGAGATCGAGGGGGAAACGGTCACCGAGGCGCGCTGCGGTATCGGGTATTTGCACACCGGCATCGAGAAGAATCTGGAGTACCGCAACTGGATCCAGGGTGTCACGTTCGTGACCCGGATGGACTATCTGTCCCCGTTCTTCAACGAGACCGCGTACTGCCTGGCCGTCGAGAATCTGCTCGGGATCCCCGACGACATCCCCGCCCGGGCGAGCGTGATCCGGGTGTTGTTGATGGAACTCAACCGGATCTCGTCGCATCTGGTCGCGTTGGCGACCGGGGGTATGGAGTTGGGGGCGATGAGCGCGATGTTCTTCGGGTTCCGTGAACGCGAAGAAATCCTGAAGGTTTTCGAGGCCATCACCGGTGTGCGGATGAACCACGCTTACATCCGGCCCGGTGGCCTGGCCGCCGACCTCCCCGAGGACGTCCCCGCCCAGATCGCCGCGCTGTGTGAGTTGTTGCCCGGTCGGCTGGCCGAACTGGAAGCGCTGCTGCGTGGTAACGCGATCTGGAAAGCCCGTACCGTCGATATCGGCTACCTCGATCTGACCGGGTGCATGGCGCTCGGGATCACCGGCCCGGTGCTGCGCTCCACCGGACTGTCGCACGACCTGCGCAAGGCCCAACCGTACTGCGGGTATGAGACGTACGACTTCGACGTGATCACGGGCACCCACAGTGACTGCTACGACCGCTACGTCATCCGCGTCGAAGAGATGAACGAATCCTTGCGCATCGTGCGCCAATGCCTGGACCGTTTGGAGCCCGGGCCGGTGATGATCGAAGACCGCAAGCTGGCCTGGCCCGCCGACCTGGCGCTCGGCCCCGACGGTTTGGGGAACTCCCCGGCGCATATCGCCAAGATCATGGGCACCTCGATGGAAGGCCTGATCCATCACTTCAAATTGGTCACCGAGGGTATCCGGGTGCCGGCCGGGCAATGCTATGTCGCCGTCGAGTCGCCGCGCGGTGAACTCGGTGTGCACATGGTCTCCGATGGCGGCACCCGGCCGTACCGGGTGCATTACCGCGACCCGTCGTTCACCAATCTGCAAGCCGTGGCGGCGATGTGTGAAGGCGGCATGGTGGCTGACGTCATCTCCGCGGTCGCCTCGATCGACCCGGTAATGGGAGGAGTCGACCGATGATGAGCGCTCGCGCGAAGAACGGATGGCTATGACCAGTATCGATCTGACGTTGGGGCCGCGCCCCGACGAACTCGGACCACCGATCGGTGGCCCACTGACCTACCCACGCGAGATCGAAGACCGGCTCGCGATCGATGCCGCGACCATCATGGCCCGCTACCCGCAGCCGCGTTCGGCGCTGCTGCCGCTGCTGCATCTCGTACAAGCCGAAGACGGCTACCTCACGGCCGCGGGTATCGGGTTCTGCGCCCGCTCACTCGAACTGACCGACGCCGAAGTGACCGCCGTGGCCACGTTCTACTCCATGTACCGCCGCGCCCCCACCGGCCGCTACCTCGTCGGGGTGTGCACCAACACGCTGTGCGCGATCATGGGCGGCGACGCGATCCTCGACACCCTCCAACACCACCTCGGCGTCACCTCCGGTGACACCACCGACGACGACCTGATCACCCTCGAACACCTCGAATGCAACGCCGCCTGCGATTACGCGCCGGTCATGATGGTCAACTGGGAATTCTTCGACAACCAAACCCCCAGCACTGCCGTTGATCTGGTGGACCGACTACGTGCCGGAGAACAAGTCACCGCCAGCCGCGGCGGGGTCATCTGCCCTTTCACCCACACCTCACGCACCCTCGCCGGCCTACCCCAACCCGATGAGTCTGGAGGGATCTGACGTGCCGTTGGTTTCCGTTCTGACACGGTCCTGGGGCGAACCGGAATCCTGGTCGCTCACCAATTATTTGCGCCATGAGGGTTATCAGGCGCTGGACAAGACGCTGACCATGACGCCTGGCGAGGTCATTGACCTGGTGAAGGAGTCCGGGCTACGGGGCCGCGGCGGCGCCGGGTTCGCCACCGGGACCAAGTGGTCGTTCATACCGCAGGATCGGTCCAAGCCGCACTATCTGGTGATCAATGCTGACGAGTCGGAACCCGGTACCTGCAAGGACATTCCACTGATGTATGCCACCCCGCATGCGTTGGTGGAGGGAGCGATTATTGCGGCCTATGCGATTGGTGCTCGGCATGCATTCATCTACCTGCGCGGTGAGGTGGTGCCCGTATTGCGCCGGCTGCGAGATGCCGTGAACGAAGCCTATGACGCGGGCTATCTGGGTACCGATATCTGTGGGTCGGGGTTCGACCTGGATCTGATTGTGCATGCGGGTGCGGGTGCCTATATCTGCGGTGAGGAGACCGCGCTGCTGGATTCGCTGGAGGGCCGCCGCGGCCAACCCCGGCTGCGGCCACCCTTCCCTGCGGAGGAGGGTCTGTATGCCTGCCCGACGGTGGTGAACAATGTCGAGTCCATCGCCTCGGTGCCGCCCATCGTGGTGAACGGGTCGGATTGGTTCCGTTCGATGGGCACGGAGAAGTCACCGGGTTTCACCCTGTACTCGTTGTCCGGGCATGTCAGCGCGCCGGGCCAGTACGAGGCCCCGCTGGGAATCACCTTGCGCGAGTTGCTGTCCTACGCCGGTGGCGTCCGGTCCGGGCATGAGCTCAAGTTCTGGACGCCCGGCGGCTCGTCCACGCCGATGCTGACTGCCGAGCATCTCGATGTGCCCTTGGATTACGAGGGCATGGTGTCGGTGGGCTCGATGCTGGGGACCAAGGCGTTGCAGATCTTCGACGAAACCACCTGCGTGGTCCGGGCGGTGCGCCGCTGGACACAGTTTTACGCGCACGAATCCTGCGGTAAATGCACACCGTGCCGGGAAGGCACCTACTGGCTGGCCCAGATCTACGAGGGGCTGGAGGAGGGGACCGCGTCCGGTGACGATCTACAGAAGTTATCGGATATTTCCGATGCGCTTCTCGGTAAGTCATTCTGTGCGCTCGGTGATGGCGCGGCCAGCCCGATTATCAGCTCGCTGAAGTATTTCCGCGCCGAGTACGAGGCTCACCTGGGCCGCGGGTGTCCGTTCGACCCGTACGCGGCCATGCTGGCCGCACCGGAGGGGGTGGGCGCATGACACTGGCCGAACACAACCAACAGGCGCCTCCGGTCGAGTTGGTCACGCTGACCATCGACGATCAACAGATCTCGGTCCCCAAGGGCACGTTGGTGATTCGGGCGGCGGAGCTGATCGGGGTGCAGATTCCCCGGTTCTGTGACCACCCACTGCTCGATCCCGTCGGGGCGTGCCGGCAATGTCTGGTCGAGGTCGAGGGCCAGCGCAAGCCGATGGCGTCGTGCACCATTGCGGTCGCCCCGGACATGGTGGTGCGCACCCAGCACACCAGCGAGGCCGCCGACAAGGCGCAGCACGGTGTGATGGAACTGCTGCTGATCAATCACCCGCTGGACTGCCCGGTCTGCGACAAGGGCGGCGAATGCCCACTACAGAACCAGGCAATGTCCAACGGGCGCCCGGAATCGCGCTTCGACAAGGTGAAGAGAACGTATCCAAAGCCAATTCCGTTGTCTGCCGAGGTGTTGTTGGATCGGGAGCGCTGTGTGCTGTGCGCGCGCTGCACCCGGTTCGCCAACCAGATCGCGGGTGACCCGTTCATCGAACTGCTGGAACGCGGTGCGCTGCAGCAGGTCGGCATTGCCTCGGGGGAGTCCTTCGATTCATATTTTTCCGGCAACACCGTCCAGATCTGCCCGGTGGGTGCGCTGACCGGCACGGCGTACCGGTTTCGGGCCCGGCCGTTCGACCTGGTGTCCTCGCCGAGTGTGTGCGAGCACTGCGCCTCCGGTTGCGCGCAGCGCACCGACCACCGACGCGGCAAGGTGCTGCGCCGGTTGTCCGGTGATGACCCGGAGGTCAATGAGGAATGGAACTGCGATAAGGGCCGCTGGGCGTTCACCTATCCCACCCAGGGCGATCGGATCCGCACCCCGCTGCTGCGCGATACCGACCGCGGGTTGCGGCCGGCGTCGTGGTCGGAGGCGATCGGGGTAGCCGCGATGGGCCTGTCTGCCGCGGCCGGCCGGGCCGGTGTTCTGGTGGGTGGTCGGGTCACGGTCGAAGATGCCATGGCGTATAGCAAGTTCGCACGAATGGTGCTGAACACCAACGATATTGATATGCGGGCGCGAGCACATTCGGCCGAGGAAGCCGAGTTCCTGGCGGCCCGGGTCGCCGGCCGTGTCGTGGCGGTCAGCTACGCCGACCTCGAATCCGCGCCGGCGGTACTGCTGGTCGGCTTCGAGCCCGAGGAGGAATCCCCGATCGTGTTCCTGCGGCTGCGCAAGGCCGTGCGCCGCACCGGCCTGCAGGTGATCGGTATCGCCCCGTATGCCTCTCGTGGGCTGTCCAAACTCGAGGGCCGGTTGGTGATGACGGCGCCCGGCAGTGAAGCGGCCGCACTCGACGCCGTGGCCGGCGACGTGCCCGAAGGCTCGGTGATTCTGGCCGGTGAACGCCTGGCCGGTAGTCCCGGCGCATTGTCGGCCGCGGCGCGGTTGGCCGATGCGACGGGGGCGCGGCTGGCCTGGATCCCGCGGCGAGCGGGTGAGCGCGGCGCCCTGGACGCCGGCTGCCTACCCAACCTGCTGCCCGGAGGCCGACCCGTTGACCATCCGCGGGCCCGCGAGCAAGTTATGAATGCCTGGAATGTTGCGGAGTTGCCCGCCCTGCCCGGGCGCGACACCGACGCGATCCTCGCCGCCGCCCGCAGCGGAGACCTGGAGGCATTGGTGGTGGGTGGTGTGGAACTTGATGATCTGCCCGACCCCGTGGCGGCACGGGCGGCCGTCGAGGCCGCACCGTTCGTGGTGAGTTTGGAACTGCGGGAAAGCGCGGTCACCGCGCTGGCCGATGTGGTGTTCCCGGTGGCGCCGGTGGCGGAAAAGGCCGGCTCCTACCTGAACTGGGAAGGACGACTGCGGCCGTTCGATCGGGCCATTGCCACCACTTCCGATTCCGATGCGCGGGTGTTGAACGAGCTTACCCGGGCCATCTCCGGTCGATCATTGGATCCGGCCTCGCCGGCGCTTGGCCCCTGGAACGGCGCCCCGATACCGGCGCCCAGCACCGAACCCGCGCCGCCGAACCCGGCTGCCGGCGAGGCGGTGCTGGCGTGCTGGCAGATGTTGTTGGATGCGGGTCGGTTACAGGACGGCGAGCCGCATCTGGCCGGTACGGCACGCCCGCCGGTGGCGCGGCTGTCGGCGGCCACCGCAGCCGAGATCGGTGCCCACGACACGCTCACGGTACGCACGACCCGGGGGTCGATCACGCTGCCGCTGCTGATCACCGAGATGCCCGACCGGGTGGTGTGGCTACCGACGAACTCACCCGGCAGCCACGTACACACCCAACTGGGCGCGAGTTCCGGAGACATCGTCGATATCGCAGCGGGGAGCCCGTCATGAGCTATTCCGGTTTGGAAGCGTTCGGCCACGACCCGCTGTGGCTCATCATCGTCAAGGCCGTCGCGGTCTTCGCCTTCCTGTTGTTGACCGTCCTGGTGGCGATCCTGGTGGAACGCAAGATCCTGGGCCGCATGCAGATGCGATTCGGCCCCAACCGGGTCGGCCCATTCGGGCTGCTGCAATCGCTGGCCGACGGCGTCAAACTCGCCCTCAAGGAAGGCCTGACGCCGGCCGGGGCCGACAAGCCGATCTACCTGATGGCCCCGGTGATCGCGGTCATCCCGGCCATCCTGGCGTTCGCCGTGATCCCGCTGGGTCCGGTGGTGTCGATCTTCGGCCACCACACCCCACTGCAGCTGACCGACCTGCCCGTCGCGGTGCTCTACGTGCTGGCCGTCACCTCCATCGGCGTGTACGGCATCGTGCTGGCCGGGTGGTCCTCCGGATCGACCTACCCGCTGCTGGGCGGGCTGCGCTCGAGCGCACAGGTGGTGTCCTACGAAATCGCGATGGCCCTGTCGTTCGTGGCGGTGTTCCTGTACGCGGGCACCATGGCCACCTCCGGGATCGTTGCCGCCCAACAGCACACCTGGTTCATCTTTCTGCTGCTGCCGTCGTTCGCGGTCTACCTGGTGGCCATGGTCGGCGAAACCAACCGCGCCCCCTTCGACCTGCCCGAAGCCGAAGGCGAACTGGTCGGCGGCTTCCACACCGAATACTCGTCGCTGAAATTCGCGATGTTCATGCTCGCCGAATACATCAACATGACCACCGTGTCCGCCCTGGCCACCACCATGTTCCTCGGCGGCTGGCACGCGCCACTGCCGATCAGCCTGTTCTTCGAGGGCGCCAACACCGGCTGGTGGCCCCTGATCTGGTTCACCGGCAAAGTCTGGGCCTTCCTGTTCTTCTACATGTGGCTACGCGCCACCCTGCCGCGGCTCCGCTACGACCAGTTCATGGCCCTGGGCTGGAAAGTCCTCATTCCCACCTCACTGGCCTGGATCATCACCGTCGCCGTCATGCGGGAGCTGGGTCAAGATGATGTGCTTCCTGCGCTCGGGGTCGGAGTGCTCTTCTTGCTGCTGGTCGCCGGGGTATACCGCCGTGCGCGTGCACGCGGCACGCATCGGCTGGGCACCGGTTCCGAACCGGTCATCCAGCTTGCGGGTGGTTATCCGGTACCGCCGCTGACGGGACCTGGTGAACAGCCCGGTGTCAGAACCTATTTCGCTCCACCTTCCCGGAATGGGAAATCGATTCACAGCAACGTATTGAGCCAACGGGGGAGCAGCGATGACTAGATTCGGAGACGCGCTGGCCGGTTTCGGTGTGACCTTCTCGACGATGTTCAAGAAGCCAATCACCGAGCAGTATCCGGAGGGTAAGCAGCCCACCCAGGCCCGCTATCACGGCCGCCACCAGTTGAACCGGTACGACGACGGTTTGGAGAAGTGCATCGGCTGCGAACTGTGCGCGTGGGCCTGCCCCGCCGATGCCATCTATGTCGAGGGCGCCGATAACACCGACGCGGAGCGGTTTTCACCGGGTGAACGTTACGGCCGGGTCTACCAGATCAACTACCTGCGCTGCATCGGCTGCGGACTGTGCATCGAGGCGTGCCCCACCCGGGCACTGACCATGACCAACGACTACGAGATGGCCGACGACAACCGGTCGGACCTGATCTACGGCAAGGACAAACTCCTGGCACCACTGCAACCCGGCATGCAGCCCCACCGCACGCCATGGCCGACGGTGCCACCGACGACGACTACTACCTGGGACACATTTCCTCGGAAGGAGGAGCCCACCGATGAGCACCGAATCGATTGTCTTCTGGGCGATTGCACCGCTGATCGTGGTATTTGCCCTCGGTGTGGTGGCCGCGCCGAAGGCGGTGTACTCGGCACTTTGCTTGGCCGGCACCATGGTCGGCCTGGCGATTGTCTATGCGAGTCAGGATGCGCTGTTCCTGAGTGTGGTGCAGGTAGTGGTGTACACCGGCGCGGTGATGATGCTGTTCCTGTTCGTGCTGATGCTAGTCGGTGTGGATTCCTCGCAGTCGCTCACCGAAACCATTCGGGGGCAACGGGTTGCCGCGATCGTGGCCGGAGTGGGGTTCGGGCTGCTGCTGATCGCCGCCATCGGTTCGGCGTCGATCTCCGGGTTCACGATCGGCGGAGTCGATGCTGTGTCCGGTGGTCGCTCGGCAAGCCTCGCTCCCGAAGGTAACGTGCAAGGGCTGGCCGCGCTGATTTTCACCAAGTACCTGTGGGTCTTCGAACTGACCAGCGCCTTGTTGATCACCGCCGCGCTGGGCGCCATGGTGCTGGCGTACCGGGAACGCTTCGAACACCGCAAGAGTCAGCGCGAACTCGCCCAGGAACGGTTCGCGAACATCGGTGCCGCATCGTCCTACCCGTCGACGTTGCCGTGCTCGGGCGTGTACGCCCGACAGAACTCGGTCGACACACCCGCACTGCTGCCGGACGGCAGTATCTGCGAGCTGTCGGTAAGTCGCACGCTCGAGCGGCGAGGACTTGTCCTGACGCTTCTAGTTGCCGGTGACGGTGACGCATCGCCGTCCAAGCGGGCGGGAGGTGCCCGGTGAATCCGGACCAGTATCTGTATCTGTCGGCGTTGTTGTTCACCATCGGCGCTGCGGGAGTGTTGTTGCGCCGCAACGCGATCATTATGTTCATGTGTGTGGAGTTGATGTTGAACGCCTGCAATCTCGCCTTCGTCAGCTTTTCCCGCATGCACGGCCAACTCGACGGTCAGGTGGTGGCATTTTTCACCATGGTGGTCGCCGCCTGTGAGGTGGTGGTGGGCCTGGCGATCATCATGGCCATCTACCGCACCAGGAAGTCCGCCAACGTCGACGACGCCCACCTGCTGAGGCATTGATCAGGTGGCTACGGGAGTGACCATGTTGTGGCCGTTGATCGCGCTGCCCCTGGCCGGGGCCGCGGTGTTGCTGCTCGGTGGCCGACGCACCAACGGCTGGGGTCACCTGCTGGGATGCGCCACCGTGGTGGCGTCGTTCGGCTGGGCGGCGGTGCTTTTCGCCGATCTGCTCGGGCGCGAGGCCGCGGGCCGGGTGATCGGCGAGCGCCTGTTCGCCTGGGTGCCGGTCGCCGGCCTGCGGGTGGACTTCGGTCTGCACCTCGACGCCCTGAGCGTGTGTTTCGTGTTGCTGATCACCGGGGTCGGCGCGCTGATCCACGTCTATTCGATCGGCTACATGAAACAGGACGCCGGTCGCAGGCGTTGTTTTGCCTAC
>Ga0265293_10003127_pt1 | contig 31376 bp, 25 predicted proteins | sample Munlanlewell138R_FD_192505 | JGI IMG/M metagenome (GOLD analysis project Ga0265293, IMG submission 192505) | Leachate microbial communities from a municipal landfill in Southern Ontario, Canada - Leachate well 138R | ecosystem: Engineered > Solid waste > Landfill > Unclassified | place: Canada... | reverse complement strand
GACAGAAAACTCGGTGAGTGGAATATAAAAATGCGTGAAAAAAACAGGATGTTTTTTTAGCTTTATGCGCCACGGATGGCGCATATAAAGCGTTAGCATTTTTATATTCCAAGAACCGTTAGTTTTCAAAAAATAATTAGCCTGTTCTGTTGCTACACTATATCATTAATAACAATCAAAAAAGGTGATTGAAACACTTCATAAAAATTTTCCTACTAAATTAATGAATGTGGTATACTAAATAGAACGTTTTAAATTCTTACAACTAGACTATGAGATGAAAAAAAAGCTTCTAGTGAGTTTTTAAAGTCTATTATGTAAAATTGTTACGTTCCATACATTTTTAAAAATAAAAAGTAACATAAAAAGGACGGGTTATATGAGAGCAGCCGGAATTTGCCTTGGTGCTTCTAACATAAGTATTGTAATAATTGAACAAGAAAATAATAAAATTAATTTGATAGAAAGCTTTTCAACTCCCCATAACGGAAATGTAAAAGAGAAGCTTAAATATATATTTGATACATTTAAGCTTTATGATTTTGAGCATCTGGCTACAACAGGGCGGAAATTCAGGCAGTTCACAAATATGTCATCTATATCCGAGCCCGAAGCTGTTGAATATGCTTATAAATATACCAAAGAAAAATATAAAAATATAGACACCATAGTATCCGCCGGTGGAGAATCATTTATGCTTTACAGGCTGGATAAAACCGGACGTATTTGCGGGGTGCAAACTGGGAATAAATGCGCATCAGGAACTGGTGAGTTTTACCTTCAGCAGCTTAAGAGAATGGGACTTACGCCAAAAGACATTTCTCATGAAGATAATATAGAGCCTTACAAAGTTTCAGGCAGGTGTTCGGTATTTTGCAAAAGTGATTGCACTCATGCTCTTAACAAGGGAGAATCTAAACAGAAAGTTGTCGCAGGTCTTTCAGCTATGATGGCAACTAAAATCACTGAGTTAGTAAAAATATCACCTTGTAATAATATACTTTTAATCGGCGGCACTTCTCATAATAAAACTATGGTGAATTTTCTGCGGTCGGAAATAGACATGCTTAAAGTCGCTGATGAAGCAGCTTATTTTGAAGCGTTAGGCACAGCTGTTTGGGCACTCGAAAACAAAATGAACAAAATAAATAAAGACGATATTTTTGCTGATAAAAAAGGATCTTTCAGCTTTTTACCTTCATTGGACCAGTTTGAGAGTAAAGTTGTGTTTAAGAATATGGAGCGCGGTACTGCCACTTCGGGAGATGAATGCATTATCGGGCTTGATGTTGGCTCTACTACAACCAAAGCTGTTATCATGCGAGTATCTGACAATTCTATTCTAGCTTCCGAATACCTAAGAACCAATGGAGACCCTGTCAGGGCTGCTAAAATGTGCTATCAGAGCTTGGATTCACAAATAAGTGTACCTTTAAAAATTAACGGACTTGGAGTAACAGGCTCGGGACGTCAAATTGCAGGACTTCACGTTCTTACCAATGGTGTCATAAATGAAATTATCGCTCATGCCACTGCTGCTGTTCATTTTGACCACGAAGTTGATACAATTTTTGAAATAGGCGGTCAGGATGCAAAATACACCTATATAACTAACGGTGTTGCTTCAGATTATGCCATGAATGAAGCATGTTCTGCAGGAACAGGTTCTTTTCTCGAAGAATCAGCAAAAGAATCCATGGGAATAGAAATGACAGATATAGCCGAAATAGCTATTAAAGGTGCTAATCCGCCCAATTTCAATGACCAATGTGCTGCTTTTATAGGAAGTGACATAAAAACTGCAGTACAGGAAGGGCTTGGCACTAGTGATATCGTTGCCGGGTTGGTATATTCGATATGTAGGAATTATGTAAACAGAGTAAAAGGAAACCGACCTGTAGGTAAAAAGGTATTCATGCAAGGTGGAGTGTGCTACAATAAAGCTGTTCCGCTAGCTATGGCTTCCCTCACCGGAAAAGAAATAATTGTCCCTCCCGAACCTGGGCTTATGGGGGCTTTTGGTGTTGCCTTAGAAGTAAAACATAGAATTCTTGCCTGTCTTATGAATAAGCAATCCTTTGTCCTTTCCGAACTATCGCAAAGACCTGTCATTTATGGTAAACCATTTATTTGCAGTGGAGGAAAAGAAAAATGCGACCGGAAATGCAATATAAGTATAATGGAAATAAAAGGCAGGAAATATCCCTTTGGCGGAGCATGCAACAAGTATGTAAACCTTTTAAAAAACGAAACCTATGACAGCAGCAAACTAGATCTGGTTGCCCTAAGAGAAGAGCTTGTTTTCCATAAATATGCAGTACCTTATGAAAAGGCAGTACTTTTTAAAACACAAAAAGGTTTAAAAGATACGAATGATACTAAAAATATTAATGTTGAAATTCAACCTAACGAACATGTTACAACTGAACAGACAATTATGGGCAACAGCCATACCAACAATAATACGTTATCAAAGACCAAAATAGGTATAATAAAATCGCTTATGGTAAATACACTATATCCTCTGTACTTTAACTTCTTTTCTCGGCTTGGGTTTGAAGTAGTACTTTCAGATAAGCCAGATGATAGTGGTATGGAGCGTAAAGGTGCCTCCTTTTGCTATCCTGTTGAGCTTTCCCACGGATTATTGGCAGAACTCATAAAGACCGATGTGGATTATATTTTTCTTCCCCAAGTAAGAGAGCTTTGCATGGAAAAAGGTGCAAAGTCCAGTGTAACATGTCCCTTTGCCCAAGGAGAACCTTATTATCTTAAGAGTACCTTTGATGAATTAAAAGGCGAAAGGCTATTAACTCCAGTACTAGATTTTTCAGAAAACCCAGAAATCGTGTCAAAAGCCTTCTGTCAAATTGGTCAGCAGCTTGGCTTTTCCAGAGAAGAAAGTCTTATGGCATACCTTTATGCACAGGAAAAATACTCAAGCTGTGTAAGTGAAATGAAATCTATAGGGCAAAGAACAATTAAAGAACTTGAGTCAGACCCTTCAAAAAAGGCGGTCATTCTCTTTGGTAGACCATACAACGCCTTTTCAAAGGAAGCTAATATGGGTATACCACAAAAATTTGCATCAAGAGGCTCACTGATTATACCGGTCGATTTTCTTGATGTTTCATCTTGTGAACCAGAAAAATATATGTATTGGACAACAGGACAAATCATTTTAAAAGCAGCCAAATATATTGTGCATCATCCACAGCTTTATGGGGTGTACATTACAAACTTTAGCTGCGGACCTGATAGTTTTGTCATTGGATATTTTAGGGATATTATGAAAGAGAAGCCCTCATTAACACTTGAGCTTGACAGCCATACTGCAGATGCGGGAATCGACACGCGCATTGAGGCATTTCTTGACGTTGTGGCAAGATATAGGCAGCTTAATCGCAATACCTATGAAAGCATTGGCTATAGAGGACATTTGCCAAATCCCACCAGCAAAAAAACAGCCCAGTCGCAATATATTCCGGCATATACCTTAATGGAAAATGATAAATTCTTTGTATTTGATTCAAAGGGTGAAAAGTATGAGCTTTCTGACAAACATGTTCATGTATTGCTCCCGTCCATGGGTGATATTGGTTCAAGGTGTCTTGCTGCGTCATTCCGCTTTGCAGGCGTGAGAGCAACCTGTCTTAAGCCACCTCAAGAAGCAGAACTGTTAACAGGAAGAGCAAACTCAAGCTGTAAAGAGTGTCTTCCCCTGCTACTTACAGCAGGAGGTCTTTTAAATTATCTTGAGCAAAAAGCAGTTCAAGAAGAGCTTTTGGTATATTTTATGCCTGATACCACCGGTCCTTGCCGATTTGGACAATATAACATACTGATTAGAAACATAATAAAAAAGAATAAAATAGAAGATGTTGCTCTTATTTCATTAAGCTCGGCAAATAGTTATGCAGGTCTTGGGACAGCTTTTCAGCTTAGGGCGTGGATAAGCGTTATTATTTCTGACGTTATGGATGATATATACAGTGCTTTATTGGTACTAGCAAAAGATAAGGACGAAGCAATTCGTGAATATAACAAGGTTGTAGATGAAGTTGTAAGAGCAGTAGAACAAGAAAGCTTATCCAGTCTTAAAACAGTATTGATTAAGGCTGCATCTACTCTTAATGAAATTCCCAAAAAAGGAAATCTTGAAGATATACCTAAAGTTGCCCTGCTTGGTGAAATCTTTGTAAGACGTGATCATTTTTCCTGCCAGCATATTATGCAACGACTGGCCGATAAAGGTATAGCGATAAAGACAGCTCCTGTTTCCGAGTGGCTATATTACTGCGATTATTTGCAAATTAAAAAACTTCTTCACGGAAAAAAGAAAAACAGCTCAAGGCTGAAAACCTATGTTACACTTCCTGTTAAGAGAAGCTTGGAAAAGGCTATAAAAAGCATACTTTCTAAATCAGGTTTGTATGACTTTCATATGATTGATGTTGATTATATTATTAGTAAAGTAGAGCACCTGATTTCACCGAAACTTACTGGAGAAGCCATATTGACAATAGGAGGAGCTTTGACTGAAATAATTGACGAGGTATCCGGAGTTATAGCTATAGGTCCCTTTGGTTGTATGCCTAACAGAATAGCAGAATCCATTATTACCAAAACACTCGACAAAGAAAAACTGAGTGCTACACATGCTCCCGACCTTGTTGAAAAGATCATCAAGGATTATCCATCACTCCCATTTCTCGCAGTTGAAAGTGATGGTAATGTTTTTCCCCAAGTGGTTGAGGCACGACTAGAAGCATTCTGTCTGCAGGTGAAAAGGCTAAATGGTGCAATTTTAGAGGCAAATGCAAAGTAGCCGATAATTGTAATATTCTGACTCCTTTGCAAATCGGCACTCTGACTTTACTAAAACTTTAGATATTGATAAGCGTAATCACCAAACTTGACGATTAATAGTCAACAAATTTTGGACAAATAATAGCTATTAGCTACTGACAAATATGGAGGTTTTTATGGACAGCAATATTGTAATAAATCAGGTAATAGTTTTATTCCTGATAATGGCAGTTGGATTTATCTTAAGAAAAGTAGAAATTGTTGATAAGTATGTGAGCAAAAAACTGTCCTCTTTCTTATTGAAAATTACTTTGCCCTTTATGGTTATCATATCGTTTCAATTTGAGTTTTCACCTGGAAAACTTAAAAACTTAGGCTTTGTTTTCATCTGTTCTCTCCTGATTCATGCATCCAGCATTCTGCTTGCACGGTATATATTTATAAAGATACCTGATAGCGAACAGAAGGTGTTAAAGTTTGCTACTGTTTTTTCAAATTGTGCTTTTATGGGGTTTCCTGTTTTGCATAGTCTTTATGGTAATGATGGAATCTTTTATGGTTCAGCCTATATTATGGTTTTTAATATTTTAATCTGGACATACGGTATCCTTGTATTTCAGAAAGGCAAGAAAACAATAACTATAAATAATATTCTCCTTAACCCCGGAATTATTTCAGTAATCATTGGCATTCTCCTTTTCATTACAAGTACAAGTCTACCTTACCCCATTTACAGTGCACTTGATATGGTCGGGTCAATGACAACACCAATTTCTATGATCATTATTGGAGGAATTCTAGCAGACATTGATTTTAAAAAAGCTTTTTCAGGGTTTTCGCTATACTACGGATCATTTATAAGACTTTTGATTATTCCACTTATAGTGCTGGCAATATTAAAACTAACTCCACTTGACGACTTGCTTCTAGGCATATGCGTGGTTTCATCAGCAATGCCTGCAGCAGCCAACACCGCAATTTTTGCTGAGATGTATGAAGGCGACTCTCTTTTTGCTTCTCGGCTTGTTGGAATTAGCACTCTTTTGTCTATAATAACTATACCGCTCATTATTGTGCTACTATGAGAAAATACTTACTTCAATGCCTCTGTTTTTTAAATATTTTTTTAACTCCGCTATCTCCACCTCTTTAAAATGAAACAGAGAAGCTGCCAGAACAGCATCAGCTTTACCTTCAGTAAGGGCATCGTAAAAATGCTCCATGGTTCCTGCTCCTCCTGAGGCAATTACAGGAATGTTAACACTTTCTGATACGCTGCGTGTCAGTTCGAGGTCATAACCATTTTTGGTGCCGTCGCAATCCATACTGGTAAGAAGAATTTCACCGCAGCCAAGCTTCTCGGCTTCTTTTGCCCATTCAACAACATCTTTTCCGCTATTATCCCTGCCCCCGTTAATGTACGCATCCCATCCTGATCCATCCTGACGTTTTTTTGCGTCGATTGCCACAACTACGCACTGGCTTCCAAAGCTTATTGCAGCCTCTTTTATCAGTTCAGGCCTTTTTAGTGCAGCTGAGCTTACTGATATTTTATTGGCTCCAGCTTTTAGAATTCTCTGAAAATCCTCTACTGTTCTAATCCCTCCGCCAACAGTGAAAGGAATAGTAACCTGTTTTGCCACTTTCATGACAACATCCAGCATAGTTTCCCTTCCTTCAGTAGTCGCTGTTATATCTAAAAATACAAGCTCATCAGCACCAGCTGTGTTATAATAAGCAGCTATCTTTACCGGATCACCTGCATCTTTTATGTTTACAAAATTAACTCCTTTAACCACCCTGCCCGAGAGTATATCAAGGCACGGTATAATTCTTCTTGTAAGCATTTTTACATCTCACCTTTCAAAATTAAATTTGAGTCCGCCTAGCAATCTTTATTGCTTGCGTCAAATCTACGTTCCCGGTATAAAGTGCTTTTCCAATTATGACACCAAAAACCCCTGTTTCTTTAAGATTCTTGACGTCCTCAAGGCACCCTACACCGCCTGATGCTATTACATCAATTCCTACCGAAGTGGCCATTCTTTCCATTGCAAAAAGGTTAGGTCCTTTTAACATGCCATCCCGAGATATGTCTGTATAAATAATAGTGACAGCCCCTATTGACTCAACCTTCTTTGCCAGTTCAAGCGCATCAACGTCACTGTTCTTTTCCCAGCCGTCCACGGACACTTTTCCACCCTTTGCATCTATTCCTATGGCAATTTTATTTTTAAACTTTCTTAATGCTTTTTCCACCAACTCAGGGTTTTTAACTACGCTGGTTCCGAGTATAACCCTGCTGACACCCCTATTAAAAAGGTCTTCTATAGTCTCAAATGATCTTATTCCTCCACCTATTTGCACAGGTATATCAATACTTGAAGATATTTTGCCTATCAATTCATGATTAATGGGTCTACCTGTCCTTGCACCATCAAGGTCAACAACATGTAAATACTCAGCACCACATGATGCCCATTTTAATGCCATCGTGAAAGGTTCATCCGAGTAGGTGGTAACACTATCGAATTTCCCTTGGACAAGCCTTACACATTTTCCGTCTTTTATGTCAATCGCGGGATATATAATCATTTTATCTCCTTTTTCTAAAGTACTCCTTTTGTAGACATAACGCCTTTTATTCTTTCGTCCAGCTCGGAAGCTTGGTCCACTGCCCTTCCAAAAGCTTTAAAAACAGCTTCAACCATATGGTGATTGTTGCTTCCGTAGGGCACCTTTATATGTATATTCATTTGTGCATTATATGAAACTGCACGGAAAAACTCTTCTATTAGTTCAGAATCCATGTTTCCAAGCTTTTGTTCTTTCAATGGAACGTCAAACACAAGGAAGGGTCTTCCCCCAAAATCAACAGAGACCATAGCAAGGCTTTCATCCATCGGCACAAAGGAAGTCCCATATCTTCTAATGGATTTTTTATCGCCTAATGCTTTATTAAAAGCTTGTCCAAGAACAATACCCGCATCCTCCACAGTATGATGTGCATCTACATCAAGGTCGCCTTTTGCCTTTAGCACAAGGTCAAACAAACCATGTTTCGTAAATAGGTTCAGCATATGATCAAAAAATCCTATACCTGTTTTAATATCAGCAGTGCCGCTTCCATCCAAATTCAACTTTAATTTAATGTCTGTCTCAGTAGTAGTACGTGTAATTTCAGCTTCTCTTGTCAAAAAAACACCTCCAGTATTCTTATTTAGCTTACAGCAAACTGGCTGGAACCAATTTTTTTAACTATCATTTCTTCTTTCCTGCCTTTATTGCAGTATTGCTTATTCCTCAAATCTTATTCTCACCGCGTTAGCGTGGGCACTTAACTCTTCAGCTTCAGCAAAACGCTGGACATCATCCTTAACCTTATAAAGTGCTCTTTTGTTATAAGATATAATACTAGATTTTTTTATAAAGTCGCTTGTGCAAAGTGGTGAAAAAAACCTTGCAGTCCCTCCTGTAGGCAGCACATGGTTTGGTCCTGCAAAATAATCTCCCAGTGGTTCTGGAGAAAACGAACCCATAAAAATTGCTCCAGTATTTTTTATCTGACCAATATAATCAAAAGGATACTCTACACACAATTCCAGATGTTCAGGAGCTATCCTGTTGGATAAAGCGATTGCCGATTCAATATCATCAGTAAGAATAATTGCTCCATATTCCTCAAGAGACTTTTTAATTATATCTTTTCTGTCAAGCTTTTCAAGCTGCAATGCTACCTGTTCCCTGACATCCTCCGCAATCTTATTTGATGTTGTTATCAATATAGAAGATGCATATATATCGTGTTCCGCCTGTGATAGAAGATCTGCAGCAATAAAAGCTGGATTTGCACTTTTGTCTGCTATTACAAGTATTTCACTAGGCCCTGCAACCATGTCAATATCACAATACCCATAAACCATTCGCTTTGCCTCTGCAACAAAAATATTACCCGGACCTACGATTTTATCCACCTTATCAATAGTGTCCGTACCAAACGCCATAGCCGCAATAGCTTGAGCTCCACCTACCCTGAAAATTTTAGTAACACCTGCTTCTTTAGCTGTTGCAAGCATAGCAGGATTTATTCCCTTTTTTCCTCCTGGCGGTGTTGTCATTATAATATTTTTGACACCAGCAACACGAGCTGGTATGGCGGTCATAAGTATTGTTGAAATAAGCGGTGCCGTCCCTCCCGGGACATATATTCCGACTCTATCAAAAGGACGGATAAGCTGACCCAAAACTATTCCTTCTTTTTCTACATCAAACCACGAGGTGTCTTTTTGCTTTTCATGAAAGGACCTGATATTCTCCCCCGCTCTTTTTATTGTATTTATAAGCTCCGTATCAATACGGCTATAGGCTTCATCAATTTCAGATTGACATACCTCGATGTCACAGCTTTCAAAATCTACTTGGTCAAACTTGCGTGTATATTCTAAAAGTGCATTATCGCCATTTTTTCTTACATCATTAAGTATACCTTTTACTTTTTTTGAAACATCGACAAGTTCCATCCCACCCCTTGCTGCAAGATTACTAAAAAAAACCTCTAGCTCGCCGTTGCTCTTTATTATTTTAAGCATTGTTATCACCTTTTTCTTTCAACTTCAGATAACCTCTAATACCATCTACAATAGCATTAATCTTATCACTTTGCATTTTCATACTAACTTTGTTGATTACAAGCCTCGCACTGATATCAGCTATTTCTTCTAAAACTACCAATCCGTTTTCCTTAAGAGTTCTTCCGCTTTCAACTAAGTCAACAATCACTTCCGAAAGACCAATTAACGGGGCTAGTTCTACCGAGCCATTGAGTTTTATAACTTCTATTGATTCCTGCTTTTTTTTGGCAAAGTATTCACGCGCTATCTGAGGGTATTTTGTGGCAACCCTTTTGTTATTGAGACTATCAAGCTTACCTACATGTAGTGGTGAGCCAGCAACTACCATTTTACACTGAGCAAATCCGAGATCCAGCACCTCGTACAAATCTCTTCCTTCCTCCATAAGTGTGTCCTTACCGACTATTCCGATATCAGCTGCTCCATATTCCACATAAGTAGGAACATCCGCAGGCTTAGCAAGGAAAAATTTGATTTTGCTCTTTTCGTCAGATAATATTAACTTTCTTTTTGCATTCTTTATCTTTAAACAATCTATTCCTATTGATTCAAACATATCAATAGCTTTTTCTTCAAGCCTTCCTTTTGCTAGAGCTATTGTAAGATATCTCATAGTTACGACCTCCATTTTGGTGACTACACCCTACTTATGTTAACCATTTTTTAAAGAATCAGTTTATTTCATTTATTTACTCTTATTTAACAAGTGTTTGCCTAAATTATACTTTAAACACTTGTTCATCACCCTACTTATAAGATTTGCAATTAACTCCTACAAATTCTTTTTATTTATTACTACTTCATCTTTTAAGCAGTTCATCAATAGTAACTTTTTTTGTTTTGTCCATTTTTACATCATATACTTCAATGTTTCCTTCATCGTAAACATATATAATTCCACCAATTCCCTTTGCATAAGCGTAATCTTTAAGTTGCTCCTTTAAATATCCAGTTATATCCACTTCCACTACAAGCCCTTGGTTTCTCAGCTGCTCGCAAATCACAAATGCTGTCCTTCTTCCGCCTGTATTGTAAGATATCAAAGTTGCCGGTTCTTGATCAGCCTGTTCTACATTTTGTCTGTTTAAAGCATTCAAAACTGTATTGATACCAAGCGCAAATCCGGTAGCAGATAGCTTTCTTCCATAGTTCTCCACCAAATTATCATAGCGACCGCCGCTTAGTATGGGAAAACCTACACCATGCGTAAATCCTCTGAACACAATGCCTGTGTAGTAGTTCATACTTTGCACCATGCCAAGGTCAATAGATATATACTTACTCATATCGTAATCATCAAGTATTTCAAGAACTATACGTAAATTATTTAAAGCTTCAAGCGAACGTTTGTTGGATGTAATCTCTTCAAATCTGGAAATAACTGCATTAGGTTTGCCTGAAGACCCTGTAAGGTTAAGCACAAGCTTCTCTAATTCATCCTTAATAGTATGCTCTTTAAAAAACTCCTCTATTTCAACATAGCTTTTATTCTCAATCAGAGTTTTCATTGTCTCCATGTCATTAGCAGATAATCCGCTGTCTTCCATAAGACCATTAAAAAAATCAACCTGCCCAATATTTATCTGAAATTCAAGAAGCCCAGTCGCTTTTATTGTACTTATAGCCATAGCAATAATTTCTGCATCTGCCTGCGCTGTGTTAATTCCCATTATTTCAATTCCCGCTTGGGTAAACTCCTTTTGTCTTCCGCCACCCATCTCTTTATAGTTGAATGTGTTTCCCACATAGAAAAACTTAAGTGGTAAAACTGTATCCCTGCACTTTGTAGCAGCTATTCTTGCCACGGGAATAGTTATGTCTGGTCTTAGTACAAGTATTCTTCCCTGCTGGTCTGTTGTCTTGAACATGCTCTCCTGTGGAGTAAGGTTTTGCTCATTGAACACATCAAAAAACTCCAATGTGGGAGTCTCGACCTCGTTGTAGCCACAGTTTCTGAAAAGTGTTCTTATTTTGGACTCTAATTCCCTCTTTTTGTAACACTCGTCAAATAGTATATCTTGGACTCCTTCAGGAGTGTATATTTTCCACTTTGACAAACCAAGCACCTCGCTTTATCACTTTACTAAGATAAATCACTAAATTATTATTTAAATTCTACCATGCTATCAATACTGTGTCAAGAAAAAATAAGTATTCACTTTGACTGCTCGCCACTTTTCAATTTTTTCACAGCCTAAAAACATCACAGCAGGTGAACAAAAAAGGGGTTAGAGTCGTATTTTGTATCTCATTTGATTTTATGTTTTTTTTATACTCGCCTTTGTATAATAGCAATGTTAAAGGTTGACATGGGGCTGCAATTCGGGTAATTCTAGCATTCTAGTAAAACTCAATGCAAGAACTAGTCAATGAAAATTGTGGCTTATAACAGTATAACCATATTGTATAAGGAGGAACAAACAAATGGCACGAAAACAATTCACTGCTCTTTGCATACTTGTTATTATTATTTGCACATTACCTTTTTCTGCAGAGGCAATAGTCACTCCGCCTGCTTCTCTCGGTGCACCAGAACACTTTGGAGCAAGCTATTATTGGAACGATTCGGTGTATTTCACCCTAAGTGCACCAGAGGATGTGCGCACTTATATGCTGAAGAAAACAGCTGAAGACCCCAACAACTATCCACTCTTCACATTACATTACCAGATTGATTACAAAATTGACAGTGGAGCATGGCATCATGCGCCGGAATGGGACTCTCCCAAAACTGCTCCTAAAATTCAAAAGAATAGTTTTTACTTTAACTTCACCAATGGGGAGAACTATATTGACAACGAGAGATGGGGTTTGTCAGGAATTTTTTCTGAGGATGAAGCATTAAAATCTTTAGCAGAAGAAGGATGGGATTATTTAAAAAAGCATTCCATAACCTTTCGAGCACGTTTTGTCGAGTCCTTTAATAATGGGGACTCCTATGTCCTATCTCCATGGTCGAAGGAATTCATTCTTTCTGCCAATGCGAAGGTTGATTACAACAAGCTCATAAACCATGCGCCTGTTCTGCTATCAGGAGAGGTTAGAAATCGTGGCAGCAAGCCATTTTTCTACATCAAAACTGACCAGATACCAGGTGAAGTTCAGTATCTAAACGCAATGTCCGGCAACTCCATGCGTATTGAGGTGTGGGCAAGGATGGCTGGCGAAAAAGACTTTAAGAGGCTAGCGCTCCATAAATGGTTCATGGAAGTGTTCGACCTAGGTATTAACGAACTTTCTAATGATTATGATGTTAGCTATGATGAGGCAAGCTTTGAAATCAAAACCCGGTATGCTCTTGATTTGTTAAAATACAAGCAATCCGGCATCCAAAGCACCTCTCCCGTCTACATCTATAGCCCATTCTCAAATGTGTATTCTCACAACATGCCTGCTTGGAGTCAAGCATCCCCCTGGGCTGTACCTGAACTTACAAAAGCTGATGATCACAGGCTGATTCCTGACATTTTAAGGGGTGCAGACATGACAAGACCCATCACACGCGAAGAGTTTGCGGAGCTGGCTGTACTGTTTTACGAGAAAACCACCGGCACATCGACAACCCCCGCTTCGCCTAACCCCTTCATTGATACAATAAACCCTCAAATCCTAAAAGCATATCAGTTAGAGATCGTCTTTGGTACTTCCGCCACAACCTTTGCCCCTAACCAGCTGACTAACCGCGAGCAGGTAGCTACCATGCTTAGCCGCGCTATTCGCCGCATGGTTCCCGATGGTGACTTTTCCACTACGGGTGCGCCCTCATTCTTCGACCAAAATGAAATATCCTCTTGGGCTATGGAGCATGTGTTATTCATGGCTAAGCTTGGAATCATAAAGGGTGCTGACGGAAAATTCATGCCAAAGGCCACCACAGATGCGCAGATGGCTGCTGGCTATGCTACCACAACCCGAGAACAGGCCATAGCGTTAGGCATTCGCTCCTATGAACAGATGGATACCATTAAAGCTTCTAACGGAAGTATTACTACACCAACACCTATAGCAATGCCTACACCTTCCCCAAGCCCAACATATTCGCCAACACCCATCGCGACGCCAACACCGACTCCAAGACCAACACCTATCGCGACACCGACACCAACTCCAAGACCAACACCTTCACCAATACCTATTGCAACACCTACTCCATCACCAAAACCAACGCCTTCCTCCGAAGCTACCTCAAACAAAGACAATCTAGTCGGCGTATGGATGGGCTTGGTTAATCGATGGGCCACTACCGGATATTATACAAGCCAATTTGATTATATGGTCATGTTCGACGATGGCACATGTTTTAACCAAATGCCACTGGAGGGGCTTGCAAACTTTGATCGGGACAAAAGCCGCAGTGATGATAAAGAGCTCTGGGGAACCTATACTTATAACGGTTCTTCGGGTGTAGTGAAAATAGAAGAATATGTGCCCGATGATCTGGTAATGGATGAAGAAGGCAAACTGAAAATCGGAGCCGATCCCTATTACCAATGCCGATCAGTAGATGGATTAGGGCTTGAAGGCACATGGTCTTTGTTTGCAGATCCAAATGATCAGAAGGAATTCCAAAAGGAGGCTATCTCCTTTACGCTGGACGGAAAATTTGACGACAAAGGTATATTTAGTACCAATTCTTTTTACCTACCTGAGCAGCTAGAAAACTATGATGTACCTGAAGAGAATATTGCGCCTGGACAAGGAACATACGAGATAACGGATTTTACCTTGACACTGCGGTATGATGACGGAAGAGTGCGTAAGGCTTCATTTAGTCTATTCTTCGGGAGCGAAAAGCAGCCTCATCCCAATATCATATTTGTATACCGCCGCAACTTATTCCGTGTGGATGAATGAAACAGATGATATAATGTCCTCGTTACCGAGGACATTATATGCCTCCGGCGGATTTTATGCGCGTGCAATTTTTTTGCCCTTCTTATTTATACCCTCCTGTTACATTGTATACTTCAAAACCATTTTGTGATAATATGCGGTCTGCAATATACCCACGCAGCCCAACTTGGCAATATACTACGATAACCTTGTCTTTGTCCAACTCTGAAATGCGGTTTCTCAAACTATCAACAGGAATATTGATTGCTCCTTCCACATGCCCTTTTCTGTACTCTTTCACAGTTCGCACATCAACAAGAATGTAATCATCTTTTTTCATTCTATCGATATCTTCCCACGTAATTATATGAGACCTTCCCTCCAGCACATTTTGAGCAACATAACCAGCCATATTCACAGGATCCTTTGCTGAAGAAAAGGGTGGCGCATATGCCAGTTCCAGTTCAGTTAAGTCATAAATAGTACCATTCAAACGAATTACAGTTGCAATCACATCAATTCTCTTATCAACACCATCATAACCTGTTCCTTGCGCACCAAGTACTTTGCCTTCATCATTGAAAATTACTTTGAGTGTTATTGGTACAGAACCCGGATAATAGTCAGCATGAGATGATGGATGAATTATAACTGATTTATATGGTATCCCCTTCTTCTTAAGTGTTCTTTCATTTGCACCTGTACAGGCAGCTGCTAACCTAAACACTTTAATAATCGAAGTTCCTTGTGACCCTTTATAGCTGGAATTTAGTCCAGCTACATTATCAGCAGCAATTCTTCCCTGCTTATTAGCGGGACCTGCAAGCGGAACAGCAGTCTTTGATTTTGTTACAAAGTCGACAACTTCCACTGCGTCTCCAACTGCATAAACACTCGGATGGTTTGTCTCCATTTTTTCATCTACTAGAATATGGCCCTTAGGTCCAAGCTTTATACCGCTACTTCTAAGAAAATATGTATCCGGAATAACGCCAATAGCTAAAATTATAATATCAGCAACCAATTTTCTATTGCTGTAAAGTGTAGCTTCTATCCCGTTCTTGCTGCATTCAAATGTCTTTATGCCATCATTAAGAATTACGTCTACACCATTTCTTACTAATTCCTTTTCAGCTGTTACTGCCATATTTGAATCTAAGAATGCAAGAATCTGCGGGGCTGCTTCTACCAAAGTAACATTTAATCCAATTTCTCTTAAGTTTTCAGCCATTTCAACCCCAATAAATCCTCCTCCTATTACAATAGCACTTGACACGTCATTCCTTTCTGTATATTGTTTAATTTTATCCATATCTGGGATGTTTCGAAGAGTAAATATTCTTTCATCATCAATCCCCGGAATGCTTGGTCTTAAGGCCTTTGCTCCCGGTGAAAGAATAAGATAATCATATGATTCCTCATACTCTCCTTTTTCTTTACTTCTTACAGTTACACATTTCTTTTCCACATCAACATTTATAACTTCACTATTATTGCGGACATCAATAGCAAATCTTGCTTTCATAGCCTCAGGAGTCTGAACCAACAAATTGTTCCTCTCTTTTATACTCCCACCAATATAATATGGCAACCCGCAGTTCGCATACGAAATGTATTCATCACGCTCAAACATTATAATTTCTGCATGTTCGTCCAAGCGTCTAAGCCTTGCTGCTGCAGAAGCTCCACCAGCTACACCACCAACAATAACAACTTTTCTCCCCATGAAATCCCTCCCTAAAGTTATATTCTCTATAGTAATAGTGTATTACCCGCATTTTTTATTGATAAACTTTTTCATAAAAAATTTATCCCTTAAAAATGGCAGCATGCCTATACTCTTCCCGGTCTTTACTTCTTCCAGACACTCTTCAATGACATACCTAGTTTTAGGAAAATGTATTCGTCTTTGAAAACAGACTCAATCACTTTATTGCCTTTACACTAGCGTCTATTTTTCTAAAGAGGTTCCCTCTATCATCTGAACAAACAAATCCGCAATTATCAGGTCAAATTGTTTTCCAGCGCCCTCTTTAATTACTTCAATAGCTTTTCTTTTTCTTTCGTCCATCGGAAGCTCTTCTCTGTTGAAAACACGATCATAGGTTTCCACTATCGAAATGATTCTTGATATTAGGGGGATCTGTTCGCCTTTAAGCCCCCTTGGATAACCGCTCCCATCCCATCTTTCATGGTGACTGTAGACAAACTCTGCCAAATCCAGTGTATCATCAAACAGATTTAAGATGCGGTATCCTACTACAGAGTGCTGTTGTGTTTTTTCAAATTCTTCCTCTGACAGTGAATTTTTTAATAAGATTTTTTCATCAAGTACTATTTTGCCTATATCATGCAAGTAGCCCGCTTGCTTTAACGTACTGATTTCAGTCTCTGGTAGATTTAAGAGAGAACCTACTCTAGCGCACAATTTACTAACAGCAATAGAATGCTGTTTCTCTCTAGGACTCCTTGAATGCAGTGTATCAACAATCGTATCAATAATGTCCTTATTTACAGCTTTGCGGTTCATAGTTTTATCTTTATACATTGCATTTTCTGCATTAGCCATAATTTCCTCTAATGGTTCATCTATTGTCTCTTTTGTATCACTACCCAGTGAAATACTGCACTTTATTGCTATCGCGCAAGTGCTTGAGAATCCTGACCTAATTCGCAAAAGGATCTTTTTAACGTTTTCTTGATTCGTCTTTGGTAAAAGAATAATAAACTCATCACCACCAAGGCGTGCAATTACATCATTCTCTCTGCAGGATCTCACAAGTATTTCAGCTGACTTTTTTATTAGCTCATCTCCAGCAGCGTGTCCAAATATATCATTCGTCATTTTTAAACCATTAAGATCTGCGAAAATAACAGATAACGGCAGATTATCCTGAATATCAATTTCAATTCGCTTTTCTTCAAAGCATCTTCTATTGTAAATCCCTGTCAGCACATCATGGCAGCTCAGGTATTGAATCTCTCTTTCTTTATGCTTGCGGTCTGTAATGTCCATGAAAGTTATAACTGCTCCAATGACTTTCCCATCCTTTATCTGAGGATATGAATGATACTCCACGTCAAAAGAAGAGCCATCAGCTCTCCAGAACACCTCATCATCAGCCTCAAATCCCTTACCTTGTCTAATTGACTGAAGTATCCTGCAATCAGCGAAAGGAAACAGGGTTCCATCCCTTCGAGTGTGATGAATCTGCTGATGCATATTTTTCCCGATTAATTCCTCTTGGCTATTATATCCTAATAATTTAATACACCTAATATTACAAAATGTGCATTTGCCGTCCAGATCAGTCCCATAAATAGCTTCAACGGTAGAGTCCAAAATAAGCTGCAATTGATTTTTGCTTTCCTCCAATTTTACATTTGCCTTATGTAATTCTTCTGTTCTTTCTTTTACATTAGCTGCAAGGTTATTTATGAGAAATTGCATTTTATCTGCTACTGCATTAAAGCTTTCTGAAATTTTTCCGATTTCATCATTTCTAACAATATCAACTCTCATTGTTAAGTCTCCGGAGGATAAGGCCTCAGCGGCTTGCTGCAAGCCGCTAATTGGCTTCAAAAGCCTTCTAGTTATAATCATATATACAATAAGTGATAATACTAATGTCATCGCTACCAAAAGAACGGTCAAGTGAATACTTCGAATCACTGGTGCCATAAGAAGCTCCTTGGGAATTGCTGAAATAACGACCCAATCTAACCCCTCCATATGAATTTCTTTTATGTTCATAAATAGTTTCTGGCCTCTTACTTCATACAAAAAATGCGATTCTAAACTCATATTATATTTTTCATACGCTTCTTGAATGTCAGGATTTGGTATCCTATCAATACCAAATCTCTCTAATGTGCCATCTGGGAGGACAGAAAAATTATCAATTTCCATTGAGTTAGCTATCAAACTACTAGAACCTTTCTCAAGAATAACAGCATACCCATTATATTTACTTACCGAATCCCTCAAGTAATTCCCTATATCCGTCAACAATATATGAGTTCCAAGAACACCACGAAGTTTGCCTGCTTTATTATAAATTGGACACGCAAATGATATAGTTAAGTCATCCATTATAAAATGTTTATATATAGGTGAGAAAGTAGGACCACCCACCGCAACGGATGCCTTATACCATGCACGAGTGCGGGCATCAAATTTGCCTGCTTGAACGGCAAGGTTACCAGCCGTCATATCCTCATTTACTGAATAATACCATGAGTTTCCTCCTGTACTGGCATTATTCCTCATGATTTCGATAACGCTATTTTCATTTCTACGTGCTCCATAATACTCTCCATCAGCAGAGCCATAGCTAAAACTGTAAACCATCGGTGTGTATAAACTCAGTACACCTGTAAAGAATCTATCTCTGTCTTCAGTATTTGATAAATTGAGGATATCATTTGCTATAATTTTATGATTAGTCTCATTAATTTGCGCTGGTATATGAAGGTATGAATATATCTGATTATATATGCTTTGGTTCATCTCTTCTGCAATGCCTTCAGTAGTCTGATTAGCAGAAGAAAACCAATTTGCAAAAACTAAATATCCAACACTGCCGATTGATATCAACATAGCAAATATGAAAACAATAATAATTATCTTTCTGATAGAAACATTTCTTTTACGTTTATAATTTTCCACAAGACATCCTTCTTTTTATAACCATCACTTTAAATGGCAGCTATTGTATATTTTTTAAGTGTTCCAATTACTTCCTCTACATCAAGGGGTTTTCTGATCAATTATCCATGTGTTTTATCGCACACATAGTTGCGTAAATACCGCCGCTGTTTTACAACCTTCACACCTTCTTCTACGACATAATGGTCTGGCTTATACGTCATTGATATATTATCTCTGGCAATAACTTCATTATCCTTTAAAGAAGCAAGCTTGTCAATAAAGTATCTGTCAATTTTAGGGTAGTTGTCTAATCCCCTGACCTTGAGTTTATCTTCTAACTTCAGTTAGAACCTTGGCAAAAGTAGATTTACTTTGCACATGTTATATTGTGAACGACCCTATTTCATAAATAATTCCAATTAAACCAATGACTGCGTTTGCAATGTCAATTCGCATACATTTTACCATGGAAACTCAACACGAATTTATTCTTTACAAAAATAATCGGAGATGTTATAATGCTTATTGTTCGTTGTTTAAATATTAAGTGAATGCCCCCATAGCTCAGTAGGCAGAGCGCATCCATGGTAAGGATGAGGTCATCAGTTCGACTCTGATTGGGGGCTCCAAAGCAAAAGTCCTTCAAGCGCTGAAACACAAGGTGCTTTGAAGGACTTTTTCTTTGTTCTACAAAAATGCAATTCTTGATTTTTCGATAATTTTCTGCTGATTTCTTGTTCCGTAATGGCTACTTAATGGCTACTTACTTTCGAACAAGAGGAAGCAAACATAAACTTTTTCAATGTTTTTACAGAGTTTTATAAGTTTTGCGTAACGGCGGGGGGAGTTTCGCCTAAGAGAAGGAAAATACCGTGTTATATATGAATACGAGGATAACAGCATTGTAATCACCAACATAGGTTCACGTGGTGACATTTATAAGTAGGAGGTGTAAAACTATGAGTGAACAAGTATCAAAGACCATGGAGCTATTGGAAATGCTACCAGAAGAGGATCAGCGTTTCGCATTTGAGTTTATTAAAAAACTTGTACTTGCTTGGGATCCTGACTACACTAAACTGACTAAGGCTGAAAGAGAAGTTTTGGAAGAAGCAAAAAAGGATGAATATGTTATTTCCCATGAGAAACTTGTAAGAGAATTAGGTCTGTAAAAATATTAAAAAGGTGATACATTGAATCAATATGAAAGACTCCTTAAAAAGGCTGAAAAGGAAGACTTACACATAGTAGAAAAGCCTTATTCCGATTGGTGTATAAACTAACTGCCTGTTGAAGGTGACAAGTACAGTGCTATTTGGAAAGAAGCTGCAGCCTTGCGTGAAAGCGGAGAATTATTAGGGTTTGCGAACAGAATCATTTGTCCAGTTGTTGTAATTTACGGCGAGTATTATCCTCATCCGGTTAATGGGGTAAAACTTTCACTTCGAAATAAGTTTAAAGATTTTATTATGTACTCTTACTCTCTCGCCAATTTATTGGGCTATTCCCTTTGGTTATAGCTTGTCCACGATAGAATGATGGCCAATATCCAAAGTGATGATAATTTCAGCTCCTTCATACCGCCACAGTATTCGTATGTCCATATTTACACTACATTCAAACAGACCTTCAAAACCTTTGATTTTTTTGGTACGTAATGATGGGTGGAAGGGGGTTGTTTGAAGCATTTTGAGCTTAACGGCTACTTGTTTTTGCTCAGCTGGAGTGAGTTTCTTCAGGCTTTTTTCAAAGGTTTTAGTAAAAACAATTTTAAATTTCATTTAAATTAATCCCCATGTCTTCAAACATTTTATCAACATCGTCATAAGCTTTTAGTTCACCATTTTTATACTCAGTTTCAGTTTCTTTAATAAGCTTTGCTATGCGAACCATCTCTTTCTTAGGGTAAACGACTACTGGGCAAAGGAAGATACCTCCGTCCTTTTCAATAACATCAAACTTGTCACCTTCTTTAATACCAAGATTTTTAACTATTTCGGAAGGTATGGTAACCTGCGATCTTCCGCGCATTTCAACTAACATAATATTCAGTCCTTTCAGAAATTCATACTTTCTGATTATATTATATGCAAAAATAAGTGAATTATCAACAAATTTATTTCTATCAGGTGAACTGAGTGCTCAAAAAACTTTTTGTCATAATACCGATTCAAGCTGAGTAGTTGTCTTCCTTGATTATTTCGCATGATAGAGGCTACCGATTCGCTTTTAAGGTCCATTGATATTTACAATGAGTCCACTAAGAATTTAGATACCTAATTCGTACAATAGTTCCACTTACATAAATCTTTCTGTAAAATGAAAATGTAGCTTTTGCTACTAAATTACAGAAAGGAGGCCAATATTATTATTGGAGCATATAGAAAAATAGATGTATTCGGAAGCATCCTCTTAATAGGAAAAATATCCAAGTCCAATAAATACTCAGAACTTCCTGCGTTACCAATCTCATTTGTTTTTATAATATTATTTACATGTATAGTTAAGCATGTTACTATATTGGTATAATATCCTATTAAAATATGCAGTGAAATTGGTATAATGTATTTTATAAAAAAGTGGGCGAATTTCATAGTTAAATACAAGAAAATAGTATGCGTATTTGCCATCCTCATAGTATTTTCAATATTCTCGAGTTCAGTTTTAGCACTTGAACCTTCTGAGAAATTAGTTTACGATTCTCATGAGAATACTGAAATGATATGGTATGATGAATATGGAAATGTAATTGGTACTAATTAGTATATAATAGTAAAGCAATATAAGTCTACTGATTTCACTGAATAATTTTTTGTAATGGAGGTTTATTATAAGATGAGTAAACGATTTTTTATAATAATTCTTATTTTGGTTGCAATAATTACTGCTTTACTGGCAAGCTCCTGTGGAAAATCACAGATTGAAAATAGTAGTGATAATGTAAATAGTATAAATTCTACATATTACAAGATGCCTGTGTACCAGGAAGAGATAATTTATACAGGCGATGGTAAAGAACACATAGAAAATGTCAAAGCTTATTCAAATGATGAATTTGTTTCTATATCAACGAACATAGAAAATGCTTCACGGAATTTAGTGAAATACGATAGCAAATTTAAAAATCAAGACATTTTAGTAAAAGGAAGCTTCAAAGAGAGAGTATTAAGTGCTTATGACAATGATTCAAATCATAATATTTATTTACTTAACCTAAAAAAAGTTGAAAAGGGATCTTTACCTTTGCCTGAAGGACGTTTGATTAATGTATATGATTATCAAGGAAATAACATAAAAGAAGTAAAAGTGGAAGATGCGAAAATTATAAAGGATGCTAATTGGGTGAGGAAAATAGTTGTAAAAAATGAATGTATTTATATATTTTCCAATTCTGGAATTCAGGTGGTTGATCATAATGGAAAAACAATTACCGAACTACCTAAACACTATATTGATGCTGATGTGTCAAGTGATGGAAACATTATTTTCATTATTAAGGATGCACAACAAAAATTTTGTAGAGAAAAAATTGATACTGATACCACAAAAATCCTATGGTCTTTAGAGTTCGAAAATTTACTGATATGCCCGATAAAATATGTTGCGATAAAGAGATGGATTTATTCTATATACAGAATAACAATAAAATAGAAAAATATGATACTAACGGTAATTACATTGCTGATCTAATTGACTTTTATAAATATAAAGCAGGTGTTTCAATGTCAACTGACAGATTTCTATCTGAGCTGTTTTATTGTAAAGAAAACTTCTATATTATCTTGTCCTTAAGGGCTAATCCCTTTGATATTGAAATTATTAAATTTTCGCCACTTTTTGGTATTAATGCTGACATAAAATTGCAAGAGTTTGAAAAAACACACATCAATACTCCTACCATCAAAGTTTTGATACCTGAGAGGAATATAATGTTTGAAAAGCAATCAATTATTTATCAAAGCAACAATAACCTACTTATTGATATATCATACTATAGAGACTCTCCTGTCGCCGGTAAACTTTTAGAAGATTATACTCAATATATCAACCTGCAGATAATGTCTGGGGTGGATTGGGATATCGTTGCAATACGGAGTCTGCCCTATAGAACATATATAAAGAAAGGAATTCTTGCAAATCTGGAATCTATAAGTAAAAATAATTATTTTAATGATGATAGTAAATACTTCACTAATATTTTTGATAGTGTAAAATATGATAATGAGCTATATATATTCCCAGTGGGTTATACTTTTGGTGCGCTACTGGTAGATGAGCTTTATTTTGAACAAACAAAAAATCAGCTCGATTATAGTAACATGAATTGGATTGATTTACTTAGCAGCGCTGAAAATATGAATGAAGGATCATTTCATCCTATGTCAAAAGACACAATATATTCCTTATTATATCGAGCAATAGCAGATGAAATAGTTGATGTGGAGATTAAAAAAGCAGATTTTAACAGTGAATTATTTTATGAGTTCTCCAAGATTGTAAAAACAAGTAGCAACATCAACTTATATGCTAATAAAAATACAAAAACACAATATAATGTTACTGAAACCTTTGGTATGCAGACACCTCTTAGCATATTCCAAGGTTATAGACTGCTTCAATTACCATTTATGCAATACTCAGATAAAAGGGTTTTTCTTATTCAGGAGGGTTATGCAATAAACAATAGCAGCAAAATGAAACAAGAGTCATTGGAATTTATTAAATACCTAGCAGATAATACTGGATACTTCCCTGTATCAAAAGTTGCTTATAGTGATTATATGAAGAGAAATTCCAAGCCAGAATATAAAGAAATAATTAATTCAATAACTGACATTATAGAATCATTAAATGCTTTTAATAGCTTTGATATAATTAAAGCTGACATCGCCAGTATTATTAAAGAAGAAGTTATCAAGTTTTGTAATGATGAATTATCTATGGAACAAGCTATTGAAGAGCTTAACGATAAAGTATGGCTTTATCTTAATGAGTAATAAAAGGAGATGCAATGTCATATTTCTATGCGAGATGCACTTTTTAAACACACCTGAAATGTTGTGCATTTCAAAGACTACATTACAAAAAGTAAAGATATTGCATATAGGCTTATTAAACGCCTGATACTAGCTAGAATAGGGGATGATTGTCATAATCAAAGATAAACGTGCATTAATGATATTTTTGACACCACCAATTGCAGGGTTCATGCTGTTTTACATATTTCCGTTTGCGGGCGGATTATATTATGCCATGATTAATAATCCCTTTGAAAAGCATTTTGTATGGTTTGATAATTTTGTTTCTATATTTAATAATCAGGCATTTTTACTGGCATTCAAAAACACAGTTGTTCTAACAGTTGTTGCTGTACCACAATTAATAATGTTTTCTTTTATTGTGGCAGTTATACTTAAAAACAATACCAGTAAAATAAGCATATTGAGAAAAATCATTATTTTCCCTTTAGCCATACCAACAGTTACTGTTGCAAGCATTTGGTTGTTGTTTTTTGAAAATAGAGGTTACATTAACAATGTCATTAGCGCAATAATGCATATAGAGGGCTTAAATTGGCTTGGAGGCAATCTTTTGTATGTACCCATTTCTTTGATTTATATATGGAAATATTCAGGCTTTAATATAATTTTGTTTTTAGCAGGTTTGTCCCATGTACCGATTGAGCTTCATGAGGCTGCGGTATTAGATGGTGCAGGAAAGATCAGACAAATCAGGAGCATTACATTGCCTTGTATTTTTCCGATAATTTTTTTTGTTACTGTATTATCAATAATTAATTCTTTTAAAATGTTTAGAGAAATATATGTATTATGTGGCTCATATCCCCCTAAAAGCATGTATGTGCTACAGCATTTTATAAATAACAGCTTCACAAAGCTAAATTATGAGCAGCTAACAACAGCAGCTTATATTTTTTCAATTTTGATTCTTGTTCTGGTGTGGGTCTTAATAAGTTTTGAGAATAGAGTTATTGCAGATACAAGATAGAATAAAAGACCTTCTATATATTTACAAAGGGAGTAATCAGCTTGAAGATCGTAACAAATGGTTCAAACAAAACTAGAAATATTTATAACTTTTTTTCCAAAATTATAATTGTAATTGTTGCTGGAATAGTATTGCTGCCAATATACATGATCTTTATAAATTCATTTATGAATTATGATGAATTAAATCAATGTATTACTTTATCAAGCAATATCACAGATAAGTACATGAGCATCAAGCTTATACCTTCTCATTTTACTTTTAAGCAATACATTACTATTTTGCTTGAAAGCGCCAAATTTAATCAATCTTTTTGGAAATCCTTCGAATACAGTTTCCTCATTACTATTGGTCAAGTGGTTTTAGGAACAATGGCTGGTTTTGTATTCTCCAGATTTGATTTCAAGGGAAGAAATGTTCTCTTTTTTATAATTCTCTCTGCCATGCTTATGCCTTTTCAGGTAACAATGGTACCTAACTACATAGTACTAAATAAATTGGGTTTATTGAATACTGATTCTGCTATTATTTTACCTGGTGTTTTTTCCGCTTTCGGTATGTTTATAATGCGGCAGTTCATGCAACACATCCCTGATAATTTAGTCGAGACCGCACAGATTGATGGAGCAAATACTTATTCACTGTTTTTGAAAATTTTACTTCCGCAATGCAAAAGTGGTATTCTCGCATTATTTATATTATGTTTTGTTGACACATGGAATATGATAGAGCAACCCCTCATTTTTCTTAGCAGTGAAGAAAAGATGCCTCTGTCAATTGTCATCCGGGAAGCATTGAATCTTTCACCTGAAACTGTATTTGCGCCATGTATACTATTTATTATGCCTGCAATTTGTATGTTCTTTACATTTGAAAGAGCGCTTATTGAAGGAGTGGAAGCAGTCTGGCTGGGAGTCAAGAAATAGACAGCTGCTGTATGCTTAAAAGGTACTGTAGTATTATTAGCAGAGTATCACAGTATTACTAGGAGATGCTGTTACTGAAGAGTTAATGGAGAGTTAATACAAATCTTTAAAATTAAAGTGCGATAGCGTAAAGGCAACTTGCCAAAATCAATACCTTTCACTATCCGAAAAAAACAGTAAAGAGGTTACATTATGAACTATAACAAAGTATGGTTGATTATAACCGTAATATTTCTATTATTAATGCTGCTTGTAAATGTCTTTGCTCCGGTGTATTTAAAGCTTTACTACCCAAATGTTGAAACAGTGAAGATCACCGGAGGATACATTGATGGTGTCTATTACGGATTGATTGTCCCATCTTCCGCAATTATTAGTATAGATAATAATGGATACATATTTCAAATGGTCTATAAAAAAAGTTTTTGGATTGAAGGCACCTACAGCATTTTATCCAAAGTAGATGTTGCAGCAACTGATTCAAATTCATCAGCAATTAATGCAGCTTTAAGATCTGGTGATACTGTTATTGTCAAATGGAACAAACAATTGGAAGATGGTAAGCGTGTTATTGAGACTCGGTGAAAGAATAAAAAGAGCCACCCTTTAAAAAAACACCCTGTCCTTGTGCCTTTCAAGTGCAAGCATTAGAATATAACCTAGCAAATAACATGAAATGGTTTGTCCGAGTGCTACCCATCCCATAGTCACAAAAAATGGAATTTCTAGAACCACATGCAAAATATAGCCTACTACAATAGCATTCACAACTACCGATGGAAGTGGTACAAGCCAACGACGGGGCATTTTGTATGATAAAAAAGCAGCCACAAGAGTTGCCAAGCTTCCAAATATAATATCTATAGCGCCATTTCCTACAATTATATTGGAAATAAGACAGCCTACAAAAAGCCCCGGAATAGCAGCAGGTGTAAAATACGGCAGAACTGTTAGGGCTTCTGAAATTCTTACCTGCATAAGCCCCGAACTAATAGGAGCAAACAAATATGTCAACGCAACATACATAGATGCTATTATGGCTGCTTGAGCAATAAACCTGATATTTTCTGGCTTTTTCATTAAAAAATCATTCTCCTTTAAACAGTCCAACAACCCGGTTGTAAAAAAGTGGGCTTCGCCTCTTTTTTTCGCTAGGGAACCTTATGGTTGGTTCCCTTAAACGGATACTCCGCATCCTTAAGCACCAAATCGATATAAAAAGCTTATTATTTAATTATTTAACCTGAAGCTGTGTCCAAACTTCATTGTAAATAGCTAATGCATCATCTAAGTCCACGAAAATTTCGCATCTTTCAAGAATTTCATCCGATGGCCAGAAAGCTGGCATTTCCACAATTTCCGGGCTTTGTTCACGAATCATATCTACTACCTCTTTGTTGGGAGTAGCATATCCTACATACTCAGTGTTCTGATAGGCATTCTTTGGATCTAACAAAAAATTCATGAACCTTTCGGCAGCTTCTTTATTTTTTGATGTCTTTGGTATAACCATGCAGTCGAACCAAACATTCGTACCTTCTTTTGGAACGATATATTGGATGTTCTCCACTTCCTCCCAATATATGTCCATGGCAGCACCTGACCAATTAAGAGCTATTAGCGCATCACCATTTAGCATCATATCTTTGATTTCATCAACGTAATATCCGTTCACAAGTGGCTTTTGCTCTATTAGAAGCCTGCCCGCTTCACGTACTTTTTCCTCATCCTTAGTGTTCAAAGAATATCCAAGCTTTTTTAGCGCTACACCTACTGTATCGCGAATACTATCCAGCATAAGGATCTTTCCTGCATATTTTTCATCCCAAAGAATATCCCAGCTGTCAATCGGTTCTTTTACTATATCAGAATTGTACATAATTCCAAGGGTTCCCCAAAAGTATGGTACCGAATACCGGTTATCTGGATCATAGTCAAGATTCTTAAACCTGTCATCAATATACTCAAAATTAGGTATATTGGAAAAGTCGATTTCAAGAAGCATGTCTTTTCTGAGCAACTCCTGTATAATGTAGTCCGACGGAAAAATTATATCATAATTTGACGCTTCAGACTCAAGTTTAGCAAGCATTAATTCATTTGTATCATAGGTTTCATAAACTACTTTTATGCCTGTTTCATCTTCAAACTTGTCAATCAGTTCAGGATCAATATACTCACCCCAGTTATATACACTAAGTGTTTCCTTCTTGCTGCCACAACCTGCAAAACTTAATGTTACTGACACCAATAAAATTACAACCAGAATAAAACTGATAATTTTTTTCATGGTATTAACTCATCTCCTTTTGTTGTGCTTCTATTAATTAACAGCAGCATTACTACTACTATTAAAAACATTATTGTGCTTAAAGCATTAATTGATGGTTTTATACCCTTTCTTGCCATTGAATATATCACGATTGATAAGTTTGTTACGCCTGAACCAGTCGTAAAAAAGCTTATGACAAAATCATCAACTGAAAGGGTAAAAGCCATTAAAAAACCTGTTATAATGCCAGGCAGAATTTCAGGTATAATAACCTTCCGAATAGCATAGGAAGGCTTTGCTCCCAAATCCATAGCAGCTTCAGGAACATGCTTGTTCATTTGCCGAAGTTTTGGAAGAATACATAGTACAACATATGGTATGTCAAAAACAATATGAGCTATCAACAATGTTACAAACCCTAACTGCATCTTAAGTGATAAAAATAGTGTCATAAGTGAAACACCCGTCACAATATCAGGGTTTAAAACAGGCAAATAATTTATATTCAAAACAATTTTTCTGCTTAAAAAGCGCATATTATATATACCTATAGCAGTTAAGGTTCCTGCAATTGTTGAAATAACAGCTGCTAAAAAAGCAATCATCAAAGTATAATAAAGAGCAGTTCTAATATCCCTGTTCTCCAAAAGCTCTGCATACCACTTTAATGTAAAACCTCCCCAGTGTCCTCTGGACTTAGAGTCATTAAAACTATATACCATAAGAACTACTATTGGAGCATATAGAAAAATATATATTATTGCAAGATAGAATCTTTTAATTACTCTTATCAAAATAACCCGCCACCTCCCTGATGTTCTTCTTTATCTACCGAGGACATAACAGCCATTGAAAGTAAAATTAACACCATGAGTACTATAGATAACGCAGAGCCAAAATGCCAGTCCCTCTGCACAGTAAACTGCTGCTCAATAAGGTTTCCTATTAAAAGATCCTTTCCTCCGCCCAAAAGCCTAGAAATAACAAACGTACTCACTGCTGGCATGAAAACCATTGTTATGCCCGTAATTATTCCCGGAATACTAAGAGGAAAAACTACTTTTATAAAGGTTGCCAAATTATTAGCTCCTAAATCCATGGCGGCTTCTACCACACTCTTATCAATTTTCGATAAAACCGTATAAATAGGCAAAACCATAAAGGGTAAAAAATTGTACACCATTCCTAGAACAACCGCACTCTGCCCCGGCATTATATTAAGCATAGGAAGACCAAAAAAAGCTAATATTCTGTTAATAAACCCATTTGGTGATAGTATGGACATCCATGCATAAGTGCGGAGTAAAAAATTCATCCAGATAGGCACAAGAAAAAAAAGCATCAAAAGATTTCTCTTTCTGGCCTCAGCTTTCACAATAATAAGTGCTACAGGATAGCCAAGTAAAAAGCATAAAGCAGTTGCGACAGCGGCCAGATAGAATGACTTGGCAATAACCTTTAAATACATCAAATTAAACAACTTCTTATAGCTGCCAATGGAAAAGGACATAGAGCCAAGATCATGAACATTCCCGCTTGTAAAGCTATAAAACAGAATCAACAAAATAGGCCCTATTATAAAAATTGCCATCCATACAATATAAGGATAAGACAGCATTCTAAAACGATTTTTCATATTTCTGTCTCCTTTTTCATAACATGAATATCCCCTGCAGCAATATCCAAACCCACGCTAGACCCAACTGGTCTCATACGCGTGCTGTGAACAATATATTCCATGGACTCGTTGCCTATTACCATTTCATAGTGTACGCCTTTGAACACTACTGATCTTACAGTCCCTTTTATTTTAGCATTTTCAACATCAATAATTTCAAGATCCTCTGGGCGCAATACTACATCAACTGGTTCATTTGGCTCAAATCCTTTGTCCACACATTCAAACTTATAACCATCTAATGTAACACAAAAATCATAGTTCATAATTCCGTCAATAATATTGCTTTCCCCTATGAAATCAGCTACAAACCTGTTTATCGGCTCATTATATATATCTACTGGTGTTCCGACCTGATTAATTACACCTTCATTCATAACAACTATTGTATCGGACATTGTAAGTGCTTCTTCTTGGTCATGTGTAACATACAGAAAAGTAATGCCAACTCGTTTTTGCATGTTTATAAGCTCTATCTGCATACCCTTGCGCAGCTTTAAGTCCAAAGCTCCCAAAGGTTCATCCAAAAGTAATACTTTTGGTTCATTTACTAACGCTCTTGCAATAGCTACCCTTTGCTGCTGTCCACCGCTCAAAGAGTCAACATGACGTTTTTCATAGCCTTCTAGGTTAACTAGCTTGAGTATTGTTTCAATTCTTTCATTTATTGCACTTTTTGAAAGCTTCTTTATACGAAGTCCAAATGCAATATTTTCATATACATTCAGATGGGTAAAAAGGGCATACTTTTGAAATATTGTATTTACATTTCGCTCATATGCAGGTAGGTCATTAATTTTTTTGTCTTGAAAAAAAATGTCCCCTTCGTCTGGTTCTTCAAATCCACCAATCATTCGCAAGGTAGTTGTTTTTCCACAACCACTTGGACCTAAGAGTGTTACAAACTCATTTTCTTTTATGGTAAGATTAATATGATCAACTACAGTCACACCATCAAATTGTTTAGTAAGATTATTAAGTCTTATAATAGGTCCATTCATAAAAAACAACCCCCAATATTAATTAATAAGTGTTCATTGATATTGTGAATTGCAGTCATTCTTCCATGTAAAGACCAGGCATTTTTTCTGCAATTTTTTTAAATAAACAATTCGTATTATTGCATTAAATAAACGTTATGTCAACATTAAAAAATTATTTTTTTAATACAAAAAACTCCCATAATATTAGGAGTTTTTTTTTGGAGCGGGTGATGGGAATCGAACCCACACGGTCAGCTTGGGAAGCTGATATTCTACCACTAAATTACACCCGCAAAATATAGAATTTTATTGAAAATAAAAACCCAATAACATCAAGCCTTGCTAGCTCTTTAGGTATATACTTTAAACTCTTAAATTCAGTATCTTTTAATATATCACAAAATATTTGCTTCGTCAATTATTTCGCAGCAAAATGCCTAAGATCAGGTGACCATCTGTTACTGTTCACTCCCCCATAGTAGTCGCACACATGATAGCGAAACTTTTAGGTGAGATAAATAACCTATCCATAAACTCACACGCAGTAAGCAGAACAAAAAACGGCATACGGGATACAGCCCATA
>Ga0265293_10003125_pt1 | contig 31402 bp, 21 predicted proteins | sample Munlanlewell138R_FD_192505 | JGI IMG/M metagenome (GOLD analysis project Ga0265293, IMG submission 192505) | Leachate microbial communities from a municipal landfill in Southern Ontario, Canada - Leachate well 138R | ecosystem: Engineered > Solid waste > Landfill > Unclassified | place: Canada... | reverse complement strand
AATGCCTCAATGAAACGGTTTCGGTCTATACCTTCCCACATTTCCCGCACAAATCTAAAGATATACATATGGTATCCCCGACGGGTAACTCTTGCATCATTCTTCATTAAAGAGATTCCGGGAATATTCTGCAGTTGCTGGTTAAGGTATGTGGCATTTTCTTCTCTTTTCAGGGTCTGTTCTTCTAACCGGGTTAACTGCCCTAATAAAATAGCGGCCTGAAGTTCTGTCATACGAAGATTGCTTCCCAAAAGATAATGTTCATACCAAGGGGTATCCTTTCCTCTTCCACAGTTTGAATAACTTCTTGCGGTATCGGCAATTTCTTCATAATCGGAAAGAAGGATACCGCCTTCTCCCGCGGTGATATTTTTACTTACCTGAAAACTGAAAACTCCGCAGGTTCCAAGCGCGCCAGTACCTTTGCCATTCCATTGGCTTCCCCAACTATGGCAGGCATCCTCAATAATGTGCAGGCGATATTGTTCTGCAAGGGATAAAAAACGATCCATATCCACTGGAAATCCTGCGCAATGAACCGGCACAATCGCCTTTGTTTTCTTTGAAATTTTTGCTTCTGCGTCTATTGGATCAAGGTTGCACGAATCAAGTTCAATATCTGCAAAAATCGGAATGGCATTTACTTTCAAAACCGCGCTCGCGGTAGCGACAAAGCTATAGGGAGGCACAATTACTTCATCGCCATCGCCAATGCCGCAGGCAAGAAGCGCCATCTCAAGAGCTGCGGTGCCATTGGTACAAGTAACTCCATACTTGGCATTCTGAAAGGCGGCAAATTTTTTTTCAAACTCTTTTACTCTTTCTCCATACCACCATTTTCCGCTTTCAAAAGTTTCTAAAAGGTTCTTTCTCTCTTCATCGCCCACTACTGGCCAAGATGGCCAAGACTTTTTCATCGTATTTCTTACTGGAACTCCTCCATTAATCGCCAGCTTTTTCATTACTGTCCCTCCTTTGATTTAAAGAAAGAATAAAACAATCGTCTTTTTTTATCGCTACCCTGAAACCACAGGGAGAGCGCGTTGTCATTCGCCGCGGAGAAATCACCGAGGCTCTGGAGCGAAAATTCGCCACGGGAAACGATCCGTTCTCTTACAACAGCCCCGTCTATTTTTACTATCACTGTGCCAGGACCGGAAAGAAACAATTGTCCCTGTATTATTGTCGCACCAGAGGAGCTCTGGAGTATTTCCGGTCGACCAAGAAGAATGCATTCAGGATGAACCTCAAGGATTTCTGGTATTAGATCAGGCGTAATTCCTTGATGGATCACAAGAGAGAGAGTGAAACGACATTCTTCTTTGGGTCTGAGTAGTACCACTGCTCCAGGAGTTTTCCATGCTTCTGGATTTCCAGTAATAGAACGGGTTAGACATGGTTCCACCACATATCCTGCATTAGCCATAAAAATTCCCATTTCCATGATGCCTTTTTTCTGGGGAAAGTTTATTGGTTCTGCTATAAAGAAGAGGGCCTCTTCATATTTTTCGCCTCCGATTACACACCATGGGGAGGATACAAAAACAAAGATACTTTTTTTTTCCTTTTGGGGCATAAATTGCATTGCTTGCGTTAATGGCCATCGAGCTGTGTTACCCGGCACAATTCCTTTTTCGATTAGTTCTGGCATATTCTCAATTTCATACACGAAACACTCTTTCCCTGGAGCGTAGAAAAAATCCCCCGCGTCCCATCCTGCCACACCGGCTCTGCTGTGAGCCGAAAACGTGAAGCGTGCGTTCGCTGTGCCGATGTTCTTAATGTTATAGTCCATTTTAAGCATAGTGGAATTTTCATACCCGGTGATTTTTTTTCTAAATGAAAGAAACGCCGGCACGCCGGTTACTGGATCAGCATACTGGATGTGCGTTTTACCTTCAAACCAGACCGACTCTTTTTCATGACCTGTCTTGCATGTCCATCGCGAGGAATAGAGTAACCCTTTCTCTGGAAGTCGCGTGGTGTTTACTGTGCCGCTTACCCAAGGAACAGCGTCAACAACTCCCCCGTAATATTGAAATCCTTTGTTTGGTGTTCGCAGGGAAACTGGGTGAACAAACATCTCGCGACCAGTAGGTTTGTAGAGATAGGAGTATGGAAGACGGCTTATCTCAGGAATGAGTACCACCCGGTAAAGTTCATTCTCGATTGTAAATGTTTTTCGCCCTTCCATGGTGCCTGCGCGGATTTCAATTTTAGCGTGGATAGAGTGTGCGAGTGCGAGAAAGAAAAGGAAAAAGCAACAGTTTCTTTTCATAGGAAGCTCACTTTAAAAAAGATAGAGCACATTTCCTTGCATTCCTGTTACGGCATCAATAATCAGCCATACTCCGGCAATAAGGAATTGTCCCAACACCAGTCCAAGGAAGAAATGTTTCGTTTTTGTATACACTTTTGCGCCGCCATATCTTAACAGTATGGTTTTAGTCAGCCAGGCAAGGAAGATGGAAAACCATACTTGAGAAATCTCCAGGGTATTGCCCGCTACAAATCCAAGTGGATGTAGAGGCCACCACAGAAACCGGTTTCTCATAAAAATTAGCACTGTCATAATAAATGCGCCTAATCCAGTGAAGAACCATCGCGGCCATGAAATTTCTGTCGGGTGGTTTATTACGTCAGCGATATAAGTAAATGGAACAGAAGGACATCCTCTAAAATACCATTCATTCAGATTGATTCCGCCGTATCGGTAACTTAGATACATCACCGTGAAGAGCGAACCTCCGAGACTTACCAGCACTGCGGCTAAAATCGCAAGGTTTATGTATCTTCTTTCTATGTTTAGTCCTTCCATCAATTTTAGGCTGTGCGCAATGTAAGGCATTAAAAAAACCTTTAGGTCTGCGCACCAGGCAAACGTACCGGTCATCGCGGACAACCCTGTTGTTCCGGTAGAAGTGCTTCCGAGCGCGTTCACGGTGAAGACCTGTGGAGTCAACGGCGACTTCATCACCAGCAACCCTCCTTGGACGATGATTTTTGTCAGGACGAAAAAGACCACAAACGCGGAAATCAGCAATATTATTGTTGTATGTAGGGGAAGGCCGCTTCGCGTTAACCACAGAACCATAAAGAATAGGCCGCCCACCATTATAAACACACTGGTTCTGTACGAGAGAATTTCGTGGGAATCCTTTACGTTTCGGTCTCCTTTGAAGGCTTTTCTAAAAACGTTTCCGAGATGGTTGCGGGCCGCCCACAATGCAAGTCCCGCGAAGATCATCATCGCGCCGAAGGACTGGTGGGATACCTGAGGCGAATAAGCGCAGTATGCTTCCCTTGGTCCAATGCTGTACCCAAGCAAATTAAAAAACCCGGTCTGTGCAACGCCCAGCAGAGAAAAGAACCAAAGCCCTAACAAAAGGTCGTTAGTTAAAAGATAAGAAATACCGATTACCGGAAAACTCACTTGCATATAAATGAACGTGGTGTTTCGGAAGACTTTGAACCCTGAATTAAGGTTGATTCCTGGAATGAATGGATAATAGGCATGGAATCCGTTCAACACGCCTATTACGATTGGAATTGTTATACCACAGAGAAGAAGCCGATTTTTGAAAAATGCGGGGATTAGGTAGCCTTTCTTTGGATCCGCGAGCATCTCTTTAGGTAGGTGCATAAGCGGATAGAGAAGTTTTTCCTTTTCCATCCACTGTTTCCGCATTACGACCATTATGGAGTACATCACGCTGTAGAGGACAAGAATGAACGAAAGCCATGCGAGCAATGGCACTGTCCACGCGCGCCAGGGTATTGTTTCCCCCTTCGGGAGTCCCTCGAAGAAGCAGGTTGCCGCGGTAGAATCTTTTACATATAACCAGTTTGGCACACGGGAAAGAATGAGTTTTTCCCACTGGTTGGCTTCGCTGGCGTAATATTTTCCTCCCGCGAGAATCGGAAGTAACTGCTCTGTCAATCCCATGGTGGGAATCGCACAGCTGATCATCATCATAATAAAGATCACGGTTAGTTCCGCGCGGTTTAGCCCTTTTCTTTTTCTATGTAGGGGAGCGTTAACACAGATTACTAGAACAAAAAATAGAAAGACCGCTATTAGTGGCAATCCAGTGAGCATAAGGGCGGAACCTTTGATAAAACAGTCTGCCCAAGGACCTGCGATCGAAACAAAGAGCGAGAACACGATTCCGATAACAAACGCGCGAAACGAGGGAGTGGCGTTTTCTTTTATAGAACCAATATTTGCATTACTTCCGATGTCGGCGAGAGAACTCTGGTTCATTCGCGCTCCCACAGAATCGCCTCATACCATGTCAGTTCCGGCATGGTACAAGAAAGCGTATCAGCGGTTTCTTCAATGTTGAGTTCTCTTTCCGCAACTAAAGTGCGGGCTTTTCTTTCGATCCACAGGAATCGTTGAAATCCTTTTCTTTCCATGATTTTTCCTATTAAAAATTTCCTGTATCACCGTGATTTTTTTTCGTATTTATAGAAAAATGCAATGAAAGTTCCCTGCGGTATATACCTTGTTATTATTACTTTGGGCGTTATTTAACTTTTTTCTCCAGGGTTTTTTATAGCGCCTTTTTTTATTTCTACCGAAGAATCCCGAAGTGTTCCGTGGGAAGTTTTGGTTTGGATTTATACCCTTTTACCGATTTTTTTCTGTTATTTTTCGTAAGTTAATTGAAGGTTCCTAAAGAGATGTTGGATCTTTCCGAAGAGAGGACTTGATTTTTTGCTTTGAATACATTTTGTTATAACACGGCAACAAAAATTGCTTGTCAAAAATAATGATAATCTGACCCTGGGCGTTGCATTTTTGAAGATAATCTCGACTCTTCATTTGAATTCAACCACGACCATTTCATGGATGTCGAAGTCCCGTATCGTAAACTGCAGGTTTCCTCCGTCAAGATGATAAGACACACTGGATTTTTCTGGATATGGATAGTAAACATCTTTGACAGATTTTTCCGCTACTTTGAGATTTATTCCCATGTTCTTGACAATCTCTAACCCTGGGTGGTACTCCAGATTCAACGCATGTACCATTACCCTGTTCTGCTCTTTTTGTTCCCTTAACGTTACTTCTACATAAGGGGGGCAGTTTGTTACCTCTATTGGAAGCTCTGTGTCGGAGAATTCCAGTCCTCTTTTTATACAGGAAGCAATCACTTCTTGTACACCGCTCCAGAACTGAAGATAGAGTGGTTCAACCGTCCACCCGATAGTATTGTGGCTTAGTCCAAGATAGATAGGAGAGAGAAAGATGGAAAGACCCCTACCATATTTGTTTTCTACCATGGCCGCTGAACCGTCTTGCCATATGCCTATGACTTTTCCAGTGGTCGGTGTTACCATATCGCAACCTGTTTTTCTTTCGTAAGAAAAAGATTCCGTGTCAGCGTCTGCTCGGTATGTATTCTCGATTAAGCTGACTTTCTCTACGGTGTTAGGTGAAATATCCCTTTCAATAAAGTTTCGGAAAGATTCCTTGTTCGCTATTTCGGTTCCAATATACTGTACACCGAAGAGATCTTCCAAAGCGTAATTTTTTCGCGGCCTGTCCCACTGATCATGGAGACTTACTCCGCCGGTCGCAATTAAAACACCGCCATCACGAACCCATTTCTGGATCATTGTTACTTCCCGGTTGGAAAGCGATTTCGCATCAGAGAGTAGCGCGATCTTGTATTTTGAGAGAGTGTGATCATCAAGTGTTTCTAACCACAAAATGTCCGTTGGAACGTGCGTTTGGGTAAGGCATTCCCACAAAGCTGCCTGGTTTTGGGTGTATCTGCGCATCCGACCGCCGTATATACCATCGGGACTACCTGAGCCATAGGTAAGAGTGGACGTTCTTCCAGAATAAAGCTGACAAACGAGTTTTGGACTATCCGCTCGGACTAAATATTCGCTAATAGCTTGTCCTTTATGAAATTGTCGTTCTGCAGCTTCCCATCGGCCTTTTTCCCAACCGCCGCAGCTACCGGCTCTGCCTGGAGCATGTTTAAAAAGCTGTGCCCAGTTGAAAGCATAAAAAGCTTGTCCGTATACGAAACTAGCCGCAAAACCCCTTTCCACGCGGTCGGATACGTCTGATTGGTGCGAGTAAAACTCTCCCAATACTGTTCTTGCCTCGCCGTTTCTGTGTAACTCAAGATTGAAGTTATTTAGAAAGGAATGACATTCATAACTTTGGGGTCCTACCGAACCCAGTGTTCGGATTAATCGCGGATAGGCGGAGATATATGTGGACGTGCCCCCGGCGTATCGAGAACTTAAACTGTAAGAAAGTGAAGTTCCCTTGCGTAGAGCTGTAAGCCATTCTGCCATCTCTTGCCAGATTTCCACTCCGGTATCAGCCAGATATTCCATATATTCTGCAAAGAGGAATTTCTCCTGTCTTCCTGCGTCTGATGATTCAGGACATTTCACCTTCGAGATATCTTTAATACCAAAGGAAGCTAGTTCACTGTGACTGTATTTGCCTGAAAGGTATTCTCGGAACATCCGCTCGTCGCGTAGTTCCTTATCCCACCAGAGTGCTTCTTCAGACCAGTACCCGGTCAAAGCAGGATATTTTCCCCATTGTAAGGCGTCATACTCAAAACCTGCCTTGTCAAAAACTGCAGTTCCCCGCCTGTACCAGTAGGGTAAAGTGATTATTCCTGTTTCGGAAAGATAGGAAAGAAAATCATCTACTGGAAGAACTTGTTTCTTCAGCCACCCTCCGCCGTTTAGCATGGTTAGAGTGTAATCTCCGGTGAAGCCTGTTCCGCCATTTTCAGCCGCATAATCAATCTTTGTTTTCCAATTTTCGGGTCGCCCGTCATAAGTATACGCTCGGCCGTAGAAAGCGTGGTAAGTATCAGTTAACCGATCAATATTTTTTTTGTTCCGTAGAAAAATCGGTTGTTGTATTCCGCTTTTACGCCTTCCGCCTTGGTCTATTTCTTTTAGAGCAAGATCAACTGCTTCGTCTATTCTTAAGCTGGTGAAATAAAAATCTCTAGTCCCTTTTCCTTCCTTGCGTTTTTCGTAGAACTCCTTTATTGCTGGTATTGCTTTGCGTTCTCCAATATGTCCTAGGGCGCGGATTGCGCACAATCGGTCTTCCCGGGTCCAGGTGTGTCCGCTATTTTCATTCTCCAAAGGAAGAGCTAATACCTGAATTAGAGGTGTAACAGCCTGTGTGTCTCCCAGCCATCCAAGGGAGAGAATAGCGTTCTGCCGCACGAACCGGTCTGAATCCTTGAGAGATTTAATAAGATAAGTAGTTGCCCGCCTGTCTCCGATAAGACCGAGCGCTTCTACCGCACGACGCCTGGTCCGTATGTCCTTCGTCGTATTGGAAAGTTTTAACAGAGCCGGTACTGCCTCCATGGCTTGCCTCCAACCAAGAGCGTAAATGGCGTCGCGGCGCACTTGATATTCTCGATTATCCAGCAAACGGATTAAATCGCCAACAGACTTAACATCGTTTGCATTCTCCGGCTCTAAAACACTCTTTTTATGAACAGAAACAGTTTCTTCTTCTATCTTTTTTATTTTCTTCGCCACTGGTTCTATCAGATATAGCGGTAGGAGTCGGTTTGTCCATTCAATCACGATTGTTTGGTTCTTTTCCATGGCCCGAGCATTGCGCCTGATGGAAAGGTCTCTTGGTGGTTCTGCTTCAAGTGCCGATATCGGCAAAATCATTATTTCGTCCGTCTTCCGGCGTTTCGCCTGCTCGTATCTGTCTTTGAGTCGGTTTTTTAATGCCATGAGACGATCTGTAATGGCAAGCAGTTCTTTCATCTGTGCGATGTTATCCGCGCGATCGCGCAATTTTGCAGTTCTGAAGGAAAGATTATCCAACCTTTCTTCTGCTGTATAGAACGCCTCGGCTAAAAGACCGGGATACCAACTGATGCCCCGATCGTCATGGGTCCAATCTAGAATTTTTTCTCGCCGAAGAACTTTCAACTTTACTTGGTCGCTAATGTTCCCAGTGTTTTCTCCTGTCTTTTTGAGATTTCCACGTGCCCATGCAAGGCTGTTCAGCAATAATCTTTCATCATGCGGAGGCAATGGATATGCAGGCTTTCCATCTGCATTGACTCCAATCCAGGGCCCGAGGAAAACCACTCGTCCCCGGCCGCTTTCTCCGCACGCAATAGCGACGTCGCCATTGGTGTCTACCGCTAGGACTTTCCCCTGCGATCCCATTCGCATAACCGCATGGTCATAGTAGGGGGTCATGAAACGTTCGGGAAACCCTTTCATTATTGGATGGGTTTGGTCGGTTACGATTATTCCAGGACCGTTTGACTTATTGTAGGCCTGGGCAACCTCTGGAAAGAGGGGTCTGATACCGCTTCTGGCAGCCCAGCCACAACGAAATATGGAAAAAATTACACCTCCGCCTCTGCTTTCCACATACTCAACCAGGTGTATTCTTCCAGACAAATCCAGCCAGTTGTATTGGTTCCAGCCACCACCAAAGAAGAGTGCGTCGCAGTCGTAAATCTTTCCCTCATTGATATCCTTCTTGGTAAGTGTTCGCACTTCCATACCTTTTTCTTTGAGTGTATGGGAAATTTCTGTCACAGCAACGTCTTGGCGATTCTCGGAAAAGATCCCTACCCGGATGTTTTCATCCGCCTGACAGAAAAAGGTTGTTATCACTGATATCACCAAACACAGAAGAGCCATTATTGTCCGTCCTTGCAATTTTTCTTTACTCATATTCCACCACTAGCATTTCATGTACTTGAAAATCTCGTATGGTGATAAGTATTCCCTTCTCCGTTACCTGATATTCTGATTTCAGATTATCGTCTGGATAGAATACTGCGACTGCTTTTTTTTCCTTTGGCAGGGTGATGAATAATCGACAATTTTTTACCATTTCTTTCGGACGATAGTCTAGGAGATGGAGTATGTATCTCTTTTCGCCCTGCGTGTTTAGTGTTACTTCTACTTCTAGTGGACAGTTCTCGACCGTAAACGGCAGGGGCACTGTGGAAGTGATGATGTCTCGAAAGAGGTTTAGTATGTCTGATTTGAAAACTCTGTAGAGTGATCCATTTCGGACGGAACCCCAGCCATAGTCAGTTTCTCCCAGATTATTCGCGGATATATACACACAACGACCGCGACCATAGTTATTTACCACGATCGCGGAACCGCCTTCTTTCCACGTCGCTATTTCCTGGCCTGTGGAAACACGAATGTTTAGACTTTGAAGATCAGCACCAAGTTTACGTTCTTTTTCGGTTTCTATAGTGCTGTCCGGGGATATGATTATTGTTCCCGAAACATTTTTCCAGCCTTGATAGGATATGCCAGTCAAATCATCGGCGCGATAGTACCCAGGATTGTCCGCGTTTAATGCAGTTAAATTTCTTCCCCAGCGGTCGGCGCTGAAAGCATCGCCCATCACTACCAGGACACCTCCGCTTTTTACCCATTTTTTGATTGTCTCTATTTCCGATACGCTGAACGCCCGGGTGTTATTTATTATCAACACTTTGTATCGGGCTAGTTTCCCGATGGTCAGAGTCTCGAGAATAACTGGTTCTGCTTGGATATGAATTTGTGACAGAATCCGGTAAAGTCCAGTAAGATTGTTGAAATAAGATTTTCCATTTTGAAATATGTTTATTTCTCTTTCAGAATAGAGGATAGCCGCGACAGGAAGGGTTTCAGTTTCAATTAGATACTTCTCGCATTTGGTGATTTTTTTAAAAATTTTGTTTTGTACCTCTTCATATTTCGGATCTTCTTTTTCTCTGGCAATCTCTGAAACGTTGCCCAACGTGCACATGAAGTTTTTGCCGTGCACCATACCCATGTATAATTCCCGTTTGTAATTGGTTGGATCCATGCAATAGGTAGCGCTCGAAATAACTCCCCCTATACCGCCGGTTGTATTTCTGATTAGGGCCATCAGGAACGCTTCTTCGGGAATTCCTTCTTGGTATGGATGGCAGGTGAGGATATCCACGTGTGGTCCTACTTTGGCATAAGAGGAGTAAGCGGGGTTCTCTTTTTCAAAACTCATCAACGCGGGCCAAAATGCCTTTTTCAAACCGTGCGCATGTTCCGAGAGTTGTCGGATAAAATCAGCGAAAGAATCTCCGATGAATTCTCTGTGTTCTGCCCAGAGGAATTTTTCAGTCTCCCGTTTGGAAGGTTCTGGTGGTTCGACCTTTTCTACATCTGCTATACCCATCTTTTGTAATTCTTCGGGGCGGTACCTGCCCTTCAGATACTCCCTGAACTTTTTTACGCAGATATCACAATATCCTCCGTCGAACCAGGGCTCGTCGAGTTCCAATATTTTCAGTCTTGGATGATCATAGCGGTCTATCATCTCTTTATATAGTTTTTTGAATTTCTTTAGGACAATGGGCTGGTTTACACAGTAATAAGTGAGTTCTGGTTGTCCGTTTACAAAGCGCACACATCGACCGAGACATTTTCTTAGTTCGTGTATGTCGTGCACAATGTTTCCTTGTTCGTCTATCAGTCGACTTTGTTTGTCCAGTTTGTATGTGATGCCCCGTGTCTGTTCGTCATATGCACGGAGTTGAATCACCATCATTCCCGAAATAAACTTGAAAATGACGTTAATATTGTTTTTCTCAGCCTGAACAAAATAATCTTCCAGGGCGCCCCGAACGTTATTAGTCCATTTGGTATTTTTGAAACGGGCAGATTCTGTTTCCAATAACCAGGTTCCTCGCACCACAATGGTTCCCACGTCTGTGACACCGTTGTTTGAATAATATCGGAAGCCTTCTTCGGCATCGTTATGAACTACATTGGGAAGCTGTGTAAATCCTCCCGTCGGATACGAGATGGTCCGGTGAAAACGTTTGTAGAGATCTTTTTCGTCGTAGGCAGAGAGAGGTAATACGTAGATTGACAGAAGGGATAATACGGAAAGTAGTTGGAGCATATTATTTTTTCTCCTTCCATAAAGAGATTGCCCACGTTACCGCATTTTCAAAAACAGATGTCAGTTCGGGAAAGACCCCTTTAGAATTGAAATTATATTCACTTCCTGCTGGTCCAAAAATCCGAATACATCTTCCTTGGCCGGAAACAGCGATGACAACTAGGGCTTGTTCTCTTTCCTGTTTGTTTTGGATTACCCGAGCGGTCATCAGAACATCTCCGGTAACGTCCGATACCCTGGAAATTGCAAAGAGCGAACGTCTCCATGAATCTAGTGGGGCATTGCCGGTAGGCGGATTCACCTTTATCCATTCGTTAGTATTTAACCCTCTGGTGATAGGGTGTTCCTTGGTAAACTTATATTGCAGGATAACCTCTTTTCCCAATTGAAACTGACATCCCGCGATATCTGCGAAGAACGCCTTTTTCCACTTATCAACTTCTAGATCATATTTGTTATTAGCGTTAATGTCCTCAGCTCCTCCGGCATTATCGATGAGAATGAGCGTACCGCCTTTTTCCACATATTGTTTTAGAACATCCCGCTGTTCCGTCGTAAAAATAAAGCGATTACAGATTAGCATCGGATATTGATTATGGAATTCATTGTAGTCAAAGTTAGCTTCGAACAGCGTGACGGGTATCTCCTGAAGGGTAAAACCGGCCTTCTTGAGTCCGGAGACCAAGTATCCGAGGTAAATACCTTGCTGGGACAGGATGGGAATAACTGTTTCCGTTGCTTGTGCATTGTGGCTCGCTATTAGAAAAAACAGAATTAGCCACCCCACAAATCTTTTTTTCATTATGTGCCTCCTTTTTTCTGATTGCAGCCCTTTTAATCTCTGGCTGGCGTCAACATGTTTACTGTTATTTCTGACGTCTTATACCACTTTACGTGGCCATCATAGGATAGGCAATTGCAGCCGTTGTTATGGTGTCGTCCAAGCCATGAGTTTATGTAGGTTGATGAAGCATAGAAATAGAATGCGGCATATCTTGTGCTGTCAACCATGATTATGGTATCGGGAGCGATTCTTGAAGGGGGCACTTTATATATGCTCTCTGCTACTAATTCTCGGCTGTACAGGTAGTCTGTGTTTCCGCTCCATGGATTGGGATTACTCGGACACTTTAGTATCTGCTTTCTCTGACCTATATTTTTTACGCCTGATCCGTCGACTTTTAACCCCAGATATTTACCCGCATATTCCAGATAATACCAGTAATGATTGACGCCATCAGCATCTTTATAATAGTCCGGCCATGTATAGCCATCATAGTCTAACCCGTACATCATCATGGCTAGTCCCAGTTGTTTTAGATTGTTTATGCATGCCGCCTGTCTGGCTTTTTCCCTCGCTTGGCTGAGCGCGGGAAGGAGCATTGCGCCAAGGATGGCGATAATTGCGATGACGACGAGAAGTTCTATTAGCGTGAAACCCGATCTCTGTTTCATGCTTTTCTTGTGCATCCTTCCCTCCTTTGGTATGGCATGGTTCTGCCGTGATTCCTTCAGCTTTAGGAAGAGGGCTGTTCGCTTTTCCGACGGTATTTGATGCCTACCAGGATATCCTGTGGATGGTTGCCGAATTTCTCGCCGAAGAGGCAGATGCCTCCGATGTTTTTTTCGTTTTCGTCTATTCCCACTTTCAGAGTGATCGAGGTTTTCCCGTTTAAGTCAATGTCGTCCGCTTTCACGGAGGAAATCTTTTCGCCGTCTACGAATGACCCTTTCGCGTTAATCTTCCATGTTTTCAGAAGTCCGAACTGATTGTACTTGCTGGACCACCACGAAGGTGTGTAGTTCCCTTTTTTCATGGTATAAAATCCCCACGAATTCCACGGTCCTATTTTTGTACCATTTAGCCAGATGCTGATATCAGACGGGCATTCGTTTTCTCCAATCGGTTGTGCCCCCTCAGAGGAAATTTCCATTGAAATCGTGATTTCCTCAATTATAGCGTCTTTTGGATGATTACGCGGAAAGGCATATTCGACCCAACCTCGCGAAAACCAGAGCATCTGTGCGGAGATATGATTGGGATCGAAAAAGGATCGTGGATCATCTCGCATTCCAATAATTGCCTTCTCGCTAACGAGGCCGCAGGTTGGGTGTACTTCAAATTTACGATACGCGCCTATTGGTATAGAGATACGATTCACCGGATGTGTTGAGGAATCCTTCTTGGGGGAGGGGCGATAGGTGATTTCGTTATAGACCAATTTGCAGAGCTTTTGAGATCCACGGATTCCAGGCTTGTGAACGGTTTCAATCAGACCCGCTGTTTCCAATTGTTTAACTTCTTTCGTTACAAAGGATCGCGATATATGCAAAACCTTGCTGATTTCCATGATACTCATATCTTTCTGATGGAGTAAATCATAGATATTCAGGCGTACCTTTGAGCCAAGTGCCTTTAGATACTTAAGCGACTCTAGGCCTTCAAGTTTCAATATTTTCCCCATTGTGTTCCTTTTTATGATTAAGTAATCCCTTTTAGAGACATTATTGCATAAGTTCTTTTTTTGTCAAATCTTTTTAGCTGGATATTTTCACATGGATTTTTAATAGGAGAAATGCGATTTTTTTAACAAAATGAGAAGATTAGGGTATGATAAGAAGGATTTAAGAACTAATCACTAATACTTTTTGATGAACTATGGATAAAAAACTTTACCTTGTTTCGGATCTTTCATCTGTAAGCGGTTTGTTATGGGGAGGGTGTGGTCTTTCCGCATGGTATGGCGTGCCTGCATTACAAGATGACCAATTGCGACGTCAGATGTCCCTTGTGGTAAACGAGGCCGCAGATGTTGCGGTTCAGTGTGGAGTGGATGAAATCCTGGTCCATGAAGCATGCCCCCTTGACCTTGAAATACTACATCCTGCAACAAGAATAATTCGGGGAAGCAAATCTCTCTATTTGGATCATACCTTTTCTGGTCTCTGTTTTCTTGGTCAGGGACTTACCGCATCTATTCCTTTCCCAGACAATTATCCCAAAAACCTGCGAAACATACAATTGAATGGAACAGAAGTGGATGAACTGACTATCATGGCGTTGTATGCGGCTACGTTGAATGTGCCGGTGATATTTGCCCATGGAGAAGAATCATCATTCCATCACTTAAAAAAGCATATTCCTTCTCTTATGGTTTCATCTGTTATAGATAGTGTTCTTCGCGAAAATTTAGATTCTTTGGATGGTTTGCAGAAGCCAGTAGTGCAAGGTCCTATAGAGATGGAATATATCTTTGACAGCCCGATTTTTGCGGATATGCATTGCCGGTTACCCGGAGTGCGCCGTATATCGGATTTGGCAACAGCTGTTTCCGCGAAGAATATGCAGGAAGCGTTTGCTTCATACTGTGCGGTGGGTCTTGTTGCTGTCGCAGACTGGGTGCATCGGGGTTCATAAAGAGGAACGATGAAAAACAAAAAACTTTTTCTTATTACTGATATGGAAGGTGTAAGCGGAGCAGTCTATGGCGCGTATGGACTTCCTCCCTCGGGAGAGTCAAAGCGTTCGGAACTATTAATGACTCTTGAAGTGAATGCTTGTATTGAAGGTGCGAGAGAAAAAGGTATCCAGGACTTTATCGTTTATGAAGCCCATCCCTTTAATCAAAGCAGGATTCTTTCCGGATTAACGATTGTGCGTGATTACGAACAACTTCCCACCTGTAATTTGGTGGCATTTCTTGGACAGCACTGTCGGGCTGGTGTATCTGATGGAGTCTTAAGCCATACTGGTTCCAGCCGAAGTATTCTTTCTCTTCGTGTGAATGGCGTAGAATTTGGAGAATTTGGTTTAGGTGCGGCATTGGCAGGAGATTATAATATTCCCACAATTTTTCTTTCTGGAGATTATGCCGCTACCCTTGAAGCAACAGCGCTTATTCCTGATATTGAAACAATTGCAGTGAGCAAGGGTTTTGGAAACCATTCCGCACTATGTTTAGCTCCTCAGAAGGCGCAAATGTGTATTCGCGAAGGTATTCAAAAAGCCCTTGCCAATAGTCATACCATTCAACCCTTAAAAGTTCAAGGACCAGTAACCTTTGAAATTACTATGAAATACCCGGCGCAGGCAGAGCGGATGTGTTTGGTACCAGGAGTTTTTCAGAAAGATAGCAGGACCATTTTCTTTCAGGGCCCTACCTTTGCTAAGGCATACCAGATTTTTACCGCAATATGCCTGCCTCTTGTATGGTGGGATTCCCGGGGGTTATAGTTTTGTTCCGGCAGAAAATATCGCTACAAAAAAAACCTAGACAGAACTATCCCTGGCAGGTATATTCCAGAGTTTCTACTATTGAAATCTCATATTTCGACTGATTAGGCTTATTGCCAATTTTACAGCCGAAAATAGACCAAGATAAATATAACAATAGAAACAGACGCCATGAGAAGAAAATCACTTTGGCTGAATATGCTAAATTTGTTTGATATAGGAATTAAATTGCAAGATAGGTATTTTAGGAGAAACCCATAAACTTACAAGAATTCAAAAAGAATTTTCACAATTTAAAAAACAAAGGATTCGTTCCTTCTACAAGGAGAGGACCTACTGGCATAGGGCATACTCTGGAAACATTGCTTGGCCTGCAAGAAAACAATATTGCTTTACCTGACCTTGTAGAAGCTGAGATTAAGGCACACCGAAGCAATAGTAGCAATATGATAACCTTGTTCACTTTCAATCGGAAAGTTTGGCAAATACCACCGTTAAAAGCAGTAAAAAAATATGGAAGTTTAGATAAGAATGGACGTGTAGGACTTTATTATACGATCTCCTTAAAACCGAATAGCGCGGGACTGTTTTTATATGTAACAAACAAAGATATATCGGTAAGGCATATTTCCGGAGAAGTAATAGCAATATGGACACTGGAAAAATTGACAGAAAGATTTTTAAGAAAAATCCCTGCGTTGCTTTTTGTATCAGTTTTTACTGAAGAGCGGGACAATAGAGAATGGTTCCATTTTTACCGTGCTCAATTACTGAAGGGCACTTCTCCTGATGTATTGGCAGATCAGTTCAGAGCTGAAAACATTCTGGTTGACCTGCGACTGCACGATAAAGGCACAATGGCTCGGAATCACGGGACGGGTTTTAGAGTTTACGAAAAAAGATTGCCTCAACTTTTCAGAGAAATAATAGATTTATAAATTTCACCCATTTACAATTTTCTTAATAAAATAATACTCTCTTTCAGCATGGTAGAGCCGGTTTTCCCTGCTTCATTGGTAGGACTGTTTCTTGACGGCATTCTTTTATTCGGGATATTACGATATAAAATTCCCTGTGAAGTAAAACCAATCTTTTCTCCTAACTCGCAAATAATCATATCGGTTTTCAAAAGCACCTCTTTTACTGTGCGGTTTCCTACAATCAAACAGAAATATTTTTGCGGTTTTACTATTTTATGTGCCTGTTTTAACGCCTTATTTAGATCAATATAGAAACTTAAAACATCTTTTGCTCTTTTTTTGTCTTTTTTTGCAATAGTCTCAATACTATACTGCAGTGTACTGGATAGCTTTAATATAGGGTCATTCATATCAACATTGTTTTTACCGCCCATAAGCTCCTTATCAATATCTTTAATATCCGGAGGAAGTAAATCTAACCACTGTGATGACAGTCTGGAAAATTGACCGTAAGCCACTGTAGTACGGCTATCTCCATAAGGCGGAGAAGTAATAATAAAGTCCATAGAATTGTTAGGAATACCGTTATCTTTCGTTGTATCTCCCATAATAATACGTGAATGTGCTTGCGGTAACGCATCCCGTACATACTCTTTCATTCCCAAAATATTCTTCTCGCAAATCTTGATAAATTCATTTATTATTTCTGGTTTAAATGTATCCGACAACTTATTCGGTGAACGGAATAGTTTGAATTCATTATGCCTTGTAAAAGATGCGATCCTCACAACTTCGCTGAAAGGCAGTAAGAAGAAATTGCGAATATTTTCTTCAGAGATATTTTGAATTGCTTGGCGTAACTTCGCCAAATCCTCTATAACCTTTTTGCCAAACCAAAAATCTATATTATGAAACTTAGGCAGTTCTGTATCTCCTGTCTTTTGATAGTCTTTGATAATAATTTTTAATTTGCTGAGTAACGCTTGAGGGTCAATTGGCGTGGTTTTCGCCCGAGCAATTAATACAGCCAATGGATTTAGTTCAATGCCGACAGAATTGCGGTTTAGGAGACTGCTTTCCACTAATGTTGTACCTGAACCGCAGAATATGTCACATACCCAATCTCCTTCTTTTGAAAAGGCTACAATAAGTTTTCGGGCAACCTGTGGAATAAACATTGCAGGGTAATTATGAAAGCCGTGGGTATAGGTCTTGGTTTTATAAGTTTTAAAATCCCATTCTTCTACCCATTGCTGAGGATTGACTTCTGTATCATAATGTTCTTTATGATTATATGACGCGTTCAATGAAACCTTTTGTTCCAGCCGGTCAAGTTTATGTCTGGCTATAGACTCTTGCTGAACTGCTGTTTCTCCGAATAGGGTATAGTTGCCGTCATTTTCTTTTAATATCAAACCCTTTCGGTATTTACTGGGATTCTGCGGAGCAACGAACCCCCGGCTTTTGTCGAGATATGATTGAATGGCTTCTCTTGTGAACCGTCTCTGGCCGCCTGGTGTTCTGATAGAATGTATTAATCCTTTTTCTTCCATTCTGTAAATAGTTTTTGTGCTAACCCCTAACAATGCCGCTACCTGCCGGGTATTTAACATTTCCGTGGAGACTTGATTGACTGTGGGCATAAGATATATCCTCCTTCCATTTACCAATTACTATACAACATTGGACATCATTAGTCAACATAGACGCCAATTCAATGTTTATTCAAATATCACAAAAACGCTGAGAAGAATTATTTTACCATGGAGGGACGGTTTTACTTCGTATTTTACCTCTATGATGAAGTTACGAAAGATTAAATAAGAATTGGCGAGAGGTGTCGATTTTTTGTAAATGCTTTCATTGTTACTCTCCATCCCTATGTATAGAGTATGAGCTTTTCCTGTTTTTATAGACACGAGGGCTATAATAAAATATAAGAGAAAGGAGCCCTTCGTGAAAAGATATGATGAAGAGTTTCAGAAAGACGCGGTAGAGATGCTGATGAATGGGACCCGCTCTTTGCGGAAACTTGCGAGAGAGTTGGGAGTAAGTCCGCAGACATTACGCAACTGGAAGGATGTATATCTTGAGAAGAAAGCTAATCAGTTTAGCAAAGATATAGCAAATATAAAGCAGACCTATGAAGAATTACGGAAGTTAAAGATAGAGAACGCCACCTTAAAGCGTCAGCAGAAGATCTTAAAAAAAGCATTGAGCATACTCTCAGAACCGCCGGAAGAAAGTATGTGTTGATAGAGAAGCTGGTGGGAGAAGGAAGCATTGCTGTCGGATACTGTACTTCCCATCCTTTTTATCAATGAGCAATTTTCGTTCATTCAGTCCAAAAGTTCTAGTTTTTTTTTAAGCCAGTCGTTCTCTATAGTTATAGTTTTGTCCCGGCAGAAAATATCGCTACAGAAAATCAGGAATTAAAGGAATTTAGCACAGCGATATCATGATAGAGGGGCAAAGTACAGAAAAAATTGGACAGAACCCTCTGGAAGTTTCTTCTATTATTTTCTCTTTTTTTTCTGAGATACTTTGTTTTTAGGAAATCTCTCTTCCGTAATTTGACAAAATCTCTTGGCATGCTACAGTCTTTTTAAGAAGGGCAATAATCCTGAGAAAGCCTCTGACAAATGTAAAAAGGATGGGGCTAATGCACAGACAGACAGACAGACAGACAGACAGACAGACAGACAGACAGACAGACAGACAGACAGACAGACAGACAGACAGACAGACAGAGTATTCCCTTTATTAAGGCTTTTTCTTCTATCTAATCTATCCCTCCCTAAATTTTTCATCTCTTCTCTTAGTCCTCCGATTTTTTCCCCTTTCCGTAATATGATGTTTTATTTCTCCCCACAAAAAAAATTTTCCTCTGTTCGCGTCAAGATATTCACTCCTCTTCTAAAGCATGTAAAAACATTCGCGATCCCATCGTTGGAAGATGTTTTTTCCCTTGATGTAATAGTTCCTTCCAATGATTTAATGGGGATAGCATTGAAAAATACGAGAGAGATCTTTACAAATATTAGAAGGAAGAAGCCTCTCTTTCTCTTATATAAGCACTCTTTTCCTGAAAAAAAGATTCTCACAGAATTTTTATGATTATGCTTTTGAAGGAAATCATGGGCTGTAAATAAAGGGAAAATATTAGTTTGATGTGATACGTTGTGCTGGACGAAGTAGCTTCTTCTATTAGGAAATAAAGATGAAGAAGTATCATTCAAAAGTGCTAAAGGGTAGAAGGAGGTGATATGGCAAAACAATCAGATACATTGATTTATAGAAGGGATTTGTTGTTACTGGAGGAGGGAAAGAAATGAAAAGAGAAAGAAAGTATTCTTTATGCAATAAGGGTTTTACTTTAATAGAACTCCTTGTAGTTATCGCGATTATTGCTATTTTAGCGGCGATGCTCCTGCCGGCGCTTTCAAAGGCAAGAGAACGAGCGAGGCAAGCAGTGTGTTTGAATAATCTTAAACAGATTGGACTTGCATTTCAGATGTACCTTCAAGATTATGACGAATGGTTCCCTATTGGTAGGATTACTACTCCTTCATCAGAATCTAATTATACATATTGGACCCACACGATGATATCTGGAGGTTACATTAAATCTGGTAGTGTGTTTATTTGTCCTTCTAAACGCAGTACATGGAAAGTAGGAGGGATACCCCATGCTGTATGGTGGAGAGAAGCGGTAGCACGAAAAAATCAACCAGAAAGATGGTTCTGGAGTTCTCCTGATTATGGTTATAACTGTGGATGGACGTTAGATTGGTTGCCAGAGGCAAAACAGAGAACTTCTCTTGACGGAAAAAGGTTAAGCCAAATAAAGAAACCTTCGGAAACAATTTTAGCAGGGGATAGTGAACTCTATGTAAAAGACGATATGCCTCAGAATAAAGGTGATTGGAGCATATACCCTGCTTTTACTAGTAGCAGGGGAATATTGTCGACATCACACGGTAATATATTCAATGTTCTTTGGGTAGATGGGCATGCGAGCGCAGTAGTGTCTCCAGTATCTTCAGCAGAGGATTATACATATATTTTAAAAAATATGATGGGTTTTCGAGATTATCAGTACGAGGATTATCTTAAGGGCCTTCCGTGGTATTGGGCAAGTTACAAATAATTTTTTTAAAGGGTATAGACAGGGTGAAAAAAGAGTGTGGATAATCTTTCTGTGATGTCCGAAAGTCTTTTTTGGAGTGTGTAATTTCAAGATTTTGGTCGCCAAGAATATCATAAGTTTTTGTATACGTTGTTCCATCTGTGTTTTAGTAAAGCGACGGCAGATTCAAGGAACAAAACGGCTAATTTGAACCATAAGAGCACCTCTCACTTTTTTGTTAATATTTTACCCGAAAAAAGGGGGGAGGGCTATAAATACTTTCTTAAATCATTGAAATACAAAGAGAAACACTACTTAAAACATAGCCAAGTTTGGCAGAACCGGATGATTAAAGGGGAGGGTAATTATGAAAAGAAAGGTTAATTCAACTTCTTTTTTTCTGATGTTGTTCTTAATGTTTTCTTTGTTACTCTTTTCTATTGATGTTCGTGCAGCCTCAATAGAAATATGGCCTGCAGAACGTCGTGCAAACAACACGCTTTTTTGTTACAGTAATGATTGGAACTCAATGCTTATTTCGTTGTATCATAATAACTACGCAAAAGGAAAACACCATATAGATGTGCCAGAAACTTTGGCAGAACCTGTGGTTCTTTCAGTAACTCTACCCGAAGTCCTTGAATTTTTAGGAGTGTATGCATATGGATTTAAGGGTATAAAAAAAGATTTTGATAAACAAATAATTAACATAGCGAATAAAAAATATCAAAAAATCCATATCCCTTTGAATAATGAGGAACTAACCTATCAAATAATCAAAAATATAAGGCACTATCGTGTCTATGTGTGGTATAAGGCACCAGAAACAATAGATGACAGAGTTTCATACCAGCTACATTATGGTAATAACCTTTTAGCTTCGGGTGAGAGCCGTTTGTTGACTGCAGGAAAAGTATTAGGCGACAAACCGAAACCTAAACATTTTGCGTTTTATCCTTCTGGTTCAACCTCTTTCTATCCCACTATTCCCGAGGATAATTATGAGCGTATGGCAGAATTTTATAAGCGTTTCGGCATAAATGGTTTAACTATTCCTTCTCCACTTCGTTATTCGGAGTTAAGCGCGCCACGTCTTGCCCTGTATCTTAAAATGTTGGAGGCAAACCGTAGTTATGGGATAAAAAATATTGCTTCTTTATACTATTTATCTTTAAAATATGGCGGAAAATTTGAAGCAAGGAATGATGCTATTATGAACCGTGGGGGATTGGTTAAATCTATGAACGAAAGTTGTGTTGGATTAGAAAGTGAGAAAGCACGAGCTGACTGGGAATCTGTACATCATTTGTTTGATATGATACTTTGGAATTGGGAGCCTACTGGTCCTTTGGGATGGCCTGGGTATGAAGATAAAGATACAATAGATTTTTTTGCAAAACAAGAAGGCATAGAAGGGTTGACGCAAGAATTTCTAACTACTAAATATAGGGACGCTTACTTAAAGTTTAGAATGCACCAAATAGCCCGTCCGTTATTCTCCATCAAAAAAACAATTGATTCTGTTAAGCCTATGCCATTTATTGTCGAGCAGGGTTCAGGATCTACGAGTCAGATAACATACGATATTTACGGGAATGCCGATGAAATAGATATATTAAGACCAATGGTGTATCAGGCAACGCCAGTAAATTATGCGCGCAATTTGTTGGAAATGCTTGCCAATACAACAGTACCGGCAAAAAAATTTGCACCAGATACCACTATAGGCTGGCACAATGCAAGACCTTTTAGGGAAACACCGCAATCTCTGTTGATGGATACAATAATCACAGCCGCATCAGGCTGTGGCGGATTATCTCACTGGCCGGAACTTATGTTAACGGATGCTTCTTTAATAGGTGTGCATAAGGGATTAACGCAAATCGCTTTGGTGGAAGAGTTTTATTTTGATGGAAAATCAGTTGGTAATATAGAGGTGAAAGGTCTTCCTTATCAGGAACAGGAGATAGATTTGGGTCATCGGAAATTGAATATTCAGAGTCCTGACTGGCGCACAAGTGTGATATCTTTTACCCATAAACATGGTGATGAATATTTGTTTACCGTACTTAATTACAATCTAGCAAGTGATGTTTTTGTAAATATAAGCTCCAAAGTTATATCTAATTTCTATTTAGTTAATCCTGTGGAGAAGGTTTACCAAAAGATAAATAAGGCAGGCAGTGCGTTGGTAAGCGTAGCCAAAGAATCTCCTGTTTTATGGATAGCCAGTGCGGATAAAAATCGTATAGCCAGATGTCGACTGATAAAGGAGGGAGAAGTACAAACACGGTTTGAGTTAGCGAAAAAAACGTTTCTTGAGAGCACAGGAGTAAAAGCAATAAATTTAGGAACAACAGGCGATATAACAGTAGAATACAGAACAATAGAATTTGGGGGAAAAGAAGAGATAAGTTTGTTTGTTAAGACGCCTACTCAAACAATTTCTTTTGGTTCTAGCGGAGGTCGTATTTATGATTGGCAGGTACCAGGAATGGGGAATTTTGTAGGGAAAGAAAGCTTTGAAACAGATGGTTTTGGTATGGATATGTTATGGAGGCCGATAGATAATAGCTGGAGTGGTGATGAGATCCTGCAGGAACTTGCGCTCATAGAGTGCCATAATAATGGGAAGGAGGCGCAGGTGGTTTATGAAGGAAAACTAAAAGATTTTCTTCCTGAAATGCGGTTACGAAAAACATATAAAGTGTCTTCGAAGGAAAGCACAATTTTAGTTGAAATTACCGTGCATAATGGATTGGTAGACGAAATTCCCGTACGGTTTTCTCATCGGGTGCGTAATGTAATTAGTGCGAAGAGTATGCATTTTATCGGTGAAAAAATAATACATAAAACAGCCAAAGGTGTTGAAACAGTGTTTATTGTTGATGGATTACCTGAAAGACTAAAATCCGAAGTAGTGAGGAAACAATATATAGTAGGTAACGTAGGACAAACATATGCGGAGTTTTTCCCTGAAACGAATTCAGGGCTCATATTCCGTTTACCTGATAATGTTATGAATGTGTACCGATGGAACGATAAGGTTAAAAATCGACGGAGCAGTGAATGGATGTTACAACCCCTATCTCTTCCTGCGGGTAATACTGTTACTTTGCGGTATTCTATAACCGCAGTGCCTTCAACAACACCTGAGGCCTTGCAAAAAGCTCTTACATCTGTTCAATCATTTTTTGAAAAGATAGAAGCAAAAAGTAATAATCTCCTGCCCTATAATTTTGATAATCTTAATAAAAAAGGATTGCCAGCTGACTGGCATTTAAAAGTAAGTGGAGATAATCCTGAAGCAGTTAAAGTATCAACAGTAAAGGATGAAAATGGAAATATACTGGTGAAGATGGAGATGGAAAAAGAAGCAAATGTTTGGATGGAAACTTCTAAGGAATTTCAAATTAATCCTAAAGATGATTATATATTTATGGTGCAGGTAAAGGTTGAAAACATCTCACACTTTAAAGATTGGTATAAAGGTCCAGCAGGTGTAAATATTGCTGTATACGGAACTGATAACAAGCATACATGGCTGGCTGTTTATGGCAAAGGTGATACAGATGGATGGCTTACAGGAATATTACCTTTGCCCTATAATGATGAAGTACGATCGTATTTTACACGGTCTAAAATTCTTTTACGGTGTCGTAATATGACTGGTACAGTGTATTTTCGTAATCCGATGATTTTAAAAACACCGTTAGGCGCAAAACGGATGTTTGAATTAGAAAATGGCGAACAAATAGTTAACTCTTATATACGGCTGAACAAATGATTTTTTAACAACAGAGGTGATCTAATGCCAAGAGAATTGAGGATAGGGGTGATAGGAACAGGAGGAAGGGGTCAATTGACGCGTTATGCTCATCAACCAGAAAATGGAGTGCGTCTTGTAGCGGGAGTTGATATAAATGAAACGGCTCTTATGGAATTCAAGGAGAAATATGGTCCGGATATATTCATAGCACCCGATTATAGAAAGATACTTGAGAAAAAAGATGTGGATGTAGTCTTTATTACCTCTCCAGATTTTCTTCATGAAGAACAAGCAATAGCAGCTCTTGAATCCGGCAAGGATGTGTATATCGAAAAACCAATGGCAATTACTGTTGAAGGATGTGACAAAATACTTGAAATCGCTTATAACTTAAAAAGAAAAGTATTTGTCGGTCATAATATGAGACATAATAGTTGTGTTAAAAAAATGAAAGAACTTATAGATAAAGGATGTATTGGAGAGGTTACCGCAGCATGGTGCAGGCATTTTGTAGCTTACGGAGGCGATGCATATTTTAAGGATTGGCACGCAGAAAGAAGTAAATCTACAAGTTTGCTGCTGCAGAAAGGAGCACATGATATAGATGTTTTACACTGGCTTTGTAAAGGTTATACAAAACGCGTGATAGCAACGGGAGGATTAACAGTATACGATAGAATAAAAGATAGACACAACCCTTCTGAACGAGGTGATGCAAGCTGGTCATTAGAGAACTGGCCGCCGCTTTCTCAAAAGGGGCTTAATCCGATTATAGATGTAGAGGATATAAGTATGATGCTGATGAATTTAGACAATGGAGTTTTTGCTTCGTATCAGCAGTGTCATTATACGCCTGATGGCTGGAGAAATTTTACTATCATTGGAACAGAAGGCCGTATAGAGAATTTTGGAAATAGACCTGGTGAATCCTTCGTACGACTATGGAATAGGAGATACGGGTATAACCCGTATGGCGACGAAAATCATTTTATTCCGCAAGTGGAAGGAGGACATGGGGGTTCTGATCCAAGTATAGTGAATGAGTTTATAGATTATGTGCGGGAAGGAAAGAAAATAACCACTTCAGCCATAGCTGCACGATATAGTGTTGCAGCTGGTTGCTATGCAGCACAATCCTTGAGACAGGGGAATATTCCCTATGATATTCCAGTTGTTTCAAAAGAAATAGAGACTTACTTTTCTATGGATGTTATTTCTTAGGTAAACACATTTCTGGTCAATAGAAGCTGATAATGAGCTTTTCCTGTTTTTATAGACACGAGGGGGCATAGTAAAATATAAGAGAAAGAAGGGTTTTTCATGGGGATCAGAATGGGTATCTGCGACGCGGTACCTTGTACCCGGCCTTGTGGCGCATGAATCCGCCCTCCGCGGAGGAGAACTTCTCGAGATCAGGGATTTTGGCGACCCGCCTTCGTTCCATGTGTGATTGATTCCGTCTGCTCGGAGTCGGGCTTTTGGAGAAAGGAGTTGTTCCTGTTTTAGCGCGGATATTTGTAGAATCCGCGTCCGGTTTTTCTGCCGAGGTTTCCTTCCTGCACCATTTTCTTCAAAATCGGAGCAGGCGCGTATTTGTCGGATGCGAACTCGCGCTCAAATATCTCCATAATGTGCAGGCAGACGTCAAGACCGATGAGATCAGCCAGTTCTAGGGGGCCCATCGGGTGCGCGGCTCCCAGTTTCATTGCGGTGTCAATCGCTTCTTTTTCTGCGACTCCATCCTGCAGGGCGTAGGCCGCTTCGTTGATCATCGGGATCAGAAGGCGGTTGACGATGAAGCCCGGGGATTCGTTCACCAGGACAGGAACTTTTTTCAGTTGTTCCGCGAACGCGAGCGCTTTCGCGACGGTTTCGTCGCAGGTTTGCTTCCCCCGGACGATCTCGACCAGTTTCATTTTTGCGACCGGGTTGAAAAAATGAATTCCTACCACCCGTTCCGGATGCGTGGTTGAGGAGGCGATGGCGGAAATTGAGAGAGCCGAGGTATTGGTCGCAAGGACGGTTTCCGGCGCGCAGATCGTGTCGAGCCCGGTAAAAACTTTCTGTTTTGCCTTTGGCTCTTCAAGGATTGCCTCTATAACAAGGTCTGTTCCGGCGGCTTTCTGAAGGTCTGCCGTGATGGTGATGCGGGAAAGTATCTCTTCGGTTCCCTCTTCCCGCAGTTGGTCTTTTTCTCTTTTTTTATCGAGAAATCCGGCGATTTTCTTTTTTGCCCGTTCTGAGTATTCGGTGTTCAGATCCGCAAGGATTACCTCATAGCCTGCTTCAGCCGCGGCCTGGGCGATTCCCGTGCCCATTGTTCCGGCGCCCAATACAAAGATTTTTCGCATGTGCGAACTCCTTTTGATGCGATTTCGGTTAAGGTCAAAACATTCAACTTTTTTCGTATATTTCGCCACTGGGTAGTATGAAAAAGAAGATTCTGTCAAACCTCTCTTTTTGATGCTCTGCAATATCCACGGGCATGCTTCCTTATCCTTCCGGTATTATCGTTTTACGATCATGGATATGCCCTGTCCACCGCCTATGCAGAGCGTGGCGAGTCCATATACGGTGTTTTGCCGTTGCATCTCATGAAGAAGCGTTACTAGTATCCGCGCACCGCTCGCGCCGATGGGATGGCCCAGGGCGATCGCACCGCCGTTGACGTTGAGTTTTTCCCGCGGAATGCCCAGTTCGCGAATTACCGCCAGCGACTGTGCGGCGAAGGCTTCATTCAACTCTATCAGATCCATCTGTTCAAGGGAGAGCCCTGCTTTCGCAAGGGCTTTTTGCGTTGCGGGGATCGGACCCATGCCCATGAGCGCGGGATCAACGCCCGCGGATGCGTACGCGATGATTTCAGCCAGAGGTGTTAGCCCGAGGGCCCGACACTTTTCCTCAGACATCACCACGACTGCCGCGGCTCCGTCATTAATCCCGCTTGCGTTTCCCGCGGTTACGGTTCCGGCCTTCATGAAGACCGGCGAAAGCGCCGCAAGTTTTTCGAGGGAGGTGTCGGGTCTGGGAAATTCGTCGGTCTCAAAGAGGATGTCATCTTTTTTCGGTTGGGGAATGCGCAGGGGTAAGATCTCCTTCTTGAATTTCCCGTTCTTTAGGGCGTTCGCGCATTTCGCCTGACTCTCCGCGGCGAACGCGTCCTGGTCGTTTCGGCTGATAGAGAACTGTTTCGCGATTGTTTCCGCGGTTATTCCCATGTGATGGTTGCCGTATGCGCACCATAAACCGTCTTTCAGGAGAGAATCTCTTAGTTCTCCGTTGCCGAGGCGGTAGCCGGACCGCGCCTTTTCAAGAAGGTATGGCGCCAGACTCATGTTTTCCATGCCGCCTGCCGCCACGATCTCTGCGTCTCCGGCAATGATGGACTGGGTGGCCCGCACGACAGCTTCCAGTCCCGAGCCGCAAACCTTGTTTAGGGTTATTGCGTCGGTGTCTTTCGGAATGCCCGCGTGAAACGCGGCCTGTCTCGCGGGATTTTGTCCGAGGCCTGCCTGGAGGGCATTGCCCATGATTACCTCATCTACCTGTTCCACGGAGATGCCAGCCCTTTTGATAGCCTCTGCAATAGTCGCGGCGCCAAGGTCCACGGTTTTTGTAGTTTTCAGTATGCCGCAAAAACTTCCGATCGCTGTCCGGGCCGCAGCCGCGATCACCGCTTTTCTCATCCGTTCCCCCTTTCGGTTCTGTGCAAGTCAGAGAATCTTTTTTTCTTTGTGTTTTTTTTCATGTTTTTTACGATCTTTTCCCCAGTTCCATGGGTTCTTCCATAAAAAGACCGCGTTCCATGGTTTTAAGATTCTTCGCGACCTTTGGTATGAACTCCATCTGAGCAAGCACATCTTTTTTCATATCCACCCCGGGCGCGATTTCCATCAGGGTCATACCTTCCCCGGTCAGCGCGAAGACTGCGCGTTCGGTGATATAAATGACCTTTTTTTTCTTTTCACGGGCATAGTTTCCTGAGAATGTGATCTGTTCGACATCACGAAGGAATTTTTTGTGTTTTCCTTCCTTCACAATGCGGAGTGCACCGTTTTCGCAGGCGATTTCAAGTCCGCCCGCGGTGAATGTTCCGCAGAAAACCACCTCTTTGGCATTTTGCGTGATGTTGATGAATCCTCCTGCGCCTGCGATCCGCGAAGAAAATTTGCTTACGTTGACATTGCCGGCCTGATCAGCTTGGGCAAGCCCGAGAAAGGCGATGTCGAGCCCGCCGCCGTCGTAATAATCAAACATATAGGGTTGGTCGATGATGGCGTCCGGGTTTGTCATGGCGCCGAAACTTAGTCCGCTGGCAGGAATGCCTCCGATCGGTCCGGCTTCCACGGTGAGCATCATTCTCTCTGCGATACCCTCTTCTTTCGCAACCTTTCCGATTTCCTCTGGCATGCCGATACCTAAGTTGACCACTGCATACGTTGATATTTCCATTGCGGCCCTGCGGCACACGATTTTGCGTTCATCTAATTTCATGGAGGGAATCGCTGATGTTTCTGTTCTGTTGTCTCCGCAGTATGAGGAGTTGTACTCCTCTTCAAATGTCTGCCAGTGGTTTTCCGGGCGGGATACCACAAGGGCGTCCACGAACATTCCCGGTATTTTGACCAGCCACGGATTGAAGTTCGCGTCTGGAAGCATTCTCTGAACCTGTACGATGACGATGCCGCCCGAGTTTTTTGCGGCCTGTGCGAGAGAGAGCATCTCAAAACAGCCTGCCTCTTTTTCCATTGTTACGTTTCCTCTTGCGTCCGCGCTTGTTCCCCGCAATAGTGCCACGTGGATGGGAAAGGCTTTGTAGAACAGCCATTCCCGGTTGTTGAGCGAGATCAGTTCAACGAGATTTTCGGTTGTGCGCGAATTCATTTTACCGCCGCCGAGCCTTGGATCTACAAAGGTATGAAGTCCAACATGGGTGATATGTCCGGGCCTTCCTGCCGCGATGTCGCGGTAGAGGTGCGAGATGACGCCCTGTGGAAAGTTGTAGGCTTCTATCGTGTTCGCGAGGGTCAACGCGCCCATCATGGGCGCGAGGTTCCAGTGTCCGCCCACCACGCGTTTCAGCAGTCCTTCGTGTCCGAGGTGGTTGAGGCCCCGGGTTTTCCCGTCGCCCTGTCCCGCCGCGTAGACCAGAGTAAGATTTTGTGGCGCTCCTGTTTCAAGAAAGAGCTTTTCAATGGCTTGTGTTAGTTCCTCGGGATGACCGTTTCCCACGAATCCTCCGGAGGCGATGGTAGCATTGTCGGGGATGAGTTTGATGGCCTCTTCCGCGCTTAGTATTTTCGGTCCCATAATTGTCCTGTGGTTGGAGGGAAAGAAGAGCGTTGTTACATGTAAAGCCCGCCATTCACGTGGAGCACCTGGCCGGTGATATAGGATGCCATGTCTGATGCTAAAAAGACTGCCGCGCACGCGATGTCTTCGGGCAGACCGAATCGTCCGAGGGGAATCTCTTCGGTCAACCGGGTTTTGATTGCGTCTGGAATGGTGTTCAGCATATCGGTTCGGATAAACCCGGGCGCGATGGCGTTCACGGTGATGCCGCGGCGGGCGACTTCACGCGCAACAGATTTTGTGAACCCGAGAATTCCAGCTTTGGCCGCCGCGTAGTTGCTTTGGCCGATATTTCCAGTCTGGGCGATGATTGAGGAAATGTTGATGATGCGCCCTGATCCGGCTTCCCGCATGTGGTTGATAACTGCTTTTGTGCAGACGAAAACTCCGGTGAGGTTTGTGGCAAGCACATCGTCCCAGTTCTGTCGGGACATCTTTTTCAGCGTGGTGTCCTGCACGATGCCGGCATTATTGACCAGGATATCAATCGTACCGAACGTTTCAAGAAACGCGCTGACCATTGCGTCTACATCACGGTCATTTGAGACATCTGCCTGGAACATCGCGGTTTTTACGCCGTCGGCGGCCAGTTTACGGACAGTTTCTTCTGCCTGTGCCCGGTTTTTTCCTTCGGGATCATCAAGGTAATTGATGCCTGGAAAAGCGCCTTCTGCGGCAAGTGCAAGAGCAATGGTTTGCCCTATACCTCTTGAACTTCCGGTTATCAGTGCTGTTTTTCCTTGCAGAAGCATTATGCACTATTGAAACATTCCGCGGATTTTCTGTCAAAAGGGAACGCTTTTCGATTTTCTCAAGGCAGAGAATAGATTTACGCCATGCGATAATCCGTTTAGATGTAATATTCTTGATTGAACTATGAATAAAAGTGTAAACTATGTGCCAGTAAGAACGGTTGAGATGGATACATTGTGAAAGGAGAGGGATGTCATGACGGAATGTGTAAAGATCAAAACCGGGATCATCGGGTACGGGATGAGGGGAAAGGGTGTAACCGGTAATCTGATGGCGTCCGGAGAATATGATATCGCCGCGATTGCTGATATTGATCCGCGGGCGCTGGACAGGGTCAGGGAAGATCCGCGATTGCATAATTGCGGGGTGTTTGAAGATTATCGCGAATTACTGCGGAGTGATAGACTTGAAGCGGTCTTTGTGATGGTTCCCCAGTATCTGCACCGCGATATTACCGTGGAGGCGTTTCGGGCAGGAAAATCCGTGTACTGTGAAAAACCCATGGCGCTTACCCTTCACGAGTGCGACGATATGATCAAGGAAGGCCGAAAAGCCGGCAGGGTACTGATGATCGGCCAGCAGATGCGTTATCACGCCCATCTGAATAGAATGAAGGACCTGGTTGCGCGGGGGGAGATCGGAGTTCCGGTGATGATATGGTTGAAAGAATTGAGAAACCCGTTTCCTGCAAGTATGGAATGGGCTTTTGACCGTAAAAAATCAGGCGGGCTCCTTCTGGAAAAAAACTGTCATCACTTTGATTTTTTCAACTGGTTCGCGGAGGCGGATCCTGTTAGGGTTTTTGCGAGCGGCGGCCAGGATGTGCTCCATTCTCCGTTCGGAGTGAAGAGCGATATTCTTGATAACGCCTGGGTAACCGTGGAATTTGCAAACGGAGCGCGTGCGATGCTCGGAATATGCATGTTCGCAGGACTTCCTGCCCTGGTTGAAGGCGGGATAGGGACCCATATACGGGAAATGGGTGTTATGGGAAGCAGGGGTGTGATTAAGACCGAGGGAGATATTGGAATGTCCGTGGAAGTGAGATATTCGGATACGAGGAATAGAGTTGTGCACCATATTGATACATCGGGAAATGTTCCATCACCCTGGAACGGCGCCGGCAACAGGGGAATCGTCATGCGTTTCGCGCAGTGCCTTCGTGAAAAAAGCACTCCAGAACCTAATTTCCCGTAAAAATTATAACTATGTAGAAACAGAGATCTTCAAACCCTCCAAAATTTCTCTTTGAGGTTTGGTAATCTCAGTAAAAATTTGTCCATACCTACCTGAATAACTAATCTGTGTT
>Ga0265293_10003124_pt1 | contig 31413 bp, 20 predicted proteins | sample Munlanlewell138R_FD_192505 | JGI IMG/M metagenome (GOLD analysis project Ga0265293, IMG submission 192505) | Leachate microbial communities from a municipal landfill in Southern Ontario, Canada - Leachate well 138R | ecosystem: Engineered > Solid waste > Landfill > Unclassified | place: Canada... | reverse complement strand
CCCACACCGCCCAACACCCTATTTTCATTGAAACAATCGTCGTAGGGGCGACCCCCTGTGGTCGCCCTTTGTCCCGTGTCCGCCCTACGCCCCTCGCGGGTGCCCTTGCCCCCCCGTGTCCGCCCTACGCCCCTTGCTCTGAACGCTGAAAAGGACTCACTTCCATAGCCCCAATTGTTGTTGGTACGTCGCGCCGAAGATGGTGTCGCTCAGCCACTTCTTGAACGACGGGTTGTCGCTGAACAATTTGAACAACTCGGTGTGGTCGGACAAGAGATTGATCATGACGCGCTGTAACGCGGCGTCGTGTTCGATCCGCGCGGTCTCCTTGTCGTTGTTCTTCATGGCGTTTTGGTAGGCCACGTCCGCCGCCACCTTGACCGGGATCTCTTCGGCGATGACCTGGCGAATTTTGTCGCCATCCTTCCACTCGATGTTGCCAAATTGATCGTTAAACGCCTTGATGATGTTGCTCAATTGATCCAGCTCAGGTTCTGCTTTGTAGCCGCCGCCACTGGTGGGCACCGGATCGACCTCGGCATCTTGATCGGCAAGCTCGATCTTCATGCTGGATTGCAACTCAACGCGATAACTATCCATGTCGATGGCCTCCAGGATGCCCCAGGAGAGGTCTTCTTCCTTGGGTGCGGGGAGCTTTGAAACCAAGAAGTTGAGGAAGATCGACAGCTTTTCCCAGTCGGCGTTTGAGTAGGGCAAGAGCGATGCCAAAAACCCGTAAGTGCGCACAAACGCCTTGGCCTTGCCCTTGAAATCCACCTGGCTGTCCTCGTCGAGTTCGGCCTTATAGGTGGCCGCGCAAGTGTCCAAGATGGGGTCGAGTTTGTCGCGACCCGCCTCGTTCACATAGCGCCCCACGAGCTCATCGATTTGAGGCTGTGAATAGACTTGGTAGTTGTCCAAAGCCAATTTTAGATCGTGGAGTTTGTTGGGGTCGGTCTCGTCGCTAAGGATGGTGGTGCGGTAATAGGGCTCGAACGACTTCTGGATGGTCTCCGAGTCGTTGTAGAAATCGAGCACAAAAGCATCGTATTTTTTCGGATACGCGCGATTGAGGCGCGACAGCGTTTGCACCGCCTTGACGCCAGAGAGCGCCTTGTCCACGTACATGGTGTGCAACAGCGGCTCGTCGTAGCCGGTCTGAAACTTATCGGCGACGATCAGAAAACGATATGGGTCCTGCCGCATCTTTTCTGGAATCTGGCCGCTCGGAAAGCCGTTCAAACTCGCCTCGGTGACCTTCTTGCCGCCGTATTCGTAATCCTTCGAAAAGGCCACAATGGGCTCGTAAGGGCTCTCGCGCTCTTTAAGGTAGTCCTTGAATGCGTGGAAATACTGGATGGCCCGCTCGATGCCATTGGTGACGACCATGGCCCGGGCGTGGCCGCCGATTTTGCGGTGGCCGATCACCTGGGCATGGAAGTGATCCACCATGATCTCGCTCTTCTCGCGAATGGAGTGCTCGTTGGATTCCGCATAGCGACGCAGCTTCTGTTGGGCCTTTTTGACGTCGAACAGCGGGTCGTCTTCCATCGTCTTGGCCAAGCGGTAATAGCTCTTCACCGGGGTGTAGTTTGCGAGCACGTCGAGGATGAACTCCTCTTGGATGGCTTGCTTCATGGTGTAGCTGTGAAACGGGTAGTGTTTCACGGTGCCATCCGGCTGCGGGTCGGGCTCGCCAAAAATTTCCAGGGTTTTGTTCTTGGGGGTCGCGGTAAAGGCGAAGTAGCTGGCGTTGGTCAACATCTTCCGCCCTTCCATAATCTTGTTGATCTTGTCCTCGACCGTTTCGTCCTCGTCGCCATAGGGGGTGCTTCCCTCCAGCACGCGGTTCATGGCGGTAGCGGTTTTGCCGCCTTGGCTGGAATGGGCCTCGTCGATGATGATGGCGAACTTGCTCTTGCGGTGTTCATCGCCAATCGCGTCGAGAATGAACGGAAATTTCTGCACCGTGGTGATGATGATCTTTTTCCCGGCTTCCAGAAAACTGCGCAGGTCGCTGGAGTGTTCGGCGTGACCGAAGATGGCGGTGACCTGGGCGAATTGCTGAATGGTGTCGCGGATCTGCTTGTCGAGCACCCGCCGGTCGGTGACCACGACAATCGAATCGAACAACGCCTTGTGCTTGTGGTCCAGCCCCACCAACTGGTGCGCCAGCCAGGCGATGGAGTTGCTCTTGCCGCTGCCCGCCGAGTGCTGAATCAGGTAGCGCCTCCCAGTGCCACGCTCAGCGGCGTCGGCCAACAAGGCGCGCACCACGCTGAGTTGGTGGTAGCGGGGAAAGATCTGCTTTCTTGTGCTCCTGCCGCTTCGCTCGTCCTTTCCCTTCAAAACCTGGGCGTAGTTTTCCAAGATATCGGTCAGGCTCGCCTTGGAGAGGGTCTCTTTCCATAGGTAGTCGGTGGCGATACCGGTGGGATTGGGCGGGTTGCCCGCGCCATCGTTGTGGCCTTTGTTGAAAGGCAAAAACCAAGAGGTTGGGCCTGTAAGGTGGGTGCAAAAACGAACCTCGTGATCATCCACTGCAAAATGAGCGACGCAACGGCCGAATTGAAATAGCAGCTCTTTGGGCTCGCGATCGCGCTGGTATTGCCTCACGGCGTCGCGCACCGTCTGCTTGGTGAGTTTGTTTTTGAGTTCAAAGGTAGCGATGGGCAAACCGTTGATGAACACGGCCATGTCAAGGGACCGCGCCCTGTCGTCGCGGCTGTAGCGAAGCTGGCGAATAACGCTGAAAATATTGGTTTCAAATTGCTCGGCGGCCTTTGCGTTGCCCGGGGACGGCGTTCCGTAGAAGAGGTCCACGTGGGCTGAGCCGTGCTTGAGGCCGTTGCGCAGCAAATCGATGACGCCGCGACGGCTGATCTCCGCCTGCAAGCGGTGCAGAAATTTGGCGCGCGTGGGGCCGTCCTCGGCGAGGTTCAATTTCTCGCAAAGGTCGGGCTGGGTGGCGGTGAGGAATTGCTGCAGCTTGGCCAAGTCGACGGCGTATTCCCGGTCGTAATCGTGCGGGTCACCCTGCACATATCCGGCTTCGTCTACGAATGAAGCGACGATGATGGATTCCAGTTCGTGTTCACTGGTGTCAGTCAATCTCATCGTTGTCCTCCTCCTCGTCGATCACCGCGTCGGTGTCATCGGCGTCATCAACGTCGTCGTCCAGCGCCAGCAGTTCGTTTTCGGTAATTTCCGGCACCGCAATGCCGCGTACATCCACCTGGCCGGTGACCACATCGGAGATCAGGCGGGTGCGATATTCGCGGATGAGATCAATTTCCCGTTCAGCGCGGGAGATGGCTTGGTCGATTACCAAGTGCCGTTTTAGAATAAAGTTTCCTATTTCATCCTGTTCAACTGCTGTTGGTATGAAAAAAGGTATTTCCTTCATGCGAGGAATTGACAGGTCCCACTGACCAATTCTTACCCCATCAGACGCTCGAGTGAAAAACGGAACGTATGCTTTACTCCTGATGGCCAGATGGAAGAATCTTGGTGATATTTTTCCAAACATTTCAAAAATAAAGTAGGCTGGGCTTACAATTCCATCATATTCGGATATCCCATAGGAACCCTGCCATGCTTTCATTTTATTCATAGCAAACTGACCCTTATGAACCACTTTGTAGTTGCTTAAATCGTCAGGAATAAAGTTATGATTTTCTTCGAGATCATTAACATCTCGAACAATGATGCCCCTCTCACGAACAACTGAAAGAAGCGGTAGGTCTGGTCGATTTCGGATTGAAACAGGTTTAAGAAGATTACGAAGCTTAATAACTTCCCAGTGTTTCGGGATATCCCCAATCCATTTCACGCCACTGGGTTTGCGCTTGACGTTGGGGTCGAGGCCCTGGGTTACGGCCTGATTGATGATGTTTTGTTTTTGTTCTTTCAGCAATGCGATGAGACGCCGCTTATTGCGAATGAACTTATTGATTTGAGCCGTCTTCCAATCCAGAAAACGAGCAATCTGGTTTTGTTCTTGCTGCGGTGGCAAAGGTAAGTCAACGAGACAGAAATTGTTAAAATTTAAGTCTTGTCCATCTCGAATGAAATTTGAAGTGGCCTGAAGAGCGCTGATGTAATTTTGGCTTTTAAATAAGTGGGCAAAATAACCTATGTGCGCCAATGGCATGGGATTCAGAACAACGTAAGAAGAACGGATACAGCCACGTGCCCATGCTCTTTCCAGTCCTCCCTGGAAGCTACGCATACTGATGACAAAATCATCCGGCTCTACGTGGGCGCGTTTCTCCAGGTGCAGGCTAATGCGAACGACTTTTCTCCCGATCTTGCTCTCAAAATCTTTCTGAGGAATTACTCCATATGCTTGGGTAGCAGATAGTTGTACGTCGTCTTGACGCGCTCGTTCTTTCCGAACCGCAAATAACCTTTTGCTACGGATGACCTCCCAATGATCAGGCAATGTTGCAAGCCATGGGATAGTTCTCTCACCAACATGCGCGTTACGATTCGTGTAGCTTGTATACTTGGGATAGGGGGTGAGCGAGGCCTGTTCCAACGCAGGGGTTTGTTCCAACGAAGGGACCTGCCCGTACAGGGCGGGGGATTCCTGGATGGTGGCGGGGTTTTGGTGGATGTAGGCGCGGAACTCTTGCAATTCGGGTTCGTTGCGGATGACCCGTTCATAATAATTGCGTTGCCACAATTTGCCGCGAAATGGCGTCCACCGGTTTTGTTTGACACCATCGATATATCGTTTTGTGGTCATGGTTTTGAACCGATGCACCACATCCGGTAATGATAACGTCATCGCCATCGTCATCGTCGTCATCGTCGTAGGGGCAACCCCCTGTGGTTGCCCGGTTTTTACAACAACGGCGGCGGGGTGAGGGGAATTTGATAACGTTGTCGTCGTCGTCATCGTCGTCATCGTCGTAGGGGCAACCCCCTGTGGTTGCCCGGTTTCGTTTGTTTTTTCAACGACGGCGGCGGCGGGATGGGGGGAATTTGATAACGGCGTTGGCAACGTCGTAGGGGCAACCCCCTGTGGTTGCCCGGTTTTTACAACGGCGGCGGCGGGGTGGGGGGAATTTGATAACGTTGTCGTCGTCGTCATCGTCGTAGGGGCAACCCCCTGTGGTTGCCCGGTTTTTACAACAACGGCGGCGGGGTGGGAGGAATTTGATAACGTTGTCATCGTCGTCATCGTCGTAGGGGCAACCCCCTGTGGTTGCCCGGTTTCGTTGGATAATGTTTCGTTTGATAACGCCGTCGTCGTCGCCATCGTCATCGTCGTTGTCGTCATCGTCGTAGGGGCAACCCCCTGTGGTTGCCCGGTTTCGTGGGATAACGTTTCGTTTGTTTTTTCAACGACGGCGGCGGCGGGATGGCCGGATATGATGATGATGCCGTGGACGTGATCAGGCATGACCACGAATTCATCAATATCTACGCCTGGATAATGTGCGGGTATTTCATCCCAAATTGCCTGGATCATCCGCCCTGCGTCGTTCATCCGCATTTGACCGTTTACAACTTCACCGAACAGGCATTCACGGTCCTGGGTGCAGATGGTTATGAAATAGGCGCCGCTTTGTGCGTAATCGTAATCACGCAGCCGGATGGAACGCCGGTGATGTATGTCAGGGTTGTAACTCATGATCCGATAATCTCTGCCAACAGGCCTTCGGTTTCTTGCTCCAAAGCGTAGATGTCCGCCTTGATTTCATCCAGAGTGCGCATGGGCGCGGGTTTGTAGAAATGGCGGGTGAAGGACACCTCGTAGCCCACTTGTATTTTGGCCGGATCGATCCAGGCATCCGGGGCATAGGGCAACACCTCGCGCCGAAAAAAGGCCTCGACGCCGCCGGGTTCCAGCAGCGGCACTTGTTCGTCTTTGTCGCGCAGGGCAACGTCTGGCTCGTATTCGACCACGCGCTTTTTGCCGTCGATCATCACTTCAAATAAACCGTGGAGCGGATTGGGCGGGGTGCCCCTTTTGTGGATTTTCTTGATGATCGCCACGCCATCGGCAGCGGGCTCCTGCTCGGCGCGCAGCGCTTTGATTTCCGCCGCCTTGTATTGCCGCTCGGGATCGGCATTTTTGAAACGCAGCGGGCGATCCACGACCACCTTCCAATAACCGAAGGCCGCGTTGGGAAAAATTTTGGATTCTTCGGTTTCGGCGGGATTGACCACCAGATCACAGATGGCGCGGATGTGTTCCTCTGAGAGTTCGCAATTCTTTTTGCCCAGGTTGCGGCGCAGCGGCACATACCATTCGGCGGCGTTGATGAGTTGGACCTTGTCCCGTCGCGCAGCGGACTTGCGGTTGGTCAGCACCCAAATGTAGGTGGCGATGCCGGTGTTGTAAAAGATGTTCTCCGGCAGGGCGATGATAGCCTCCAACCAATCGTTTTCGATGATCCAGCGGCGAATGTTGCTTTCGCCTTGGCCAGCGTCTCCGGTGAAGAGCGACGAGCCGTTGTGAACCTGGACGATGCGGCTGCCGAGCGGGGTGGACGTCTTCATCTTGGTGAGCTTGTTGACCAAGAACATGAGCTGGCCGTCCGACACGCGGGTGTTCATCCTGTATTCTGGGTTGTCGCCGTACTGGATGACAAAACGCGGATCCGTGAGGTCCTTTTTGCCTCCCATGCGCTCCATATCGCTCTTCCAGCTCTTGCCGTAAGGGGGATTGGAGAGCATGAAGTCGAACTTCTGCGACAAGAAGGCATCGCTGGAAAGGGTGGAACCATATCGAATGTTGTCGGCCTGGTTGCCTTCGCCCTTGAGCAGTAGGTCTGCCTTGGCAATGGCAAAGGTTTCCGGCTGAATCTCCTGGCCATAAAGGTGGATGGAGACCTCCTTGCCGTGGCTTTTGGCGAGTCCGGAGAGGCGCTCTTCGGCCACGGTGAGCATACCACCGGTGCCGCAGGCCCCATCGTAAAGCAGGTAGGTGCCCGATTCGATATCGTCGCTCACCGGTCGAAAGAGCAGGTCGGCCATCAGGTGAACGACATCGCGGGGGGTGAAGTGCTCGCCGGCCTCTTCGTTGTTCTCTTCGTTGAAGCGCCGAATGAGCTCTTCGAAAATGGTGCCCATCGCGTGGTTGTCGAGGGCGGGCAGCAACTCGTTGCCAGCCGTGTCCTTTACCGGCTTGGGGCTTAGGTTGATGCGGTGGTCGAGGAACTTGGCGATCAAATGCCCGAGGATGTCCGCCTCTACCAAGATGGGGATTTGGTTGCGGAACTGAAACTTTTCGAGAATTTCCTGCACGTTGGAAGAGAAGCCGTCCAGATAAGCTTCAAAGTCGGCTTTGAGTTGTTGTTGTTTGGCGCGGTTTTTCAGGTCGCGCAGGGTAAAGGGCGACGTATTGTAAAACGCCTCGCCAGCGGTACCAGCGAGCGCTGCCTCCTGGTTTTTCACCCCGCCCTTGTCGAGCTTTTCTTTCATTTGGAGCACATCTTGTTTGGTCGGCTCTAGCAGCGCATCAAGACGGCGAATAACGATCATCGGCAAAATGACATCGCGGTATTTTCCGCGCACGTAAATGTCGCGCAGGACGTCATCGGCAATGCCCCAGATAAAACTTACGATGCTGTTGTGAATGGCGTGGTTCATGTTGGGTTACCTGTGGTGCAAAGGTCGTGAAGGGTCATGAAGCGCTCCTTGGGTCGTGTGACAGAAGCCATGATAGCCCATGCGACAGACAAAAAATGTCTCGTGCGGTCTTAAGTGACAATTTTTCAAACATACGCCGCAAAGAGGCAATGAAAGACGTGTCAAAAAATCATACGCGCAGTAGCACAGTTGTCGAGATGTAACGCGCAAGACAATGGCGGACACGGGGGTGCCGGGTACCCGCGAGACAAGGGCGACCACAGGGGGTCGCCCCTACGAAAAAATCGAACCATCAATGCGAGACAAGGGCGACCACAGGGGGTCGCCCCTACGAAAAAATCGAACCATCAATGCGAGACAAGGGCGACCACAGGGGGGCACCCCTACGAAAAAATCGAACCATCAATGCGAGACAAGGGCGACCACAGGGGGTCGCCCCTACGAAAAAATCCATCCATCAATGCGAGACAAGGGCGACCACAGGGGGTCGCCCCTACTGCTAAAAATGACGCTGAAAATGGGCTTTGTATTACCTCACACGTATGCGCCATATACCCAATGCGATAAATAGAATGGTCGCTAGAACAGCCAAGATTCCGAACAGCCAACTCTCTGCTTTAGCGTGTTTCAATACCCCATCAAAATCCAATGTCTCTTCTATGACTGAATGTGCTTTTAACCCTTGCACCAATTCTAAACTCGAACCTTTTTGACGCCCGATTATGGTCATGTGCTCATATTGACCCATATCGACGCAGCTATAGTGGTAACGGATTCTGTCAACTGGCTTCTCGGAAGCGTTTTCTAAGAAATATTTTTGCGACCACCTGTAATCTTCTATGCGATGTAAATTGGCTTTCTCCAATTCTAAAGGATCATAATCAACATATGTTTTGCCAGTGTTAAAAGCGGTTGCAAGCTCCTGAGAAATATGGAATTCGCCGATCATTGCCTTGCCAATGAATTCCTTTGACGTGGCTGTTCGTTTCCAATCTTCTTCTTCTTTTCTAATGTGGCTTTTGTTTTTGTATTCTAGCTTAAGGTTTAAAATGTATTCATTTCTAAATGCCCTAATAGAATTGATGGTGATGCCCAACTCTTTGTCATAAGCTGGTTTTACAAGTTTAAGTGTGCCGTTTACAATAACGATTTTTCCTTCATTTTCGGGAAGAAGTTTGTCACTCCCAATGTATATGGCTTCTTGCATTAAGTTTTTTGCGGTTGGCATATCAAAAAACACCATCTTCACAGTTACCACTGCTGAAAAAAGCCCTATGATTAATAGAACAATGCCCAATACAGGTATTCTGCCTACCATTTGATATCCTCCTCAAACCGGGCCAGTGGCCGGCTGCAGCGTCTCCGATGACGGTGACTGCTGTCCCAAGATGTGTCATGCGCTCATTTGTTTCCATATCATACCTTCGCCCCGCGCATGCTCAACCCGAAACATCGCCATCAAAACACTTTGCGGCACTCCCGGAGAATGACTCTGAAGGCCATTGGTTAGGGCGTGCAAAAGGGGCGCTTGTGAAGCGAAAACGTCAATAAAAGCAGCTCGTTGGGTTCTTTTGGGCGTTGCGACGGCGGGTACAGGTGCACTCAAGAGCGATGTTTTTTGGTAAAGCTCAAATCAAGGCAATCGCAGACGCCGGGTTGGCAGGGAATGGCGTCTTTTCTGGCGTCGCCCGTGACAAAGGAAAAATGAAAGTCGGTGCCCCCGGTGCCGTCGTAATTGCCGTCGAAGGGATAGCCGTAGATGTCCGTTGTGGCACCGCTCACGCTGATGGTGTAGCGCGTGTTGGGAGCGAGCGTCACGCTGCCGATGGGCATGCGCTGTGTCACGATCCACGCCAAGTGCTCAAAGAGATAGGAGGAGTGAGCGCAATAGCCGCTTGTTGGCGGTGGAGAGATGGTGAGGTGCGGGCTGATATATTGCGTCCAGCTAATGTGGTCGCCCCGCGCCATGGCACGGGTAAATTCAATCTGGATGCTCACGCCCAGACAGCGCTTGGTAAACTGATATGGGTAATCGCCCTCGGTGGCGGAGGGAAATGGAATGCGGGTTTCGTTTAGTTTAATGGCGACGATCCGCGGCGGCGTGCCGTCGTAAATCGCATTGGCGGCAATGTACGGAACGTTGCGGAATATCGACATGTAAAAGTCGACGTTCTCTTCTGGATTGTCGCGCGCCGAGCTCGCCACGCTCTCCACGCTCAAGGATGGCAGCGCGGCCAACGCGGGGACGCAGAACAGGTTTTGCAGCAAGTTGCGGCGCTCTAGCGACGTCGCAGCAACGGGCATGGCACGGCGCTGGGGAGCATGAGAACGCAAAATTTGCGCCGTTTTTTGGTGTGCTGTTTTCAAAATGCCTTGTTTGATTCGCTTTGTTTTTTTCACGCTGTACCTCGATTCGCAAAACAGTACAGAATATCGAGATAGAAAAAACATGCAACGCTTTTCTCTTTAAAATTGATTTTTGCAGCGTTTTTGGGTGTGCAGTTTTCAAAATGCGGGGGAACGCAAACCGCCCCAACACAGGGACAATGCCAGGGCGATCCGTTCATTTGAGACGGCGTGAAAATGGAGCGTTCAGAGTGATTCGGGACGGCCCCAACAAGGGCGCTCTTCTTATGAAGCACAAATCTTCTATGCGACAGCGTTATGTTTTATGTTTATAATTGTAACTTGAGTGAAGAACGACACACGCGCCGTCGCGCGCGAGAGTTTTGAGAGGACGCCATGAAAACACACCACACCGCTGTATGGGTCATCGCGCTTTTGGGCGTGCTACTGCTGGCTTGCGGACGCACCGCAGACAACGGCGCACCGGCGGCGACAGCCCCGGACCCCGCCCCGGCGGCCCCATCCCTTGCCCAAGACGCCGCGGCAACACCCCAACCCGTGTATTTCATGCGCCACGTCGACGACAACGACAAAGCCCAAACCGCGGTCTTCGGCAACTGGACCGGCGTTACGCCCCTAGTCGAAGAGTGCTGCACCGAGATCGGCAAAAAGGACGAGTGCTGGTGGGAGGACGCGGCCGCCGACGGCGTGACCTGCAAGAAGACCAGCGACTGCCTCAACGGCAAGGGCTGCCACGCATCGGGGCTGTGCACCTGCGACGACGACAGCGATTGCAACAACGGCACCACCAAGCAGGGCATCTGCGCCGAGGTCGACCACGACAACAACCCGTCGACACCCAAAATCAAGCTCTGCGGCCCCTCCTATTGCAACGGCTTCTTGCAGTGCGACTGCTGGGGCGGCTGCGCGTGGTGGCACGACGACCCCAACTTCACCCCCAAGATGGACGCCGAGAGCCAAAACCTGGTGTGCTGCGAGGGCACGTACCCCGAGGGCAGCGACAAGCTCATCACCTTTTACACCCCCACCCTTTGCGAACACGGCGTGCCCGTGGGCAGCGAGTGCACCTTTCCCACCGACTGTCCCGCGCCCGCCGATCAATGCCAACAAGTCGACTGCGTGTCGGGCTTTTGCATCTTCATGCCCGATCCCGGCAAGCCCTGCGATCCCGGCACCGGCATTCCGCCAACGGTCTGCCACGACTACGCCTGCAACACCTCGGGCCAGTGCGTGCTGCAGAGCGCCGACGCCGGCTCCGATTGCACCGGGCACCTCGACACCGTCGCCTACCCCACCAACTGCTTCGATCCCCTGTGCGGCGACATCACCAACAACATGACCGCGCTGCTCTACACCGTGGGCGCGGCCAACGGCGTCTGTGAAGCCGCAGTGAAGCCAGCGGCCCTCAACGATCTGTGCACCGACCTGTTCACCGGCGGCGCCTTAAACACCACCAACCCCGGCTACATCGGCAGCTTCGGCAACACCGACACAACCGTTCGCACGGTCCACGGCTCCACGCGCTGCGCGGGCAACCACTACCGCGCCGACGGTCCGGGATGCACAACCGCGGGCGACCCCCTGGGCAAGGACGGCCCCGACGTCGTGTACGCCTTTGAGTACGAGACCAACAGCGCCGACCAAAACCAGCTCTACGGCTTTGTCATCACGCTGGAGGCCAATTACGACGCGCAGCTCTACGTCGTCGAAGACGTCAACAGCGCGGCGGACTGCCCGGTGCCCGGCGGATCGATCGCCACCAATCGCTGCCTGCGCACCTACACCGGCGGCGCGGTCTGGGAAGAGGACGCCAACAAAATGGGCAACCAAGCCGCCAACCAACAGTGCTGTTCGGGCGCCGGTTGCGCCAGCAACGGCTACCACTGGTGCGAGCGCGGTACTTGGACCATGCCGGATGCGCCGGTGCCCTTCAACGACACCCTCACCGGGGCGCCCAAGCAAAACCTGTACAGCCCGATCTCCGGGCGCGACTACGTTTCGTCCTCGGTGGTCTTCGTCGAGGGCGTGCGCCCCACGGGACCAGCGGGCACCAACCAGCGCGTGTTGGTCTTCGTCGACGGGGCCACGGCAGCGCGCAAGGGCGACTTCACCCTGTCGGTGGAGCGCCGCGCCTGGAACGCGAGCCCCTGCGAGCGCATCAACGACGACCCGCGGGTTTACGACATCACCTTGGGCCCTGCAGCGGGCGCCGAGGGCGTGTACCAGGGCAACCTGCGCCAGGCCGTCAATAGCTGGCACCAGGGCACGGGTGCGACCTGTGGCGGATTTCCCTGCACCGACACCTGGCAGGGCGTCACCCCGGACCACACCGGCCTCGCCAGCAAGTTTTGGCCCAATGTCGAGTACTTTAAAATTCACCCGCTGCCCGGCGCGCCGACCCGCGACTACTGCGTGAAGCTCGTGGCGCCGACCAACGACGCCGCCGACGCCGTGGTGGAAGTGCGCTATCCCAAGACAGCGCCCCACACCGGCGCCCTGTGCGCGTTGAACGACTACGACCTGCTGGGCACGGCCAAGGTGGGGGACAACGGCGTGACGATCTCCGATGTCGCGGCGAACGACCTCTACCTGGTGGGGGTCTCCAGCCGCACCGCCCTGACCGCGCCGTGCACCGCCAACTGCAACTACCAGCTCGAGGTCACCGAGGGCGCCTGCCCACCGGATCTGCCCAGCGGAGAAGCCGACTGCTCCATGCAGCCCCCCGTGCTCTACAAGTGCGGTAGCCTGGACGTCTATCCGGCGGGCATCATCACCATGGACACCCTGTCGGGCGCGGTGAAAGTCAGCGGCGGTATCTCCACGCTCTGCTCCACCAGCTTTCCCGACAGCAGCTATGGCTTGCCAACATTGGGATACAACGTGCAGTGGCTGTTGGATAACCGGACGCACCGCAAGCTCAACGTCACCGCGATTGTCGTGCGCAATCCCTACGCCGCGCATCCCTGGTGGGCCGTCTCCACGGCCATTTTCAAATGCGAATGGGGCCCGGGCATTCACAAGGGAACCGAAGGCAACCACACCATCCCCGGATGGTTCCCGAACGCCTGGAACTTCAGCCATCCCACCGGACAGGGCAACATGAATTACCTCGGCCCACCGATCAATGCCACCTGGCCCCCCGGCACCTCGTGGCTGGGCGGGCTCCCCGACATCTACAACCAAAACGTGCACTGGGCGGGCATTCCGCTCTACACCCTGCGGCCCGCAAGCGATGTCTACCACGCCTCCTGCCCTGCCAACGGCGGCAAGTGCTGCGGGTGGAACTGTCCCGATCCCATCTTCCTCATCGTCCAATCGGCTCCCAAGCAGCAGGACGGCAACCCCAACTTCCCCGACAACGTAGAAGCTGCCGTGTACTACTACGATCTTTACGTTTCTTGGTCTGACGGCGGCGCGCCTTGAGCCAGCGCTGCCCACGAAGAGGACGCCACATGCCTAAATTATCCCTCGCCCTTTTGTTCGCCGCCCTGCTGTTCGCCGTCGGTTGCCACAGCGACGACCCCGCGCAGGATACGCCGCCCTTTACGTGGGACACGGGCACCCCCAAGCCCAGCGACTCCAGCGACCCCGACGACACGGCCCCGGTGGACGGCAGCGACCCCGACCCCGACTCCGATTCCGAAGACATCCCCATCCCGGTATTTTGCCGCGAGGACGCGGACTGCGACGACCGCAACCCCTGCACCTTGGATTTCTGCGACGAGCGCGCGGGGCGCTGCGACTACTCCAACCTGGAGATGGACGGCCAACCCTGCGACGACGGCTTGTTTTGCAACGGCTCCGAGACCTGCCAGGACGGCGAGTGCATCTCGGCGGATCCGCCCTGTGCCGATGCGGAGCCCGCCTTCGGTAGCTGCATCGCGCCGGGCGTGTGCGACGAAGAGCGCAAGGCTTGCCTCGACGGTCCGGTTGCAGACGGCACCCCCTGCAGCGAGCCCCTCTTCTGTCTCGGCGACCAACCCCAGGTGTGTCTCTCGGGCGTCTGCCACACCCCCGAAAGCGCGCAAAGTCCCTGCGACGACTCGTGCCACGGCATGCAGTGCCGCGAAGACACAAAGGACTGCCGCAAGATGGTGGATCGCACCGGGCAGTTCTGCTACGGCGGCTCCCCCTGCGAGCGCGGTGTCTGCGACGCGTCGGGAGCGTGCGCCGATCAAACCGATCCCTGCCTGGTGCAGTACGGCCCAACGCCCTGCTACGACGTCCAATGCCGCCCAGACCTCGAAAACAATGCCAGGCCCTGGCGCTGCGACATCGTCGACGCAAAACCCAACATGGCCCCCTGCAGTGTGCCGGACAACGACTGCTACGGCGGAGCCACCGGCTCGTATTGCTACACGCAAGCGCCCCTCGATCCCCAGTGTATCTCGGGACCGCACCGGCCCTGCATGAACACGGGCATCGACGACGAGCAGCAGTGCTCGCCCGACTTCAGCGTTCCCGAAAACTACGTCTGCACCGACCTGGTGCCCCCACTGGCGCCCGTGGCCCTCACTTGCGGCTACAGCGCCTACCAAAACGCTCCCAATCCCTTTCGCACCCGGAGCTACTACAACTACAACGCCACCTGTGCGGGTGACTTTTACGGTGCCGAGGCCGTGTACCGCATCACGGGCCTCACCGCGGGCCAAACCGTCACCGTGACCGCCGACCACCTGCCGCCGGGCCACGCCATCACCTGGCTGCGCCTCGGCGATTACACCGACCCCACCAGTTGCGTGCAGGCCGGTGCCAATAGCCTCAGCTTCACCGTCGCTGGCACCGAGGCCTACCTCATCGCCGAAGCCGGCCCCGGCTATCCCCCCGCCTCCTTTCGCCTCACCGTCACCTGCGACTAAGCCCGCCGTTTCGCATAAAAAACGCTTTTTTTTGCCCCCAACAGGAAACATCTCGCCAAAACGGCCGATATCTTCTGACGCGAGCAGTGCATCGGTTGCCCTGCCCCGCGGCGAAAGGATCACCCGTCCATGCGACACGCGCGACACATTCACCTCTTTGGGGCCGTGGTGTGCCTGCTCTGCGGCGTGTGTGGAGTATTCGGGACGGCGCGGGCCACCCCCTTGTCCCGCACGGTGCGCGTTGCCTGCGCCCCCACCCAGCCCGGTGTCGTCGCCGCGGCCCTCGAAGACGCCCTGTGGATCACCCTGGACGGCGGCGTCCGCTGGCAGCGCGTCTGGAATCGGCACGCTCACACGCCCATGGAGAACGGTGATGCCGCATCTTCACTGGCGCTGAGCGCGCTGGACGTCGGGGCCGAAGACAGCGCCCTGTTCGAAACCCCCGACGCCGCATTTTCCGACGACGACACCGCGTACGCCCCCTACGAGGACGACAGCGAGGACGACGGCGCACAAGACGAGGTTCTGCGCTACGAAACCGTTCGCATTGCCATCGGCGACCGGGGCGAGGCGGCCCTCTGGTACGACGGCGCGCTCATCCGCATCTCACCAGAGGGAGAGGCCAGCCAGACCGCTTGGCCCCACACGCCGCAGGCCTTGCGCTTCGACAAAACCGGACACCTGTGGATCGCCGCCAACAGTTGGGTACACATCATCGGGCCGCAGGGCCGCGTGCACCAGCGCTACGCCCCCCACGTGCGCGCCTTGCTGCAGCGCCCGGACAACGCCATGGAGGCCGTGGGCACCTACCAAAACACCTGGCTTCTGCCCCCAGACGCCGCCGCTCCCCCTGTCTCCGACGCGCCGTCACCGCTGCGCCCCGACACCGCCGACGCCCTCATCCACGCCGACGACTGGCAGCAGCACGCCGTATTTCTCGGAGGCAACCTCGTCGCGACGCACGATGCCCACACCGGTACGTGGCGCGTTCACGCCCTGTCGCAGCGCTTTCGCAACGCGGTGGCCGCCCCCGCAGGGCAGCTCTTTGCCCGCGACACCCAGCAGCAGTGGTGGCACTTCGACGGGCAGCGCTGGCACATGCGCGAGATACGGGACGTGGCCGTCGACGCGCGCGGCGATCTCTGGGTGGCCACCGACGCGGGGCCGTGGCGAGAGCGCGGTCCGGACGACACGCCCGCGGCGAGCGAAGCGATGCGCGGGGCACCCCCCATCTCCGAGCCCTGGGTGTCGCTGCCCGACCTGGCCCACGCCTTTTGGCGCGACGTGGGGCATCCGCGCTGTCCCAAGGCCGTCTCCCAGTTTTGGCCCGACATCACCATCAACTGGCGCATCGGCCGCAAGGACCGCCAAAACCTGGCGCTGCCCGCCAACGCCTTTGTCGAGGCGGCGTCCACCCGGCACTTTGTCGGCATCCGGTTGCGCTGGCAGCTCGCCCCTAGGCCCTTCATGACCTGCGTCGCCCACCGGCAAAGCGCCCACCAAATGATCAACCGCCGGCACGCGCTGCTGCGCGAACTGCAACTGCGCCACCGGCAAACACAACACCAGGCCGCACAGTGCCAGGACGCCTTGTCCTGCGCCCTGCTGCACATCGATCTCGAGGGCTTGCGCGCGCGCATCCAAGCGCTGTCGCGCTTTTAACCATGTGAGGACAACATGAAACGCACATCGTTTACCGCCACGACAACCACCACCCGCCGCGCCCGGCAGCTCGCCTGGGCACTGGCCTTGGGCGTCAGCCTGGGCCTGGGCGTCACCGCTCCCCTTCGGGCCGACGCACCCCAAAGGCGCCCCAACCCACCGGCTTCGACTGCGACGCGCCCACCGGATCCGGGGGCCTCTCTGCGCATCGCGAGGGCACAGGCCGCCCTGCGCAAAGAGCCCTCCTTCGACGCCCTCAAGAACGCCGCCCTGCGCCTGGCCGACGCCGACATCGCCCGCACGCGACACCTGCTGCGCCAGGCCTCCCTGCAGGCCATCTTGCCCACGTTTAAGTTCACCGCGGGCCTCGACCTCGAGCGCGACGAATCGCTAAACAAGCAGGAGAGCGTCCAAGACAAATGGGGGGCCAAGACCGACCGCGACTTGGGCTTTCAGATAACGGCGCAGTGGAAGCTCTCCGATCTCATCTTTCACGCGGACACCCTGCGCGTGCACACCACCTTGAGCAAGCGCGCCTCGGACCGCGAGAAGCTCATCCAGTTGCTGGCGGGGTATGTCTTTGAACGGCGCAAGCTCATCCTGACCACGGCCGCGGCCCAAGAGAGCGACCTGCGGCGCTCCGTGGAGATGCAGGTGCGCATCGAGGAGCTGACCGCCATCATCGACGCCCTCACCGGGGGGATGCTCTCCCGCGAGGCCGGGTTGCCCTAACGCGCGGGGTTGCGTCATGTGGTGGTTATCGCGGTGTCGCGGTGTTGTGACGCGCTTATTCGCGCAGCAGGACGTCGCAGTAGTAGCGCACTTTTTTCAACGCCCGCCCTAAGGGTTTGCGGTGGATGTCTTTGCGCAGCGACATGAAGATGCGGCGCTTCATGCGGTAGGGATTCAGCGCCCACTTGCGATCTTTTTTCGGCTTTTGCCCGGAGGCCTCGGCCACTTTGTCGAACAGATGCGCCTTGTCGTAGCCCCAGATCTCGATGTCGGCTTCGTCGAGCGAGTCCACCGTCTTGCGGGCCAACGAGAGCTTGTGGGCGTCGGCGGCCAGGGTTTTGGCCCAGGCGCTCACCGACTTGGTGGTGGGGCGCTGCTCCTGCGACGCCTTGGGATCGCCGAAGCTCTTGACCACGTGTTCGCGCGCACCGTAGTTGACCGCGTCCGCCTCGTTGGGCAGGCCCAAGAAGGCAAAAATTTCCGCCATCTTGGTTTCGGGCTGCGCGACCAAGTCCTCGTAGCGCACGTGGTGCATGCGCGCAGGGGGCGTGCGCAAAAAGCCCGCCATGGCCGGGACGTAGCGCCCCAAGATGTTGTTGAAGTTCAGCGCCGCGTCGTAGTCGCCCTCGAAGAAGGAGTCGGCGTAGGAGCAGAAAATCGCCAGCGGGTGCCGCGTGAGTACGATGTAGTGGGCGTCGGGGTACACCTTGCGCAAGAAGGGCAACACCAGGGCGTTGGCCGGCGTCTTGTCGAGCATCATCTGCTGGCCGCTCTTGTCGAGCATGCGCCCGTACAGGATGTCGAGATAGGCGCGGCAGGCGTCCAGGTAGTCGTCCTCTTGGCCGGGCAAGTCCGCCACGTATTCGCGGATGGCCAGGGCGGCGTTGATGTGGTCGTAGGGGGCTTTGTCGACATTTTCGTAGTAGCCCAGGTGGGCCAGGGGCGAAATGATGTGGGGTTCCGGGTGGGTGTAAATCGCCGAGTGGGACCCGAGCATCCGCTGAAACATCGTCGAACCCGAACGCGGCGATCCAATCACAAAGATCATTTTGTTTTGCATGTTCTCTCCGTCTATCTCGCGCGAAACGCGACGGCTAAGGCGCCTGTTCAAGCCCTAGCACGTCCGGCGCCAGCAGCGCAAAAACCCGCCCCAACAAATGCGCGTGCGGCGTGAAAATACGCGGCGACGTCGCGCCAATGCGCTGGCGATGTCAGACGAATGCGCTGTGGAGCAAGTCGTAGATGATGCGCCCGGTGAGCCCCCAGACGACGCCCTCGGCGGTGCTGTAGCGGTAGTCGGTGAAGCGGCGTCCCCCAACCTCTCTGTCGAGGCGCTGGAACACGCCCGGGGTGCGCAGCCACGCCAGCGAGACCTCGAAGATCTGCGCCACCTCCTTCGGGTTGGGCACCAGCGCGGGCACCTCGTCGATTTGGGCCACCACCGGGAACACCTCGAAGCCCGTCCAGGTGTGCTGCACCGGCAACACGCCCAACACGCGCGCGTTCTCAGGCGGCAGGGCGATCTCTTCGGCGGCTTCGCGCAGGGCTGCGGCTTCTACGGAGGCGTCCACGGGCTCAACGGCACCGCCGGGAAAGGCGATCTGCCCCTTGTGGGTGGCCACGCTCATGGCGCGGCGCGTCAACAGCAGCGTTGGTCCTTCGGGGCGGCGCAACAGAGGCACCAAGACCGCCGCAGGGACAATGGCGGGCTCAGTCATCGCCGTCCGTGGGTTCGGCGGTGGGCGCGGGTTCGGCGGTGGGAGTAGATTCGGCGGTGGGCGCGGGTTCGGCGGTCATCACGCTCTCGCCGCGGAAGATGGCGCCTTTTTCGATCTGCAGCGACGGCGTGGTCACCCGGCCAGAGAGCACGGCGCCGTCCAGCAGTTCGACGCCCGCAGCGGCAAAGACCTCGGCTTCCACTTGGCCGCCCGCCACCACCAGTTGTCCGACGCGGATGGTGCCGCGCACTTGTCCCCCCTCGGCCACCACCAGCGTGTCGGCCGACAGGACCTCGCCTTCGAGCTCGCCCTCAATGCGCACCGTGCCCTGAAAGGCCAGCTTCCCCGTGAATTGCGCCCCAGCCCCCAGCAGTGTGCCGATGTGGGTCGCGCGCTCTGCGCTGTCTGTCATTTGCCGCCTCCTTTTGCAACGGGCCCGACGCTGTTTCTTTCGGCTTTCACATCGCTTGTCAATCGACAACAACCTGATACTTTTCAAAGTCCATGGAACCGACCGCGCCCGACGCCCAACCCCCGCACCCGCCCTCGCACCTGTCTCGCAAGGGGCTGCGACATCGCTTCTTCGCCGTCAGTCGCAGGCACCTGCTGCTGTGGTTGTTGCTGCAAACGCTCCTGCTGGCGGCGGTCAACGCGGCCTTCACCTGGCAGGGCGAACGCACCAAAATGCAAACCCTCGCCAACACATTGCAACGCGAGATGATGCTGCGAAACGCCGGGGACCAACTGGAGATCCTGCGGCGCGTCACCCGCAAAACCGGCGTACACAGCGCGCTCTTGCCCGGCCACCTCTCCCCCATGCTCGCGGATCTCTCCCCCTTGGAAATCCGCGACGCCGAGGCGCCCATCTTTCGCCACCAAAAGCTGGGCGAGCAGTGGCACTACATCGGCATCATCCCGCTCAAGCACCCCTTTGCCGAGCGGCGCATCGTGCTGGCCAACCCCGTTCACATCTCGCGCTACCTCCGGCCCCCCACCGACGCCGTGTTGCTGTGGGCCCTGCTGACCCTCGGCTTCATGGCGCTGATCTTCTGGCTGGGACCGCACCTCCTGTGGCGCCGCCACGCCGCCGCCATTCAACGGCTCGCGGACAGCCTCAGCGACTTCATCGAGACCGCCGGACAACCACACCGCCAACACGCCGACGCCCTCTTGCGCGACATTATGTCCCCCTGGCCGGTGGTGGACAGCGCCCTGCTGCTGCTCAAACTGCAGGTACGCGCCGAACGCGCCATCTACGCCGACGCCTGGCACGAGGTCTCCGTACTGGACGCCGCCCGGAAAGAGCACCTCACCACCGTGGCCCAGGAGATGCTGGCCCCCCTCGAACACATCGCGTCCCTGGCCCAAGAGCTGCGCGACGCATCCGAGGCGCTCAAGGAAACACAGCGCGAAGACATCGACATCATTTACAACGCCTGCCAAAAACTCATCGACATGGTGCGCGAGATGGTGGGCTTCTCCACCCTGCTCGACGACGACATCCCGTGGGACAGCGACCCCATCGACGTCGACGCCCTGCTGCACGAGGTGGCCAAGGAGTCCCGCGGGAAGATCGGCAACAAGGGCCTCGCCATGCAAACCACCACCGACCCCGCGGGGCCGCTCTTTGTCCGCGGCAGCCGGCAGCGCCTCTGGCAGGTCGTGACCAATCTCGTGCAAAACAGCCTGCGCTTCACCGAGACGGGACACATCGAGCTGGCCGTCCAGCGCGCCCCGGACCAGCGCGTCGCGATCTTCGTGCGCGACACCGGCTGCGGCATTGCGCGCAGCGACCTAAAGCGCGTGTTCAACGCCTTTGAGCAATCCGGCACGCGCATGCAGCGCAAGGGGGGCTCCGGGCTCGGCCTGGCCATCAGCCGCGAGCTCGTCAAACAACACGGCGGCGACATCGCCATCGACTCCATCCTCGGCCAGGGCACCACCGTCACCATCCACCTGCCGGAGGTCCTGCCGTGAACCGCCGCCTGCTCTTCGCGAAGCTCCTCCACTTCTCGGGCACCGTGTTCCTGCCCCTCTTTCTCACCTACGCGCTGACCCGCGCCTTCTACACGGATCACCAAGCCCAGCAGCGACGGCAGTCCCTAATGCTGTTGCAAGATGTGCTCGCCAGCACCGCCGAGGTGTCCGGCCACGACGTCCCCGTGCTCATCGACGTGATGCGCACCGCCTTTGGCCAAGCCCTCTCCGTGCGCGACGACATCTCCGCGCCGGGCGCCCTGTTCCACGAAATCCACGACCGCGAGCAGCCGAGCTTTCACACCTGCTCGCCCCTGCAAGACGAAACGTGGCTCTGCCAACACACCCCCGAACAACCGCCGCCGCTGTGGCTGTGGATCCCGGCCCTGCTGGCGGCCCTGCTGCTCACCACCATCACCGAGCGCGGCATCCGGCGCACCAACCGCATCGCCGAAGCCCAGGCCAAAATCGTTGCCCACGACATCGACACCCTCACCGAACGACTCCTGCGGCACTCCGCCGAGACGCGGCCCGCCCCGCCGCAAATGCACGGCCACGCGCCGCTCCACGACCGCAGTTGCGCCCCCATTTACGCGGGCCTCCAGCGCCTAGAGAAAACCTACCAGCGCCAGGCCCACGCGCAGATGCGCTCCATCGACGAAGGCCGAGACGCCCGCCGGCAGAAGGCCCGCATGGTGGCCGCCATGGGGCACGACATGAAGGGGGCGCTGAGCTCGCTGATCGGGTTCTCGGAGCTGCTGCTCAAGGGCATCGACGGCCCCCTGCCCCAAGCGCTGCTGCCCACCGTCCAGCACATCGCCGCGCAATCCGAGCGCTTCCTGCTGCGCATCGCCAACCTGGTGGACACGGCGCGCATCGAGACCCGGCAATTCGATCTCGACATCCAGTGGGTGCCCACGGTGGAGATCCTCACCGACTGCGCCGCGGGCATCCGCCGCATCATCGCCGCGCACCCCATTGAATACGAAAGCCGCATCTCCCCCGGACTGCCCCCGGTCCAGATCGATCGCGAGCGCATCTTCCGGGCCATCCTCACCCTCACCGCCGAGATCACCGACGCGCTCTCCCAGGGACACATCCAGCTCAACGCCTACCGCAAACCCAAGGACCGCCACCTGCCCCAGCGCATCGTCGTCGAAATCATCGACATCAAAAACGACCTCCCCGCGGCGCACCGCCAAAAACTGCGCGACACCTTCGCGGCCACCGAGGGCTTTTACGAACGCGCCGACGTGGGGGCCACCGGACTCTCCATATCCCTGGCGCGGCGGGTCATCCGGCTGCACGGCGGCGATGTCTTCGCGCTCCAGCACGACGAAACCACAGATCCCGGCCGCATCTTTTCGATTTACCTACCCCTCGAATAGCGCCGCCAAGCCCACGACAACGCTACGGTGACAACGCTACGGCAGCGCTACGATTTTTCGAGGGCCTCGATCTCGAGATTGGTTTGGCGCAAGCGGATGGCGAGCATGCGGGCGAGCTGCTCGAAGACGATGGTGGTGGTGCGCGGGTGCGAGCGCGACAGGACGTCGAACTTCTCGCGGCGCAGGGCGTAGAGCGTGACGTCCTCTTCGGCGATGGCGTCGGCGGAGCGCACGTGGCGGTGAAGGAAGGCCACCTCGCCAAAGAAGTCCCCCCGCGAAAAGCTGGACATGTGCCGCACGGAGCCGTCGGCAAAGGGCCACACGATGCGCACCGTGCCCTGGGCCACAAAGTAAATGTGCGCGCCTGTCATGCCGCGCCGGAACACGAAGTCGCCCTTGGTGACGCGAACCGTCTCGATGGCGTCGCGCAGATCTGCCATGGCCTCGGCGGAGACCCGTTCGAAAAAGGGGTGCTCGTCGAAAGGGATGGGGGTGGCCGGGTCCGACGCGATGCGGTAGTCCGACGCGTCTAGCAGCCATTGCTCCGCCCACTCCAGGGCCTCCTCCAGCGTGTCGACAAAGCGCAGGTGCTTCGAGTTCTCGGCGCCAAAGCCCAGATCTTTTAAGTACTGGCGGATGCCCACATCTTCGCGCGCCTTTTTCGAGAGGGCCGCGATGACGAGGGTGCCGCCGTTGTCCGCCACGCGGGTTTCGATTTGGTGCAGGATGTAGGCCCCGGAGTAGTCGATGGCGTGCACGTGCCGCATGTGCAAAATCACGTTGGTGGCGCGGGGCAACTCCCGCTCGATTTCGCTCAGCAGTTGGTCGGAGGTGCCGAAGAACAGCGCGCCTTGCAATTCGAGGATGGCGGTCCGGTGTCCCTGCTGGCCCAGGATCTCCATGGCGGGCATGAGGTATTTCTTTTTTGATCGCAGCGCCGTGCCGTCGAAGCGGCGCCGGATGACCGGTCGGCTGATCTGGTCGCGCAAAAACAGCACCACCGAGAGGGCGACGCCCACCGCCGCAGCCCAGATGAGGCTCAGGGCACAGGCGGCCAGCACCACGCCGAAGATCACGGCGAAGTCCATCCAGGTGGAGCGCTGCTTGAGCAGGGACAGCGTCTTTTTGTCGATCATGCGCACCCCCACGACGATGAGGATGCCCGCCAGCGCGCTCAGGGGAATCCAGGCGACGAGCGGGGAGAACACCAGCAGCACCAAGAGGGCGGTGACGCCTTCGACGAGGCCCGACAGGCGTGTTTTGGCGCCGCTGTGCACGTTGACCAGCGTGGCGCCCATCGTGCCCGCGCCGGGGATGCCGCAGCACAGGGACGACGTGGTGTTGGCGAGCCCCTGGACGATGATCTCGCGGTTGGAATCGCTGCGCGACTGTGTGATGGCGCCGAGGATGAGGCAGGTCTTCATCGTGTCCAGCGACAGGAGCACCGCCAGGGTAACCGCCGGGACCAGCAGCAACCGCAAGGTGCCCCAGGAGAGGCTGGGCAACATGTGGGCGCGCTCCGCAAAGAGCTGCCCAACGCCAGCGTTTTCGCTGACCAGGGGGCCGATGACCCAGGGGTTGGTGGCCAAGTCGCGCAGGGCCGGCTCAAAGTAGCCGAGCCCCAAGTGGCACAGCACGCTGGCGGCAATGGCCAGGGCCGCCGCTGGAATTTTTTGCGTGATGTGGGGCGCCACCACCATGGTGACAATCGCGACGCCGCCCACGAGCAGCGCTTGCCAACGCCACTGGGACACCACCAAGACATCGAGGATGTCGGCGTCGGCGGGCAGCCCCGCCAGCACCGGCAACTGCGCGTCCAAGATGAGCAGCCCCACCCCGGTCATGTAGCCCGCCACCACGGGATAGGGGATGTACTTGAAGAGCTTGCCGCCCCCCAGCAGCCCCGCCGCCATCTGCAGGAGGCCGGCCATGCCCCCCACCAGCAGCAAGAGCAACGGGATCTGCGCCGCGGGCACACCGGCGCGGTGCATCTCGCTGACAAACACCGTGAGGATGGCCGCCGCCGGGGCACAGGGCGCTGAGATCAGCAGACGCGTTCGGCCAAACACCGCCGTGACCAAGCCGATGACGACGGTGCCCAAAATGCCGGCCATGGCCCCCTGGGACGCGAAGCCCGGTCCGATGGTAGAGAAGATGGCGATGCCAAAGGCGATGGCCGAGGGCAAGGCCACCAACATGGCGGTGCTGCCACCAAAAATATCGGGGAGCCACTTGTGAAGACGCGCCAAAATGTTTTGCATAAGTCCCTCAAGGCAACGGCCGCGTTGCGCCGACCGCGATGTGCCTACAACCCAAATCCTTTACCACATCTCGGGCATATAAAATCACTCAGAGACACAACCAAACAAGTGAACGCCGAGATTAAATTTCTCTAAGTGACTTTAAACGCCCTGGGGCCAGGCGGGGCGGGGTTGGCCGTCGGCCACCATGGAGAAAGGGAGCCAGCCCACGGTGAGCAGGCGCACGGTGATGTTGGTCTTCTTGGGGGGTATCTCGACGGTCTCCAGCGCTTCGTTGCTGGCATCGCCGGCGGTCTGCATGTTCTCGATTTCCCGTGCCGCCTCTTGTTGTAGCTGGGCGAGTTTCGCCTCCAATTCGGCCAGTTTGTTTTGCGACATGGCGACGGATTGGCCTTTTTGGGTCGTTTTTTGTGCGCTGCGTGCGGCGGTTCCCGCGCGGCCAATGGCGGTGGGGCTGAACGTCTTTCCGCCCAAAAACGCGCTGGCAATGGTGCTGGCAAAGGCGGTGGTGGTGCTCAATTTCGCCGCGCTTGCCTGGGCCTTGTCGCGGTGCAGTTTGTCGTAAGCCGAATCGCGTTGTTTTTGCAGGCGTTCGATTTGGCCTTGGTACTTGGTGCGGATCTTGTCCAACGCCGCGTCGCGGGTCTCTCGTCCCTCTTGGCGCAAGCGCGTGCGGAACGCCGCCTCGCTCTCTTCGGGCGACGAGAGGATGCCGCTGGTGGGGCTCTTGAAGAGCGAGAGGGTCTTGTTGCGCAGCAGCCACTCTTGAAAGTCTTTTTGCAGGGCGGCGAGCTCCTTGTCGCGGGTCATCCAGGCGGGCGGCGCGGCGAACTGGGCATCGTCGATGGGAAAGGGCTTGAGGTGCTCGTCGCGAAACGGCAGCTCGACGGCCTTACTCCAGTTGAAGAGCAGGGGCTTTTCGGCGCTGTGGTACGCCAGCAGGTAGCGCACCTCGTGGGCGATGCGCGGGCGGGTCTCGGTGTAAAAAACGGTGCCGTAGGCCAGCAGCATCGGCTGGTAGCAGATGGCCTGGTGGGAGGTCGCGTGGACATAGACGGGCTGTATGCCAGCGGGCAGCAGCGGGGGTTGCGCCGCCAAGCCGCGGGTGAACGCAGCGGCAGTGTCGTTTTCGGCATCGACAGATTCGGAGGCGTCGTTGGTTGTCGCCAGCGCTGTTGTCGTCGCCGCTGTTGCGGTTGTCGCTGCGGTTGCGGTCGTCGCTGCGGTTGCGGTTGCCGGCACCTCGGTTGCGGTTGGGCCCAGGCCCGGCAGCGTTCGCAGTTGTGCGCGGGTTAATGGGCCGGCGAGATACGAGAGGCAGAAGCGGCTCTCGAACAGATAGGGCGCCTCCTCATGTACGCTGTTCATTAAGAAGACGCGCTGTTGCAATGACGAGAGCATGGCGCCCAACGCTTGGCGATTTCCCAGGGCGGGGTTTTCTTTCAAGCCGTCGCGCAGGCGGGCTTGGTCCTGTTCGGTTTGCAGGCGCCCGATGAACCATGTGCCGATGTTGGAGAGGGCTTTGTAGTCGATGTCCACCGGATTTTGCGTGGCGAGGATGAGGCCCAGGCCAAAGGCGCGCGCTTGTTTGAGCAGAGTCATCAAAGGCTGTTTGGAGGGCGGCTGCCTCACCGACGGCAGATACCCGAATATCTCGTCCATGTACAGCAGGGCGCGCAGGCTACCCGTGCCGCTTTGGCTGCGCATCCAAGTAAGTAATCGCCCAAGCAACAGCGAGACCACGAACATGCGCTGGGTATCGTTCAGATGGGCGATAGAGACGACGCAAAGTTGCGGCCGCCCCGTCGAGCTATACAGCATATTCTCTATCTGCATTGACGAACCCTGGGTCCAAGAACTGAATTCCGGCGAGGCAAGCAAGCTATTCATGGCCATCGCCAACTTCATGCGGTCAAGGGCTGGATAAAACATCTCCAGGTCGAAAACTCCAATAGAAGTGAAGGGCGGCTTCTGTACCTGCCGGATGAGCTCGGCCAGATCGGCGCCTTGCCCCTGGCGCCACAATGTGTCGAGGATGGTGGAGAGCAGGATGTGTTCGCGGCTCTTGAGGGGATCGGCGCTGATGTCGAGCAGGGCCAGCAGGGCGCTCACCGTGCTGGAGAGATTGTCGCCGTAGAGGTCGCTCTCATTCATCACCTGCGGCGGGGGCGGCGCGAAGGTGCTCAGGATGGACAGGGGCGCTAAGGCGGTGTTGCCCGGCGTGTACACCACCACGTCGGCGCTCTCTTGGTACAGCGAGATGCGCGCGGGGCTCTGGTCCCACTTGGCGATGCCCTCCTGCCAGAGCGCGGCGGTTTGGGTGGCGAGTTCGTCTATCGAGATGCCCTTGCGGCGCGCGGCTTCGGGGTCCATCCAGGGGGCGAAGTCGTCCGGCCGCAATTGGGGAAAGCGCAGCGCCAGGTTGGCCATGTCGCCCTTGGGGTCGATGATGATGGCGGGGATGCCGTCGATGGCCGCCTCTTCGAGCAACGCGATGCCCAGCCCCGTCTTGCCGCTGCCCGTCATGCCCAGGCACACGGCGTGGGTGAGAAAGTGGCGCGAGTCGACCATCAGGGGTTCGGGGATGTGCGTCCCTTGCGCGGGGGCGTAGGGCCTGCCGAGGTAAAAGGCTCCCAGTTTCTCGATGTTGGGGTTGGTCATGGTGCCTCCTTTTGTTTTTTGACCGCCCACTATATTTTAATGCGTGCCGCTTACCAAGTGTTGCTGCGGTCTTTTGTACGGCGTCAGTGCCCGGACAGGTCTAGCGATTGAAACCAGCGCAGCGTGTCGACGCCCCACCCCATCGTGGCGTCGGTGTGCGTCGCGTCGGCGTCTTCGGCGGTGATGATGTCGATGCGCTCCGACGCGGTGCCCGCGGCCAGCAGGCGCTCGTGGCACAGCTCGGATTGCCAAAACGGCACGGTTTGATCGCCAGGGCTGTGATAGAGGCGCAGGGGCGTTTGCACGGCCCACGGGTCGACGCTGTTTTGTGTCAGGGCGGTGCGCAGCGGTGTCGTGTCGTCCGCGGTGTCCAGCGAAGCGCGCAGAGTGGGGGTGAGCCAGTCGTCTAGCGAATCGGGCAGGGCGGCGTTGAGCGGGGCGTTGCACAATTCGCCGTCGAACAGCGCGGGGATGTCCGCTGCGTAGGGCGCCGTGAAGTAGTCGTTTAACGTCCCGGTCATGAAGCCGTTTTGCAGGTGGGAGTGGATGAAGTAGGGCAGGAAGAACGGCTCGGGATAGGCGTCGGTTGCGAGGATGTGGTGGCCCATCTCCAGCAGGTCGTAGGCCCCGGCACCGCAGGCCGCCGCCACCGGTGTGAGCCCCGGCACCGGATGGGCTTCCAGCTCGGACAGCGCGGACAACGTGGCCCAACCGCCCTGGCTGTAGCCCATTAACAAGAGCTGTCCGTTGTCGCCGGGGAGGTCGTCGTTCGCCTGCAAAAAGGCCTGTGTCGTGCGGATGAAGTCGACGACGGCGCGGTCGCTGGAGGCGCGGTGGTGGTAGGGATGCAGCACCTGGTCAGAGGCGCCGAAGCCGATGTAGTCGGGGATGGCGACGATGTAGCCCAGGCTCGCGGCGAAGCTGATGATGTTGTAGAGCATCGCGTCGGGGTTGGCGGAGGGCGCTTGCGCGTGGCAGGTGTTGGTGCCGTTTTGAAAGCTGAGGATGGGGAAGTCGCCTTGGCCGTGGGGGATGGACAGGAGCCCCGAGGCGGTGATGGGCGCGTCGCCGAGCGTGGTGGCGTAGGTGACTTGGTACACCGTGACGTCGTGGGAGGCGCTGGCCGCTACGGGCTGTAGCGCGGGGAACAACAGGGCGGCCATCTGCAGCGTGCTCTGCACCTGGCTGAGGCTGTAGGTCTTCCAGGGCGTGGCGCTGTGCGGTTCCGCAGATGGTGTGTCTGACGCGCTGTTGTCGGCGTCGCAGGCCGCGGCGGTCCACAGCAGGCACAGCAGCAAGTAGGGAAACAGTTTGCGATATAGGCGCGTGTCGGCGTTGGGTTTCATGGGGCTCCTTCTTTTGGTCGCGACTATATTTTAATGTGTGCCGCTTACCAAGTGGTTGCTACAGTCTTTTGCGCGGTGCGGGTGCGCCGCGTTTTGCCGCAAGGAGACAACATGGCCATCGACATCGATTTGACAGGGCGCGTGGCGCTGATCACGGGGGCATCGGGAGAGCTCGGCCGCGTCATGGCCACCACCTTGGCATCCTGTGGCGCCGACATCGCCGTTCATTACTACCGCGCCAAGGACCGCGCCGAAGCCGTGGCCGATGCGGTGCGTCAGTTGGGGGTTCGCGCCGTTGTGGTGGGCGGCGACGTGGGCGTCTTCGACGACGTGGTCGCCATGCAGCGCGACATCTCGGAAAAACTGGGGGCGCCGCACATCGTCGTGGCCAACGCGGTGTCGCAAATCCTGCCCTGGCAGCCCCTGCTCGACGAGGCACTGGGCGACTACGAGGACCAGTTCCGCAGTTGCGTGTTGCAAAGCGTCCATCTCGCCAAGGCCTTCGCGCCGGACATGGTGACCGAGCAATACGGGCGCCTCATCGGCATCAACACCGAGTGCGCCATGGCCGCCGAGGAGACCCAGTCGGCCTACGCTGCGGCCAAGCGCGGCATGGACGGCATCTACCGGGTGCTGGCCAAGGAGCTCGGCCCGTCGCAGATCACGGTCAACCAAGTGGCGCCCGGCTGGACGCTGAGCGAGAAGGACGGCGGCGTCCCCTCAGAGGGCCACATCTCGTATGCCCAACGCGTGCCCCTGCGGCGCTGCGGCACCGCCCAGGAGATCGCCCACGCCGTCGCGTTTTTGGCGAGCGACCTCGCGTCGTTCATCACCGGCGCCTACATCCCCGTCTGCGGCGGCACCGTTATGCCCGCGATTTAACCCGCGTCGAGACGCAACCGCGCTTCACCATCCCGTGCGCTTTTGGGCGTGTCTTTGCGCGCAATTTTTTGTACAAGGGGCGGCATTCTGACCTGTGGGGGGAGCTGGCAACCCAATGACCGACACAAGCACCACCACCGCGCCCGACAACGGCACCACCGACACCACCGCGACCAACGGCACCAACACCGCCGCGCCCGATAACGGCACCAACGGCAACGACACCGCGACCAACGATTCCAACAAGTACCTGGTGCTGGGTCTCGTCATGGTCACCTCGTTCATCACGCCCTTCATCGGCGCCGCCGTCAATTTGGCGCTACCGCGCATCCGCGATCACTTCGCCATGGACACCCTGCAGATGAGCTGGGTGGTGATGGCCTACATCCTGTCCTCGGCGGTGTTCCTCGTGCCCATGGGCAAGGCCGCCGACATCCTGGGCCGCAAGCGGATTTTCTTTTGGGGCAACATCGTCGTGGCCGCGAGCTCCGTGCTGTGCATCCTGGCGCCCACCGGCGCGGCGCTCATCGCCTTTCGCGTGCTGCAGGGCGTGGGCAGCTCCATGGTCTTTGCCACGGGCGTGGCCCTGGTCACCTCGGTATTCCCGCCCCACGAGCGGGGCAAGGCCCTGGGCCTGAGCGTCACCGCGGTTTATGCGGGGCTTTCGGCGGCACCGGTCATCGGCGGCTTTTTGATCTCGTGGTTCGATTGGACCAGCCTGTTCTACGTGCCCATCCTCGTCGGCGCCCCCTCGGCGATCATCACGCGGATGGCCATTCGCCAGGAGTGGGCGCAGGCCCGCCACGAGCGCTTCGACTACCTCGGCGCCGCGGTGTACGTGCCCTCCATGACGCTGTTCATGTACGGCTTCTCGCAACTGCCCGCGCTGTGGGCCATCGCCTTGTCGGTGCTGGGCGCCGCGGGACTGGTGCTGTTCATCGCCATCGAATTGCGCGCCCCGAACCCGGTGCTCAACGTGCACCTCTTTCGCACCAATCGCATCTTCGCCTTTGCCAATCTCGCGGCCCTCATCAACTACGCCACTACCTTTGCGGTCACCTTTATGCTCAGCCTCTACCTGCAGGACATCAAGGGCTTCCCGCCGCGCACCGCCGGACTCGTGCTGGTGATGCAACCCGTGCTCATGGCCCTCGTCGCCTCCTGGGCCGGCCGCCTCTCCGACCGCATCGACCCCCGCATCCTGGCGTCGTCGGGCATGGGACTCTCGGCCCTGGGGTTGCTGCTGCTCGTCCCCCTCAACGCCGCCACCCCAACGCCCTACTTGGTCTTTGTGCTCGGCGTACTGGGACTCGCCTTCGGCATTTTCTCGTCGCCCAACACCAACTCGATCATGGGTTCGGTGGAACCGCGATTTTTGGGCGTGGCGTCGGGCACCGTGGGCACCATGCGCTTAACCGGACAGATGGTGAGCATGGGCATCGCCACGCTAATCCTGCACACCTGCATCGGGCCCAAGGGCAACATCGCCGAACAGCACGACCCCTTTGTCCTGGCGCTGCAAATCACCTTCATCGTGTTTGCGGCCTTGAGCGGAGTGGGCATCTGGGCCTCCCTCAAGCGCGGCAAGACCACCCCCGCCCAGCACTCAGAGTGATTGTTTCCCCGCCAAAACCGCTGTTTTTACTCGTTTTTTTATGACTCAGAGTGATTATTTCCCCTTGCGGGTACCTGCCGCCCCAAATGCCCCGGTGTAACGGCGCTATTTCACCACAGAGTTTTCTTCGATGTAGGTGGTGTCGTCGTGGGCGGAGATGCCCGGGTGAAACTCCCAGGAGCCGCCGGTGTTGTTTTGGAGGGTGGAGTCCATACTGGCCCCCACGGAAGTTGAGACGCCTTACAGGAGAAAGTAGACTTTCTTCAATGAGGTGAAACATGCCCAGAGTTTCGAAGTACACAGATGAACAAAAGTTCGGAATTGCGATGGATCTGATTTC
>Ga0265293_10003123_pt1 | contig 31415 bp, 25 predicted proteins | sample Munlanlewell138R_FD_192505 | JGI IMG/M metagenome (GOLD analysis project Ga0265293, IMG submission 192505) | Leachate microbial communities from a municipal landfill in Southern Ontario, Canada - Leachate well 138R | ecosystem: Engineered > Solid waste > Landfill > Unclassified | place: Canada... | reverse complement strand
AGTTGATGGCCCCGCCGGTGGTGTTCCTGCCGTAAAGCGTGCCCTGCGGGCCACGAAGTACTTCGACCCGTTCCAAGTCGAAAATCTGCAGACCTTGACTTGCGCGCGAGGCCACGTAGGCATCATCAATATAGACACCAACCGGCGATGCCTGGTTGGCGTTGTATTCATTGCCGACACCGATACCCCGCATCGTGAAGTTAGGAATAATGCCGAACGGATTTCCAATCTGGAGATTGGGAACCGCATTGGCTAACTCTTCGGATCTTGAAATGCTTTTGCTCGCCAGTTCATCACTTCCAAGCGCTGAGATAGCCAATGGCACCTGGAGCAACGACTGCTCCCGGCGTTGCGCCGTCACGACGATCTCTTCAACCATAGCGCTGTGGTCGTCGTTTGATGAAATCTGCGCCTCACTATTCTGCACCAGTACCAGCGACGACGCGATTAGCGCCAACGAAGATGTACAAAGCAGATACATGCGACTACCTGACATATCGCCTCCCTTAAGCCTGTACAATTTGAGCCGCCCACCAACACGGCCAGCAACGGAATGTTCGGCGCCGAGTCGACAAGTCAAGTAAGGGTGGTACGTCTACCAAGCAGCTTCAACTACCCGAATCGTGTAGGCGCCACCTACCTAAAACTGCAATCAAGACGGCGTCCCAGGCGGTCAGCGAGTTTCCATGCCTCTCGAACGAGCTTTTTCTCTTGTGCACGAAAATTAGGCGTCATCTACGTTAATATCAATGTTAATTGTCAACGTCGGTTTAAAATTGACCCACTCCGGGCGTCCAAAAGCCTAATTCCTGATCTTGATATTCCCAGCCTTGCGCTTGTCCTTGAGCAGGTAGCTTTCTCCTGAGATCCTGAACCGAGGTAAAGATTCCGCGGGCAATCTCGCGCTCGATCTTGGCGAACCACAACTCGACCTGATTAAGCCCGGGGGAGTATATCGACGTGAAGGACGTCTGAACGTTCGAATTAGCCTGCAGGAACTCTGCTGACCCGCTTGGTCGGTCTTGCGACCCGAGAGGTTGTCGGCAATCAAGTGCATCTCTTTGCCGCGTGACTGGTTCGCTGCCAAGCCGCCAAGAAAGCCACGAACTCAGCCGAGGTATACTTCCGTTGCGACGACAACTAATTTCCCTCTTCGACGGACTTCTAAGGCATCAAAATCGTCTTCAGTGTATTCGACTTATCGCTATTGAACGCCTTATAGGCTTCCAGCCCCTCGCTTAAGGGGCGTCGGCTGGTGATGAACTGTTCCGGAGCGATTTTTTTTTGCTGAAGTAAGTTGACCAGATCTTTCCAGTATCTCGGTATCTCGGTAGCGAAGTTGCCCCTGATTGTTACGTTGTTCACAAATAACTGACGGGGAATCGTGAACCCCATATTGTTGTTGACGCCAAGAATTGAGACGTTTCCGTCAATTCCGACCAAATCGAGTGCCAGCCTCATGGTCTTGTCTGATCCGACTGCCTCAATGGCGCAATCAATCATCTTCCCCTTCGTGGCTTCGGTCACGAAGCCGATGATGTCAGCCTCGTTCACCGGCACTGCCCCCAGATTTTCGGCGCGTTGGCGCCGTTCGGGAACGAGGTCGATCGCATAAACGACTGATGCTCCCATCTGCATGGCAAGTTCCACCACCATGAGGCCGATAGGCCCAAGACCTATGACCGCAACGCTGCGTCCTGCGCTTATACATGCATTCTGGACGGCGCAATACGCTGTAGGAAGGTTGTCGGTCAGCAAGACCGCTTGTTCGACACTGATGCCCTCCGGAATGGAAGCAGCGTTATAATCAGCTCCGGGCACTCGAATGAGCTCTGCTTGGCATCCGCCAAGTCCCGTACCGAATCCATATACGTTCCAACCGCCGCTCTCGCACATTTTGCTGTTGCCGCGTAAGCACGGTACGCAATAACCACAGCTTACAAAGCCCGATAGCATAACGGTATCGCCGATCTTGAGTCGGGACACGGATTTCCCTGTCTCTACCACTTCGCCGACGGCTTCGTGCCCAACACAGAACGTTCGTGCCAGCCCAAGTCCGGATCCAATCTCCGTCATCTCACCGTGAAATACATGAAGATCACTACCGCAAATGCCGCACGCCGTCGCGCGCACGATGATGTCGCGGGGTTCCTCGATCTTAGGATCGTCGACAATCTGGTAGCGGATATCTTCTTTACCGTGGTAAACCAGACCCTTCATGCCCAACCCCTCGAATCTTCTTGGAACAACTTTCGATCAGTTCAAACGACTATAGTCCAGTGAGTAATCAACTCCACTACCTGTTCTGGGCAGGAGGCTAGGACCTGGTAACACTGATAGTTTTGCGCGATATGCTATGCGGCGTGTAAATCACTCTTTAGCAGTTCAATCGCATCAAGCCGTTCTTGCAAAGATGTTGATCGAAAGCTCCCGGCGCGAATACTACGAGGTCCGTCCTCACTTCAGCCTCGGTCAGTTCACGCCCATGCAGTTCAGCAGCCTGCCCAGTTCAACAACAACCCAGGAAGCTGCCATTTCCTAAGCCACTGATGGGCCGAAGAAGCCGGCAGGTCACGCACCCCGGAACCCAATACCATGTCTCGATATTCTTCACCGGCATAGTGTCCGTCTTCAAAACGCTAGTGGGCGTCGGCTTTGCTCTTCGGCGGCCCGCGGTTCTCGTGTACAACCGCTATTCTTCACCTGCCTTGAACCAGTCAGGCTTCGGGATCGTCCAAAGATCACCCCACAGTTGATTGCCTCCATCAATAGTGAGCACTTCACCAGTAATAAAATTCGCAGCAGTACTGGCGAGATAACATATGGCATTTGCAACGTCCTCTACTTGACCCATTCGACGCATAGGATTGCTGTCGGGGAAATGTCTACTGGCTTCTACAGGGTAGACATTCATGCCTTCGCTCGAGATGACACCTGGTGCGACGCAGTTGACACGTATTCCTAGCGGAGCCCACTCTACTGCTACTGTCTTCGATAAATAGACAACTCCAGCACGTGCTGCACAGGTATGAGCAATACCAGGCATTCCACGGGATATTGCGGCAACCACGTTGATTATCGAGCCAGGAACGGAGGCGTCGCGCCACCTACGTGCCGCCGCTTGCATCATATACCAGCTACCGTTGAGATTTGTATCGACAACAGCCTTCCATCCCTTTACAGAGAAGTCTATTGCCGCCTGTGGGTACTGGCCGCCAGCGTTATTCACTAAGATATCAACCCCGCCATAAACCGACCAAGCTTGTCTGAACAAATCGTCCACTGCTTCGGGATCGCGGATTGAAAGCGCATGCGTCGCAAGTGAAACTCCATAGTGGGACAGCGCCGCTTTCGTTTCTTCAAGCTTGTCAGCAGTCCGCCCACACAGCATCAAATCGGCTCCTAAGCGGGCAAAAAAATGAGCAGTGGCGCGACCGATGCCACTCCCCGCGCCAGAAATGACAGCCACCTTACCCACCAGACTTCCAGGTGCGAAGACGAGCGGCAGCCCTTGAAGTTCTTCGTTACTGCGACCGTATGATTCGCCTGATCCCACTACTTTAAAATCCCTTCAAGACAATTTTAATTTGATTTCCCATTTTACAAACTTCTTGTAGCTAGCATCGCTAACCACACTGCATACCAGCCTTAAATCGCAGTTCACGTATCAAGACACTCACCACAAGGCTAACAGGCAGCGGAGCTCGCCTCTTGACTATCGCCCGTGGCGGCATGCCTGCCCGCGCGTCTTCCCGAAAATATGCCTGCTCCGGATAGGAGGCTAGTCGGTTGGGCTTTCCTGGCTCTTTGGTTCAACCTCTCCTTGATTGGCAATCACTGAAGCACGTGCAGACAGCTCTATCCAGTTGCCGTCAGGATCGCGAACAAAGCCATAACGGGCAACGTCGCCATAACTGACCGGCTCGCGCCCCAACGTTCCGCCCTTGGCCACGACTTCCGAACAAGCGCTATCTGCGTCAAAGACTTGAAGGGTGATGTAACGCATGCCCGTACCTATCAATGCAGGCTCACCGCGCGTCTCTCCAACTCGAAAGTTCAGGTAACCGGTTCCGCATCGAACAGTTGCGCTGTCCTGCTCTTCGAGACCCAGATTCTCGATATAGAAGCGCATGGCGCGATCCACTGATGGACTAGCGATTTCTACGTGAAGGCCGTCCTGTCTCAACACCGTCGAGGTCGGAGCAGAACCGTCGGGAAAAGGTGAACCGTCGCGAAGCCCGAATCGCCGGCCGTTGATCACGAACGAAACGAAACCTGTCCGTGGGCTGGATGGCAGTGGCTCGGCTGCGACATTAACCTTAAGCACAGCGCCACCAATCTGAAAACGATGCTGCACAAGGCCTTCGACTTCGATAATATGATCCAGTTCGAGGCCGATACCGTCGGTCCAGTCTGCGAGCCGGAAATGACCTTGGTTGATCATCAGACCGACGTCGAAGCAGTTCTTGGCAAAACGCATGATGAGTCCTTTTTGTTTTGCTCTATCAGGAAAACACGCTTCAGCCGTCGAGCAGTTGCAACGCGTTCAAATCGAGCACGTGGCGAGCATGGCGCTCGAGCATGGTGAGTAGCATGTCGTCCCCTCGTGGGGTCCGCTTAACCAGCACGATCGCTGCGAGCGCCACGGCCATTCCGGCGAAACTGTAGTGCCTGTAGTCGCGAAAAAACTGATCGAAGCTGTAATACCGTACGCCATTGCCGGTCAGCTCATCATAGTAGAAGTTCAGCAGGTCCTGCTCGTGCGCCCTGCGGTCGTCGGTAAACATCGATCCACCGATGAAATAAGCGACATCCATACCCGAACTCAGCATGTTGACGGTTTGCCAATCGACGGTGGCAATGCGGCCTGCCGCGTCATCAATGAGCATGTTGTCAGGCCGGAAGTCATTGTGAGTAAGGCATCTTGGTGTATCAAGAGGGACGTTCCACATGCGGTGTGCCTTGACGAACCGTTCACAAACCTCCTGAATTTCTGGCTCAATCCTTTCGCTGAACAACGACCGAAACTGAACCCACGCTTGTTCAACGAGTTCGGTGGTGTAGAAGTCTTGCGCTGTTTGCGGAACGGAGATCCACGGTCTCTTCATCAGGGCATTGTCGTTCCAATGTGATGCGTGCAACCGCGCAGCTTCCCGTAAAGCCCACCGCCCTTCGTCGACGCTCATCCCGTCAAGCTGGTTACCAGCGCGACAAAACGACATATCGCCGAAAATCAGGACAAAGTCATGCGTTTCGGGATCGACGTCGGCTGCCAGCAAGGGAGGAACAAATATTCCGGCGTGCGCTGATAGTTCCTTGTAGAAAAGCACTTCATTGCGGTAAAGGTTCAACGTGCGGCACGTCTCCCGGCTAACCGCGTCCGTCGATGGGAACTTCCCGACGATTGATGCAGGACCTGCCTGCCCATCCCCGTCAGCGTAGGAAAGTGACAGTCGACGCGATTCTGCCAGCTGGCCCGAACCGATAGGCGCAATCTGAAACGATTCGACTCCGCCTTCGAAGCCATTGCCGCGCAAAAGATCATTGATCCACCCCGTCGTAATTTGTTCCGGGCTGCGAATTTCAACCTGCGCCAGCATCTCTCTACTCCAAATTGACTTTTGAGTTCTTCGGGCCGACGCCTTTCACGTACGCAAAACAGCGAGCCTCGTGAGTACTTCCTCCGGCTTAGCGTCAGCTGGAATTCTCAGATAGCGGAATCCGCCATGTGGTGCCGCCGGCGTTACACCCTCGGCCCAGACCGATGCGGAAACATCAAGCCCTGTACATATCTCCGCGCTTTCCTGCGTAAGGATGAAATCGACAGGCATGTCGATATCGGTTGGCCCGCGCAGTCGCGTGTGATCCAGTCCTACCGTCCAGCGATAATGCCGTGAGATATTAAAGACCGGCTCATACAGTTCATACAAGTCAGCATACTGTTTCGTCGCACTGGTATCCTCCTGCAGGACCAGCACGTCGACCTCGTCATTTCCGAACGCACGCACGAAATCAGCGAGATTCACAGCCCCTTCTTCGACCTCCTCTTCATCGAGGTTCGGGCGTGCATCTTGTACCAGCTCGATTAGACGCAGAACCCACGTCAATGGTGAAAGAACGACCAATGCCAGCGGTTGTCCAGAATAGATGCGCTTCAGGCCTTTCAGGGCAGCGCTGACATGCGCCTTCAGCTTTTCATCGCCGAGCAGAATGCCAAGAGCATCGGCGGGCCGCTTCTCTGATATGACCATTTCCCTCAAGCCGCCGTCGTGGCTCAGCCATGCCTCCACTAGCGCACTGGCGTCCAACACAGTGACCGCCGGGCGAAGCAGCGCATGGGCCTGTTGACGCCAAGCAATCAGCGAAGCCACATCGAGCCACGGCGCCACACCCCCCGCGAGCAACCTGGTGCTGTAGTCTGTATCGTCGATCCATAGACATGTTCCAGATGCCGCGGCGAGATGCTTCCTAAAATCAACCATACGAACCTCAGGCCTGCGATGCCAAGTCGTCGAACGAGTTGATTCGCACCATCAGCTTTCCCTTGTTGGTGCCTTTAAAAAGCCCGATAAGATTACCCGGCAAAGTGTCAAAGCCTTCGCGCACATCAACCGGTGGTTTCAGTAAGCCGGCATCTATCCAGGAAACCAAGTCGGCCTCAGCCTTGTCCCAACTTTCCGCGAAATCGAGAACGATAAAGCCTTCCATCCTTAGCCGCTTCACGACGCAGGCGATCTGCAAACCACGGGGCCCCGGCTGAGGCTCTGCATCGTTGTAGTCTGTCAAGGTGCCGCAAGCGACAATCCGTCCGAATATGTTGAAGTGAGGGACAATCGATTCAAGAATCTCTCCCCCGACGTTGTCGAAATAGACGTCGACCCCACTCTTCACGGCGTCAGCAAGTTCAGCCTTGAAGTTGGGACCCTTGTAGTCGATCGCGACGTCATAGCCAAGCTCATCGACAATCCATGCGCATTTATGTGCACCGCCAGCGATGCCTATGACCCTGCATCCTTTCAGTTTCGCAATCTGGCCGGCAATTGTACCCACCGCGCCAGCGGCAGCCGATATAACGACTGTTTCACCCGCCTTTATTTTCCCGACTTCGAGCAAACCATAGTAGGCGGACAGCCCGGTAATACCGAGAACACCCAACAGGTTCTCCATGCTGTGGCGAGAATCGCGTTTGCGCACGGTTTCGGCAGCCAGAACTGCGTAATCCTGCCATCCAAGCATGCCCTCGACGATATCGCCAACTGCGTATCCCTCTGCGCGCGAACGGATCACGCGGCCAATGGCAAACGAATGCATGACATCGCCCGGCATAACCGGTGGCTTGTAGGTTGCCACCGGCGCCATCCACGCTCGATTTGCCGGGTCGAGCGACACGAGGCCAACCTTCACGAGGAGTTCACCTTCGCCAGGTTGTCCGACCGTCCCCTCACGCAGTTCGAAGATATCCTCAGTCAACGTACCGCTCGGGCGCTTCAGAAAAATCCACTGACGGCTTTTTTCAGACATACACATTCTCCGCTAAATCGAACTACACGAGGCGGTCTTGGTTCTGCCAATAAGTTGCCCTGAGATCGCGCTTCAGCACCTTGCCGTTGGTACTGCGAGGAAGTGACTCTATAAAATCCAAGCGCTTGGGGACCTTGATACGGCTAAGCCTCGATCTGCAAAGATCAAGTAGTTCGTCCGCTGTTGCCTGCATACCTACGTTGAGCTCGACGACCGCAGTTACAACCTCTCCCCAATCCGCATCAGGTGTGCCGATCACGGCACAGTCCTGTACCGCAGGGTGGGACCAGATGATCTGTTCGACTTCCTGAGGGTAAATATTAAACCCGCCAGAGATGATCATATCCTTCTTTCGGTCGCAGATATGAACGCGGCCGTGATTGTCCTTGAACCCGATATCGCCGGTGTGGAGCCAACCATCGATGATCGCCTGCTCCGTCAAATCGGGGCGCCGGTAATAGCCTGCTGTCACCAGATCACTGCGGACGCAAATCTCCCCGCGTTCTCCGACAGGCAATTCGCGATTGTCGTCATCGAGAATACGCAATTGCACGAAAGGCGTTGGGTGCCCACAGCTGGACAGAATCTCGTCGGAGGCGATCTCGCCATCCAGGAAGTGCTCTTCAGGGGCCAAAAAGGTGCAGAGCGCCGGGGCTTCGGACTGACCGAATACCTGCGTCATACAAGGTCCGAATACTTTTAGTGCACGCCGCAGCTTCTCTACCGACATCGGTGCAGCAGCGTAAACGAAATAGCGAAGCGAACTGTAATCTCTTTCAGCCACCGATGGATGGTCGAGCATTCGGTAGATCACGGTCGGCGGCAGGAACAATTCGGTCACCCGGTGCGCCTCGATCGCATCGAGGATCATCTGCGGCTCTGCCCTGGGCAGGATAACAGCACGCCCGCCACGTGAGAGCGTCGCCAGAGTGAAGAGCCCGGCAGCATGGGTAAGTGGCGCCGCGGCAAGGTTCACCACTTGCTCGTTCGCGCGGTAATTCAGGCATGTCATGTATGTCGCGACAAAGGTAGCAATATTACGCTGCGTCAGCTGCACCCCTTTTGGTGCGCCGGTAGTGCCGCCAGTCGGCATGATGCAGACGATCGCCTCAGGCTCCCACAGCGATTCCAGAGGCTCCGCCGACACCCCCGCTAGAAAATCGTCGAGCGCCGGAACATTACCGAGAGGCTTGTCGATACAAACATATACTGTCAATTTGGGCAGTTGAGGACGAAGCGCCTCTATCTCTGCGGCAAAATCGCTGTGGAAAAAGAGGACCTTGCAATCGAACGTGTCGAGCAGATATCGGTTCTCCTCGAGGGTATTCCGAGGGTTGGCGGGTACCCAGCTCATGCCTGCACGCGAAAGGCCGAAAGTGCAGACAAAGGGTAGTGCGGCATTCAGCGACAAGACAGCTCCAGCATTCCCTTTCCCGAAGCCGAGTTCCTGCAAACGGCGAGCAATCCGATAGGTCCGCATCTGGACTTCGGCGTAGGTAAAGTCGTGATCGGGACCGAGAAAGGCCATTCCCTGCGGATTGAGCAGTGCACCCCGGTCAAGATACTGTACAAGCGTCATGTTACGCTCCCGGTGCCGCGAAGATACCAACCACGGCTGCCGCTTCTTCTATGCCATAGAGCCCACCGCCATTCTCCGTTATACCTAGCCGAGCTCCTTCGACCTGCCGCGGACCAGCGTGGCCACGCAATTGCGTGACGATTTCATACACCTGCGCCAAACCAGTTGCTCCGAGCGGATGGCCTCGCGATTCCAATCCTCCCGATGGATTGATAGGAATACGTCCTCCGAGCGTGGTCTCGCCATTCATGGCGGCAATGCCGCCTTTCCCGCGCGGGACGAGACTCAGGTTTTCGGCGTTGAGCAGTTCACCGAATGCGGTAGCATCGTGCACTTCTGCAAAGTCGATGTCCGTCGGCGCAACTGAGGCCTGCTCATAGGCAAGGTCTGCAGCGATCTTTGTTATGTGATGGTCCCAGTTGCGATAGTCGCGATCGGTTCCGGATACCTGGACGAGTGCGAGAATGGAAACTGCGCTCGTAGCACCAAGCTTCTGTAAGCCCCGTCTGGAGCAGACTAGAGCGGCTGCTGCACCATCGGAATAGGGCGAACACATAGGTACAGTCAAAGGATAAGCAAGTGGACGTCCTGCCAGCACTTCCTCAATAGTGAATGGCTTCTGGAAGTGGCATAGCGAGTTCATGGTCGAGTGCCAGTGATTTTTCGACGCGATAGCCGCCAACTGTTCCTGAGTGGAACCGAAATCACGCATATGCGCGCGCGCCCAGTGGCCGTAGATATCCATAAAGGCCGATCGCGGACCTTCAACCGGTGGGCTCTCGACCCCCTCACTGTAACGTGTCAGCGCCGCGAACACGCCTTCCCTGTCATGGACGTCGAAACCGCCAAGGAATACCGACTCACGGCGTTCCAACTCGTCCGTCGACAGCTTCTCCGTACCGACGGCCAACGCGATGTCCGCCATACCTGCACGGATCTGCATCACCGCAAGCCACAACGCGCTGGAACTCGAAGCACATCCATTTTCTACATTGGTGATAGGCGCCCGCTCGAACCCCAGCGGGCGAAGCGCGATCTGGCCCGGGGATGCGACCTGGCCTTCCATCAGCGACTGTCCCACATTACCGAAGTAGAGGCCTTCAACATCGCTCGGTTGCGCTCCCGCATCCTTGAGACAGAGTCCCACCGCTTCTCGCACCATCGTCTTGATGCTACGTTCTGGAAATAGACCAAACTTGGTCATGCCGATTCCGGCGATATACACAGGGTCACTGATCGGCATCGGATGCCTCCTTGTGGGTCAAGCGTGCAAGGCGCTCCTCCAGTTGTGCGATATGCGCGTCCCGTGGATCAGCCATCATGATGGTGCCGATATCGTCACTGCGCATTTCGGCACCATTGGCAAACAGACGGCCGTGGTCGCTCCCCCACCCACCATAGTATGGAAGGTGGTTCGGTGGAGTTTCGGTGACCCAGCTCTTGATGAAGGTCTCGAAGGGAATTCCTCGCGCCTTGCGTGCCTCGCGTTCCTCATTCCGCTTTTGTCGCGTGGCTTCTGGATCGGCAACCAGTGAGCGTTCGTCATAGACAACATGATAGATCTCTTGGACTGTCCGCTCGGAGACAAGGCCTTCGCGCAGATCCTTCATGACCAGTCCGCAATCACGATCGAGCACGTCGCCATAACCGCCGCCCGCACCCTGACTCGTCATATAGAGCTCGCCTTCTTTGCATAGCTCGTAGGGCATTGCGCCGCGTGACGCCGTGTAGATGCCTTCAGCATAGGGTTGGTCGTTCATGATATGTTCGATATCGGCCGTGAAGCCGCCGCCTTTCTCTATCTCCTCGAAGATATTGATGTTCTTGACGCGGCAAACTGGATAGGTCGGCGAACCATAGCCTCCGAACAGCCCCGGAACGGACGAGAATTTCGACCCTCCAGCGATCGCCGAGAAGCCCCAGAGCGGTGAACCGCGCATGGCAACCGAGGTCTGGTGACCTGCGCCGCCGCGGAATTTGCCAAAGCCGACATTGTCCCGCGGGAAAATTTTCGAAATCATCTGGACGAAAGGCAGATCCTGCTCCGCCAGCTCGGATTCTCCCACGTCGCACATGGCCGCGAAATTGGGCGTCATGCTGTGCTCGCCATCGCTATCGCAATGCGCACCGCCCGGCATACCATTTAGATCCGCACAGAGATTGCCGGTATGGTCGTTGTGCTGGGTGATTCCTCCGTATAGAAAGGTCATCGTCTGGTTGAACCAGGGCGCAATGATCTTTGCGTATTGCTTGCGCGCGGAAAAATAGAGCTTCGCAGCAATAATATGGGTCAGCGTGATCCCCTTGAACAGAACCTGCATGCTGAGTACGGTCGGTACATCGCGTGTGCAGTCAGTTATGGTCCGAGGATCGGTGCGCAGCTCGACGTGTTCAAGCACGGCATTGACCCGGGGCAGATCTGGCCAGACGAAGCATAGGAAGGACATCGAGATCAGCACCTTCATCATTGTCAGAGGTGCATTGATCGGGCGATTGCCGATCTGCGGTGAACTTCCGCGGAAATCCAAGATCAGTTTTCCGTTCTCAACGTAAGTCTCCAGATGCAGGCGAAGCAGCGCGTCTTCCCGCATCGTCGAATCCAGGAATAATTGGCCCCTTACGCGAGCGGGTGGCAGAGCTTCGATGCGCCGCTTTACCTCATCAGCCACGAATTCGATGTTCTGACGCAGCGCACCGATCAAAGCATCGACGCCGTAATCTGCAATGACCTTTTTGACCGCCTCTTCAAGTCGCATACAAGTGTTCAGCCGCATCTTCATGTCTGCGCCCTGCATACGAGGATCGCGGCAGCTGTTCTGGAGGAACGTCAATATGTCCGTTCGCATCCTGTAGCTTTCGGCCATCTTGATAGGAGGCATCTTCAGGCCTTCATCGAAAGGCGATTCGATTGCAGGCCCCATGCCGCCGGGTTCTTTCGCGCCGTCCTCGCCTTGATGCAATCCGATGCATACCCAAGCAACAATCGTTCCTTCGTGGTAGACGGGCATGAACGCCGACTGATCCGGTGTGTGCAGCCCCCCGTAGAAGGGATCATTGAACAGGAAACAGTCGCCCTCATGTGCGCCGACCGAGGGATCGTCCTCGTAGTATTTGCGCACGAAGCGAATCGGATAATGCAGGCACGAACAGAAGCCAATCACGCCTCTGGTCGACGCCATCGCGTGGTCGCCGGAAGCGGTGAACAAGGCCGTCGTCATATCGCCAAAGCGGCCCCCGGGGGCGACGACCATATTCTCTGAGATGTCGAACGAATCGTCGAGCGCTCCCTGCAAGTATCTCCGGATCTCGCCGTAGAGGTGTGGATCTCCGCCGTCACGCAGTACCTTCTCCTCCTCGGCGGAGCGCGGCGCCATGTGATGGTCGCGCATAATGTCATCGTCCGGCGCCAGGAAGGCGATATTTGATTCCAGGAAGCGCAACAGCTCGGACTGTTCGCCCTTTGAGGTTTCCATGGACATCAACTGTTCTCCGCTGGTGTGTTTCGTGTTATCCATGCCCCGCCTTCACCAATGGAATCGAACGACCAGCCAGGCTCGACGAGATGAGTCGTCTCGCCAGGATTCACAATGAGCGGCCCCTCGAGACGCATGCCCCGCTCAAGCGCGCGGCCATCGTAGATCGGTGTTTCTACTGGGTCATCGACACCCGGAAAATGACAGATCCGATGGGAGACGGGCTGCACCTTCTTCGTCTGGTCGGGTTCGGGATGCAGCGCCGACAGGTCGAGTGGTTCGGATTCCACGAAGCTGGCAACGCGAAGTACCGTGATCCAAACCCCGGTTTCTGGTGCTGGGGCGTTCCGGCCAAACCGGCGCTCATAATCACTACGATGCTGTGCGATGAGCGCGAGAATATCGCTCTGAGAGTCGAATCGATTCTTAGATAAGACCACAGCGGTCTCGATAGCCTGCGAGCCATAACGGATGTCCAGTTCCAGCCGGTGCCTGACCCGCACAGGATCGACCCCCTGGCGCAACAGGTCCCTCGCGCCCCTTTCCTCGAGATCGCTGATGATCTCGTTGAGCGGCTGGAGTTCGTCCAGAACGGTGCGCGCCCGAGCATTGTATGCGGGCGTCAGATGAGCGCGTTCGTGGATATGAAGTTGCGTCATCCCAGCCGCCCCAAAGGCGGAGAAGACTGAACTGAAGGGCGGCACCAAGACACGATCAATCTTGGCGGCTGCCGCAATACCGCAGCAATGCATGGGACCATTGCCTCCATAGGCCAGCATGGTGAAATTGGTTGTGTTGTAGCCCTTGGCCCCGAGTTCAGAAACAAGCCCTACTGCCATGTTGCCGTCCGCCCGGCGCTTCACCAACTTGGCTACTTCGATCAGGTCGAGGTTGAGCGCGTCACATAGGCTCTTGAAAGCAGATTTCGCACGGCGCGACGAAAGCTTTATCGAACCTCCGGCATAATTCATCTCATCAAGATATCCGAGCAGCAAGTCCGCATCAGTTACGGTGGGATAGCGGCCGCCACGATTGAAACAGGCCGGCCCCGGATCGGATCCGGCACTGTCCGGGCCGATCGCGACGGTGTTCGAAATCACGTCGAAGCGTGCGATCGAGCCGCCGCCAGCGCCCAACGTGTTCATATGGACCATCGGAATGGTGACCAACCAGCGATCGATCACCGGCGTAAAATCGTAATGCTTCACCCCATCCCCAACGACTATCCCGATATCGAAACTTGTGCCACCCATGTCGGCAGCGACGATATTACCGAGGCCGCCGCGCTTCTCGATCGCCTCGGCCGCATGGATTCCCGCGACGGGTCCAGAGTGAACGGTTTGCAATGCATCGGTGGAATTGAGGTGAGCCATTCCGCCGCTGTTATGCACGAGTACCATCGGCTTGTGATATCCCGATAGTCTCAGATTCGACTGCAACTCGCTCATGGCGTGATACATCAGAGTGTGCAGGAACCCGTCGATAATGGCAGATGTGGTCCGGACGTATTCACCACGTCGACCAGACACATCGGCAGCGCAGATCACCGGAATCGACCCAAGGATATCGCTGGGGTATTCCTCACGAATGATTTCACGCACACGATACTCGTGGCTCGGATTAGCCGTGCCGTTGATTGTCGACACGACGATGGCTTCGGCTCCGCGATCGATAAGCATGCGGATCTGTCCACGAAGATGATCTTCGTCAATTTCGGAGATGACGCGGCCGAGATAATCGATACGATGTCGGATGCTCGCAATTAGTGGAATCGGGACCAGTGGCTCGGGTCGATGTGCCCTCGTCAAGTCAAGTTTTTCTGCTTGCGTCAGACCGTCGCCATAGCCTCGACCACGACTGATCGGCACAGTGCTTTCGAAGCCATGCGTGATGAGTAGCCCAACCTTGCATCCCTTTCTCTCGATCAGAGCATTGGTTCCAAGAGTCGTTGCGTATCGAACAGAGTCGGCATTCGCGAGCACGGCTTCGCGGCCTAAGCCAAGCTTCTCGCAGGCAATGTCGAGCGCCTGGTTGAATCCGAACGCCAGGTTGCCGTGGGTCGTCAGCGCCTTGGAGTGGATGCGTCTCCCATCCCACGCCACGAAACAATCAGTGAACGTCCCTCCGATATCAACTGCGATGCGCTTCATCGTCCTGCCCTGTCTTATGGTTATGCGTCGATGCCTCGACCTACTGGCGTTCGTGGCTAAAAATCTGGGCCGGATCGGGCACAGGCAGGTCCGTTCGTTCTTCTGTGGACGCTTGACCCAACTCCCGTGCTCTTGCCCGCAACGCCTCAACGTCAAACTCGATATCCATGATCGGTGGATGTCCCGGAACGGTGTACTCAGTCTCGATCATCGTCCCGCAGGAAGGGCAGTAATATTCGAGGATCCTGCACCATTCAGGATCGGGAGCATAGTTGTAGCTGTATCGCTCAACATCCAGGCGCGGACGATGGATTTCGCGCGGATCACGGTTATAAACCAGCGTACCAAACTTGTAGTTGCGCGAGATGCCGGTAAGCGAACTACCGCATGACCTACACTCCCACTGTTCTGTATCCAGATTTATCACCAGATATTCCGTCACTGTGAATTTCACTTCAATCTCCGGCTTACTGTTCTGTCCTGAGAAGGAGAATGTCGTTTCCTTCAAGGACCGTGATCTGCCATTCCTCTTCGATCAGTCCTGTGAAGAACTCGTCTTCGATGATGGCAGGACCGGAGCCGACGGCACCGACGACTTGGTCTGCAAGCCGGTAAACCGGAAGCTGTGCTACACCACAATTCAGATGGACTCGACGCTGGCCAAAGGCCACGAGTTCCGACGTTGTAACAGTGGCATTCTCTATGTCAGCATTCCGATGCTGCTGCGTCGTAGTTGGAGCGGCCACGGTTAGATGTAATGACGCATTTTTAGTCGTGGAGTCAGGGGGCCATGTCTTGTTGGCAGCAACATCGATCGTGGAAATGACGGCTCCATCCGTATTCACTAGGCGCGCATGCACTGCACAGTCGGCAAGGGCAACGCCTTCGGCCAGCATGTCTCGACCGGCGCGTGCCAGGAGTTGTTCGACCGCAATGGCAAGACCGCCGTTACCGGAATCAATCGATAGCTCGTAGGTCTGGGTCAGACCGGCCTGACCAATGCCAAATGCGCTGAAGACGGCAGCCACCCTTGGGATATATATGGAGTGGTACCCCGCAGCACGAGCGACGGCGGAGATCAGCAACGGTCCGCCTCCGCCAAACGCAAACAACACGGCTCCGTCAGTAGCTCCCACATGCTTGTGCAGGCTGGATGCAAGGTGTTTCACCCAGGCATCCTTCATTCGCAAAGCAGCATCGATCGTCTCGAGGCCCAACATATTACCGACATGAGTCTCGATTGCGGCACGCGACCGCTCAACATCGAGTGGCATTTCGCCGCCGAAAAAGCTACCCCGATCTATAATTCCGAGAACGAGCGCAACATCGGTAATAGTCGCCTTCTGGCCGCCCAGCCCGAAACATGCGGGGCCGGGCGCCGAGCCGACGCTATCCGGTCCGACCTTTATCACGCCCTCCACGGCCCGGATAATCGATCCGCCGCCGATACCGACGCTGATGATGTCACTCATCGCTAATGACACCGGTACACCCTCCACGGTCCCCCGGAGATCGGTCCGGATCTCACCGTTCTCGACCACGCCGAAATCGGATGTCGTTCCGCCGACGTCGATCGAAACGGCCCGACGGTATCCGCGTTTCGCGGATACCGCCGCCATGGCCTCCAATCCTCCCCTTGGGCCCGAGCTGTATGTCTTGATAGCAGCCGTCTTGGCTACCCGGGCGGTGCCGCCATCGTTACGAAAAATGAGGAGCGGACTCGCACTCGACCAATCAGCCAGACGACGCTGCGCACTGACGAGGAAGCGCTCCATAGGGTCGTGCAGAAACGCATTGAAAACCGCGGTCCAAATGCGCCGGGCTGCTACCGTGTCACCCGCGACCTCATGCGACAGCGTGAAGGGAACCGTACCCAACAGATGTTGCGGAAACTCTCTCTGATATATCGATACAAAAGCGCGCTCAGCCCGTACGTAGTGTGGGCCGGCAAGGCAAACGGCAAGCCGATCGGCACCCAGTAACATCAGCTCTGACGCGGCTGCAGAAACGGATGATGCCGATACATGGCCCGATCCGTCGTCGACATCCAGCCGAACCAATCGTTCGCCAACAATCGAGGTCAGGAGCCCGCGCTGGGCATTATCGATAGTCAACTCTTCGATTTCGAAGTCGCTGGAGACGACAAGACCAACCTTCGGCCCCTTGCGCTCAACAAGTGAATTCGTTCCCTGGGTAGTCGAGTAGCGAATACTGGTACTTTCCGCGACGAGTCTCGCGACATCCTCATCACCGTATATGACCCTGGATACTTTTCTCAGACCAGAGATGAAACAGTCAGATAAGTCGTAGGGAGTTGTCAGTGTCTTTGTATAAAAAAGCTGATCACCTTCAAATACACATATATCGGTGAGCGTACCGCCATTGTCGATACAAATTTCTTTCATCTTAATCGCCCGATGAGATCATCCTCGTCGCTGTATTTAGACGCAAGTCACGATCATCAATCTACTACCCAAACGGGGTGGCAATGACTGGGCGCAGGAGTAAGACCGCGTGTTCGAGCTGAATTACAAGGTTTATGCGGCACGCCACCACGGCATTTATCGGGCGTGGCGCGAAGACAATGCGTTCGATCGGGGAATTTACCGTCCGCTGCATATCCGAGCTCTCAAAAACCACGCACCGCCCAATCCAAGTTGGGACGAGCACAGACTATTCGTGTCAAAAGTGGTGGCCCGTGCAGGAGGTGAAGATCCGTTATCAGTCTACCTCGGCTTGACTGGGCCTCACTTCGCGCTTCTCTATCTGGTCGTTCGTGTATTCGAAGCAGTAGAACGTCCTTGACGATCAGGGACGATCAGCGTGGAGAGCTTTGATTTTGGCGGTGTGTGGGAGTTGCGACCGACGCAACGCGAAGCTTAATCCGCCATGGCTGACCGGCTCGCGCAATGGCGGCATCGCTTACGAGTTTAGACAGGACGCGGCATAACGCCCGATCGTGCTACTCACGACGAACGGCCACAAGGTTTTTCTGGAAGTAGCAAAAGCTGCTTTCGGGACGTATATCGACCCTCGCCCAACTCGTGAACATTCACGGGCTTCCTCAGGAGCGCCAGCCTAGTACAGTCCCGAGAACTTCCGCGGGACGCCTGTTAACCTCGTGACGGGCGATCTAGACGAGAAGCAGGTCAACGCGGGCTACGTAGACAGCCCGAACATGACGACGACACTTCAAAGAAGATCGAGAATTACACGATAGTGTGGCTAAACCTAGCAAGCGTAAGTCAGTTTCTTGGGAAAGGAAAACCAGGACTCTAATTTCCGAGAATTATCATGGCGATGCCCTCAGAAGCAGAATCGCGTTTCCGGCACTGCCTGACAACCCGGCGTGAGCACCATAGTCCGACTCCGAGAGAGTTTTCGTTCCTCAAAGTGAAGCACTACTGGATTGCAGGATCAGCTCATTGATCGTTTCGATCTCGAGTTCGAAGCAGTGTTCCACTGTACTGCGCGATGGACCCAGCAACAATGTCTTGGTGGCAACCACGGCGGCCCGTGGGTAATTCCCAATCGTGCCGGCAAGTACCATGCCTTCCTGCATGAGATCGGCGCTCTTACCGATAAAGGTCACAAGCCCTAGCGTAACAGCTTCATCCGCCGATATTGCTCTACCGGTGAGCAGAAGTTCCATTGCGCGCTGACGACCAATCGTTTGTGGCAGCAACAGCGAACTAGCCCCTTCCGGAGCGAGACCGAGCGAGACGAAGGGATATCGCAGGCTCGCATCCCGTCCGGCGATAACAATATCACAATGGAGCAGCATGGTGGCCCCAATGCCAACTGCGGGACCTTGTACGATCGCGATTACCGGCACAGGCACGTTGCTCAATGCCGTGAGGAAGCGAACGATAGGTCCGTTTTTGGGCTGTGGCCATTCGGTCGAAAATTCGGCAAGGTCATTGCCGGCACAGAATACGTTGCCTTCGCTCGACAGGACGACTACCGCAGCATCGCCGATATCGTTCAGCGCTCCAGCGAGTTGCTCATAGTCAGCAACACCCAGTGCGTTCCGCTTTTCGGGTCGGCAGATCCGGATGTGGAAAATCCTTTCTTCAAGGATCTCTACCGCGATCACAGCTAGGCCTTTGGAGCGAACCGGCCATCGAATCGACCGAGTTCCGGCATGGCCATGACCGGCTGATTCTCGAGATTGACGACTGTTTCCCGTAACGCTTCCAACATGGTGCGCCGAGCTTCATCATCAACATATGGGACGTGATAGGCGACAAAAGGTTCGTGAACCGTCAGCCCCACATAACCGAGAGAGCCCTGGAAGAAATGGCGCATCATGCCCCTCTCGAGCTCGCCGTGTATCGTCTTTTCGCCGAACATGTGCGGGCGCCCGCCCAGGCTGATTGCAGCAAAGGCCCGTTTTCCGGCCAAGCCGCCTGCGCCGTAAATCCGCCTGCCGCCGTAAAAGGTACCGGAAAGAAAGACCCGGTCGATCCAACCCTTCAATATGGCAGGAGTGCTGAACCAGAACACCGGGAACGTGAAAGCAATGAAATCCGCGGCCAGCACCTTTTCTACCTCTGCCCGGATGTCGGAGGCGATCGTACCCTGTTCCCAGCCATGGCGCTGCTCGAGCGCATAGACCAAGTGGTCGGTGCTTCGCGGGCTGCCGAAATCATCGGCAGAAAGCACGGGGTTGAAGTTCATTGCGTAAAGGTCAGACAAGGTTACCTCGTCTCCTCTTTCCGCAAACCCGCTGAGAAGAACATCTCGCATGGCGGCAACGAACGAGTCGCGCTCCGGATGCGCATGAACCAAGTGCACTCTCACCTTGGCAGACCCTCTCCTACCGTCGATGAACCTAAATACTGGAGCTCTCCATTACCATCCGATAACACGCCTAGCCGTGCTCCCTCGAAAGGCTGGACCATTAGATCGATAATTAACGGCATCAGCACTCTAATCTACTACCCGAGTAGGGTAGTTGCGCCTCTGCTCGATCTTGCGCAAAAGAGCGACAAAGCACGATCGTCCGCGCACTAGATCTTGGTGCGCAAGCAGTTCGTCCTGTCAGCGACTTCACTCAGAGGTTCCGCCGTGCCTCATCATCGCCAAGCATCGATCTCGCTTGGTGTAACGTGCCCACGCCAACTTCGTGGCAATCTATCTGAACGAGCGGCGCTGCTATATTGGCCACAACCGTGGCCGCCATGGCACTTTCGTAGAGACATGCAATAGCGCAGGGGAGTGGCTACGAACAGGGACCGACGATCGCGCGCTTGAGCGCACAGGTTCGAGCCGCGCGACACTCTCTGAAATCAAGCAGTTGATATCTTAGAAAACGCCTCTGAAGCGGTGGCGAATATCGCCATTCTGCATGCGCCTGCAGCGAAAGCTGTATCAAATTTTGTTGATTTGACATTAGCGCCATATACGACATACGGCTCGTCTATTAACACTACTTCGTCGCGCTTTAAGCGCGTGAATTACCAGGATTTTGATATATGTGTGCGTTAATAGGAAGATGACTCTCAATGGCGCTTACTGCGATCGGCAGCAAAGCGAGCGGTAACTCTGAATCATCTCGGTCGTGTCGGCCAGCGTAAAACCGAGCGTTGGTAGGACTGTAGCCTATCAATTACTCGTTGCAGACTTAACAGTAAGTCCATGTGCACGGTTGTAAAATTGAATTTCCCGCCAACAGCGTAAACACCATCTATGATCGATCGTTACCTGCTGCGTTACTTCCTTGCTGTCGTGGACACAGGCAGTTTTTCGCGTGGTGCGGCTCAAGTGAATGTCACCCAGCCGACACTCTCCGTTGGCATCGCGAAGCTGGAACGCCTGCTCGGCACCGCGCTCTTCCATAGAACGAACCAACGGGTTCACCTCACGGATGCTGGGAACCGACTGCTTGTGCACGCTCGGCGTATTGAGGCCGAATTCAGTCTCGCAGCCCGCAGCGTCGCCGACATCGGCACATCGCAACTGGTTAGACTCGGTGTGATCTCGACTGTGCCCACTGCGCTTCTTGAGCTTATCGTCACCGAGTATCGCCGCTATGGAGACGCGGGGCTGATCGAGATCGTGGAAGGCCGCGAGCGCGACCTCGCCGCCCGTTTAGCACGAGGGCGCATCGATCTTGCCGTCACGGTCCTGCGCCCAGATCCGGAGATACGGCAGGAAGCGCTACACCAGGAACGCTATTCGCTCGCACTGCCGCAGTGGCACCGCTTGGCGGGCGAGGCGAGTGTCCGTGCCGAAGATCTGGCGGAGGAGATCATGATTGTGAGGCGGCACTGCGAGGCGCTCTCAGATGTGAGTCGTCACTTCACCGAGCGCGGGGTGCGCCCACATTTCAGCCTGCGGACGACGAACGACGATAAGGCACTCGCGTCAGTCCGAGCTGGACTCGGCATCACCGTAATGCCAGACTGCTACCGTGATCCGGCCGTGAGCCGCCCGCAATTGAGTGGGTTCGAGTTGACCCGCGTCATTGGCTTGCAATTTGGTTCGAGCTCTATCGGCCGAGAAGAAAAGCTCGCGCCGATCGTGAACAGCGTTCGCCGTGCCGCCATGGTTGCCAGTTCGGCGGCAAACATGTGATGGTTTAGTGACGCAGGCTCACACGACTCGAGATGCGAGGCGGGTCATGTCTACTGCCATCATGCAATAGCTCGCTACGCACCGCCCTACCGCGGAGATCAGCCATACCAGCGCTCCAATGGTGTTGGTCATCGCTGAAAGAATGAAAGCTGAGAGGTACTGGTGGCGAGTGGTTGCAATAAGCGTCCCCGTCACATGGACGCCGATAATACCCGTATGGTGCCGCACACATTCGTCGCCTCGATCAAGAAGCCTCGCATCAAGAGGCAGCCTCCTCGGTCAACCTCCGCTGGATAAGCGCGCTGCGCCGGCACTCGCAGACGACCTCGTCACGCTGATTGATCGCGCGGTGGTGAAAGGTGACGATGCCTGCGTCAGGGCGTGACCGTGACGCTCTGACTTCCACGACTTCAGTCTCCGCCCTGAGCGTGTCGCCGATGAACACCGGCTTCGGCATCACCAGTTTATCGTACCCGAGATTGGCGATAAGTACACCAAGCGTGGTGTCGCCGACCGATAGGCCAACCATCAGTGCAAACGTGAAGGTGCCATTGACGAGAATCTGCCCGAACTCGCTGGCTCGGGCCGACTCGACATCGAGGTGGAGCGGCTGCGGGTTGTGCGTCATCGTCGAGAACAGGAGGTTGTCGGTCTCGGTGACCGTGCGTCGGATCTCGTGGACGAGCCGATCGCCCACCGTCCACGCCTCGAAGCTGCGACCCGTCATCCGACTTCTTTCGCGATCCGCATGAGCGTCACGCCCTCCGCCACTTGCGCACCCTCGACAGCGTGAAGCGCCGCCACCAGACCATCAAACGGCGCACGCAGCGTCTGCTCCATCTTCATCGCTTCGAGCACCAACAGTTTCTGACCCTTGGCGACTTTCATGCCGCCGCTAACATCGACGCTAAGGACGCGGCCCGGCATCGGCGAGACGATCGTGCCGTTACCTACGATTTGACCACCGGCGACGTGGTCGGGGCGCGGGTGCGAGATGCTCCACGCCTCTCCGTGCATAAACAGCACGGTCTCGTCGGCGATACAGACGATGCGCGAAGGTGGCGGCGTTGCATCGATCGCTACGATATGACCGGCATCACCCACCTCGACCTCGACTCTGCGGTCGGGGTCAGCGTTCGCACGGAAGCCGAGGAGCGCGGTCCACGGATCGTTCTGGTTCTTCGCGACGATCGCATGCGCCGCTGCCTGCAGCACAGTCTCGCTCGGTTGAGTTAATGGAATCAGCGTCTCGGCATGCTGCTCGATGAAGCTAGTATCGACCTTGCCCGCCCGAAACGCTGCATGAGCGGCAGCTCGTGCCAGGAAGGCAGCGTTGGTCTTAACCGGCCAGACCTCAATATCGCCGCAGGCTTCAGCCATGGCTGCTGCCGCTTCAGCCCGAGCCCGCTTGTGCACGACCAGCTTAGCGATCATGGGATCGTAGAACGGCGTGACCTCGCAGCCTTGCTCGACGCCTGAATCGACGCGGATGTCTGAAGGAAATTGCAGATGCTCGAGGCGTCCCGTCGACGGCAGGAATCCGCTCGCCGGATTCTCGGCATAAAGCCGTGCCTCCATTGCCCAGCCAGTGATCGAAAGCTGGTTTTGCGCAAGCGGTAGCGGCTCGCCAGAGGCCACGCGTAGCTGCCATTCGACCAAGTCCTGGCCGGTGATCGCTTCAGTCACCGGGTGCTCGACCTGCAGGCGCGTATTCATCTCCATGAACCAGATGCGATCGGCCCGCAGGCCTTCAGAGGCATCCGCGATGAACTCGATCGTGCCGGCACCCACATAATCAACCGCCTTTGCCGCCTGAACTGCTGCACCACAGATTGCTTGGCGGGTCACCTCGTCCATGCCGGCTGCAGGCGCTTCCTCGATGACCTTTTGATGCCGACGCTGCAATGAGCAGTCGCGTTCGAACAGATGGACCACATTGCCGTGGCTATCTCCGAACACCTGAACCTCGATATGCCGCGGCGAGAGGATGTACTTCTCGACCAGTACGCGGTGGTCGCCAAAGGAGGCCGCGGCCTCGCGCTGGCATGAGACCAGCGCGTCGGCGAACGCCACAGCACTGTCGACTTTGCGCATGCCCTTACCACCGCCGCCGGCCACTGCCTTGATTAGCACCGGATAACCGATCGCATCCGCCTCTGCCTGGAGGCGCTTAGGAATCTGATCATCACCCATGTAGCCCGGCGTTACCGGCACGCCGGCTTTTTGCATCAGCTTCTTGGCCGCGTCTTTCCGGCCCATGGCGCGGATGGCAGCGGGCGGCGCGCCGACCCAGATTAGCCCGGCGTTCTGAACAGCTTCGGCGAACTCAGCATTCTCGGAGAGAAAACCGTAACCCGGATGGATCGCGCGAGCACCCGTTGCACGGGCTGCGGCAAAAATCTTTTCGTGCACGAGATAACTTTCACTCGCTGGTGCCGGGCCGATCGATACCGCCTCATCGGCCTCGCGCACAAACGGCATGCCGGCATCCGCTTCGGAGTACACGGCCACCGTACGTACCCCCAACTTTCGCGCGGTGCGGATGATACGGCGGGCTATTTCGCCGCGGTTGGCAATCAGCAGGCTTTCAAACATTGCTTACATCCGAGGCGCTTACATTCGGAATAGGCCGAAGCGCGGCAATTTCGGGATCGGCGCATTGAAGGTAGCCGAGAAGGCGAGCCCCAAGACATTCCTGGTCTGCACCGGATCGATGATGCCATCATCCCACATGCGGGCCGTCGCGAAGTACGGGTTGCCCTCGTCCTCGTACTTCTGGCGGATAGGCGCCTTGAACGCTTCCGCCTCTTCCAGCGTCCACTTATCAGCGTCGCGGTGAACGGTCGCGAGCACAGAGGCTGCCTGCTCACCACCCATCACCGAGATGCGCGTATTGGGCCAGGTGAACAGGAATCGCGGCTGATAGGCTCGCCCACACATACCGTAGTTCCCCGCACCGAAGCTGCCACCAATCAGCACGGTGACCTTGGGCACACTGGCGGTGGCGACCGCGGTCACCAGCTTGGCGCCGTGCTTGGCGATGCCTTCGGCCTCGTACTTACCGCCGACCATGAAGCCAGAGATGTTCTGGAGGAACAACAGCGGCACACGGCGGTGACAGGCAAGTTCGATAAAGTGCGCACCTTTCTGCGCGCTCTCGGAGAACAGCACGCCATTGTTCGCAAGAATCGCAACGGGGAAGCCCCAGATACGTGCAAAGCCGCAGACGACCGTCGCGCCAAAGGCGGGTTTGAATTCGTGTAACTCGGATGCGTCCACGAGACGCGCAATTACTTCACGCACTTCATAAGGCGCCCGGGTATCGGTGGGCACGATGCCATAGAGGTCGGTGGCATCGTATTTCGGAGCACGCGGTGATTGGATGTCGATGTCGACCATTTTGGTCCGATTGAGCGTGGATGCGATCTCGCGGACGATGAGCAAGGCGTGCTCGTCGCTCTCGGCGATATGGTCGACGACGCCCGACTTGCGGCCATGCGTCTCCGCTCCGCCCAACTCCTCGGCCGAGATCACCTCGCCTGTCGCTGCCTTCACCAGTGGTGGGCCAGCGAGAAAAATAGTTCCCTGGTTGCGGACAATCACCGTCTCATCAGACATAGCCGGCACATAGGCGCCGCCCGCCGTGCAGTTCCCCATCACACAGGCAATCTGCGGAATGCCTTCCGCCGACATCTGTGCCTGATTGTAGAAGATACGCCCAAAGTGGTCGCGACCCGGAAAGACTTCGGCTTGGTGCGGCAGATTCGCGCCACCTGAATCGACGAGATAAATGCATGGCAGGCGGTTCTCGCGCGCGATCTCCTGGGCGCGCAGATGCTTAGTCACCGTCATGGGGAAGTAGGCGCCGCCTTTAACGGTCGGATCGTTTGCCACGATCATGCACTCGCGGCCAGCGACGCGGCCGATACCCCCGATAACCCCTGCACTCGGCGCCTCATCACGGTACATGCCATTGGCCACGAGCTGTCCGATTTCAAGAAAGGGCGAGCCGGGGTCGAGCAGGCGATGCACACGATCGCGAGGTAAGAGCTTACCGCGCGCGGCATGCCGCGTTCGCGCCGACTCGGACCCGCCCAGCGCCGCTGTAGCCACCCGCGCGCGAAGCTCGCCGGCAAGCGCACGGTTGACCGCAGCGTTGCATTGGAATACGTCGGAGGTCCGGTCGACGTTAGTGGATAGCAGTGTCATGCGCCGATCAGCTCGCGGCCAATTAGCATGCGTCGGATCTCATTGGTGCCTGCCCCAATATCGAGAAGTTTCGCGTCGCGCATAAACCGCTCAACGGGCCAGTCTTTCGTATAGCCCGCGCCGCCGAGCGCTTGCACAGCCCCGAGAGCAACCCGGACTGCATTCTCTGAGGCGAGCAGGATTGCGCCAGCGGCATCGAAGCGAGTGGCCTTGCCGCGATCGCAAGCGCGCGCCACCGTGTAAACATAGGCCCGGGCCGAGTTGAGGGCCACATACATGTCCGCGACCTTAGCCTGTATCAACTGAAAATGGCCGATCGGTTGCCCGAATTGCTGGCGCTGGCGCACATAGGGCAGCACGACATCGAGGCACGCCTGCATAATGCCGAGCTGAATTCCGGCGAGCACCGTGCGCTCATAATCGAGTCCCGACATGAGCACGGCGACGCCGCCATTGACAGGTCCCATGACATTTTCGGCAGGCACTTCACAGTCATTGAAGACGAGTTCGGCGGTCGGGCTTCCGCGCATACCGACCTTGTCGATCTTCTGTCCGATTGAAAAACCCTTCATGCTCTTTTCAACGATGAAGGTGGTGATGCCATGCGTCCCGTCGGCTGTTCGGGCATACACGACCAGCGTATCCGCATAGGTGGCGTTGGTGATCCAGAACTTGGTACCGTTGAGCACGTAGCGATCGCCGCGTTTTTCTGCTGCTAGCTTCATTGACATCACATCAGATCCTGCTCCGACCTCGGACATCGCAAGGCTCCCAACATGCTCACCCGAGAGCAGCTTCGGCAAGTATCGCGCCTTCTGTTCAGGATTGGCCCAACGCCGGATCTGATTGACGCAGAGGTTTGAATGCGCGCCGTAGGAAAGACCGATCGAGGCGGAAGCGCGGGCCACTTCTTCTTGGACAATGACGTGCTCCAAGTAGCCTAGACCGAGACCGCCGTCGACTTCCTCGACCGTGATGCCATGAAGCCCCAGTACGCCCATGTCTGGCCACAATTCGCGGGGAAACCAATCTTCCGCATCGACCCGAGCAGCCAGCGGTGCAATGCGATCGGCAGCAAAGCGCGCTGTACTTTCGCGGATCACCTCGGCGGTTCCGTCAAGTGCAAAATCGAGGACTGGCATCACTGCATTCGCCTATGACTCGTTGAGTTGGACGCTACAGTAAGTTCATGTACACGATTAGGAAAATTGAAAATTCGCAGCCAACAGCATAAACGCTATCTATGATCGATCATTACCCACTCCGTTACTTCCTTGTCGTCGTGGACACGGGCAGTTTCTGCGTGGTGCGGCTCAGGTGGATGTCACCCAGCCGGCACTCTCCGTTGGCATCGAAAAGCTGGAACGGCTGCTCGTGCACGCTCGGTGCATCGAGATCGAAGTCAGTCTCGCCGCCCACAGCGTCGGCGGCATCGGCTGATCTCAATTGGTCCGCCTCGGTATGATTTCGACCGTCCCGCCGCGTTCTTTGGCGGGGATCGTCACCAAACATCGACACTATGGAGACGCGGTGTGAACGGTGCTCAGACACCACCTAATTCTGAGGATGGCCGGCGGTTTTTGAACTGATAGCCGAGACTGGCTGCATCCTTGTTTTCGACTCTTCCCTCCTGTTCGTTGCTCTCTGCCATCGTCCAAGCGCGGGTGGCAAGGTCTGCATGGCTATAATGCAGCACGGAAAATCTTTGTGAACTAATGGATTCCGGCACGGGCATGGGCGCGTGCAAGTAGGGCGTTTTGCCAGCCTCGGCTAAGCTGGAGGTGAGATGTAAGCAGAAGACGAAAGGCCCGGGGTCGTTTGATTGGCGTCGACCCCCGAGCCCTCGCTGTGCAGCGCCAGTACGGCGGCTTTGCCGAGCCGTTATGCCTCGCGGCCCCGACGCTGCCCAGTGCCGTCGAGGAGGGATATTGGGACTCGCGCGCGAGCCGGTCGACTGGGCGCACTACATGAAGCTGGCCGTCGGACGAGCGCTGCGCCCGCTGATGGCGTTCGGGATAGCGCTAGGAACAAGGATCTGACCGGATCATGACAGCCTGCACCATGACCCGGTGTTCGGCCAGAAGCAAAGACGCTCTTGCAACGTAGGGGTATAACGAGCTAACGCAGCTCTTCTCGGCCGGCTACGCGCCCGAAAATACGCTCAACCTCGGCTCGAGCTGGACCTTCCTGGAACGCGGCAGCAGCACGCTCACGGCCATCCTCAACTACCGCTGGGAGGACCGCACCTATCACAGCTCAGGCGCCGGACCGGCCGTCCCGAACCACGAACTTGCCTCACGTCCCTCCTTCGGCCTGCTGGACGGCCGCCTCTCCTGGAAGACGGAACTGGGGAACGAGCGCCGCCTGCGCCTGGATATCTGGGGGAAAAATCTTACCGACAAGGAGTGGCCGCTGTACGTGGTCGCCTCCGGCAGCCCGGTCCCCGTATATGATGCGCTCACCGACACCGTCTCCCCGGCCGGCTACAGCTCGGCGCCGATTGCCTGGGCGGAGCGCCGTACCTACGGCATGAACATGGTGTACGAGTTCCGCTGAACGCGTACCGGGTGCATCGATGACCGATGAAGTATCGTTCCAACGCCGATACGGTCCGTGGGCTTTGATCGCCGGCGGCTCCGAGGGCATCGGCCGCAGCTTCGCGCTGCAACTCGCCTCCCGCGGTCTTCACCTGATCCTCGTGGCACGACGCCAGGAGCGACTGGAGGCCACGGCGCAGGAAATCCACGAGCGCTTCGGCGTACAGGTCAGCCAGCACGCCGAAGATCTCACGGCGCCCGATCTGGAGCGGCGCCTCGATACGCTGGTCGCCGGTCGGGAGATCGGCATGCTGGTCTACAACGCCGGCGCGACCCATGGGGCGGGACTGCTGCTCGACACGCCGCTCGAAGATGCGCGGAAGCTCGTGCACCTGAACTGCCTGGGGCCGCTGACGGCGGTGCACCTGCTGGGCTCGCGCATGCGCGCCCGCGGGCGGGGCGGCATCATCCTGATGTCGTCCATGTCGGCGCTCGCGGGCGGCGGCTACGTCGCAACCTATGCGGCCACCAAAGCCTTCGACCGGGTGCTGGCCGAAGGCCTGTGGTGGGAATTCGGCCCCTGCGGCGTCGACGTGCTGGGCCTGCTGGCAGGCGCCACCGCGACGCCGGCCATGGCGCGCTCCACCGTGCGCTACGATCGAGCCGGCACCACCGCGGGCCAGGCGGCGATGCAAAAGCTGAGCATTACGCCCATGGATCCGGACGACGTGGCACGCGAAGCCCTCGAGCATCTCGGCCACGGACCGATCTGGATCGCCGGCGAGCAGAACCGCGCGACAGCCGAACGCCTGAGCCGCACGCCGCGCGAGGAAGTCATCCGGCTGATGAGCGAAGCCAGCGCCAAGCTCCATGGCCTGGCGCCGCCGAAGCGCGCAGACGGCTGAAGCCGGGCACGGCATCGGATAGCATCGATAGAGCAGGATCACCGGCAATGTTCCGCGTCTGGCTGGCCATCGACATGAATCTGCCGCTCGCGGCGATCGGCGCGCAGGCGCGCCGCGCCGAGGCACTTGGCTGCGACGTGGTGACGCTCGCCGACGTCGCCTACGACGCGCTGCTCGGCGCCCAGAGCGTCATCCAGGCGACCCGGCGGGTCGAAGTGGCGACCAGCGGACTGGTATGCTTCGCCCGCAGCCCCATGGTCACCGCGGTCGCCTCATGGAACCTGGCTGCCCTTTCCGGCGGGCGATTCCGCCTGGGCCTGAGTTCACTCGTACCGCCCATGCTGGTCGGAAAATACAGCGTTCCCTGGCAGCCGCCGGCGCCACGGATGCGCGAATACCTCGGCGCGTTGCAGGCGATTTATAATTCCTGGCAAGACGACGTACCGTTGCGCTACGAGGGCCGGTATTATCGCTTGACCCGGCAGAACGAGTGGACACGACCGGCGCCGATCGAACATCCGGACCTTCCGATCCATCTTGGCGCCGTCGGGCCACGCATGAGCGCCGTGGCCGGCGAGTGCACGCGAGGACTGTTGACGCATCCGACCAACTCCGATGCGCACTATATTCGCGAGGTGATGCTCCGTAATGTCGAGGCCGGCATGCAAGGGACGGACCGCAAGTCGCAGGACTTCGAGCTCGTCGTCTCCCCGGTGTGCGCAACCGGAGCCTCGGCTGTCGAGATCGGCGCACAGCGGGAGCGGTATCGCGAAATGCTGGCGATCAATCTCTCGACGCCGCAATATTGGCCGACGCTCGAGCTCCATGGCTGGCGCTCCACCGGGGAGCGTCTCCGGGAACTCTGGCGCGAAGGTCGACCGGACCGGATGGCAGCACAGCTCAGCGACGAAATGCTCGACGTGCTCATGCCAACAGCGCCCTGGTCACGACTGGCCCGTGCGTTGCGCGAGCGTTTCGAGGGACTGGCCCGCGGCATCTGTCTGCTGCTGCCGGTGGATAAGACAAACGATGCGGCCCTGGGCCGCGTGATCAGGGAATTGCAGGAGTAGCGAGCAGTGATGGAACTGGCGGAAATCGAGGCGGACCGACGCAGGCTCCGCGAACAATGGCGGGCGCTCGGCTATCATCCGAATCAGTCGATCCCGCAGCGGCTACTCGAAGGCGCACGCCGCCATCCCGATGTGGAATCGATCTATTATGCGGAGAAACAGGCGCGGCGCACCACGAACCGCGAACTCTACGAGCACAGCCTGCGCATCGCCTCGGCGCTGCAGAAGCGCGGCGTGGGCCGCGGCGACGTCATCGCCGTGCAGCTGCCTACCTGGTACGAAACCACGGTGTTGTATCTCGCACTCATGCACCTCGGCGCGATCGTGCTGCCGATCGTCAGCATCTACGGGCAGGCCGAGGTCGAGTTCATCCTGCGCCAGTCGAAGGCCAAGCTTTATTTCAGCCCGGCAAAATGGCGCAAGGTCGATTATCTCCCGCGCCATGGCGCATTCCGCGCGCTCCCCCACCTCCAGGACATCATCATCGTGGGTGACGGCGCGCCCGCGGGCGCGCAGACCTGGGAGCGCCTCGAGGCAACCGCCAACCGCGGCATCGAACCGGTCGCGAGCGACCCGGACGCGGTAAGCCTCCTCATGTACACCTCGGGCACGACCTCGGCGCCCAAGGGCGTACAGCACACGCATCACAGCCTGCTGCGCGAGTGGGGGCGTCCGAGCTACCGCGACCGCGGCCTGTATCTCGCGAACCTGCCGGCCGGGCACTACACGGGCTACAGCTACATCTTCCGCCCCTCGATCTACGGGGCGCCCATGATCTTCCTCGACCAGTGGGATGCGCAGTTCGCCGCCGAGCTCGTGCAGCGCCACCAGGTGAAGGCCGGCGGCGGCACGCCCATCTTCCTCTTTTCGCTGCTCGAGATGGCCGAGAAGCACGGGTTCGACATCTCATCGCTGGAGTCCTTCAGCCTTGGCGGCCAGGGCATGACGCCCGCACTCGTCCAGCTCGCCGACAGCCACGGCTTCCCCGGCGCGCGCGTCTACGGATCCACCGAGCATCCGACCGTCACCGGCTTCGATCCCGAGCAACCCTTCGAGAAGCGCGCCCACACCGACGGCAAGCTCGACGAGGGCAACGAAGTGCGCATCGTCGACGACGAGGGCCGCGACGTGCCCCTGGGGCAGGAGGGCGAGATCCTCACCCGCGGCCCGGAAATGTTCGTGGGCTATCTGGACTCCGAACTCGATCGCGACAGCTTCGTCGCAGGCGGCTGGCTCAAGTCCGGCGACATCGGCCGGCTCGATGCGGAAGATTTCCTGACGATCACCGATCGCAAGAAGGACATCATCATCCGCGGCGGCGAGAACATCTCCTCCGTCGAAGTCGAGGAGACGCTCGCCCGCCACCCGGCCGTGCGCGCCGCCGCCGCGGTC
>Ga0265293_10003122_pt1 | contig 31424 bp, 29 predicted proteins | sample Munlanlewell138R_FD_192505 | JGI IMG/M metagenome (GOLD analysis project Ga0265293, IMG submission 192505) | Leachate microbial communities from a municipal landfill in Southern Ontario, Canada - Leachate well 138R | ecosystem: Engineered > Solid waste > Landfill > Unclassified | place: Canada... | reverse complement strand
GTTTTGGTGCCCTCGATTTTCACCGGGCGCAAGGCGGTAATGGTGCCCATGCGCACATGCTGGGCGCGACCCACATCATCCCTGGAGTAGACATTACTGCTCTGGCTGGGAACGCACCCGGTTACCGTCAGCGACAGGGTGGCTACCATCAGGGTCAATTTGATCAATTTGTTCATGCAACAGGCCTCGAAAGGTAAAACGGGTTTTGGCTAGCCTGGTCAATAGGGCAGCGCATCAATCGCCACCGACCTCATTAACAGTATAGCTGTAGAGCCCCCAAAAAGGGGCGTCAGTATGCAGACAATCGGCCGCGAAAAGAATTCCCTCAGGTGAGGATTTACACAAATTTTCGCTGGTGCAGCGGTCATTTGGCAATTTACTGCGGTGAGAGGGCGCGTTTTTGCTTTTTCCCTCGGCAGATAAGCCAGCGCAATGCTATGACCGGGGCGGTAGAACAGTTGTCAGCCTGAAAATGTGATGTCATCCACTTTTTCAGTAATACGTTTAATAGACTTGACGATTAAAGTCTATACTCGAAACACGCAAGGTCTACGCAAAGGAATTTATTTATGAACAAATCGACAGTTACTGGCATAGTTATTGGTGTGGTGATCGCTTCCGCAGGAGCCGTTATTGGCGGCTACAACTTTATCGATCAAAAACCCGCCGAACCCGAGTTTGCGGAAGTTCTCTCGGTGAAGCCCATTACGGAAACCCTGAGTACACCAAGGGAGGTGTGCGAGGAGGTTGCGATTACAGAAAAGGCGCCGGTTAAAGACGAAAACCAGATTCTTGGCACTGTCGCTGGTGCAGTTATCGGTGGTGTTCTCGGCAATCAGGTGGGTGGCGGCAGTGGTAAGAAGGTCGCCACTGTAGCCGGCGCTGCCGCCGGTGGCTATGCGGGCAAAAAAACCCAGGAGAGTATGCAAAACAAGAACACCACGACCCGCTACGAAACCCGCTGCGAAACCGTCTATGACAGCAGTCAGGTTACCAAAGGTTATGATGTCGCCTACCGAATCGGTGACACCGAGGGCAGTGTCAAAATGGATTACGATCCCGGCGAGCGCATCCCCGTCAAAGATGGCGAGCTGGTAATAGGGCAGTAGACCTGACTCGGAAATTGCATCGGCACGGGCTCAAACGCGCCGATGGCGGTGCAAAAATAAGGCAGCGGGTATTCGGGTTGACCTCAGGGATTATGCCCTGAACTCCGGTTCTGGCAGGGACGCTGGTTCCCGTTCCCTTTCGGTTCTATAATTCGAACATCATTATTTTTCGTTCCCGTCGGGCGGCAAAGGGCTCTGTTACCTTGGCGCACGACAGGGGAAAAATCCGCAACCCATACTGGCGCCGCCGACTCATCGAAAACCCGGCATTGAGCGCTTACCTGCCAGAAGAAATTCATGCCCAAAAAAATCATTGCAGTGCCCGCAACCTTTCTCTTCAGCACCACTATCGAGGTACAAAAATCCGACGTCAATATGGGCGATCATCTCGCCGCTGAGCAGGTGTTGCGAATCGCCAATGTGGTGCAGCGCAGCTATGTCAAACACCTCGGTTACAAGGATTCAGTCAATCTTGAAGACGGCGGCCTCATCATGGCCTATTCTGAGCTGGCGTTTCTCGCCGAGGCCATGTGCGGCGACCAGCTCAAATTTGAGCTGGCGATTGGCAATATGGGTGATAAAAGTTTTGACTATGTCCACCGGGTCACCAACCTCACCCAGGGCGGAGAGGTGGCCAGGGTGCTGAACACCATGGTGTTTTTTGACTACAGTGTGCGCAAAGTGGGCTCGCTGCCTGAAACCCTTAAAAACCGTTTGCTTGGCAATGTCTAATAACACCTGGGTAAATGTTGATCTCAAAAACAACCTTTCGAAGGATAAGCAATAATGACAACAGAAGACAATAAACAATTAGTGTTTCTTCAATTTGATATTGTCTACCATAAATAATCTTCAGACATCGCCAGCAGGGCTGGCTCCTTGTAAATGATTATTCGGTAGGAGCCAGCCCTGCTGGCGATGGCAGCTCGATAAGACAAAATTAAATTGAAACAGTACTAGTCAGCGATTTTATCGCTCACTTTGGCAACAAAGACGTTCAGTGAGCCCCTAACATGATGACCGATGATGCCAGTTGGTGGATCGGCGGCAAGTTGGATGTTCCCTGTCGCCGGTTTAAAAACCAAAGCTGAAATTGCCGAAATTTTTTTTGATCTGGTGCCGCCGATGAAAAACGGCCTGAAAATCACTCCTAAAGGTTTTGTCGCAGAAGGCAATAAAGTCGCTCTGGAAGCAGAATCCTGCGGGGAATTTCCCGATGGTCGTATTTACAATAATGAATACCATTTTCTGATCACCATCGAGAACGGCAAAATCAAGGCAGTAAAGGAATACCTGGATACCATGCCTACTGCTGATGTTTTGGGAATGTTATAGATCCATTGTTTGGTTAAGCGGCGATATAGTTGACCAGAACAATGAGACCGACAATGACCAGTAAGAAGTAAATCAGGGCTACGACGAAAACATAAACGCCGTTTGCCCTGGCAAAATCTTCCTTGCGCTTATGGGAAGGCCTGACCCCCAAGTGGCCACAAAGCACAATAACGAAGGTTTTCCAGAATCCGTAGGGTTCATTGGCATTGGTGCTGGCATTGTCATCTTCATCCTTGGCTTGAGTGTTTTTTGACAAGAGCAACTCCTGATATTCATTGTTATGGATTGGTGTGAGCCTTCGCACTGCGCCAGTTTATGTCAATATACAGTCTTTTATTGCATATCCCCGCCAAATACTGATATACACCCATTAACCCGAACAAAAATCGCCATGCCGATTCCTGGAGTATGGTGAACTCAGAAATTGCACAAACTCCTGGGTGGGCGGAGGTCATCGTTGATTGTATTGATAAAACCCTGAGGGCGACTGAATGCGTGAACCCATTGTTATAGGTTCCACCACCATCAAGCCGGGAAAACAGGCCTATGTGGAGCTGGAAATGCCTGGATTGTATACCCGCACCCAAATGTCCATGCCGGTTCATGTCATCCACGGCAAGAGTCCCGGCCCCGTGCTGTTTTTGTCGGCAGCCCTTCACGGCGATGAAATTAACGGTGTCGAAATTATTCGTCGCGTCCTCAACAACAAGGCGATTGCCAATATCAAAGGCACCCTCATCGCTGTGCCGGTAGTCAATATTTACGGCTTTATTTATCAAAGCCGCTATCTGCCCGACAGGCGCGATCTCAATCGTTCGTTTCCCGGCTCCCAGCAGGGTTCAATGGCGGCGCGTATTGCCCATGTGTTTGTCAATGAAATCCTCAGTAAATGCACCCACGGCATCGACCTGCACACCGGCGCCATTCACCGGGAAAACCTGCCCCAGGTGCGGGCGCTGCTGCAGAATGCAGAAACCGTGCGCATTGCCGAGGCATTTCAGGCGCCGGTGATTCTCAATATGGACATCGTTCAGGGGTCGCTTCGGGAAGAGGCGGAAAAACGCAATATTGCCGTGATTGTCTATGAGGCTGGCGAAGCCCTCAGATTTGATGAGGTGTCAATCCGCGCCGGGGTCAAGGGGGTGGTTTCGGTGCTGCGCGAACTGGGTATGCTGCCTAAACCCCGGCGCAAACCGCGGGAATTTAAATCGCTGATTGGCAAATCCAGTACCTGGGTACGCGCCCCCAAAAGCGGCATTTTGCGCTCCATGAAAACCCTGGGTGTGAAGGTGGTCAAAAACGAATTGCTGGGTATTGTTTTTGATCCCTTTGGCGAGTCGGAAGAGGATGTTGTCGCCACCACCGACGGCATCATCATTGGCCGCACCAATATTCCCCTGGTGAACGAGGGCGAGGCGCTGTTTCATATCGCCCGCTTCAAGGATGCCGAAGCCGTTTCTGGCGTGCTCGAAGAGTTTCAGTACGAAATGGATCCGGCCACCGACGAAAAACCGCCCGCAGAACCCCCAATTGTCTGAATCACGATTTTTTATGACCCTGGCCAAAAGCCAATACGGTGGCGGTCAGGGCGGGTAGCAGGGTAAGGGTTACCACCGCCGCGCCAATAATCCCGAACATCACAATAATGCCGACGCCGCGGTAGAGCTCCGTACCTGCACCGGGAATCAACACCAGGGGCGCAAGGCCAAAGAGGGTGGTAATGGTCGACATGGCGATGGGGCGCAGCCGGGCTTCCACGGCTTCCTCGACAGCGGCGAGGGCGTTCATGCCGCTTTCCTTGATATTGGTCACAGCCCGGTGAACGATCAAAATGGGGTTATTGACCACGGTGCCCATCAGAATTAAAAAGCCGAGCATTGAAATCATGTCAAACGGCTGGCTGATGGCTTTCAAGCCTATCGCTGGTAAAAGGGCGCCCACCGCATTGAGCAGCCATAGCCCGGCGATACCGCCGGCAATGCCCAGGGGAATGGACGTCATGATCAACAGCGGGTATCCCCAGTGATTAAAAATGGCTACCAGTAGTAAATACACGATAACCAGGGCGACCAGGTAATTGGCGGAAAGCGCATCTCGAGTGGCGTCGAGCTGGTCGGCGGCGCCGGAGATATCCAGGGTCACCCCCGTGGGTATCTGTCCGCGGCTGCGCAGATGCTCGACGACGTCGCGACGCACCATGTCGACGCCGGATTCCAGCGCCACGCTGCGGGGCGGAATAATATTGAGGGTCACAGTTCTGCTGCCATTGACCCGGCGCAGGCTGCTGGTATCCACCAGCTCGGCGATAGTGGCGAGGGCGCCCAGGGGCAAAACAGCGCCGCTGGGGGTATAGATGGGCAGCTGAGACAGAGTATCCAGAGAGGCATTCTGACCAACTTCGCTGTAGAGATAGATGTCGATTTTGTCGTCGGCGAGGAAAAACTCGCTGACGTAGCTGCCGTCGGTGAGGGCGGCGACACTGAAACCCAGCTCCTCTGCGCTTAACCCCAGTTCCGCGGCACGCTGCCAGTTGGGGCGAATTTCCACCATCGGTTGTGCCAGGGTGAGGGAGGGGGGAATGGATTGAATACGCGGATTGTCGAAAACCACTTCGGCGCGGCGGTAGGCGGCCAGGGCGACCCGGTATATCTCCGCCAAATTGGCGCCGGAGATATCGACATTGATACTGCGGGTGCCGCCGTCGTTGCTGGTGATAATGGAGCCGCGAGCGGCGAAGGCGCGCATGCCGGGATAGGTTTCAAATTTTTCCGTCAGGGCGTCCATAAGGGCTTCGATATCGCCGGGATCTACAGGTTCGGCGATAATCCGCATCTGCTGGGGGGCAACCCGCATGTTCATATAGGCCAGTGCGGGCACAGGGGCGGCGCCGCGGTGAAAATCGGCGGGGTTTGCCCCCACATAATTCAGCAATTCAGTTTCGATTTCGCGGGCGATTTTTTCCATGGCGGCCAGGTTGTAACCCGGCGGTGCGTTCATGGAAGCAAATACTTTCGGCTCTTCCCCCTCCGGCAAGTATTCTGCCTGGGGGGTGAGAAATGCTATCACGGCGATACTTATCAGGGTGATGAGGGCGATGCAGGCAAGGCGCCGCTGCTGGCTGGCCAATAACCAGTGGACAGCGTCGAGGGTGAGTTTGCTCGCTCTGGCGCCAATATGGCGGGCGCTGATGGCTCTGCCCACGGATGACTGTAAAAGGGGATTGGCTTCGAGACGCAAGCGCGCCGCCGCTGTCGGCAATACACTGATGGCAACCAGCATGGAGGCAAGAATGGCCGCAGAGATGGCAATGGCGATGTCGGAATAGAGCTGCCCCGCCTCTTCCTCGACAAAGGCGACCGGCAGAAAAACCAGCACCGTGGTCATGGTTGAGGCGAGCACCGCCGGCCACACTTTCTGCACACCCACCACCGCTGCCTTAAGCCTGTCGGCGCCGCGACGGCGCTCCAGCTCGATACTTTCCAAAACCACAATGCTGTTGTCCAGGGTCATGCCGATGGCAAAGGCAATGCCGGCGAGGGAAATGACGTTGATGGTGCGTCCGGCAAGCAGCAGGCCAAAAAAGGCGACGATAATACAAAGAGGTATGCCCATGACGCCGATCAGGGTGGCGCGGGTGGAACGCAAAAATAAAAACATTACCGCAATGGCGAGAAAGCTGCCTATGGCCAGGTTCTGCCACACATTTTTGACCGACTCCTCCACATAGCGGACATCGTCGGCAATCAGTTTCATCGCCATGCCTGCGGGCTCAAGCACATCCCGATTGATGGTTGCCAGCTCTGTGGTGATGGCGCGTTTGATGTCGATGACGTTGGAACCCGCTTCGCGGCGAATGGAGACAAAAATATTGGGCTCGCCGTTGTAGGAGGTGCTGTCGAGTTTTTCAAAGTGGTCGAGGCGAACGCTGGCGACATCGCCGAGGGTAATCACCGCGTCGCCGCGGCGCACCAGAATCAGCTCTTCCAGTTCTTTAAGGCTGTCGAAACGGCCAATGGTGCGCACCAGATACTGGCGCTTGCCGGATTCGATTTCACCGCCGGAGCGATCCTGGTTGCGGCTGCGAATGACGTTGCGCACATCCGCCAGGGACAGCTGCCGCTGCGCCAGGCGGGCGGGGTCGATAAGAATCTGCACCTGGCGCTCGGCGCCGCCGCGAATATCCACTTCCGAGATGCCGGCAACCCTGGACATCACCGGTTTGACGTTGTCTTCAATAAAGTCCAGCATCAGATCCATATCGAGCTGGCGAGGATTGCCGGGCAGGGGGCTGATGCTGAAAAACATAAAGGAATTGCTGGAAAAGGAGTTCGCAAAGATGCGCGGCTCATCGACACTTTCCGGGTAGGAGGGTACCTGGCTGAGGGCATTGTTGACGCGAATCAGCATTTCGGTAATGTCGGTGCCAAAGGGAAATTCCAGCTCGATTTCGGCGTTGCCGCTGTTAGCCGTTGAAATAATGCGCGACAAATTGGGCAGGTTGCGCAGATATTCTTCCTGCTCGATAAGGATTTCCTTTTCCACATCCTGAGGGGTGGCACCGGGCCAGTTGGTGCGAATACTGATGGCGCGCACATCGAGGTCGGGAATCATTTGCACGGGGATTCGCGTTGCCGCGAGAATACCGAGGACGGAAACGATCAGCGTAATGACCGTTACCAGGGTGCCGCGCTTGATAATTTCGGCAAACATGCTCAGTCATCCCCACTGTCGCTAACGACGCGCACTGACTGACCGTTTTGCAGGGCTTCATTGCCCTTGACCACCACCCGCATTTCCGGTTCAAGCCCCTCATGGATTTCCACCAGGCCGTCAAATGCCTCTCCGGTGACCACCCGCTTTTCCTGAGCCGTCAAGCCCTCTTTGGACTTGCGGACTGTCCACACCACCACTCGGCCATCGGGGTAGCGCAGCAGGGCGTCGCGGGGAACCACCAGGCCATTGCGACCGCTGGCGATAATCAGGGTAGCCCGCGCCGACATGCCGGGAATCATTTGCGGGTCTGGATTGTCGGCGGCAACCCGTAGCAAAAAGGTGCGCGCTCCAGGTTCGGTGATGGGCACTATGGTGCTCACCTGTCCCCGGAAATGGCGACCCGGCAGCGCGTTAAGGGTGAAATTGACTTTGGTTTTGGGGGTCAGTGCGGCGAGATAGTCTTCGGCGACGGCAAAATCCAGGCGCGGGTGGTCGCTGTCAACCAGCTCGAAAACAGCGGTGCCGGGGGTGACCCACTCGCCCAGTTCACGAAATTTTTTACTGATAACCCCTGAAAAAGGGGCTTTGAGCTGGTGTCTCGCCAGGAGCGCCCGGTGGTGTTGTGCCTGGGCGTGAATTTCATCCAGGCGCGCCTCACCCTGGCTGACTTCGGCCTCGAGTCCGCGAATCAGGGTTTCGGCAATGCCTCGCTGGGAGCCGAGGGATTGCGCCTCCCGCAAGCGTCTGCGGGCGTCGGCGAGGGCGGTTTTGGCTTGGGCAACCTGAGCTTCAGCACTTTTCAGTTCCAGTTCCGCCAGTTCGGGATCCAGTTCCAGCAGCGGCGTGCCGGCGTCGACGCGGTCGCCAATATCCACCGCCATGGTGAGAATAAGGCCGCTGATTGCCGTGGATAGTTGCGCCACTCTGGGGGAGGTCACGGTGCCGGTGATGTCAACCTGGCGGTAAACGGGCTGCTGCTGAGCGGTGATAACGCGCACAGGAAGGCTTTCTTGGCTATTGGCGTCAATTGCCAGGGAACAGAGAACAATACAGAGGCTGAAATGGTGCGAAATGTTGGATGCCAGTTTTTTAAACATCAGGAGGGCTCTTTATTCGTTGAAGACTCTCTATCCGTTCGATCCGTTGAGGGCTCTTTATCCTTTGAGGACTCTTTATCCGTTGAAGACTCTTGATCCATGGAAAATTCTCGATTGGTCGTGCTTGAAAATGGCAGCAGCACGGATTCACACAAGGCTTAATACCCGATTTTTCACGGTTGCAGGGTCAGGATTTCCGAAGGAGCTCGCCCTGCTGGCGAAATACCCATTATCAAGAAGGGTTTTCGCCGGGATGCCCGGCTCCTAGCAAAAAATCGCCGCCTGTAGGAGCCTGCCCTGCAGGCGATGACCTGGATATCGCCGGCGCCGATAGGAACCCCTGGTAAGTTGTTATACCATTGTTTTGATTGGGATAAAACGTTGAATTTTTTAAGGTCTTTGATTCTGTGGGGCGCTTTTCAATATTTATTTTTGTAGAGGTTTTGTCCATGATTGTGCCTGGTTGCCAAGCCGCTCCGCCAGGGTTTCGGCAATCATTACCACCGGGGCGTGGGTGTTGCCGCTGGTGATGGTGGGCATCACCGAGGCGTCGGCGATATAGAGGTTGTCAAAGCCGCGCACCTTCAAGCCGCTATCGGTTACCGCCAGAGGGTCGGCGTCGCTGCCCATTTTACAGGTGCAACTGGGATGAAAAATGGTGGTGGCGATATCCCCTGCGGCGCGGCCAAGCTCGTCAGCTGTTGTCAGTTCTGCCCCTGGTTTTATTTCCACCGGATTGAGCGCCTGCGCCGCCGGTTGCCGGGCAATTTCCCGCGTGATTTCGATGGCGCGCGCGGCGCTGCGGCGATCCTCCTCAGTCCTGAGATAGCGGGGATCTATGCGGGGAGCCTCCAGGGGGTTGGCGCTGCGAATATCCACCCGCCCTCTGCTGGTGGGGCGCAGGTTGCAGACGCTGGCGGTAATGCCGGGGAACGGGTGCAGTTTGGTGCCGAGTTTTTCTGCGCTCATGGGCTGAACATGGTATTCCAGGTCAGGGCGTTCCAGGGTTGATTCCGATTTGAAAAAAGCGCCGAGCTGACTTGGCGCCATTGCCAGAGGGCCTGAGCGTGTCAGTAAATATTCAAGACCCATGCGCGCCCGGCCTTGCCAGCTGCGGCTGAGACAGTTCAGCGTCCTGGTCCTGGCGTTGTTGACGCGAAGCTGAACGCGAATCTGGAGGTGATCCTGAAGGTTGCCGCCAACGCCGTCGAGTTTATGGCGGCAGGGAATATTGGCGGCCCTGAGCTGGCTTTCGCCGCCGATGCCACTGCGCTGCAAAATACAGGGGGAGGAGACAGCGCCCGCCGACAGAATCACCTGGCCAGAGGTGTTTATCTGCTGGCGCTGATTACCAAGGATGACCTCAATGCCGGAGGCTCTGCCGTTTTCCCAGGTTATTCGGTCGACGATGGCGCCGGTTAAAATGCTGAGATTTTTGCGGCCTTTTACCGGATTCAAAAACGCCCGTTTCGCTGAACAGCGCACCCCTTTGATCTGGTTGACATCAAAGAGGCCGACGCCCTCGTTGTCGCCGCTATTGAAGTCAGCGGCTTCAGGAATGCCGTATTCAATACAGGCGTTTTGCCAATGATCCAGTACTGCCCAGCGGAGCCGCTGCTGCTCGACGCGAAGCTCGCCACTGCCGCCGTGGAATTCATTGGCGCCGCGAAAATAGTTTTCTGACTTTTTAAAGCGGGGCAGTACATCCTGCCACGACCAGCCGGGCAGTTGCCAGCTGTCGTAGTCCTGGCGCTGGCCGCGAATATAGATCATGCCGTTGATGGCGCTGCAACCGCCGAGCACCTTGCCGCGCGGGTAGGGCAGGGTGCGGCCATTGAGGCCGGGTTGGGGCTCGAGGCTGTAGCACCAGTCGGCGCGGGGATTGCCCATGGCAAACAGGTAGCCCAGGGGAATATGAAACCAGTGCCAGTTGTCGTTGCCGCCCGCCTCCACCAGCAGCACGCGGCACTCGGGATCGGCGGACAGGCGGTTGGCCAGGACACAGCCGGCACTGCCCGCGCCGACGATGATAATGTCGTAGTGATTGCTAACGGAATTGTCTGTGCTTGCCATTGGCATCCTTCGATCATTGCCCGTGTTTTTGATGGTTTCCTCAGACTCCTGGGCGGGAATGAGGCATTGCCCAGCGTTGCCGTGGTTTTCTACCCTTCGGTGATGACCCGGTTTCTGCCTTCCCGCTTGGCTTTGTAAAGAGCGCCGTCGGCGCGATTCACAAAGGCATCCAGTGTTTCTCCGGGGCGATATTCGCTAACGCCAATGCTGACAGTCACTGCAATTTCTTCCCGGCCAAAAGTGGTGGTGCGCTGTTGGATGAACTGGCGTATATCCTCTGCTCTTTGCTGGGCTTCATCGAGGTCGCAATGCTCCAGCAGGAGCATAAATTCTTCACCACCCCAGCGGCAGAGGGTGTCGCACTCCCTGGTAATTTCGCGAATGGCGGCGGACAGGTTCTGAAGGACATTGTCGCCGGCCTGGTGGCCAAAATTGTCGTTCACCTCCTTGAAGTGGTCGAGATCAATGGCCAGTAGTGCCAGGGATTGCTTGTGGCGTTTCGCCATTTTAGCCAGGTGGTCGAACAGGTCTTCAAAGGCCTGGCGGTTGAGAGCGCCGGTGAGCTTGTCGATGGTGGCCATTTCGATAAGTTGGCGCTGGTAGCCCCGCAGGGTGAAATGGGCGATAAGCAAGACCACAACGGTGATCGCCAGAGAAACCAGAATATTGATGATCAGCGACTTGTCGATTTGCTCTCTGCCGCTGTGGCGGCGCTGTTCGACGATCAGATACCAGTCAAACTCCGGTACCAGGCGGCTGTTGAGATAAAACTCTTCCTGATCCCCCCTCGTGTAGGTGGTGCTGAGGCTGAGGGTGGTCAGTATTTGCGTTGACAGGGCGTCGAGACCGGGGCGCTGGTGCAAATTGGTTTGCAGATTGAAGTCATCGCCGTGAAGGCTGACGTCTCCCTGGCGGTTGACGAAGTAAATCTGGCGGTTGTAACGGCGCTGATAGTTGTTGATAAGGGTAATCACCGATTTGACGGAAAGTCCCACGCCGGTGACGCCAATAAAGCGCCCCTGGTAGTCAAAGACACGGTAGTTGATAAAAATGTTGAGGCGAGAGCGGTCTGCGGTGTCATTATCGACGTTGATGTCGTACTCGCTGGTGCTGTTGCGCAGGGAAAAATACCATTGATCGAGAGGGTTCTCCCTGTCCATGACTTTGATCACCCCAGTGGGGTGGTAGTAATTGAGGGACTGGTCGGCGACGAAAAACGCGGTGATAGTGCCGTATTTTTTTTGAATCTCCCCCAGGTAGCTGCTGATTTGGTCAGGGTTTTTTTCGCCATCGAGGGCCCAGTCGCGGACAAAGGTGTCGTTGGCCATCAAGGATGAGATCAAAATGGGGCGGAGCAAATCCCGCTGGATTTCCGAGTATATGTTGTCGCTGGTGAGTGGCAGCATTTCGTCTGCCACCTGATGATCCAGGGAATTCTTTGCCACCTGGTAGCTGATCAGGGTTGTTGCCAGAAAGCCCGCAGCAAGGAGCGTTGCCAGGATGGCGACAAAAGTTTTTTTCCGGTTAACTACGGGGGCTGTCATCATGTCTGTGCGAATAGTGGTTAACCGTTAACATTAAGGAAAAGCCCTGTGGTTGGCCAGCGATAATTTGTCATGTTGCAAAGGTTTCAGGTCGTCGCAACAGGGTTATGCGATGGGCGGGCGTTTTTGTTGCCGCTGCGGTCAGCACCGCGGGAAAATAGCCCGTTGCCAGGATTGCCACGGCAATAAAAGGGTGGTTAGATAAGCGTTGCACGCAATGTTGGCTGTTTTATTAGGGAAAATAAACAAAGCATCATGATTACCAGCCCGAAGTTCATCTCCTGGAGACTACTGCCGTGGTTATTGTCAGGTTTTGTTCTTGTCGGCGGGGCGATTACCACAGGGTTTTTCTGGAAGCATGCACAGCGCCAGGAGCTGGCCGCTCTCGATATCTTATTTCGCGCAGAATCTGAGCGCGCCGTAGCCAACATCGCCCAAAAACTGAATACCTACCAGGTTGTTATGCGGGGCGTGCAGGGGTTTTTTCAGGCATCGGAAAGAGTCCGTTACGATGAATTCTTTCGTTACGTCTCGGCGCTGTCCGTGCAGAAAAACCTCGGTGGTATTCAGGGCGTGGCCTTTGTCAAAGCCTTGTCCAGGGAAGACCTCGATGCCTATTTGCAGGCTATCAGCACCGAGCTGCCCCTAACCTATCGCATTCACCCCGCCAGCACGCGTACTGTGGTTGCCCCCATTGTTTTTATCGAACCCCTCGCCGGGGATAACATCGCCGCCCTGGGTTTCGATGTTTTCAGTAACCCCTTCGCCCGGGACGCGGCGGAACTGGCGCGGGACAGCGGCAGAATCATTATTACCCAGCCCCTGGCGCTGGTGCAGGATGCGTCCCTGCAGCAAACCCCGTCCTTTGTCATGTATCTGCCGGTGTATGAGATTGGCGCGCCCCTGGATACGGTGGATGAACGCCGGCAAGCTCTGGTGGGCTGGGTGGATGTGCCCTTTCGCATGACCGATTTCATGGCCTACCTGGAACAGGAAATCAATCCCCATATCGATATTGAAATTCTCGATCTGGATGCGGAGTCGGGGCGCAATCTACTTTTCCATTCCGATGCCATTTCCCACGAGCAGCGCCGCAGGGACGGCGAGTTGCAGGTGGAAAGCACCATCGAGGTGGGCTCGCGGCAATGGACGCTGCGGCTGAGCAATACCCCGGAATTCAAAAGTCATGCCACCCTGCCGCCCAGGGCAACCCTTATAGGCCTTGCCGGTGGCGCCCTTAGTATGGCTCTTGCACTGCTGGTGTTTATTATCGCCAAGGGCTGGGATAAGAGTGAACGCAAAGCGGCGCGGTTGGGGCATCTCTATCACGCCCTCAGTGAAATCAACCAGGCCATTGTCAGAATGGAAACAGAACGGGAGCTGCTGCCGTTGGTGTGCCGGATGGCGGTGGAATTTGGCGGTATGAAAATGGCCTGGGTGGGAATACTGGATACGGCATCGGCAATTATTAGCCCCGTTGCCAACCATGGCGAGGGCACGGATTATCTCGATGATCTGAGACTATCCGCCCAGGGCGACATTCCAGAAGGGGCAGGTCCCACGGGCAAAGCCATGCGCGACAATGAGCCGGTGATTATCAACGATTATCTGGCGGAACCCAGCACGGCGCCCTGGCACGACAAAGCGAGAAAATATGGCTGGAAAGCGGCGGCGGCATTTCCTTTGCAGCGCAACGGCAAAGCTTTTGCGGTTTTGAATGTCTACCACGGCAAGATCGGTGCTTTTGATGAGGACACCATTGCGCTGTTGGTGGAAATGAGCGGCGATATCAGTTTTGCCCTCGATAATTTCGACCGGGAAATTCAGCGCCTGGAATTTGAGCGCGCCCTGCGCGACAGCGAAAGCCGGTTGTCGGTGATTTTGGAAAATGTCGGCGCCTGCATCTACCTCAAGGATCGCGAAGGGCGCTATACCTTTGTCAACCAGCAAGTGCTCGATTTATGGGGCATCGACAGAGTCGAGAAGGTGCTCGGCTGCACCGACGACAAATTTTTTGATGCGGCGACGGTGGCCAGTATCAGAGACAACGACCGCCGGGTTCTCGAGCATGGCGAGATCGTGCAAAAAGAGGAAATTGACAGGGTAAAAGCCACCGGAATCACTAGAGCCTTCTGGTCGGTAAAAATCCCCCTGCGCCATGGCGACGGTTCCATCTACGCCCTGTGCGGGATCTCCACCGACATCAGCGACAAAAAAGCCAGCGAAGAGCAAATCCATTATTTGAGCAATTACGATTCCCTCACCGGCCTGCCCAATCGGGAGCTGCTCCACGAAAAAACGCGGCGAGCGCTGGCGGCCGCCAAAGCCGGCAATACAGGGGTGGCTCTGCTTTGCATCGATCTCGACCGCTTTAAAATTATCAATGAATCCCTCGGTCACAGCGTTGGCGATCTGGTACTAAAAAAACTTTCCCAGCGTCTAAGCAGCCAACTTCACCTCGATTCCACCCTGAGCCGCATGAGCGGCGACGAGTTTTTTCTCCTTCTGCCCGGCGTCGATGGTACCCAGGCCGGCGTCATTGCCGAACGCTTGTTGAATGTTATCGCCGAGCCTTTCGATATTGATGGCCGCCGCCTCGCCCTTACCGGCAGCATTGGCATTGCCGTTTTTCCCGAACACGGCCGCACTTTTGAGCAGCTCATCCAGTCGGCGGATGCGGCACTGGCGCAGGCTAAACACAATGGTCGCAATACGGTTCAGCCGTTCACGGAGATGATGAGAACCCAGGCCAATGAGACATTGTTTGTCGAAAACGAATTGCGCCAGGCCCTCAACAAAAATCAACTGGTGCTTCACTATCAGCCCCAGGTGGCCATGGAAACCGGACAAATTACCGGCGTCGAAGCCCTGGTTCGCTGGCAGCACCCCGAAATGGGCATGATCTCGCCGGCAACCTTTATTCCCATTGCCGAGGAGAGCGGCCTGATTATCGATATAGGAACCTGGGTGATGGACACCGCCGCCCGGCAGCAGGCTGCCTGGCGCGCCCAGGGACTGCCGGAGCTCTCTGTGGCGGTGAACCTCTCGGTTGTGCAGCTCTATAAAGACAATTTTTGCGATACGGTGGCGACAATTCTCCGCGCCAACAACCTTGCCAGTGCCATGCTTGAGTTGGAGCTTACTGAGCGTATCGCCATGGAGCATTCCAGCCGCACCATCACCACATTGGGTCAGCTGCAGGCCATGGGGGTGAGCCTGTCCATTGATGATTTTGGCACCGGTTACTCGTCTCTCAGCTACCTCAAGCGCTACCCTGTTCACAAGCTCAAAATTGACAAATCCTTTGTCGATGGCTTGCCCCTTGACGCTGAAGACCAGGCCATCGTCATTGCCATTATCGGCATTGCCCGAGGCCTCGGTTTTAAAACCATCGCCGAGGGTGTCGAAACCAGGGCGCAGTGGGAATTTCTTCGCGCCCATGGCTGCGATGCCTATCAGGGTTATTATTTCAGCGAGCCGGTGGCGGCCGACGAGATCGCCGCGCTTTTTCCAGTGGCCAAGAATTAACCCGGTAAGATTTGCCTCGTTCCGCATTCCCCATGGGAACGCATACCGCCACAAGACACAGGGCTCCACGCAGGAGCGTGGGAACCAGGATAGCTCAAAGGGCGGAACGCCTCTACTGGGTGGAACCCTTTTTTGTGGGAGCTTGCGCTGCAAGCGATTGCTGCGGAGTCGCCCCAACATCCACCCCTATCGCCAGCAAGGCTGGCTCTACAACACAAGGCCAGAGCAGTCCTGAGGGTGTCGGATGTTCCCGCGTGCAGCCTGGCCTCGTTCCCAGCGCTCCGCGTGGAAACGCATAGAACTACAATACACAGGGTTCCCAGCGCGGGCGCGTGGACGTGGAAAAAGTAATTGGCGCAACTTTCGGTAAATAGTTTTGTTGGCAAACTAGCACGACGGGGTTATTCTGGCGGGGAAATGAAAACCGATAAAACCCTGTCAGAACTGATCGAAATTATTCCCGACGCGGCATTGGTTGTCGATCTGTCCGGTTCCATCGTGTTGGTGAACAGCCTGCTGGCGCGAATGTTTGGTTACGATCAAAATGCTCTTCTCGGCGAGCCCCTCGATCAGTTAATGCCCGAAGATGCCAGAACCCAGCACCGTATCCATATCAACAATTTCTTTGCCTGCGGCGAGAATCGCCCCATGGGGCGAGGGCTGAGGCTGTTGGGTATGCGCAAGTCCGGCGAGACCTTTCCTGTTGAAATTATGCTCAGTGTTATCCATTTGGACGCCAACGCCTATGCCCTGGCCTTTGTCCGCGACGCCACCCAGTTTAAGTTGACGGAGGAAAAAATCCGCCGCGAACTGGAGCACGAGCGCACCATGGCCTTGACGGATCATCTGACCGGCCTTGGCAATCGCCGCGCCTTTACCCAGGAATTGGAACAGGATATTGATGAATTGCGCCAGTTCGGCTGGCAGTTTGCGGTCTGTTTTATTGATATCGACAACTTCAAGCATGTCAACGACAACCACGGCCACGACCTCGGGGATCTTGTCCTTCAGGAAATTGCCGGCTTGATTCGCGCCGGTTGCCGGGGTACGGATTTTGTCGCCCGCATTGGCGGCGACGAGTTTGCCACCATTCATCCGGGCGCCACCCTCGACGATGCCCTTCAGGTACTGGAGCGGGTTCGCGCTAGAATTATGGCGGATATGCAGGTGCAAAACTGGCCGGTCACCCTGTCCATGGGGCTCTGCCACTGCGGCAGCCAGGACGTCAGCTACAGTGTGTCGCAAATACTCAGCGCGGCGGATCGCGCCATGTACGAAGCCAAGCAGCAGGGTAAAAACCAGATTCGCATCGCCAACCTGGTTCCCTGAGGGCTGCCCTTGGCGCCTGCAGCCAGGCTCCTGGGGAAAACACGTCGCCTTAAAAATCTCGCCCTGCAGGGGGTGACCAAAATTCGCTTACTGATGCAATCTCCGTATAGGGTCTTACAGGCGCCGCATGGCGCCGAGAAAATCCCGCTTGCCGATTTCCAGCCCCTGCCAGCGCAAAATGTCGTAGGCGGTGGTGGCGTGAAAATAAAAGTTGGGCTGGGAAAAACTCAGCAAAAATTCCTCGGCGACAAAATCGATTCTCAAGCCCGTCATTTCAAAACCCATGGCCTGACCGATAAAGGCTTCCATTTCCTTTTCAGTGATCTGCTCGAGGGCACTGATGGTCTCGGTAATGCGGGTGCGCAGGCTGGCAAAATCTGCGGGTGGCGGCGCGGTGGCGGGGGAAAATACGCCTTTGCGAACCCCCTCTATTGCGCCTAAGGAATGGTGGCACACAGAGGTAATCTGGTAGGCGAAAGGGCGCATATCAGCGGCCAGGCAGGCCTGGGTGATGGTGTCGGCGGCCAAGCCCTTGCTGGCGCAATGCTGCTCCGCCTTGTCGAGAAGACCGCTGACCGCGCCGAGAATTTGCAGGTACGAGGGTATGGTGGCTTTGTAGAGGGAAATGCTCATTTTTGAATCCTTGGTTGTTATGGCTTAAGGTGGACAGATCACAGCTGCTTGGTATAAAACACCATGGCTTTGGCAGATGATTCTACTTCATCGACATCCTTCCAGTGAAAGGTTGTGGCAAGTTCCGGACGGCGACAGTAACCAAAGCGCCGCCAGATATCATCGAGAGGAACATAGTTTGCCGGGCGAAGCGGGTGATTGAGTGGCCTCTGTACTGCGCAAAACGCCAGGGTTTTAATGGCGGGCAAGCTGCGGGCGTGGGCTTCTCGCCCATTAAAAAAGTACTTGTAAACCCCCATGCCGCGGTAATCGGGCAGAAGCACGGATTCGGCGCAGTAGAAAATGTCGCCGACGTTGTAGCCCTTGTCGATGAAGGGTTGAATAAAAGCGGGATCTTCGTCCGCCAGGGCAAGCCCTGTGGATGCGCCTATCACCTCGCCGTTGGCCATTGCCAGCACGGCGATGCTGGTGGCCGAATTGACATAGGTTTGCAGATATTTTTCTTCGTACGCGATGGTGCCATCGTAGAGATAGGGAAATTCGCGAAAAACCGCAATGCGCAGCTGCGCCAGGGTTGGAATCCAGTCGCCAATGGCCGACCCTCTGACACAGTGGATGTCGATCTTTGCCGTCATGCCTGCAGCTCTGCTGTGGGTGTTTGCGTAATCGCAGCAGCGCCGAAGCCGGGCGGCTTCGGCGCTTTCAGTCTACACTTTCAGGCGCTTGTACTTCATGCGCTCTGGGTGGGCGTTGTTGCCTTTGCGCTTGATAAAGTCTTCGTGGTAGTCGCTGAAGTTGCCCTCGTGGAACACCACCTCGGAGTTGCCTTCAAAGGCGAGAATGTGGGTGGCGACCCGGTCGAGAAACCAGCGGTCGTGGGAGATCACCATAACGCAGCCGGGGAAGGCGAGCATGGCTTCTTCGAGGGCGCGCAGGGTTTCGATATCCAGATCGTTGGAGGGTTCGTCGAGGAGCAGCACATTGGCGCCCTGCTTGAGGGTATTGGCCAGATGGAGGCGGCCGCGCTCACCACCGGAGAGATCGCCAACCCGCTTTTGCTGGTCGCCGCCCTTGAAGTTGAAGCGACCCAGGTAAGCGCGGGAGGGCACTTCGTAGCTGCCGATTTTGAGAATGTCGTGGCCGTCGGAAATGGCTTCCCAGACGGTTTTTTTGTCGTCGAGATTTTCCCGGCTCTGCTCCACAAACGCCATATTGACGGTTTCGCCGATATCGATGGTGCCGCCGTCGGGCTGTTCGCGGCCGGCAATCATGCGAAACAGGGTGGACTTACCGGCGCCGTTACCGCCGATAATGCCGACAATGGCGCCCTTGGGAACGCTGAAGCTGAGGTTGTCGATCAGCATGCGATCGCCGTAGCCCTTGGAGACGCCGTTGAAATCGATGACCTTATCGCCGAGGCGTTCACCGGGGGGGATGTAGATTTCGTTGGTTTCGTTGCGCTCCTGAAATTCCCGGGATTGCATTTCTTCAAAGCGGGCGATACGAGCCTTGCTTTTGGCCTGGCGACCCTTGGGGTTTTTGCGCACCCATTCCAGCTCTTCTTTCATGGCTTTCATGTGGGAGGACTCTTCCCGTGCCTCTTGTTCCAGTCTCTTCTCTTTCTGCTCAAGCCAGGTTGAGTAGTTGCCCTCGTAGGGAATGCCCTGGCCGCGGTCGAGTTCGAGAATCCAGCCGGCAACGTTGTCGAGGAAATAGCGGTCGTGGGTCACCGCCACCACAGTGCCGGGAAATTCCTCGAGAAATTTTTCCAGCCAGAACACGCTTTCCGCATCCAGGTGGTTGGTGGGTTCGTCCAGCAGAATCATGTCGGGCTTTGACAGCAGCAGGCGACACAGCGCCACGCGGCGGCGCTCACCGCCGGACAGTTTGGCAACATCCGCATCCCAGGGGGGCAGGCGCAGGGCGTCGGCGGCCACTTCCAGCTGATTGTTGAGGTTGTGGGCATCCCAGGCCTGAATGATATTTTCGAATTCCTCCTGCTTCTTGGCGAGCTTGTCGAAGTCAGCGTCCGGCTCGGCGTAGGCGGCAAACACCTCATCCAAACCTTTGAGGGCGTCAACCGCCTCGCGAACCCCGTCTTCCACATTGCCGCGCACGTCCTTGGCGGGGTCGAGCTGGGGTTCCTGAGGCAGATAGCCGATTTTGATGCCCGGCATGGGGCGCGCCTCGCCCTGAATGTCGGTGTCGAGGCCGGCCATGATCTTCAGCAAGGTGGACTTGCCAGAGCCGTTGAGGCCAAGAACACCGATCTTGGCGCCAGGGAAGAAGGACAGGGAAATATTCTTGAGAATTTCCCGCTTGGGGGGAACAATTTTGCCCACCCGATTCATGGTATAGACGTATTGAGCCATAATGAAACTGTGTTAACCCGGTTGCTTTTCGATGGTTGAAGGTGTCTGTAAAGACAAAACTGTGCCGAATTCTAGCAGACTGCGACAAAACTATCTGCGTCGCTTGAGTGCAGAAATTGATGTCGATGTCATTCCGCTCCAACAGCAGGCAAGAAAAGCGGGGAGTGATTGCGGATAACCGGGGTATTGTGAAAAAAATAAAAAATAATCACAAAATCCTGTGACGTTTTATGGCCTTGGTGCATCTATAGGATTATGAAAAGCGCTTTTGCGGTGGAGATCGATGAACAGCTTGTCCGGCAAGCCCAGGCCGGTGACAGGGGTGCCTTGTTTGAAATTTACGTGGCCTTTGAAAAGCCGGTCTACACCCTGGCCTACCGCTTCTGCCAGTGTCCCCAGCAGGCGCGGGATATTCTTCAGGATGCCATGCTCAGCCTGGTGGAGAATATTGGCCAGTATCGCTTTGAGGCGCCGTTCTGGGGCTGGGCGCGCAAGGTGTTTATCAATGCGGCGCTGATGAACCTGCGCCGCAACAATAGCCGCATGGACAATGTTGAAGTTTTGGTGGACGACCATGCCATAGGCGATAGCAGCAGCGCTGAAATGGCCAGGGATATTGCCTCCGCATTCTCCCGTCTGGCGCCGGAACGCCGCGTGGTGCTGTGGCTGTACGGGGTTGAGGGTTATACCCATCAGGAAATTGCCAGCATGCTGGGTTACTCGGAAAGCTATTCCAAAACCCAGTTAATGCGGGCAAGGCGCCAGGTTCGACAGTGGTGGCAGAGTGGCGATAGGGAGCGGGCGCGCTGCGACGAGGGTCAGGGCGGTGTAGTTAACGGCAGTATTCAAGGGGATATTTGTGATGACCAGCAGTGATAAGCGAATGGATCGGGCTCTCGCCGAATTGGCGGTGCTCTCGCCGCCCTGTTCGGCCTGGTCGGCGGTGGAGGCCTATTTGAATCGGACAGAGATTCGCGGTCGGCGTTGGCGCTATCTGGGTTTTGTCTCCGCAGCAATGGCCGCCTCTTTTGTGGTCGCTGTTCTGGTGAGCAACTTTCCACCCCGATCCGAGGCGATATCCGGCCTTCACAAAACTGTTGAGGCGGCCATTCGCGACGCCATGCCCAAGGCCTCGTTTACAGACCTTCAAATCTCTGCCGGTAAAACTTCTTTGGAAAAGCTGCTGGTTTCCGCCAAACCCAGACAAGCGATACAAGGTAAATTTCTCGGCGGCGCTTCAGCCAATACCGCCAAAAGTGAAAAAGCCGCAAGCCCTAAGGCAAGCCCGGTCAATGAGTTTTAGCAAGGGGAAGAGCGCCAGGGAATGGTGCCAGTAAGATGCAGTGATGTCCGGCCTGTTCACAACGAGAGGACTCGGGGCAGTTATTGCATGGCAGCGGGATACCAACGGATGGATCCCGCTGTTTTTTCTCTAAAACACACCTTTGAGCAGGCTCTTAAGGCTTGATCGTCTTTCTCCTTGCGGCATAATCCCGCGCAAACCCTTCATGGTTCTGTCCGCACAGAAGCCGTGATTGATGAAAAAATCGCCATTTTTCTGGTTACCCGCCCTCTGATCGTGTAAAATCCCGCCTCTTTTTTCCTTCCTTACCTTTTATCACCTTTCACTGCGGGGAAGCGCCGAGACTATGTTTAACAAAGACTTAACCATTGCCCAGTACGATCCTGATCTGTGGACTGCCATCCAGCAAGAAGAGCTCCGTCAGGAAGAACATATTGAACTGATTGCCTCGGAAAACTACGCCAGCCCCATGGTGATGGCGGCTCAGGGCACGGTGCTGACCAACAAGTACGCAGAGGGCTACCCCCACAAGCGCTACTACGGCGGTTGTGAATTTGTCGACAAGGCGGAAGATCTCGCCATTGAGCGGGTCAAGGCGTTGTTTGGCGCCGATTACGCCAATGTCCAGCCCCACTCCGGTTCCCAGGCCAACGCCGCAGTTTTTCTGGCACTTTTGCAACATGGCGATACCGTGCTGGGTATGAGCCTGGATGCCGGCGGTCACCTTACCCACGGCGCCAAGCCCAATTTCTCCGGCAAGACCTATCATGCCGTGCAGTACGGTCTTAACAACGAAACCGGTCTTATTGATTACGACCAGGTCGAAGCCCTGGCGCTGGAACACAAACCCAAAATGATTATCGCTGGATTTTCTGCCTATTCCCAGGTGGTGGACTGGGCAAAATTCCGCGCCATTGCCGACAAGGTCGGCGCCTATCTGATGGTGGACATGGCCCATGTTGCCGGTCTGGTGGCCGCAGGTGTTTATCCCAATCCCATGCCTTTTGCCGATGTGGTCACCTCCACCACCCATAAAACCCTGCGCGGTCCCCGCGGCGGCATTATTCTCGCCAAGGCCAATGAAGAGCTGGAAAAGAAGTTGAACTCCGCCGTTTTCCCCGGTGGCCAGGGCGGTCCTTTGATGCATGTGATTGCCGCCAAGGCCGTCAGCTTCAAAGAAGCCGCCACAGAAGAATTCAAGACCTACCAAAAGCAGGTGGTGGTCAACGCCAAGGCCATGGCGAAAACCTTTATGGAGCGCGGCCTCAACATTGTTTCCGGTGGCACCGAAAACCATTTGATGCTGGTGGATCTGATCGGCAAACCCTACACCGGCAAGGATGCGGATGCCGCTCTGGGCTCCGCCAATATAACTGTCAACAAAAATGCTGTGCCCAACGACCCCCGCTCGCCCTTTATTACTTCCGGTCTGCGGGTCGGCACCCCCGCCGTGACCACCAGGGGCTTTACGGAAGCGGATTGTGTGCAGCTCGCCCACTGGATGTGCGATGTTCTCGATTCCCTGGAAAACGGCACCGCCGAGCAGGTGATCGCCGCAGTCAAAACCAAAGTACTGGAGATCTGTAAGCGTTATCCGGTGTACGGCTGAGTTAACAGATCTATACTGAACCCGTTCATCAACAGGCGCTTGCCCCATGTACTGCCCATTCTGTAATGCGGAAGATACCAAGGTAATTGACTCCCGCCTGGTGGCTGAAGGCTGCCAGGTGCGCCGTCGCCGCGAGTGCCTGTCCTGTAAAGAGCGCTTTACCACTTACGAGATGGCGGAGTTGTTGATGCCCAGGGTCATCAAGAGCGACGGCACCCGCGAACCCTTTGATGAAGCCAAGTTGCGTTCCGGGTTGCAGCGCGCCCTGGAAAAACGCCCGGTGGGCATCGAGAAAATTGAAGCCGCCATTACCCAGATCAAGCACAGCCTGCAAACCGCTGGCGAACGGGAAGTGGCGTCACGGTTGATTGGCGAGAAAGTGATGCAACATTTGCGCGAGCTGGATCAGGTGGCCTATGTGCGCTTTGCCTCTGTGTACCGCAGTTTTCAGGATATCAGCGAGTTTCGCGCCGAACTGGATCGTCTCGAAAAAAACCAGGATCAGGCATCGCCACAGAAATGACGGATTTTAATGGTTTTGACCATGGCTGCATGTCAAGGGCGTTGCAACTGGCTCGCAACGGCTGGTATAGCGCCCAGCCAAATCCCAGGGTCGGCTGTGTCGTTGCCCGCGATGGTCGCATTGTCGGTGAAGGTTTTCATCGCCAGGCCGGCGAAGCCCATGCGGAAGTCAACGCCCTCAATGAGGCCGGCGAATTGGCGCGGGGAAGTACTGTTTATGTCACCCTTGAACCCTGTAACCACCGTGGCCGCACCGGCCCCTGTTCCCAGGCGCTGACCTCTGCTGGCGTTGCCGAAGTGGTTTACGCCATGGCCGATCCCCACAAAACCGCATCAGGTGGCATTCAAACCTTGAAAGATGCGGGTGTGCGGGTGCGCGGGCCGTTATTGCAAGCTCAGGCCGAAAAGCTCAATGAAGGGTTTATCAAGCGCTGCCGTACCGGCTTGCCCTTGGTTACGCTGAAACTGGCGATGAGTCTGGATGGCCGCACCGCCATGGCCAGCGGGGAGAGTCAGTGGATCACCGCAGAGCATGCCCGCCGTGATGTGCAGAAATTGCGCGCCCAGAGTGGTGCCATTATTACCGGTATAGGTTCCGTATTGCTGGACGATCCGGCGATGACAGTGAGGGCGGCGATGTTGCCGCTGGACAACGCCGCAGAGGTGGCCGCCCGCCAGCCGCTGCGTGTGGTGGTTGACAGTGGGCTGCGCACTCCCTGGGCTGCAAAAATTTTGCATCAGCCGGGAAACACCCTGATTGCCACTGCTGCTGAACGCGCAGCTTCGAATGCTTATCCCGCCAACGTTGACGTGGTGGCATTTCCTGGCGCCGATGGCCGGGTTGATCTGGCAGCATTGCTGGCCTACCTGGGAGCGGTAGAGTGCAATGATGTCCTGGTGGAGGCGGGCGCCCAACTTTGCGGCGCTTTTGTTGAGGCCGGGTTGGCGGACAGGCTGGTGATTTATATGGCGGCAAAACTGATGGGCAGTCAAGGGCGGCCGCTGTTGAATCTGCCCTTGGCTGTCATGGCGGAAGCTGTTGAGTTGAATATCGAGGATATTCGCCCCATAGGCAAGGATTGGCGGATCACCGCCGTGCCAGTAAAAGCAGGATGAGCGTATCCACAGACAAGAGGATTTTCTGAGCATGTTTACCGGTATTATTGAAGCCCTGGGCAGAGTGGTTGCCATCGAACGCCTGGGTGGCGTCGAGGGGGAGGATGTTCGTCTCAGTCTGGATACGGCCGGATTGGATATGTCCGATGTGGCTCTCGGCGACAGTATCGCCGTCAACGGCGTCTGTTTGACAGTGGTGGAATTGACCAAAAGCGGTTTTGCCGCCGATGTCTCCGGCGAAACCCTGCGCCTGACATCCATCGGCGGGCTTGGCGAAGGTTCGAGGGTCAATCTTGAGCGCGCCATGCAGTCCGGCGCCCGCTTTGGCGGCCATATGGTGTCCGGCCATGTGGATGGCCTCGCCGAAGTGGTTGGCCGCGACAGCGATGGCCGCTCCGAGCATTTTCGCCTCCGGGCGCCCGCAGCTCTCGCCCGCTATATTACCCACAAGGGCTCGGTGACCATCGATGGCACCAGTTTGACGGTCAATCGCGTGGAGGGCTGCGAGTTTGATCTCAACATTATTCCCCACACCCTGGAAAATACCATTATCGGTGAATACCGGGTCGGCACTCGAGTCAATCTTGAAGTGGATCTTATTGCCCGTTATCTTGAACGCCTGCTGTTGGGCGACAAGGCCGCCGACGCCTGATTTTGCCTGGGAGATATCTGCACGATGAAACTGAATAGCGTTGAAGAAATTATTGCCGATATTCGCGACGGCAAAATGGTTGTCCTTATGGATGACGAGGATCGCGAAAACGAAGGCGACTTGATCATGGCCGCCTCCAGGGTAAGACCTGAAGACATTAACTTCATGGCCAAAAATGCCCGCGGCCTGATCTGCCTTACCCTCACCAGAGATCGCTGCAAGCAGCTCAATCTGCCGCTGATGGTGGACGCCAATGACTCCTCCCACGGCACCAACTTCACTGTCTCCATTGAAGCGGCCGAGGGCGTGACCACGGGCATTTCGGCGGCGGATCGCGCCCGCACCGTTCAGGCTGCAGTGGCGCCCAACGCCAGCCCCAGGGATATTGTTCAGCCCGGCCATATTTTTCCACTGATGGCGCAGCCCGGCGGTGTGCTCACCCGCGCCGGTCACACCGAGGCCGGTTGCGATCTCGCCCGCCTCGCCGGCTATGAACCCTCAGCGGTGATCGTTGAAATCATGAACGACGACGGCACCATGGCGCGGCGACCCGATCTCGAAGTGTTCGCCGAGCAGCACGGTCTCAAAATAGGTACTATCGCCGATCTTATTCACCATCGCATCACCAACGAAAAGACGGTGGAACCTGTTCGCAGCCGGCGCATTGCCACAGATTTTGGCGACTTTGAGCTGCACACCTTTCTCGACACCACCAGAAACGTCTGCCACCACGCGATGGTCAAGGGCGACATCATTCCCGACCAGCCCACCATGGTGCGGGTTCATGTTCCCAACCCGCTGCGCGACCTCCTCGCCCTCAAGGAGCCGGGCAAGGAACAGTTTCCCCGCTGGACGTTTCAGACCGCGCTGGCGCGCATTGTCAGTGAAGATTCCGGCGTGATGATTATTATCAACAGTGACACCAGCCTGGAATCCGGATCCATGGAAACCCTGCTCCAGGAAGCCTACGGCGATCGCCCCAGACCAACCCAGCCGGGATCGGAACATATTCAGTTTCAGCAAGTGGGTGTGGGCTCGCAGATTCTGCGCTCCCTCGGCGTCACGAAAATGCGTCTTATGGGCGCGCCGATTAAATATGCCGGACTCTCCGGTTTTGATCTCGAAGTGATTGAATATGTGGTGGCATAACGCCAGCGCAGACCTTGCATAAATTTTCAGGTATTGGCCATGAGTAAATTAAGACCCGTTGAAGGCAGTTTTGCTGCTGACGGCTTTAACATCAGTGAAACGCGCATTGCCATTGTGGTGAGCCGCTGGAATAACCAGATCACCGGCAACCTGGAAAAAGGCGCCCTGGCGGCACTGGAGCGCCACGGCGTCAACAGTGACAACATCGGCGTTTATTGGGTGCCCGGTGCTTTTGAATTGCCCCTGGCCGCCAGCAAGTTGGCGCGCAGCGGCAAGGTGGATGGCGTTATCGCCCTCGGCTGTGTGATTCGCGGCGATACCCCCCATTTTGACTATGTGTGTTCCGAGTGCACCAGGGGTATTGGCACGGTCAGCCTGGAGACAGGAATTCCTGTGGGCTTTGGCCTGTTGACCTGTGATAACCTTGAACAGGCACAGGTTCGCTCCGCAGACAACCGCGACAATAAAGGTGAAGAGGCAGCCCTCACGGTGCTGGAAATGATCTCCCTGCTTGGCCAGATCGGGTAACTATTTGTGATATCGACATCATCAACGGCGAGATCTTCCAATTCGAAGCCCTCACACCGCAAAAAAGCACGGCACCTGCTGGTGCAGGCGCTCTATCAGTGGCAGCTCAGTGGCACCAGCATCAACAGTATTGAGGCGGAATTTTTCACCGACAACAAAATGGACACGGTGGACACCCAGTTTTTCCGCGAGCTGCTCCACGGCGTTCCCGAAAAGGTGGCGGAGCTGGACGGTCGTTTTACCCCCTACCTGGATCGTCGCCAGGACGAACTCGATCCGGTCTCTCTGGCGGTGTTGCGCATAGGCACTTACGAGCTGCTGTTTCGCATCGACGTGCCCTATAAGGTGGTGATCAATGAGTCGGTCAATCTCGCCAAGGCCTTTGGTCCCAGCGACGCCCATAAATACATCAACAGCATTCTCGACAAGGTAGCGATTGACAGCCGCCAGGTGGAAATCAAGGCTGCTCAGTCCAGGGGCTGATTTCACCCCCGGCACCGCCAGCGGCGGCATCTGACAGGGGCATATGGCATTGAACGAATTTGAGCTCATCCGCCGTTATTTTCGCTTCTCTGAGCCAGTGATTGGCAGCGGCGATCTCGGTGTTGGCGATGACTGCGCGCTGCTCGCCGTACCGGCGGGAGAACAGCTGGCGGTCAGTACAGACACCCTGGTCAGCGGTGTTCATTTTCCCGCCGACGCCCCCCCGGATCTGCTCGCCAAACGGGCGTTGCGGGTCAACCTCAGCGACCTTGCCGCCATGGGCGCAGAACCTTTAGGTTTTCAACTTGCCCTTACTCTTCCCGAGGTGGATACCACCTGGCTGGCCGCCTTCAGCGCTGCGCTTGGCGAGGATGCCCTGTTGTTTCAATGCCCGCTGCTGGGTGGCGACACCACCAGGGGCGGGCTGGCGCTGACATTGACGGTTCTGGGGCGGGTACCCCGCAATGGAGCGTTGCTGCGCTCGAGGGCTCAGGCGGGGGATTTGATTTATGTCACCGGCACCCTTGGCGATTCTGCCGCCGGTCTTTACTGCCTGGAGACAGGGCAGGACAACGATTACCTTCTCAACCGCTACTGGCAACCCAGCCCCAGGCTCGATGCGGGCAAAGCCCTGCGAGGTTTGGCGTCCGCCGCCCTGGATATTTCCGACGGTCTGCTTCAGGATGTTTCCCATATCGCTAGCGCCAGCGGGCTGAGTGCGGTTATTGACCGGCAAGCGGTGCCCCTGAGTGGAGCGATTCGCGCTATTGCCGCGCCGGAACAGGGATATTCCTGGGCCTTATCCGGCGGTGATGATTACGAACTCTGTTTTACCCTGCCCCCCGAACAGAGCGCTGCCATGGAGCAGCGGCTGGCTGCCATCGGCGTCCGTGTGAGCGCCATCGGCAGAATGATTCCCTATACGGGCACTCGAGTTCAGTGTCTTGATGAACAGGGTGCTGTCGTCACTGTTGAGACTCCAGGCTATGACCACTTCCGCTGTTAAGCCGTCAATTGGGCAGCTGGCGCGGGATCCCGTGTTGCTGCTGGCCTTTGGTTTTGGCAGCGGCCTGGCGCCAAAAGCGCCGGGCACTGCGGGCACGCTGCTGGCCGTCCTGCTGTTTCCATTGATCGCCGGGTTGTCGCCGCTGCACTACTTGCTGTTTATGGTTATTGTTTGTCTTGTCGGCGTTGCGGTTTGCGGTCGAGCGGCTCACAAACTGGGGGTTCACGACCACGGCGGTATTGTCTTTGATGAGTTTGCCGGCCTCTGGTTGGCGATGTTCAGTTTTCCTGCCACCTGGCCGTGGCTGCTGGCTGGGTTTGTGGTTTTTCGGTTTTTTGATATCGTCAAGCCCTGGCCGATTCGCTGGCTGGATCGCCGTGTTGGCGGTGGCATTGGTATCATGGTGGATGATCTCGTCGCCGGTGTTTTTACCTGGCTAACGCTTGCCGGCTATCGTTATTTTTTGGGGTGACCTGTCCATGATCAACGTATTTGCAAGGCAGTTCAGGTTGTTAAAGCCACTGGTAATAGCCCTGTTGTCACTGGCGATGATCCCTGCCGAGGCCGCTCCAGAGGTGAAAGTGCAGGGGCTCTTCGCCAACCGGGCGGTATTGTTGATCGACGGCGAGATTCGTCTTTTGAAAGCCGGTGAGCGCTCTCCCGAGGGCGTGTTGCTGGTGTCGAGCACCAGCAGGGAAGCGGTGGTGGAAATCGGCGGTGTTCGCAAAACACTGGGTCTGTCCCAGCAGATTGCCGGCAGTTTCACTGAAGCCGAAAGCAATGAAGTGCGTGTTCCCCGGGATTCCGACAGCCATTACCGGGTCGGTGGCGCCATTAACGGCAAGCCGGTTACCATGATGATAGACACCGGGGCGACGGCGGTGGTATTGAATCTCAACGACGCCAGGCGCCTGGGTATTGACTACCGCAAAGGCACGAAAAGTTTTTCGTCCACTGCGGGCGGTATCGTAAATACCTATAGCGTGGTTCTGGATAGGGTCAGTGTTGGCAATATTCTCCTGTACAATGTCCAGGCTGCGGTGGTTGTGGGTGATTTTCCGCAACAAATACTTCTCGGTAATACCTTTCTCAGCAGGGTTTCCATGGTGGAGGAAGGGGGAGTTCTGGTTATCCGCAATAAGTTTTAATCGTTATGGCTGCCGAGGCGCCCACCTCTGGCTTTACTCAGGCACTCCAGCCATTAAAATAGCCGCTTTTCTTTTTTTGGAATCACAGTGACGCTGCAATTTGTTGAATCTTCCCGACTGCCAACCCGCTGGGGTGAGTTTTATATCCACGGCTTTGATGACCCGGACAGTAACAAGGAACACATTGCCCTGACCATGGGGGATGTCACCACCGGCGAACCGGTGTTGGTGCGCATTCATTCCGAATGCCTCACCGGGGATGCTCTTCACAGCTTGCGTTGTGATTGTGGCGCCCAGCTGGAGGCGGGTATGCGCCGTGTCGCCGCCGAGGGGCGGGGCGCTATTCTCTATCTTCGCCAGGAGGGGCGGGGTATTGGCCTGCTTAACAAAATCAAGGCCTACAAGCTTCAGGATGAGGGCGCCGATACCGTCGAAGCCAATGAGCAACTGGGCTTTGGCGCCGACATGCGCGATTACAGTATCTGCAGATCCATGCTCAATCACCTGAAAATCACCCATATTCGCCTGATGACCAATAATCCCCGCAAAGTGGCGGCTCTCGAGGCATTGGGTTTTACGGTTTCGGAAAGAGTGCCGCTGCAATTCGGCAGCAATCCCCACAATGCCAAATATCTCGCCACCAAGGCGGGCAAGCTGGGCCATCTGTTTCATCAGGGAGAAGAGTGATGGGGTTGGCAAAGCGCATTATTCCCTGTCTGGATGTGGACAAGGGGCGGGTGGTCAAAGGTGTGCAATTTGTCGATATTCGCGACGCCGGTGATCCTGTGGAGGTTGCCAAGCGCTACGACATTGCCGGTGCCGACGAAATTACGTTTTTGGATATCACCGCCAGCCACGAGCAGCGCGACACCATGTTGCACACCGTCGAGCGCATGGCCAGCGAAGTGTTCATTCCCCTCACCGTCGGCGGCGGCGTGCGCACCCTTGAGGATATTCGCGCCCTGCTCAATGCGGGCGCCGACAAGGTCAGCATCAACTCGGCTGCGGTTAAAAACCCCGATTTTGTCCGCCAGGCGGCCGAGCGTTTTGGCTCCCAATGTATTGTTGTGGGGATAGATGCCAAACAGGTGCAAACGGAACCTCCCCGCTGGGAAATCTTTACCCACGGCGGCCGCAACGGCACTGGCATCGACGCTGTGGAATGGGCGGTGAAAATGGAAAAGCTGGGAGCCGGTGAAATTCTGCTGACCAGCATGGACAGGGACGGCACTAAAAATGGTTTTGATCTGGCGCTCACCAGAGCCGTCAGCGATGCTGTTGCCATTCCCGTGATCGCTTCCGGGGGTGTCGGCAATCTCGACCACCTCGCCGACGGAGTTATCTGCGGCGGCGCCGATGCGGTGCTGGCGGCGAGCATTTTTCATTTTGGCGAATACAGTATTCAGCAGGCCAAGGAGCATATGGCCGCCCGGGGCATAGAGATGCGGTTGCTCTGAAAAGCGGTGAGTTTGTTAATGGCGGGCGGCGTTGGCTATTGACGCCGCACCGAAGCTTGCGGAACCGTTAATTTTTCTCTCGTTAAAAGGCGAAGCACCCTTTTGTTGGCGGCGCTGACAAACCGGATATAGGTTTGGGTTTCCTGAGCCGCCAGCTCTCTGGATTCATAGGGTCCCATAATCAAACCTTCCCTGGTGGTGAAATACCAGCGGCTGTCGAGACAGAAATAACGGTCATTCCGGGGTTGGCGGTAGTGGCCGGTATCTTCTACCCTGCGGTTTGCACATGCCTTCATGTCGGTTACCTTTGCAGTAATCACAATGATCCACGAACGGGTTATTTCCTGATGGTCTCGCGGTGCTCCTTTGTTTATTGCGCCACAACTTCTATGGAGTCGGGGCGATTATTGGCCTACTGGCGAAAGATGGCAATACCCTTGAGTATATTCAGGGCTTCGTAGAGCTGGTTGTCATCTTCAACCGTGGACGGTTTCTTTTCCCTGGCGGGGGGTTTGCCCGCTGTTTTCTTGCCGTTTTCCAGGTGCCGAGCCAGATTGGCTTCAGAGATCCCCACCTTTTGTTCAAGCAGTTTAATTTCTGCCGGTTCAACGAGAATATCGGGGGTGATACCCTGAGCCTGAATGGAATTGCCCGAGGGGGTAAAGTAGCGCGCGGTGGTCAGCTTGATCGCCTTGTCTTCCCGCAGCGGCAACACGGT
>Ga0265293_10003121_pt1 | contig 31433 bp, 22 predicted proteins | sample Munlanlewell138R_FD_192505 | JGI IMG/M metagenome (GOLD analysis project Ga0265293, IMG submission 192505) | Leachate microbial communities from a municipal landfill in Southern Ontario, Canada - Leachate well 138R | ecosystem: Engineered > Solid waste > Landfill > Unclassified | place: Canada... | reverse complement strand
GTATTTAATCGGGTATTACAGTCAGCTAAGGCCGCATAAACACAATGGTGGCATGAGCCCAAATAAAGCTGAGGAAAATTACTGGGTTAACTATAAGTCGGTGGCCAGTTTTACTTGACCACTACAGGTCGTGGCCACTCAAGGTGTTGACCACATTGTACGAAGAGGCTTTCTTGATCTTCAACCACTACTGAACAGGCATTTGTCAGGTGATTGGGGCGAGATTGCTCCAGAAGACTGGAAGCTCAATGATGACAGTCTAAACCCTGAACCAGATGCTAACGGAGAGAGTTATCCGGGGCGGTTGTTTTCTTCTTATGACGTGGATGACACATTCTCGGGAGAAAGCAAAATCTGGATCATCACCGAATGGGATAGAAGCGTTACCACTATTCTGCTTCCATCTGAATATTAACCCACCTCAAAAAACCGGCTTAGGCCGGTTTTTTTGTGCCTGAAGATTGAGCTGTTACCTCTTTGCTATAATGCAGTGGTGTATCGCTGGTCGTTGACTGGCACACGCCCAAAGCCTCTGTACACCATGAAACATGAGGCGCTCATTTGAGCTGGTGTTCACTTTACCCACCCTTGCGGAGAAACCATTCTACTCAAGGGATAAGCCTGACGAAAAACAGCTTAACCTTATTGCAAACAAATCAGTCACCCAACTCCATACAGACGGCTGTCCGCAAGCTGACCGTGTTCGGCTAAACCACTCAGATCAGCCATACCAGCAGGTATGGCTGATCTTCTAAGGCTAGTCTTTCAACAAGTCCAACTTCGGCAAGCTGTTTACGATTTTCATCGTCTCCAAACTCACAGTAATCACACGCTGCAACAGTTCGAGCGGATACCGTGGGTTGTCCATGGTTTCGATAGCCCAGTCGTTAGCATCATTCGTGATGCCTGAGTCTTTGTGCGTACTCACACCTTGGCGCTCCATGACCCATGCGATAGCAGGCTTACCGTTTACAACGTAGTCATAGGCTTCGAGTGGAATGTCCTCAAGCGTGATTTTATCGTTGTAAGTGATCCGGGTTAAGTCATTTACGCTCTTGTTTGTTTCAGGACAACGAACCTTCGGGTGACGCATTTTTGTGACGTAGAAGTCTTCGCTGCTCGCATTACTGAAGTCTTTACCCGTGTGCTTTAGCTTGCCCGTAAATTTTACTGGGTGAGTCGCTACCGTTTCGTAATTCAGGTGCAACACGGCAAGGTCACGGCCAGCCTTCGAGAAAGCCCAGAAATCAGCTGCCTGTTTTACCCTTGGAATACGCGGCAGCTCTTTACTCAGGTTGTCGGCAAACCTTGTGCGATAATCCTCACTGTGCAGTATGCCGTAGACGTAATAGAACAGGTCTTCCTTGATTATCGACTCGTTAGGATACGCCTCTTGGAAGTGGGTCAAACCTTCGTCCGTGATAGCATCACGACGCTTCAGACCGGACTCTTGTTGCTGGTTATCATCAAACAGGTCACCGCTGGCGTTGTCCTGCTGCTGCGCCTGCTCATCGTAGAGGTAGAGTGGAAAACATTGGCCTTTTTCAATGTTGTCTAAACAAGGCAAAGCGTTTGATATTAATACAGTGAAGGATTTTGCGCCTACGCCTGTAGCTTGGATAACCAAGTTCTCCCCACTACCATCAAGCGGGAAGATGCGGGGCATTTGGAGCACCATTTCGTTAAAACCGCGGTTATAGTACATCCACTGCTTTGTGAATGGACGGTACAAAGAACTGGTTAGTGATGACTGTTCATAGCTAAATGATTTGTTTCTTGCAAAGTCCTGTTTGAGCGCACGTGTCCAGCTGATTTTTGTCGGATCTGTATTGATGAAATCATCCACCAAGGCTTGCCTGCCTTTTGTATCAAGCCCGGTGTGAACTGCATTAAAGCGCATAAGTTCTGCGTTATAGAAATCAATCATACCTTGCATGTTAGTCTCTAGGTGCGCCCTGCTAGAGTCGTAGGCCCAGGCATCACGGTTAGTCGCCACACCAAGAGAAAAGTTATCAAACAGTCTAGGCGCTGGAACTTTCGACTTGTCGCCCAAAACAATATGCTCTGCAAAGCTATCATCACGCTGGTTCAGCCAGTCGCCGTGCTGGTCAGGAGTTATTTTCTGCCAGCTCGGAATACCCGCAAGACTTTTGTAGCTAGCTATCATTTCCAGCTTTTCTGTGCGGTTCAGGTAGTCACCGATGTCATGGAACATGATGCGGCCATGCTCTGTCGCTTCAGGGTTTTTCACTAAAATTGAAATAGCAATTGGTGCGCGGCTACCACTATCAAAAATCTTTCCACCTTCTCTGCGAGATAGCTCACCCGAGGTACGCTGATTGCCCCGCAAATGAAACACATGAATACTGGAAAACTCTTCAGCAAGACACTTACGTAAGCCATCAGCCGTGTTCGCTTCCAAGAAGCCACCATTCGTTACAAAGCCAATTACACCCTGCTCACCAATGCGGTCAGAAGCCCAGCGGATAGCGCGGATGTAGCTATCGTAAAGCCCTTTAGACAATGCTGCTTTAGATTGAGCAGCATAGGTCTCTTCAATTCTACTATCCAGTCGAGGGTAGCCAATGTTGGCATTGTTGTCGTTCTGGCTAGCCTGCCCTATCGAGTACGGTGGGTTGCCCATAATTACCCGAATATCCAGTTCTTTCTGACGCTTGCGCCGCTCGCTGTTTTCTACCAGCAGGGCATCCACCATGTCTTCCGTTTCGTACATCTGGAATGTATCAGTGAGGCAAATACCTTCAAACGGTTCGTAGGGAACCTCGAAAATCTGATCCGTTTCTTCTTGGCCCGTCACGTTGTCATTCATAATGCCGTGATAGGTGGCCTCTATGTTGATAGCCGCAATGTAATAAGCCAGCAAAACCAGCTCGTTGGCGTGTAACTCATGCTTGTACTTATGCGGCAATCGGTCTTTGGGAATCAGGCCAGATTGGAGCAAGCGCGTAACGAACGTACCTGTACCAGTGAAGGGGTCAATGATATGGACATTTTCATCAGCCATGCTCTTGCCGAACTCAGTTTTGAGCACGTCTTCAATACTATGAATGATGAAGTCCACGACTTCGAGCGGGGTATAAACGATACCCAAGCGATCCATCATGCGTGGAAAGGCATTCTTAAAAAACTTGTCGTACAGCTCGACAATAATGCGCTGTTTACCCTCGGCACTTTCAATACCTTGCGCTCGCATCTTTACCGACTCATAGAACGAACGAAGCGTATCGGCTTCTTTGTCGATATTGTGCGCTTCCAGCTGTTCTGTAATGGTCTGCATAGCAAGAGACATTGGGTTGTGCTGGGTGAAATTGTACCCTTCAAACAAAGCATCAAATACTGGCTTGGTAATAAGGTGCTGAGCCAGCATTTCAATTATTTCGACATCAGTAACTGCATTATTTAAGTCATCGCGTAGCTCGTGTGCAAACGCATCAAAAGCTGCAATCTCAGCGGTGTTGTCCTTGTTTTCTAAAATAGCTTGAATACGGTCAATGTGCGTATTCGCAATCTTAGCAATATCGTTAGCCCAATCTTCCCAATGGTGACGATTACCGCATTTCTTAACAATAGTTGCGTACAAGGCTCGCTCAATCTCACCCACATCAAACTGCAAAGCAGCCTGCTCAGGTGCTGGAGCACTTGATCCTGAACCAATGGCGGAACCGCCTTTAGCTTTACCAGCAGACTTACCTTTACCCGTCGCTGCTTTTGAGCGCCTTTGTACTTTGTCTGCAACGGAAATCACTTCCATTTTTCTTGAGTCTTTACCGTTAAACTCAAGCTTATTAATCATTGCATCAAAGCGATCATCGTGAGAGCGCAGAGCGTTCAAAACCTGCCAAACGACTTTATAGGTCTTGTTGTCATCAAGTGCTTGGGATGGCTCAACACCAGCAGGAATGACCACAGGGAGAATTACGTAACCCTGTTTTTTACCTGGTGAAAGACGCATTACACGGCCAACGGACTGCACAACGTCAACCTGAGAGCTACGGGGTGTCAGAAACAGCACGGCATCGAGAGATGGAACATCGACCCCTTCGGATAAGCAGCGGACGTTAGAAAGAATGCGACAGGTGTTTTCAGGCGTTTCTTCTTTGAGCCAATCAAGCTTCGCTTCTTTTTCGCTGGCGTTCATGCTGCCATCAACATGCTCAGCTTCGCAGGAGAGCGATAGCGCTGTGTCGATTTCAACATCTGGATCTTCCGCTCTAAGCTCTTCAATTTCTAGGCGCTGGTACTCATCAACAACAGCGCCAAACATGACCCTGTAAATGATTCTGTGTAACTGCCAAGGTTAAATATAATCTTTTAAGCGGTCTTCAAACTCAATCATAAATCGATTCAATGCCGGTTTCCAATCTCTGATCGGCATGGTCCACTTCTTGGACGCATTTTGGATTGCCAAATAGATGACTTTCTTAGCCGAGTCATCGGTTGGGAACAGTTTACGTTTTTTGATGGCTTTGCGGATCACGCTATTCAGCGATTCAATGGCGTTGGTAGTGTAAATCACCTTTCTGATATCAGCAGGATAATTGAACAGGGTATTGAGGTTATGCCAGTGCGTCCGCCATGATTTGCTGATCTGTGGGTACTTGTCGTCCCAGTGCTCAGCAAATTGGTTCAGGGCGAGCAAGGCTTCTTCTTCGGTGACTGATTGGTATATTTGCTTTAACTCAGCGGTGACAGCCTTGTAGTCTTTCCAGGGCACATATTTGACTGAGTTGCGCACCATATGAACGATGCAAAGCTGAATTTGAGTCTCAGGGAAGACCGCATTAATGGCATCTGGGAAGCCTTTTAGGCCATCAACACAAGCAATTAATATATCTTTTACGCCACGATTTTGTAGCTCAGTGAGCACATTAAGCCAGAACTTAGCGCCTTCATTTTCAGACAGCCATAAGCCTAGTAACTCCTTATGGCCCTCCATATTAACGCCTAGAGCAAGATAAACGGCTTTGTTGATGACGTGCTTATCTTGGCGGATTTTAACCACAATGCAGTCCAGATAAACGATGGGGTAAACCGCATCCAGTGGCCGCGACTGCCACTCAACTACCTGATCAATAACCGCATCAGTGACTTTAGATATAAAGCTTGCAGACACGTCTGCGCAGTACATTTCTTTGAAGATATCGACAATTTCTCGTGTCGTCATGCCTTGGGCATAGAGAAAAAGGATTTTATCATCCATCGAGGTAAAGCGAGTTTGGTGCTTTTTCACCAACTGCGGCTCAAAATCACCTTGTCGGTCACGTGGCGTATCCAGCTCAAACTGGCCATCTTCAGTGCGCACGGTTTTGCGCGTGACACCATTGCGACTGTTGTCTGAGCTGGACTGCTCGTGCTTGCGATAGCCCAAATGATCATCAAGCTCAACACTAAGAGCTGCTTCCACCATGACCTTGGTGAGCATAGCTCGCATGTCTGTTAGGTCTTTTTCAGTTTTGATACCTTTTGCCGCTTCGCGTGCAAAGGCTTCGAGGTCTTTTTTGTTCATCGCCTGTCTATCCTTCCCGTTAGGGGGTAATGATAAACAGTTACACAGATTTAATTACAGTCTCTGAGCACCTGTCACCAGCATATACAACGCGATGGTCAGATATACCAAGTGTGCGGTGAGTTGACTCTCTATCCTTTCTTTACTACTCAGTATTAAGTTCATTGTTATAGCACTGACCACACCTAAATCATCTCAGCGCTGTGTAACCTCGTGAAAATATCTTTGCTTTGGACTATTAGGCTTATCTGGCAAGCTACGCTGCAGCCAGCCTGCGTCTAGCAGAGGTACTAGCACGGCTTTGCGAAAGTGTTCGCGGTCTTTTAACTCGCAAAATTCTTGCAATTCTGCACGACTTCTTGGTTGCTGGCAAAATATAGAAAGCCCAGCAAAGCGATTCAGTATCTCTGTTACAGCTTGCGGTGTATCTTGCGGGCTTGCTTGCGGGGTACTGGCAAGCTGCTCGCTCAAAGTAGTGTCAATTACTCCCAGCATAAACTCAACAAAGGGTGCGCTATCTGTTTGCTCGGTACTGGATGCAATAGCCTGGTAATACTCGAACTGATGCGCATACACCAAGGTCTCTATAGGCAAGTTAGCAAACAGCGGATTCCATTTGGCCAAAATCAAGCTTTGCCAAAGACGTCCCATACGCCCATTACCATCAGCAAACGGGTGAATAAATTCAAACTCATAATGAAATACTGCACTGGCAATAAGCGGGTGCTGCTCAGTACCGTTGAGCCAAGTAAACAAATCAGTCATCAATCGTGATAACTGCGTAGCTGGTGGAGCCATATGTACTACTTCGTTACCGCTCATCACGCCTACACCGCCATGGCGATAGGTGCCTAGCTCATCCACTAAACCAGTCATGAGCACTTGATGTGCGTGCAACAAGTCAGTTTCTTTAAACGGATCCAGATCATCAAACTGCGCATACACGGCTAATGCATTCTTTACTTCCTGAACCTCTCGCGGCGGCGCGATCACTGGCTTTCCTTCAAGCACCGCAGTAATTTGCTCAATGCTTAAACTATTACCCTCTATCGCCAGCGAGCCTTGAATTGTGCGTATTTGATTGACACGGCGCAGACGTAAAACCTGCGCCTGATCCGCACGCTCAGCCCAGCGGCCTAACTGCTCGCTGATGGAGGCTATTAAATTCAGAGCCTTTGCGGTGATGGTTAGTGGTGGTTTGTAGTTCATTGTCTACGCCCATATAAATAACGATAGCCCTTAGTCATACTTAGTAAATTATGGCTGATATTGCTCTTAGTATAAAAAGCATTAATCCATGTCAGTCAGCTTTACCATCATTGTTGTGCTTCTAAAGGGACAAGAAAGTCAGAATTCACCCAACCATAAACCGGGTTCTCTTCAGATAAATAAACCATTCCAGCAGACCAGCCGTCTCGCTCTTTAGTTACCAAAAACTGAGTGCCTAACCTGAGCAGACATATAGAGTCATTGCTTGTAGACGGACCTGTTCTCAGATACACGTCTGTTGTTACTGTAGACAAAAACTCATTGTGACCTAACAATTTTTCTTGCAATGACAAAATATTTTGCTGATGCTCTGCAAGTTTATAAATAACATTCTCAATCTGACTTATTCGCTCAACTTCTCCTGAACTACTTAGTGCCAGCACAAGCATAACTATCTTGAATATTCGATCGAAAATAATAATGTCTAGTAGCCGCAAACCCGAGATTATCTTAGCTCGGTCTGATTCGGATACAGCTCTTAAACTTGCATCATCTGGGGGTTTAAATTGTAGGAAAGATTCTTCGAGTTTTTTAAGATGATCTTTGATGGGGTCAATCTGCTGTAGCAATAAATCTGCTTTCAAACCCAACAAAGCGTCTACATCTATTCCTTTTGTTAACTGAAGCGCATTGGCAAGCGATGATTTGATGTCAGCGTAAGGATTTACAGTGTCTAAAAATGTATCAACACCAGAGCTCATCAGTAATTTTTGTTGCTCAACAAATGCGATAGCTGCCGGAACGGGTTGCTTTATTTGCCCTGGCCAAACTTCTCGCACTTGATTAATTAAACTCTGCTGATCAATTAAATGTCGTCGAACTTCCTCGTTAGCAAACAAACTCAAACCTGAAACAGCAGAAATGGCTGCTTGCATGCTAGATGAATTAATCGACTCGATTCCGATAGCCGATGTAATCTGCTTCTTGTATCGGTCAATCAAGTCTATGCTACCTAGCAACTCCTGTGCTGAGTAAGCTCCAAATGCCTTATCAACCAAAGCGCTGCGGTGCTTGGACTCATCCAACAAGCGCCGAAAACAATCATTGCTCAAAGCTGTTCCTCATGTTTACTAATAAGGCTGGCATTGTTTTCCAGGACATAAATGTTAATCATAGATCAATTTTATCCAGTATATTTTCGCTACTCACAGAAACGCCATCGCCTGAAAAAGTACATGGATAGTGTTCATTATTTGGCATGGGCTCACCCTTCCAGTCACGATACAAATAATGCCAAAGATTAATAACGTACTGTTCGGGATTACTGCTTTTCGCCTTAAACTTTACGACGACGGGCTTTAACTCTCTCCTGAACAGTTCTGTCAAACTCTCAAAAAGAGAGTGAGCTTGTATTGCACCACCCATGCCTTTGAGTAAAAACTCAGGAACTGAATAATCTTTACCTAGCTGGTTTGCGACCTTGGCATCATCAAGCGTATCAAAAGCATAGGGGCCACCACCACCCGGTCCCTCGCACTGATTTCTATGCTTTATATTATCAATAGCCTGTTTTTTTATACTCTCTAGCTCTGGAATATGGGTTTTAAGCTTATCTAGAATAGCTACAACACCGTCCTCAGAGCACAGCAAGCCTTTATCAAACCAATCTGATCTTCCATCGTACAGAGTACGGTGATAGTAGGCGGTGTAAGCTAGATTGTAAGAAGCAGTAGATTTGAGCTCGACACCCATTAAATATAAAAAATGATGATCTATAAATGACTCATAAGACATCTCAAGCAACCAGTCGGGCCACTGCCCATTTGCAATAGCTGCGATTTCATACTCTTCTTTTTTGTAAATTAAACTCAGAGATCGGATAGCATCAGCAGGGTTATCACAGCCTAGCAACGTCATAAATATTCCTCAGCACTTACCTACTCCACAATCGCCTTCAACAGCGCATCCCTAGCATCCTGGTAAAACTGGATATCAATCTTAGTCGCCATATCATCTGACAGGTCATACAGCTGACGCCTCGCTGTCACGGGCATGAGTAATACGCTTGCGCCCTTCTCTACTGCCAGTTCCGCAATGTTGACTGCGTTGGTAACGGGCTCAATAGAGCCGCCCAGGTTGATCTCTCCAATAACGATAAGACCACCCTTCACTGATTTCTTTAACACGCTACTGCACATCGCGATGAGCGCGGCCACACCGAGCCTGGAGCCTTTCTTAGCTGCATCAAAGGCTCTAAGCTGTACAGTAAACTCATGGGCTCTGGGGTCGCGATCACCGATCAATTGCATTGAACGAGCATAGAGGTTTTGTTCTGCATAACGCACAGATTCTTTAAACGCAGCGGGTGCTGGATTGTTAAGGATTTTTACACCAGAGCCCGGTCCTTCGTTGACTTCAATACGGTACAGGCCGGCATTATCATCCAGCTCAGATCCGCCTTCACTAATCGTCCACACCTGGCCTGGCTCTAGCGGATCATCACCGATCTCGTTATCTGCTCGCAGTTCAGGCGTAGCAACAAACTTCTCAACGCCATCATCACCGAGAATGTAGCTGAAGTGGGTATTACGGAACTCAGCTGAGCCTATACGTTTTTGCTGTTCTTTTACGCGGCGGCGTACTTCAAGGCCTAAGCGTGTTGCCCACTCTAGGTCTTCATCAGAAACGCTTAACTCAGCATCGGGGTACATCAGCTTCAGCAGCCCTGAAACGGTTTTATTGACTGCGTTGGTGTCACGACCACTAAGCGCACCACCTAAGTGAACGCGGTTCTGCATCGCTGATACGCGACTTTGGAAACGCAAGCGAGTCATGCACTCAGAGAAGAAGTCACTGACCAAACCAAAGTGGTCAGTGGTCAGCTCTCTGCTCATCTTGGGAACGTCCCAACCCGGCAAGTAACAGTGGATACGGTCCATCCAAGCGGTGTCATCACGCATTTCAGCAGGCAATGGGCCGAACAAGTGACCAACACGCTGCTGATGCTCAACATCAACGTCGAAGTTACCTACGAACACTAAAGAACCATCAGCACGAATGCTTTCCTTGCCTCGGCTAAACTCACCGGACTCCATATAACCTTTCATGATGTTGACCCCTTCTTTGGTATCGAAGGAGATGCCGCTGACTTCATCAAAGCAAACCACATCGTACTGACACACCAAACCGCGCTGCCCGCTGGCGTTGTTGACAAACATCTTAGCGATCGTTGCTTTACCACCAGAGATTAGGTGCGCATACGGCGAGACTTGCTGGAACAAGTGGCTCTTACCCGTACCACGCGGACCTAACTCAACCATGTTGTAGTTACGCTCAACGAAGGGCACCATACGTAGCAAAATGGCATCTTTGGCACGTTGAGACAAAGTGGCAGGCTCAAGACCAATGGAGCGGATTAAGAAGTCACGCCATTCATCACTGCTGTAATGCTTACGTGCCTCAGTCATTACATCCAGTACGTTGCGTTTAGACATTTGAATCGGGCGCAACTCGGCTATGCCGAACGCATTGCCCTTTTCGTCAGCAATAATACTGTCGTACTCAAGCGTCACTTCAGCATAAAAACCACCGGTTAAAAGGCGCTCGTTATCATCCACTATCTTGTCAGGAATACGCACTCGGTTTAGATTCACACTGGGCAGGCTAGCAAGGTAGCCACCCTCTTTCTCAACAAAGCGTACACTGACGATATCAATCAACTTCGCTGAGCCATCCTTGTAGGCTCGCGCTTTAAACAGCTCTTCCTCTCCAGCACGAACGGTACGTGAAGACAATTGTCGTTCAACAATCTCCAAACCTTCTTCGATTTCATCAGGGTCGGTTGAAGCGCAGTAACGCCCAAGCATGAACTCAACCACATAAGTCGGCACAGGAAACTGGCGTGCGAAGGTACGTACAAGATCCTTACGAACAATGTACCCCTCAAAAAACTCAGCGGCCTTTTGATCCAGTGCATCCAGTTCCATTTACTCTTCCCCTACCAATGTTGATTTTTTTGCCAGCACATGACCTTGCTCATCCAGCAGCACTAGAACAGCAGATGTATCTTCATGCTTATCATCGACCATCAACGTGCACTTACCCTTTTTAAGCGGTCTGCGCTTACTGATTTCAGATTCAGGATCAGCAGCATGTGTTCGCAGTACAGCCAGCACACCTTCTGAGCTGGTTTCAGCTTGAACTTTACATGTCAGACCAATCCAACGTAGGTCAGAGAGTGTTGCCGTTGTTGTTGATTGTGCAGTTATGCTTTTCTTACTCAAAATTTCAATTACAGGCGTTAAACATTCCTGCAAGCTCAAGCCGCCATGATCATAATGCAAACCTGCTTTGAAGCAAGACGCACCAGGAGCCATAGCAATACTTACTTGGTTGTTCCAGTACCAACTCACTTGCTGGTAACCACTGGCAACTGAGTCTTTAATTACTGCACAACGTCCCCAGCGGGTTTCGGTTAAGTGTTTAGGCAAATCAACCCTTGCCATTGGCTCAGGCGTTAGCATCCAACCATGGTCAGTCACGATACGAATTTTACGCCAACCGGCCGCAACTAACTCTTCAACTCGCTCAACGATTTCATCCAGCAAAGAATCAACACGTGCAGCAAGCTTAAGGCCACGTACATGCCCTTCTTTGTCGATATCACCGCTTTGCACCCAAGCATTGCTGGCGACATCACCTGACTCACCTTCCTCAAGATAGAGCCAACCCTTCTCTTTTAGAAATTTTTTCAAGTAATACGCAGAAAAATTCTTATCGTCATCTAACAGGCTTGGTTCAAAGTCACGGTCTGTTTCTCGACCGGTTAAACGATCATGCACTGGTGTAACAGCAGCTTTCGCCGTGGCAGTCACTGATGGTAGAGCTGCCCAGTTGGTAGCAAACTTAACATCGCCCAATGACTGTAACTGCAGAAGCAGGCGCTGTGCCAGGTCATAGCGTAAACCATCCACAAAAAACACCACCTCACCGGCTGCGGCATAATCAGCGGTGGCTTCATTGACTTGCCCTACACCTGGATAACCCTTCACTTTAACCAAGTCTTGGAAGTTTCGTGTCACCTCATCCAACCAAGGCGTGTAGATAAGCGCTAAGAGTTTTTGTACTAAAGCTTGCTGATTTGATGGCAACGAGTACGCCAGCGTCTTGAGCACTAAGTCATCAGCCTGCCAATATTTATTGCGGTACTGCTCTGCCATTTCTTCTGGCTGCGTACCCGAGAATGTTTTCTGAGTTATCTCCGCAACTCCGCTCAGGTGCTGCAGCACACCAGCCAGCGGAGCCATATCTAACTTAAACCAAATCCAATCACGACGCTCGGCGTGTTGCTGTTCAAGCCCCAGTAATTTCTGACGTATTTCAGCGGAGCCAAGCTCTTGCAGTTGGGTTAAGGATTGTTCTAACGAGACTTCTTCACGCTCGTTAATAACCGGATAGCTGGCACCATCCGCTACAAGGTCAGCCTGCACCTTGAGTAGCAGCTGCGGTAAAAAGGGATAGTGCTGGCATGACTCAATATAACGCTGCCATACGCTCTCCCAGACACCTTGGCGTCGACACAGTAATTCGGCAGCGCTAAGCTCGCCTTCTCGCTCTGGGTTGAAGTGGTATTCAGTTTCACAAATACCCACCAGCGCTTGCCAGCGGCTTGCATCCCAGCGTTCGCGTGTGCTTTTACTGTCATTCATCCAACTGAGTAGGTCGCGCACAGGATCACTGGACACCAGCTTATTAAAGTCAGAGGCTTCCAGTCGGCGGTTCGCTAAATCTTCACGCTTACTTTCCAGTATTTCAGGTAGTACGCGCTGCATGGCTTGTTGAGTTTTATCATCACTGGCGACATCAAGGCCAACACCGCCATTAGTGGACACCAAGAAAGCCTTAACCGTCCAATCACGCCCTGAATTGCTGTAAATCCACCAACTGCCACGGTACTGCAATTCAGCCAAGGGCATTAACTCTTCAGGACAAGTTGAGATTGCTCGTAAGTCCCGGCGCTCAACACCTGGCATATAGATAATGGGCGTGCGATCGCTTGGCATATCAATGTCTGGCAGCACATCTTCAATGACACATTTAATCCAAATGGCTGGCCCTGTTTTTTGCTTGGGGTCGTAATCACCCAGCACAACCAGTTCAGGCATCGCCGCTTGCAGTAATGGCAGAGCAGACTCCCATTGGCGTTGTTTATCAGTCCAGAGAATCACACTGGGAGCCACTTGCACATTGGAGTTGTAATCAGCACTCGCGCGCACTTCATCAACGAGTAAATCTATTATTTTCATAACAATCCTTGCCTGTTCGCTTCCTGCCAAACAAAGGGTGATTTCTTTTTTAAGTAGTCCGCAGGTAAGCCATGCTCTAAATATTCTTGATACCAGGTTGCACGTAGATTGCGACACTGCGGATCATCAAGCCCTAACCGTTCGATGGTTTCTTCAACGACACGCATCGCTTTAGCTTCAAGACTTGGATTTGGATAAATACGACCTGTGGAAAGCTGTAAACGAAACAGCCCAGGCGATAAATAAAAAGGATCAAGCACATCGCCATAATCTCTTTTACGGCTGTTCATCGTAGAACAGGCTAAGCGATAATTACTCCACTCATAGGCAAGCCCTGCATGTGTGGACTTTGCAATAAAATGATCAACGCTAGCACCACCCATAACCCGCTCGAAGTAGACGCCGAGATAAGCACACACCCCGTTATACGACTGGTGTAAGTCTGTTAAGCAAGCACGCCAATAAGGCTGCAAATCAGCTTTAGGCGGCAGCGGTTGATCCAGCGCAAACCCTTTCTCAGTCAAATGCGCTAAACCTTTAGCACGCACATTTGTATCAAAATCAGCGGGCTCAGGCTGTGCAGCAACAGGAATCATGATAACCACCCCTGCTTCTCGCCCACATAACGCCAGCGAATCCAAAACGAGTCTTTATCACCAAGCAAATTGCGCAGTTTCTTATCAAGAGACTGAGCAAGCTCAGCATCAATCACCTCTTCTGATAACACTCGTGCTGCTTGCTCTAACACCTGCTCTGCCTCTAAGGATCGAGCACTGGTCAAATCAAAGGCTTGCGACGTTAACCAGCTTGATACATCGCCCTGGCGAATAAAGGGCCGTTGACGCAGAACAACGTCACTCTGCTCCAAATCAAGATCGAACCAAGCATCTGTGTCTGAATTAAATGTAGGCTCCACCGAAGCCATTACCAACGGGGAATGCGTGACTGCCAGCAACTGCACGCTCGCCTGCTGATCTAGATTGTTCATAACCTTTAGTAAAGAAGGAATCACCGAACGCTGCCATCGCGGGTGCAAATGTGACTCAACTTCATCGATTAAAAATAGAATATTCTTATCTGGCGTTTCACCGATGAGCTTTTTAGCTTTTAAGTGCTCATCCCAGCACCAAACTAAAAAGTAAGCCAAAGAAAGAATACGGCGAATACCAGATGAGGCATGCAACACAGGCACATCAGTACCGTATGGCATTGTGATAGTGGGCATGTCACGTGCATCGTCTAGGCTAATGCGAGTGAGTTCGCCAGGCTTAAATTGCTCTTCTGCAGAGGGCGACAACGCTTTAAGTACAGCACATAGGTTAGTAAAGGCTATACCTTTTTCCTTTTGCCAGCTGGCCCAATCACGAATCAAACCGTTGCAGAGCCAGGTACCGTCATCACGCTGCAAACCATCCCAAATTTGTTTTGGGCTAAACACATAAGCTGGTGGACGCGTGCTGCTACTTGATAGCCTTGAAGAACGGTTACGCGCCGCATCCCACACGGCAAAACTGCCATCGGCCATGGCGTAAAACGCCAAGCCTTGCTTGGGTTTTTGCAACGGCAGCCACGTTTGTTCATTGCTGACAAAGGTACTGCTTTGCAGGGCTTCTTCACCTACTAAAGAACGCTCCAAATGGCCTCGTTCAAAGGTGTTCCTTGGCAAAGCTTTTTTACCTGTCACCATGGCTGGATTCACTTCAGCTGGCCACGCGCTCGTTATCATCCACCAAGCAATGTCCAGCAAAAAACTTTTGCCGAGGCCGTTATCACCGGTAATCAAATTAAGCCGCTGGCCCAGTTCAAGCTCCATCGCTTGAGCGGGCCCCACATTTGTTAGCTTAAGTTGCTTGAGCATGGTGTTCTCCGTAAATGATGCAATGGGCGCTAAGGCACGATACATCAAAGATAAAATTCACTGCTGTATTGTAAGCAAAACAGCTGTTATCGCCTTTCTTCTGCCAAGAGCTCTAAGTTTTTTAACCACTGATTAAAGAGCTCACACTTTTTTCGCATCACGCCCAAACCCACTTCCAGCGCAGCCAGTGTGCCCATTAAAGGTTTTTCGTAGTCACGCACCAATGCTTCTATGCGCTTGCTCGGCGCGGTATGCGGGCTGTTGTTGATATGTTCGGGACTCACAAACTGTTCAGTAATTTTCGTAAGCGATTGGCTCAAGTGCTCTCGATCAATACCTTTGGCAAAGGCAACAGGATCACTGAACAACAGTGCTTCAAACTCATACATCTGCACAAAAGGAATAAAGCGTCGCATGGGATCTTCACCTATGAGGCGTACCAACTCCGCAGTCATGGCTTGTTGTACAGCTGCCGCTTTAATCTGAATATCCGTTTGTGAATCCTGGGCTTCTTTACCAGGAAAATCTTGTGGCAGGCCGTAGTAATCAAAGAACGTCGTGCAATAAGCGGTGCGATCACCGAGCAAACGATTTTTCACATCAGTCTGTAGACGCTCAAACTTGAAGTTGCCACCCTTGCGCCCTGGCTTACCAACCAGCGCCGGGACTAAGAGTATGCCTTTAGCTTGGAATACCGGTTGCAGCAGCTCGTTGACAAACATCTCTTCGGTTTGTCCTTCGCATATTACGTGCACACGGATCATCGTGACGGTCTCCCGCCCAAGATGTTTTTCTGCCACAGTTCACCGATGGTGTAGTCTTCAAGCCACTTTGCAAAGTCTGTCGCATCAAGACGTTTGAAGACTGTGCCGCTGTCTTCGCGATCCACAACAATCAGGTCTTCAATTTCAAACTCGTTTAGCAATGCAACGGATTGAGTTGAAACAATCACCTGCATCCGCTTGGAGGCTGAGCGCAACAATGCACCCAGTAAAGTAATGGCATAGGGGTGCAAACCCAGTTCTGGCTCATCAATCACTAAAGTAGAAGGCGGATCAGGTTGTAACAGCGTAGTTACCAAGCAAATAAAGCGGATCGAGCCATCCGAAAGCTGGCTGGGCCAAAGCACGTAATCACTGTTTTTTTGTTTCCACTGCAGGTTAATTTCTTGCTCTTGTGTTGGTTTTTCTCGTGGTTTAAAAACAAAGTCATCAAAAATAGGAATCGCCAGTTGGATCGTTCGACGAATTTGGTCCAGTACACTGGGGTGCTCCTTCGAAAGACGGTATAAATAAGCGGCTAAGTTTGATGCATCAGACCTTAGAAACTCATTATCATGCAGTGCTCGCCAACGCTTTACGCCTGCGGTCTCACTCGTGTCATGGAAATGAAAGACCTTCCAATTGGCAATAGAGTTGTAGCTATAACCGGGCGTGCTGAACTTATCGGCCAAAGCAGCTTGGCCGGGCAACATGGATTCGGTATGCCCAGTGCCCAAACTTTGTTGCTTATCACCCAGATTACCTTCAAAGGTTAGATGCTCACTGGCAAAGACAAAGGCACCATCAACAGTAGGCTCAAGCTCAAAAGAAAAGCCATTACGATCAAAACGTACATAAGACTGCATGCGCGCAGTCTCTTTGATGCCATAACTCAAAATACGCTCTGCACCACCTTGTTTATTTGTCCAAAGTTGCAGACGCCCTGCCATCATTTCGCTGAGCATCCGAAAGTAATCAACAAAATTACTTTTACCTACTCCGTTAGCACCGATGAGCACGTTCAGGCTATTCAGGCGCAGGTTGTCCAGATCACGAATGGACTTAAAGCCTTTGATGGTCAGATTTTTAACACGTTTTTTGGTGCTCATGCCTAGCCTCTACTTCACAAGTCCCAATTCACTGCCAGCGTATTTAACAGCGTGGTTTGGCGTTCTTTTACCACATCTAAACTCCATACTGGAGTGTTAAGAACTTGAGTTGTTAGCACGTAGGATGAAACACCTTTGCGACCACCAAAGTAAGCCTGTTTTTTTCTGTCAAAGTCGAAGTTCCCAGCAGAAGAATTACGCTGCTGCGTCAAAGGCACCAAGTTGGCAATTTTATGAACCCAGTTTTTTCTTACTTCTTCCTCTGGCCAGTTTTTACCCCACTCGCTATCGGATGCAACTGTTTGCGGTAGCACATGCTCAATAGTCAATACGTGTGAGTTATAGGTTGCTGCCCCATCGGACATAAAGGAATCAAGCCTTAGGATGAGGTAGTTACGACGACGCGCGGTCAAGTGATAAATATTGGAGTTTAAGGTATCTTTCATCTCGTCTTTTTCAGATTCAGTCAGCTCAATAGATTGAATCGGACTTGCAAAAGAGTGAGTGCCTAACAACTCCTCAAGCACGACAGCATAACGCGCAATACGCTGGTTCACATTTTTCGCACTGACGTGCATGTAAGCTGCTAACCGCTCCAGCTTTTGGAAGAACCACAGAACATAGTCTGAATCAGTATGCTGATCAGCTAGAAACTTTATTGCACAAGGCATCCAGTCGGAGTTATCAATCCTATTTAGCCACTTCAGCAGATTATTAATGTCAGATGCATTTGCCGTTGAAACATACTCGCTATTTTTTGCAATCAGATAGGCTTCTGCATAAGGCTCTATAACCTCAAGAATCAAACCTTCAGAGCTCGGTGCACTCTTTATGAGGTGCTCCTTAAACTCCTCAAGTAAGGTGCGCTGGGCTTTAGTACGGGCATAAATCATACGGATATGCGCAAATAATTCAGCAAAGCCAGAACGCCCTGTCTTAACTTCGAGCTCTTCCCATTTGTTAGTAAATTCTTCTTGTTTTCCGCTTGCAATCTTCCCGATGACATCTGATTTGATAATATCGGTTGGCAATAAATCCAAGCCTCGGCTGTTCAAAACAGAGAACACTCTAAATGCAGACTGCTGACTTGGCGTAGAGACGACCACTAAAAAACACCGCTGAATAAGGAACGCGCCAAATTGCAACAGCTTTTCTGTGTCGTCAGCAAAAACAGAGGTCAGTTTGTTCTTAAGCAGCCTGGCGTTTCGTTGAATATTTTGTTGTGGCTCTTCCAACTGTGCTGGGTCAAGTTCATTCAACTCAACAAACTTAAATGCTTGGATATAGCTCGCAAAAAACTCTCTATCACGTTCGCGCAAAGCGAGCCGTGGCTTGGCGCTAATGCCTTGCGAAAACCTGCCTGGTTCACGGATATAGCCTTCAAAGTCGGAGCGTGCTTCACCATCAAGTAAACTGGTAATAGCTGCTATAAATATCGTTAGCGTTGTCAAACGCTGCTGGCCATCAATGACCTCTGAGAAAGGCTTACCTTCATCTTTAATCAGCACAATACTGCCGAGGAAGTAAGAGTCATCTTCCGGCTCGCTTAAATAAAAGCTGTGTAAATCATCAAACAACTCTAAAACCTGATCATCCGTCCACGCGTAAGGTCTTTGATAAGGCGGTATAACAAAATCAAAGTCTGAGCTGAATATTTTTGCTAATGGGTATTCGGCTCCGGATATCTTCTTACTCATGATTACTTTCCCTAGCGTTACGCTTTTCTTCCAATGTTAGGTGGTGCTCGTTTATGCGGTCGCCTTCCTTGCCGTCATACTCTAGCCCTAGGCTGTACCAAGGGGCGGACTCTACGTCTTTACCGCGGTCTTTTTTCCAGTGGATGTTGGGTTTCCAGCGGAGGATGCCGGCGTCTTTTTTGCCGAGGTCGCGTGCTTTGAGGAAGGGGCGGATGTTGAGGCGCACGCCATCATTGAGGTCGGGGGTCCAGCCGATGGGTTGTTCGGCGGGTGACTTCCAGCGGACGAAGATGTCGTAGGGTTTTTCGCCTTGGAGGATGTTTTCCAGTTCGACTTTGAGTGTTTCGGCGGCGGCGAGGCGTTCCTGGGCGCCGTCTTCACCGTTGGCGATTCCGGCTTGTTGGGTACGTATCCAGTCGCCTAAGTAGGTGTAAATCAAGCGTTCGAGACCGGCTTTATCGAGCTTGTGGTAGTTTACCAAAGCGCTAAAGCCGTCGTTGAGGCCATCCCAGATGTGCCAAATAAAGGGGCGGTGTTGGAACATTTTGCAATGCTGTTCAAAGAACTTATCACGCAGCCAGAGCTTTAAGGATTTACTGCCGACTGTTTCGAGCAGGCGGTTTTTCAGTGGTGTGGTCCAGGCTTCGCCGTAGGCGGCTTGTAGCAGTGCTTCTAAACGTTGATCAGCGGCTTTTTCACCGCGCACGGCGGCTAAGCAGACAATGCCGTCGTCATCGACAAATTGATTAAGAGCTTGGCTACGCTCCACCCATTCACGCTGTTCGGCGGCCAGCTCCATGTCAGCATCTAATTCTGCTGGCCACTGGTAACCTAACAATCGGGCGACGGCGACTTGTAATACGCTGTCATCGACACGCAGTTCGCCATGGGCGGTCCATTTGCTGTGTTCATCCCACACTATAGAACCACAAGGATGGCCGTGGAAAATCCATTGGGTGGGATCGTTGGTGTAAGGTTGTGGAAGGCCGTTGGGATATTGTTCTTCGGCAACAGTAGTCCAGTGTTCAAGGTCGAAGGGAACCTTGACTAGAGTGGCATTGGTCACTTTTAAGCTTTGGTCTATTTGGCGAACGGCTTCGTTGTATTCTGGAGAGGAACAAAAGCACCAGATGGCGGGAAGGTGTTCATCATTATAAGGAACAAGCACAGCAACATTCTGATGAAATCTTTCCTTTCCGTAGTGGTAAGGAAAAAGCCCGCCCATCCTATGCATAGCAATCCCTTTCTTCCCAATAGCTTTCAGTCCTTTTGTTGGATAAGCGGTTGGAAGTGAAAGCAATAAACCCTCTCCACATTCCCAACGAACCAACGAAGAATGTCCAGCATATTCTGTAAAAACACTTGGTGTTGACTGCAACCATTCCCAAATATCAGAGTTTCGGTATTCCAACTCCCAAAAGCTAATGACAAACATTGGGTCGTCACTTGTTTGCAACCCAACTAAGCCATCAGAAACTTTTGCTAATAACTCCCCTTCAGTCTCATCCAGCGCCACTCTCGCATCAGGATTCTCCAGCTGCTTGCCCTGCTCTACACTCTTCACTTCTTCCACCAACAAGCCTGCAGCTTTCTCAGCTGCGGTACGCGGTTCGGATACATCGATTCCGCGCAGCCAATTGCCCTGCTCGCCACTGTGTAACAGGTCTGAAGACTGGCTTGTTACATTACCCTGAGAAATCACTACCATTGCAATATTCGTTATGTTGCCAGGACCTACTTCAAAGGCTTCAGCCCCACCCCCAAGCTTAACAACCATTTTCCATTCGTCTTTATGCAGCAGCTTTTCACGAAACTTGCGGTAAGTGGTCAGGAACAACCAGTTTTGCGGCAAGACCACACTGGCGGTGCCGCCGTGAGTACAAAACTCCAAGCAACGGTCGAGAAAGACAGTGGCTAAGTCGTTTTTGCCTTCGGGGTAATAGGTATCGCAATAGTCTCTAAGGGTGTCGTGCTGTTTGCCGCGTGCTAAGTAAGGCACGTTGGTAATCACCCAGCCGTATTGGCCGTTTAACAGTTCAGCCGCTTTCGCCAAACCTTGCGCCACAATGCCTGCTTCCAAACGGTTGGTGTGCAGCGATACGTCGGCATCGGCAGCATCCAGCGGTTTGTTTTGCTCATGGGAAAGCGCTTCGCCTAATAAGGTTTGTAAGTCGTTCCACGGAGCAATTTGTGCAGCCTGGCTGCGACGTGGGTTAATCAGGCTGCCCAGTACTGGTGCGTCTTGGAAAGTTTGGTACATCCAATCCAGAGCAATGGTTAGGTTTTGTTTACCGGCTTTGCGACTGAGCGCTTTCCATTCATCACGGGCGGCGGCAATCGACAAGCCACTACAGGCTAAATGCAATTCAGGCAGGCTGCGGTAACCACCGGCTTGCGGGTAACGCCAGGCTTCTAGCGCCACAGCAAAAGCCGCCAGCTCGACGCAGCGCTGGTCCAGCTCCAAGCCATGGAGGTTTTCGCTGAGCACCTTGTCGATAGCCTGACGGGCGTTGAGCTGCTCGGACTGCATGCGCATGGGTACCAGCATCAGGAAGGCAGCAACCAGGAAGTGGCCGGAGCCGCAGCAGGGGTCGAGGGCTTTGAGCTCACTTAGTCGCTTGGGCCAGGCGTCAAAGGTGCCGGAGGCGGGTTGCCATTGCTGGCTGTTTTCATCCTTCACAAAGCGCAGGTAACTGAGTGGTACGCCAGGGATGGCGGCTTTATTGCGCAGTTCCTGTTCGCTGTGGGCGGTTTGCCAGTCCTGGTCGGTTAAGCGTTGGCCTGCCCACCAGGCGCCCAGGCTGTTATCGAGCAGGAAGCTGACCATATAGGGTTCGGTAAACAGCTGGGTGACGGGCGAGAGTTCGTCGGCGCCAATCTTGACCTCGGAATCGTTCACCTCTTTTTTGCGCTTGCTTTGCCAGAACTGATACACCCAGCCGAGGCTGTCTTGCGCTTGAAAGGTTTCAGTTTTGAGTGCGGTGACTAACTGCTCCAAACTGCGTTGGTGCTCAGGGGCAAATTCCAGCTCGAACACCGGTGAATCAATACGGAAAATTTGCGGCAACATTTTAGACGCTAAGACACCAGCCAGCTCCCAGCCTGTTTCACAGCGACGCTCAAGCTCATCACGGGCGGTATCAGAGTCTTGCGCCAGTTCGCTACATTCAGCCAAAGTCAGCGCCGTGTGCTCGTCGTACATCAGCAGATTGTTCTGCTCTAAAAAACGAGCAAATAACATACGGTGCCAATGCTCATAAGCCACTTCAGTGGCTAACTTATAGGTACTTTGTTGACCATTCTCTTCTTTAATATCACCCAGCTGGCGGCCACGGGCACGCAGGCGGGTACGCAGCTTGCGTTGTTCTTCGCTTAAATAGTCGGCAGCTTTGGCATCGCCCACACCCAGGCGCTTAAGAGCTTGGGTGGCAGCTTGTTCAGCGACATCACGGGCTTTGATGACCGTGGCTTCTAGGCTGCGGCGTAAGGCTTTATCCAGCGGCTGGCGAGTTGTATTGATCATTAAAAGGTCACCGGTCCATCGTTTAATTTATCGAGAATTTGTTGTTTTACTTGCGCTAACCAAGCATCGACATCAGCTTCGGTTTCAAAAGTCGGTCGCGGCAAGCTAATGCGTTGCAGTTTGGGTTGCAGTAGCTGAACGGCTTCCATGCGGGCGCTGTCGAACTTACTGGTCAGCGATTCAGTGCGGTCTAGCCATTGCTCCAGACTGACCTCATTGAGGCTATCAATAATGACATTGGCATCGCCCAGCTCTGGCTGCTCAATTGTGAGCAGCTTGCGTCGAGCGAGCATGTCATGTTGCTGAGTAGCATCCAGTTGCTGCCAATGTGGGTCGGCTTGCAGTTGCGCTAAACACTGGGCATGGCGCTCAAGGTAGTTTTGCACGTGATGCTGCAGTGCCTCACGCAGTTTAGTCACCAACTGCTGGAGCAAACCACTGATAGGGTTAGGCTCATCAAGGAGTGAGCGATGGGCAATGATGGCGTCCACTTCCGTTTGCACAGCGGCATGGAACGACAGACCACGGCTAAGGCCGAGCAAATCTTGCAGTAATAACCAATCAGAACGGCGCAGTTCAATGCGGCTGGCGGTTTCAGTCCACTGCTGCAGCGCCTGCTTGATGGCATCTTGTTCATCCAGCACTTGTTTGAGCTTGGCATTACCCGATTGCTGAGCAATACCGTCGAATAGGCTGCTGCTTGGGCATACAGGCAAAGGTGCATCGCCCCCTGCTTTCTTAGCCAGTGCGCGACCTTTTTCAACCAATAAATCCAGCTTGCTGGCTTCTTCACCTGGCTGGCAGTCAATGCCGCTGGCACTGAGTAAACCGCGGATTTTAATCAGGTCTACTGGGCGAATGGTAATGCTTTCAGGGTAAAAACTGGTTTGATTGATGTGCTTACGATCCAGTTCAGTGGCACCAACAGCATTATTACGGCTGTCTTTGGCAATCAGAACGCCACTGGCCAATAAAACATAAAGAGCACCTTCAATGGCATCCTGCGGCCAGCCATAAGGGGCTGCAGAAAAACACTCACGAATCTCATTACCCTTTTTCGAGACACCGATATAGCGTTTGATCTGTGCGCACACAGGGTGCTGCTCAGGATCACCGCTATAGCCAATGGCATCTAAAGCATTTTGTCCGCCCTCTTTACGGGCACGCTCATACACCTTGCCCCAGTTTGGGTTGTCCGCCATGTCAAAATCGCGGTAAAGACGAATCAATGAAGCACGCGCCGCTGTTTCCACTCGCTCGGCAATGCTACTGCCTTCGACTTCGTTACCACCTGCCTGCAACACTTGCACGCCATCAAAGATTTCACGCAGCAGCGTTTGCACTTGTTTTTGTGCATCACGGTAGCGGGTTTCCATGGCACTGCGCGCATCGATACCGGCATCTGTATTCGGAATGCCACGTTTTTCTAGCGTAGCCGATGCGGCGTTTTCAGTAATAATTGCGCTGACCAACTCAGAACGGTTACGCGCTGGGATAAACACAAAAATTGTTGGTTCGCCGGGCTGACGGCGGCGGGCTTCAGAGACAAAGCTTTTCTCATCCATACTCCAGCCGTCTTGTATCCAGGCATAAATCTTTTCGTTGGCATCACTGGGCAGCTCTGAATCAAAGCAGCTAATAACCTGACGCGCTTCATTAGACTTGCCTTGTGTCAGGCGGATTTTACTGATGTCTTGGCGAACCGTTCTATGCAATAAATCAACACGGATGTTTTCAACGCGCTGAGTATTGCCACGCAGATCGGCTTCTTCTTGACGCAGGGTGTCGTACCACTGGGCGCTTTCTTGGGTTTGTAGGCGGTACTCTGTACCGGCACTGGTCTGCATAGCCATCAACAAACCTCCATCCGCCAGCTCTTTCAAGAGTCGAGGTACTGCCGTGCGGATAATGTCTTTGCCGCTATTTAAATCATCAATGAGTAGATCTGAGAGTATATCTGCCGTAGCACGCACACCAATGTCTGCCGCTGGATCAGAAGGCAGCTTGCCAATCAGTAAGACTAAAGCAAGAATGCGTGACTTAAGCTGGTCATCCTCATCGCCATCAGATAATTTCCCGATGGTTTCGGCGATTTCTTTGGAGATCACACCGGTTTGCAAAAGATTGATTGCAATCTGATCATAAATAAAGTCGGCGGGTACAACGCTTCCAATTGGCTGCTCCGCGGTAGCCCTAGCCGCTTCATGCATAATTTTAAGCTGGTTGCGCAACTGCGAAGCTGTACCTGTGGTATCAACAATACGCAGCACTTTCTCCCAGAAGCGACGACGTACTGGCAGTAATGGATACTCAGCCACCATAATCTTTTCATCATCACGGTGATGCTCGATTTTAGTACCGCGTAGCTGGCGAGATATCTCCCCAAGGTGCGATTGGAGCAGGTCTTCTAGCTTAGGCTTGGCCGATGCTTTCTTTTGTAGAATTACTCTGCGAATTACTGTTTCCACATCGGTATCAGAGAGCTGAATAGTAATCTGGAAGCGGCCCATTAAGCGCTGCAGGTTTGGCATCCCAGAGAGTGCGCTTTGACCTGTAGCGACAAACAGCAATTTACTCTTAAATTTAGAGTGTTTGCAGCAGGTCTCTACCATTTCTTGCACGAGATGCGCCTTATCAGCATCAGTACTTACGTACTGCTGCACTTCGTCCAACACAATTAGCGTTAAAGGAAAATTACCGTCTGGCGCAACTGCATCATAAATAGCATCGACCATTTGCTGGTTAGTAACATCCGTTACCTGTGGGTATTGATCACGTAGAAGATTACGCACATCGTTAATGCTATCGCCTAGGGTTTCATCTTCTTCCAGCAAGGCTCCGGCAATACTGCGAGAAACATACAGATCTTCCAGTTCTGATTTCCAGTTGTTTCCAGCTTCTTCTACTCGTCTCTTGATGCTCTCGAAAAGGCCCTGCTTCTTCAACCACAATACAAAGCGTGCCTGATGGTATTGTTCTGGTAGGCTCGCAGACTTAAAAACTATATTGAGCAGTGCCATGCGCACATTATTGTCTGCGCCGGAACCTAAAGTCCCCGACGCTGCATGAAGTCCACCGTAACGCTGTGCCACTGTACTCAGCTCAGTAAACTGGTCTTTAATATCTTGGGGTAAGTCTGGAATATCACGTGCATAGGACCCGTCGCTAAATTCTTGATTGACCCATAAGGCGCGGAGCATTTTTGCTAAATGTGATTTACCAGAGCCAAAGAAACCTGAAATCCATACGCCCGGCTGTTCATGGTCACCACTTAAATTGCGCAGGTAGGCAGACAAGATTTTATCGAGCCCAGCTTCATACTCACCATCACACACAAAAGTGCGTAGCTCGTAACGTAGCGTCTTAAGCGCCGCTTCCGACTGGTCGTCCTTTACTTCAGCAACACCTTTGTTTTCTAATTCGTTGTGCTCAGGGTCCTGCTGGTAAATTTCACGGTTTAACATTTTTGGCATACTCCATTGCGCACAATGCGCCACTCTCAATGAGGCCAGCCGCCTCTAAATAATTAAGTTTCAGTTGTCTGCAGTAATTGCGATAGCTTGATAGCCCCACCCGTCACGCGCATCGAGCAAGCGGTAAGTGTTATCCACATGCTCTCCTGGAAACAGCACCAAGAGCCGCCCCGGTACATGGAGCGCAAGCTGCCTTACAAAGTCAGACACTGAGACAAAGCCAAACAAAGTGCCGCAACCAATTAAAGCCACTAAGGTGCTTTCATCAGCCTCGTCTCGAATACGTTCTGCCAGCATTTCTACGGAATCACGAGCAAATGCTTTGTATTTGGATTTTAAAAATCCTGGGTCTTCAAAATAGTCTTCACGGTACTTTTGTTGTGCCATCCACTCAGGGAACAAACGCGTGATGTCCAGCTCCAGCCAAGGATGCCCTGCGCTTTCAGTCGCTAGGCGAAACTCTTCAGTACGTGCACGCAGCTTGAGCTCATCTTCTCTGTGATACACGGCAAACAAGACACGTTGCTCATCAGCCAAACCTTTCATCCAGGGAATACTGATAAAACTTGAATAGCTTTTTAGTAAGCGGTTGAGTCGATTACTCATATAGCCAAGACTCCTCTTCCTTGCTTAGATAGTCGGGGAATGTCACTTCCACCACTTCACTGGAGTGTTTAAAGGTCAGCAAGCCGCTGTAACTGGCCTGACGTGCTAACTCCAGCAATTGCTCGTGACGGCAGCACAGCACCTTGCTCCAGTCGGTAGTAAACAGCCGGTTACCCGTTGCACCTTGCAGATAGCCCAATAGCAGCGCAAAGGCTACGTTGACCGGCCTAACCTGCGGTTCAGCGCGATGCTTTTTATTTCGACCTTCTAAATAACCTGCGTTAGTCCAAGTGCCATTTACGTTTTGCGCTAATGACTTGAGGGTTGCAGGACTGAAACGGTCCGGGCACTGCTCACCCATAACCTGCTCCATGTCTTCGCGCAGTAAACGCTCGCCTAATTCCAATGACAAAATCTTATCCTTGGACAGGCGCAGCAATGGGTCACGCGTTAAGGCCATTTGGCAGGTGAGCAAGGGACGGGCTGTGTCGTCAGCCTCCCAAAGCTGTCGAAAAATCCGAAACAGGGGCAGTTGAATATCCATACCATACAAGTCCACCAAATGCCGCCACGTTAAAGCGCGCGACTTACTGGTGGGTTTGTGCAGCACGTTGGCCTGCTCTATGTCATACCGGTATTGCTCAAATGACGCGTCAGCCGATTGACCAGCAAAGAGTTGGCTTAACTCCGACAACATCATGGTGCGCGATGAATGCGCCCCGCTTTGGCCAAACTTAAAACCAAACTTTTGCTGAGCTTCGGATGAGTTAATCAAGACTCGATCTCCTTAGAAAAACCGGGTGCAATGGATAGATTGGCTTGTGCGGCAATAGTTAGCGGGTCACGCAAGGCTAATTGGTACACCTGTGGCGATAATTCAGCCTGTTCGCTGCAGTCCACGCCCCAGTGTCGTAACAGATAGCCCGCTGTCGCTGCACGGACAGATAGCTTGATCGACTGACCCGGCGTCAGCCCGTAATCCAACTCAATAGGACGGCTATGAGCGGCACGGGGATGCGGTATCAACTCTAAAACGACATTACGATTCCATTGCTCATCGTGCTCTACAGATTCAACGGCAGCATCAATAGCACTTTTGGTATCTTCAGCAGAGGTAATGCGGGTCAGTACGAAATCACGAAAGGCATTATGGGTTCGACAGTAAGCACGTGTGTGCCAACGCAAACCGGTACTCACCAAACTGTGCGGAACGATCTGACGTGTGCTTTCACCGCTATTGATAGAGACATAACTAACAGTCAGCGGCTTGCGTGCATAAATGGCACGCGAAACAGTGGCTAGAATGTCTAAGTCAGGCTGACTTAAAGTTGGCGTTGTATCTACCAGAATGGTTTGCTGACAGGCCTCTAAGCCTACACCTTGGCCAAGTGTAAGCGCTTGCAGCGTGTGCTCGCGGTCGTAACTAAACAACGGCTGAAACCGCTGCGCACGACGATAGACCTTTTCACTGTGATCGTAATCCAGATTATTAGGCGCTAACTGGCGATAAAGACTGAAGTCCCGCGTTGCATTGGACGGTGCTATAGCAAAACGTGAAACCAGATCTTGCCTTGTCACCTGCCCACGAAAACGCGCCAGAAAGTCGATCTGCCAAAGGCGTTCACGCTGGTTGGGTGGGGTTTCATGTGCTGACAATTGGGGCATCTAGGTATCATCTTAATAAGTAACGTACACAAAGTACTACTAAGAATGATGATAACAGGGGGCATAAACCTGGGCTAGCATTAAAGGCCTGATAGCTCAGTATTTGCTTATTGAAATGAGTATATTGCTGGCGTAGCCATAACTTAGAGCAGTACGACGCATACGACTGCCATGCTTGTAGGCTAGCTAGCTTGATTAGTTTATGTGCACGCAACTGCACGTATATGCATGCAAACGATCGCAATCGATCGATGCTAGCTGATGGTGCTCTTATGAACACTCACTCAGACTGCTCTCTTGCCCGTTTTTCCGATTGGATTCGCTGGTAAATTTCCTCTCGGTGTACCTCAACGCTCCGGGGTGCATCAATCCCCAAGCGCACCTGACCACCATTGGTGCCAAGCACCGTAATCCAAATATCGTCACCAATACAAATCGCCTCGCCTTGGCTGCGCGTCAAAATAAGCATCCGCACTCTCCTTTTTATTAAATCGCATAGATACCAAACAGGTGTTTAGGCAAACCTATCAAATTCTACTGACTGAAACAAACCGAATAAGCCAATATCAGGTTAACTGCTCATAACACAGTTCATCCAGTAGATAATGCCTCCTGATATCCAATATATCTGGGCTGAACCCCAGTGAAAGCTTGATCGTTAATTCAAGGTGTAACTCAATGAGAAAAACACATGCCCCTCATATGCCTGACCAGGCAATCAAAGATTCAATCGACAGCACCACTGATGCTCCTCTGCACTATTACTGCCTTTCTTTTATGTATGCCGAAAAAGACGCAAAAGGGTCAATATATGTCGGCCTGATGGAAGAAAAAGTCACCACACATGTGATCACCGCTGCAAAAAACAAGATGCTTAAACACTACAAAAATGCAGATCCAGAGTAAGCGTAACAACACCCACACCTAGCACAACTGCGATCATTCGTTAGAGCATGCCGATGCTTAGTTGAGTTTGATATTCCAAGGCGAGAGCGAGTTGATATGAGCAGTGCTGATATGCGGTAGTTGTTCGAACAACGCTTGAAGATATACAGCAGGTTGCAGGTCGTTGGCTTTGGCTGTTTCAACGAGACTATAAAGAATAGCACTGGCTTTGGCGCCGCTGCGGGTGTTGGAGAACAACCAGTTTTTACAGCCAATCACAAAAGGTTTGATCGCACGCTCAGCACGATTGTTGTCGATGCTAACCAGCCCGTGCTCAAGATAAGCCGTCAGTTTGTTCCATTGGTTCAAGCTGTATTGCAGTGCTACACCAATGGCTGTTTTTGGTGGCACTTGCAGCACTGTTTTATCCAGCCAAGCCTTGAGCTGCTGCATAATCGGCGCAGATTGTTCTTGCCTCACTTGTCGTTTATGTTCAGGCGTTGCATCGGCGATTGATGTTTCAATGCCATACAGTTTCTGAATCAGATTAAGTGCTTGGTCAGCACGCCCTGTTTTGCCTTTAGGTTGAACGGCTTTAGCTTCAATAAACTTGCGTCGTGCATGTGCCCAGCAGCCAACTAATGTGGCTTCAGTATGGTTATAACCGGCATAACCGTCGACTTGCAGCAAGCCGGTGTAGCCTTGCAAGAAGGTCTCAGGACAAGCGCCTGCACGTCCATCCTGATAGTCATACAGAACAATATTGGGTGGGCCATCGGCTGATTTTTTATCGGCGCCACAGCCATAAACCCACATATAACACTGCGATTTTTCAGTTTCGATCACTTTTACTGGCGTGTCATCGGACCAGATGGCTGGCTGCTTCAGTATTTGTTGATGCCAGTGCTCATACAGCAGTTCAAGCTGCTCACTGAGCTTGACCAACCATCGACTCATGGTCTGTCGATGCAGCTCAATACCAAAGCTTTTGAATAATGCTTCTTGACGATACAAGGGCAAGCCAAACTGGTACTTAGCGCTGATAATTTGTGCCAGTAACGTCGGTGTAGCGATGCTCTTAGGCAAAATACTCGCTGGAACGGGTGCGATTTTAATCTGGGTTTGTGTTGCGTTTTTCTCGCAGCAGCGGCAGCTGTATTTAGGGCGAATATGGCGGATGACTTTAACGGTCGCTGGGATAAATTCCAGCTTCTCGCTGACCTCTTCACCCATGCGGTGCAAGTCAGTACCGCAGTCGTTACACACTTTATCCGCTTCGGGAATGTCGTGAACAACGTCTTCGCGAGGTAGTTCTGCAGCTAAACTTGGACGGCGGGTTTTCTTGCGGGTGTAGGTGATGGTTTGGTCTACAGCGACTTCTTCTTCGCTGGGCGCAAGCAGTTCTTCTGCTTCGTTAAACAGTTCACCCTGACCTGGATAACCTTCGCTACTGGCAGCAAAACGCTGCTTGAGTGAGAGCTGCCATTTTTCAAGCGTCTCATAGTACAGCTGCTGATATTTTTTGGATTCTTTTTGATAACGCTGACTTTCTGCTTGCGTTTTTTGCTGCAGTATTTGCATCTCAAGAACCTGTTTTTTTAAGCTCTCGATATCATCGGGTAAGGTGGTTAAATCAGTCGTTTTCATGGCGTTTATTTTACTATAAAGAGCCTGCAAAAGCCTTTAAAAACAACCCTTTAGTTAGACATAACAGCTATAGATACAGTCTTTTTATACCTATTCTGCACGGCTTATTTTATTCAGTAAGTTGCACTAAACTGCAGGGGTTGATGGCCTTTCATTCGCTCAATATCCAGCCCCTCAAGCAGCCAACTCCATTGGCGTTCAGACAATGTCAGTACTTCACCGCGCATCTGTTTAGGCCATTTAAACTTGTCTTTTTCAAGACGTTTGTACCATAGGCAAAAACCTGTTTGATCCCAGTACAGGACTTTAACTTTATCGCGCTGACGATTACAGAACACAAACAGTGCGCCGCTGAAGGCTGATAACCGCATGTGCTCTTCAACGATCACGCTGAGACCGTTAATGCTTTTGCGAAAATCCACCGGCTGCTTATGCAAATAAATGGCCGGCGGCTCAACAAACATCCTCATACCGACAGCGCTTTGATTAAACCAGCAAGCCAGCATGGCTCAACCGTCAAAGGTAAAGTTAATTCAGTTTGCTGAAAGCTCAACGTCAGTGAAGTAGCTAAATTAACTGCTGGTGTGCTAATCGATTGAGTCTGCATCTGCACAAAAGCAGACTCAGAGTTAGCATTCAATAACTCACTGCGGCGCTTGCTAAAGTACTTTGGGTTTAGCTTAAGCTCAGCGCAAAACTCGACTTGGGTTTGTCCGCTGCACTCAAAGGCTTCGATTAACTCTAACCACTGCGCTGTGTTGCGATATTGACGGCTCATAGATCACCTCGCTTATTAAAACGGGTAAGCTATGGCATCAGAAAAGCGTTAGCTATGTGGGGTTATTGTTACGCTTACATTAAAACGGGTAAGCTATGGCATCAGAAAAGCGTTGGCTATGTGGGGTTGTTGTTACGCTTACTGTTTCTTGAACCGCAGTTGCGGGTTTTGCTGGTTCTTAAACGTACTGTAGCGAAGGTAGATTCAATTGGGTTGGTGGTGCGTATACTCACCCAATGTTCTGCTGGAAAATCGTAGAAAGCCAACATGCTCTCACGGTCTTTAGCTAAGCATTCCATTGCGCGTGGGTACTTAGCAGTAAACCTTTCCAGCGCTATATCAAAGGCTTTATGAGCCTTCTCACGCGTCTCAGCCATCCAAATATCATGC
>Ga0265293_10003120_pt1 | contig 31443 bp, 31 predicted proteins | sample Munlanlewell138R_FD_192505 | JGI IMG/M metagenome (GOLD analysis project Ga0265293, IMG submission 192505) | Leachate microbial communities from a municipal landfill in Southern Ontario, Canada - Leachate well 138R | ecosystem: Engineered > Solid waste > Landfill > Unclassified | place: Canada... | reverse complement strand
GGGCGCCAACGTTGTCGAGGCCGCTGCCATCATCGATTTGCCTGATCTGGGTGGCTCCCGGTTGATACGGGATAGCGGTTTGCCGGTTTTTACGGTGTGTCAGTTTTAACTGGTGGAACAAAAAAAACGGGGCAACTTCAATGACCCCGTTTTTTGTTGCGGTAACGGATTATAAAAAGGCTTATAAAAACAGTTTATAGGCGGGATTGTCGGTTTCCTTGACGAACGGATATCCAATGGTTGACAGGAAGTCCCTGAAGGCTTTTTTGTCTGCGGGCGGCACCTGGATGCCGACCAGAACACGACCGTAATCAGCACCCTGATTGCGGTAGTGGAACAGACTGATATTCCATTCCGGATTCATGGTGTCAAGAAATTTCATCAAGGCCCCCGGCCGTTCGGGGAATTCAAAGCGATACAGCACTTCGTTTTCAGCCAGAGATGAATGCCCTCCCACCATGTAACGCAGGTGTGATTTGGCCAGGTCATCGGCGGTCAGGTCAAGGACATCGAATTTCTTGCGGCGCAACCGGTCGGCCACTTTTTCTGCCTCTTCCTGTGAATTGATCTGGACACCCACAAATACGTGGGCCTTATTGGCGTCTGAAATCCGGTAATTGAATTCGGTCACGTTGCGTGCGCCCAGCGCGGTACACAATTGCTTGAAGCTGCCCTTGACTTCGGGCATGGTGACGGCAAAAATGGCTTCCTTGGCCTCGCCGACATCAGCACGTTCGGCCACAAAACGCAGGCGGTCGAAGTTCATGTTGGCACCGGACGTAATGACCGCAACGGTTTTGTTTTTCCATTTGTGTTCGGCAATATAACGTTTGGCACCTGCCAGGGCCAGGGCGCCGGCCGGTTCCAGTACGCTGCGGGTGTCCTGGAACACATCTTTCAGGGCCGCGCAAATGGCATCGGTATCAACGGCAATGAAGTCATCCACATATTCCTTGACCAGCCGGAATGTTTCAATGCCCACCTGTTTGACAGCCGTGCCATCGGAAAACAGCCCGACATCGGGCAGGGAAACGCGTCGACCGGCCCGGACACTGCGAATCATGGCATCAGAATCTTCGGTTTGAACGCCGATGATTTTGATTTCGGGGCGCAATTGCTTGATATAGGCGGCAATGCCGGCAATCAGGCCGCCACCGCCAATGCTGACAAAAATGGCGTCCAGGGAACCGGGGTGCTGGCGCAATATTTCCATGGCAATGGTGCCTTGGCCGGCAATCACAAACGGGTCATCAAAAGGATGGACAAAGGTGAGGTTTTGTTCTTTTTCGAGAATCAGTGCATGCTCGTAGGCATCGGTAAAGCTGTCGCCATGCAAGACGACCTCACCACCCAAACGTTTTACCGCATCAATTTTGACCTTGGGTGTTGACGTGGGCATGGCAATGACGGCACGGCAACCCAGTTTTTTGGCCGAGAGGGCAACGCCCTGGGCATGGTTGCCTGCCGATGCGCAAATCACGCCATGAGCGCGTGCTTCAGCGGATATATTGGCCATTTTGTTATAGGCCCCCCGGATCTTGAAGCTGAAAACGGATTGCGTGTCCTCACGTTTAAGCAAAATAGTATTCTGGATTCGGGCAGAAAGCAGTTTTGCGGGTTCCAGTGGGGTCTCGGTGGCGACATCATAAACTTTTGATGTCAAAATACGTTTTAGATAATCTGTGGACATGTTGGGGGAGATAGGATTCAAACAATATATTACAGATTAACACAGCATATTCTGAATTTTCTGGATTTTCATCCGGGCAGGATCATAAAAAATTGATGCGGGTTACAAGGTAGTATGGAAAATGAAATGATGGGGGCCGTGCAATGGCTGTTAATGACATTGGCTTTGCCAACAGTAGGTTTGCCGGCCATTTTTTTGATTGCCCTGGTATCGGCAACTTTGTTGCCATTGGGCTCCGAGCCAGCGGTATTCGCTTATCTCAAGTTGTCGCCTGATATGTTCTGGGCAGCCGTTTTGGTGGCTACAGCGGGCAATACGATAGGTGGTGTGGTGTCCTACTATATGGGATATTGGGCCAAAAAAGGGGTGGATCACTGGAAAAAAACGCATCAGGCCACCGATGGGCAAAATACAACGGCAAGTGTGCAGCAAAGGCGTCTCAGGCAACAGAAACTGGGTGGAACCCATTTCAGGAAATTGGCGGTGTATTTAAGAAAAATGGGGCCCTGGGCTTTGTTGTTTTCCTGGTTGCCGATTGTAGGCGATCCTTTATGCAGTGTCGCCGGCTGGATGAAGTTGCGTCTGTTACCCTGTGTTTTTTACATGGCGATTGGCAAATTTGCCCGATATGTCGTCATGACTGCGGTTTTATTGCGTCTGTTTTAGGATAAAGCCGCTTTACCGTAATAAATTTCGGGTTCTCCGCGTAAAATGATAGGTATCGTCAGATAAATTTCAAATTCATCCAGCCATTTATTAGTATGAACGCACCTATTGATACCCAGATTTTGTCAGAAGCAGAGCAAACCGGCCCTGTCCGGCGTTTGCGTGAGATACCTTACAACTACACGTCTTTTTCAGATAAGGAAGTGGTTGCCCGCTTGTTGGGCAGCGATGCCTGGGATTTGTTGTCCGATCTCAGGGGGGTTCGAAAAACGGGTCGCTCTGCACGCATGCTGTACGAGGTCTTGGGTGATATCTGGGTCGTCAGGCGCAACCCTTATCTTCAGGATGATCTGTTATCCAACCCCAAACGGCGTGGCCTGCTGATAGAGGCGCTGAACCATCGGCTGAACGAAATCAACCGTCGCCGTGAGCCTTCACACAAAGAAAATGACAGCAAGGTTCAGGAACTGCTCAGACGGGCTCACAAAGCGGTTATCGAATTTGAGGCCGAGTTTGAATATACCGAAACCCTGCGTGCGGAAGTCATGCAGGAAATGGGTCGTATTACCCATAAGGACAATATCAAGTTTGATGGCTTGTCACGGGTTTCCCATGTTACCGATGCTACCGACTGGCGCGTAGAGTATCCCTTTGTGGTCCTGACACCCGATTCCGAACTCGAAATGGCGGCCTTGGTGCGTGCCTGTTTCGAACTTAAACTAACCATTATCCCTCGTGGGGGTGGTACAGGGTATACCGGTGGCGCCATTCCCCTGTCATGGCGTTCTGCCGTCATCAATACCGAAAAACTGGATGCGTTGTCGGCTGTGGAGTCTACGGTTTTGCCAGGTTTGCAAGAGCCCGTTGCCACGATTCTGACTGGTGCCGGTGTCGTGACCAAGCGGGTGGCCGAGGCAGCGGAAGCAGCCGGCTATGTGTTCGCGGTAGATCCGACTTCAGCCGAGGCCTCATGTATTGGCGGAAACGTGGCCGTGAATGCCGGTGGCAAGAAAGCGGTATTGTGGGGAACGGCGCTGGACAACCTGGCCTGGTGGCGCATGGTCGACCCCGATGGCAACTGGCTTGAGGTCACCCGTCTTGAGCATAATATGGGTAAGATTCATGATGCCGCACAAGTCCGTTTTGAAGTGAAATGGTTTGACGGCCGTTACGAACCGGGCAAAAAAGAACTACGTACAAAGATTATTGATATTGAAGGCAGTGCTTTCCGCAAGGTGGGGCTGGGCAAGGATGTGACCGATAAATTCCTGGCCGGCTTGCCTGGTGTCCAGAAAGAGGGCTGTGATGGCCTGATCACTTCGGCACGCTGGGTGTTACATCGCATGCCCAAGCATACCCGTACGGTTTGCCTGGAATTTTTCGGGCAGGCCCGCGATGCCGTGCCGTCCATTGTTGAAATCAAGGACTATCTGGATACCGAAGGCCGTAAAACCGGTGCCATTCTTGCCGGCCTTGAACACCTGGATGAGCGTTATCTGCGGGCGGTTGGTTATGCCACCAAAAGCAAGCGCGATGCCTTCCCCAAAATGGTGCTGATTGGCGACATTGTGGGTGATGATGAAAACGCGGTGGCAGCAGCCACCAGCCAGGTGGTGCGTCTGGCCAATGGTCGTAGTGGCGAAGGGTTCGTGGCCGTCAGTGCCGAAGCACGCAAGAAGTTCTGGGCTGACCGTGCCCGGACTGCCGCGATCGCACGTCATACCAATGCGTTTAAAATCAATGAAGACGTTGTGATTCCTCTTGATCGCATGGGTGAGTACACCGAAGAAATTGAACGTATCAATATAGAATTATCCACCCGCAATAAACTCAAACTGGTCGAGGCGCTTGAGGCTTTTCTTGAAACAGAATTGCCGGTACATAAGTCAGAAGATTTTCTTGATGAGGAACTGACCCGTGAAGAAGTGATTGGCAGCCGTATTGAAGAGGCCCGTGAGGTGTTGGGCCTGACGGCTTCGCGCTGGTTCTGGTTGCTGAACAATATGAATGATTCACTGGCGGGCAGCCTTGACAAGCTGTTCCAGCTGGGCATGGATGATCTTATGGAGGTCTTGAAAAAGCGTTTGCAGGATCAGCCTGATTGCCGGATCTTCGAGCTGTTGCAGGATCGCACGATTCGCATTTCCTGGAAAAAAGAAATCCTGGCCAAAATGGAAGTGATTTTTTCAGGTGCTGACCGGGCTGCGGTGCTGACCGAGATGCAGGCCATTCATGATCGCGTCCTGAAGGGGCGGGTATTTGTGGCCTTGCATATGCATGCCGGTGACGGTAACGTGCATACCAATATTCCGGTTAACTCCGACAACTACGAAATGCTGCGTGAGGCCAATGAAACCGTTGTGCGCATCATGCAAATCGCCCGCGACCTGAACGGCGTGATTTCCGGTGAGCATGGCATTGGCCTGACCAAGCTGGAGTTCCTGACTGAAGCCGAATTGGCTCCGTTTCGCCAATACAAACAGGACATCGACCCTGACGGCCGTTTCAATGCGGGCAAGCTGTTTGCGGGTTCTGACCTGCGTAATGCCTGGACGCCCAGCTTCAACCTGTTGGGTCATGAGTCCCTGATCATGAAGCAAAGTGATATTGGCGCCATCTCAAGCTCTATCAAGGATTGCCTGCGTTGTGGTAAATGCAAACCGGTCTGTGCCACCCATGTGCCGCGGGCCAATCTGCTGTACTCGCCACGCAACAAGATTCTGGCCACCTCATTGCTGGTTGAGGCCTTCCTGTATGAAGAACAGACCCGTCGTGGCATCAGTTTAAAGCATTGGTCAGAATTTGAAGATGTGGCCGAGCACTGTACTTTGTGCCACAAGTGTTATAACCCTTGTCCGGTGGATATCGACTTTGGCGATGTCAGCATGAACATGCGGGCAGTTCTTAACCGCATGGGCAAACAATCGGTGCGTCCCGGTAAAACGGCCGCCATGTTCTTTCTGAATGCGACTGATCCGACCACCATTAATGTGACCCGCAAGGTCATGGATATTGGTTACAAGGCTCAGCGCCTGGGTAATGAGGTTCTGAATTCGGTAGCCAAAAAACAAACCGCCCATCCTCCGGCAACGGTTGGACGTGCTTCTTTGCGAGAAGAAATCATTCACTTCGTGAATAAGAAAATGCCGGGAGGATTGCCCAAGCAAAGCGCCCGTAAGCTGCTCGATATCGAAGACAAGAATTTCGTACCCATTATTCGCGATCCCCATAAAACCAGTGCCGATACCGAAGCCGTGTTTTATTTCCCGGGCTGTGGCTCGGAGCGCCTGTTTTCACAGGTCGGACTGGCAACCCAGGCCATGCTGTGGCATGCCGGGGTGCAAACCGTACTGCCACCGGGTTATCTGTGCTGCGGTTATCCGCAACGCGGTAACGGCCAGCTGGACAAGGCCGAGCAGATCATTACCGATAACCGGGTTCTGTTCCACCGGATGGCCACCACCCTGAACTATCTGGATATCAAAACCGTTGTTGTCAGTTGTGGTACCTGTTACGACCAGCTTGAAGGTTATGAGTTTGAGAAGATCTTCCCCGGTTGCCGCCTGATCGATATCCATGAGTACCTGCTTGAAAAAGGTCTGAAACTGGATGGTGCCACCGGCAAGCGGTACATGTATCATGATCCCTGTCATACGCCCCTGAAGCAGCAGGATCCCATGAAAACCGTGAAATCCCTGGTGGGCGACACCACCATCAAGGCCGATCGCTGTTGTGGAGAGTCTGGCACATTGGCCGTCAGCCGTCCTGATATTTCCACCCAGATCCGTTATCGCAAGGAAGAAGAACTGCGCAAGAATTCCGCCGCCATACGTGCGGATGGTTTTGCCGGAGAGGTCAAGCTGTTAACCTCATGTCCTTCCTGCCTGCAGGGTCTGACACGTTATCAAGGTGATATTGCCATTGACGCCGATTACATCGTGGTGGAAATGGCCCGTCATATGCTGGGTGAAAACTGGATGGCCGATTACGTGAAAAACGCCAATACGGGCGGCATCGAGCGCGTGCTGGTGTAAAAGCGCCAGTCAGTCTGCCGGCTTGTTCTCAGGCAAGGGTTTTAAAGCAACCCTTGCCTTTTTAATGCCTCGTTAATTTGTTGGGCAAAAGCGGCCGCACCTGGCTGGTCGCCGTGAATGCACAGGGTATCTGCCTGTATGGGTACCGGTTTGCCGGAAAGCGCAATTACATGGCCCTTTTCCAGCATGCAGATTAACTGCTGGATGGCTTGCTGCGGGTCGCTAATCATGGCGCCGGGTGTACCGCGCGGGGTAAGAGTGCCGTCATCCTGGTAGCTGCGGTCGGCAAATACCTCGTGAGCAACCTGCAGGCCCATTGCCTGGGCAATGTGCGCCTGCCGGCTGTTGGCCAGGGCATACAATACCAACGTATCATCCACATCCAGCACGGCTTGTGCAATCGCCTGTGAAAGGGCGTCGTTATGGGCGGCCATGTTGTACAGGGCGCCATGGGTCTTGACATGATGCAGGCGGGCACCCTGGGTTTTCGCGACTGCCGCCAGCGCACCAAGCTGTACCACCACCATGTCATAGGCCTGGTCGGGCGAAACGGGAAAAGGCCGGCGTCCGAAACCGGGCAGGTCGTTCAGTCCGGGGTGCGCACCAATATGCACATGGTGCTTAATGGCATTGGCTACCGTTCTGCGCATGATATGGGCATCGCCGCCATGAAACCCGCAGGCAATATTGACGGAAGTGATGTGGGGCATGACGGCTTCATCGTTGCCCATGGTCCAGCCACCATAACTTTCACCCATATCGCAATTGAAATCCAGTTTTTTCACCGTGATGGCTCCTTCTTTGGTGGCTTGGTTAATGGAGTGCAATGCTCCTGCGCCATCAGCAAATTTACTTCAGGTGCAGATGGCGTGTTAAAGGTAACATTCTGACAGTCGCTGTGCAATCATTGCCAGACGGTTTTGCAACACCATGAATTTTTCTTCCCGGTCAAGCATGAGTGCCTGTGCTTGCTCCAGCGTCACCAGAGAAAATGAAAGGTGCTCGTTGGGCAGCAATTGTGCCAGTACCGGCAGATCGGCAGAAATAACATTGGCTATTTTGGGATAACCGCCGGTGGTTTGCCGGTCAGCCATCAGAATAATGGGATTGCCATCAGGGGGAACCTGAATGGTACCGAATGTCGTGGGTTCAGACAGGATTTGCAAGGGTTGGCACAAGAGCAGTGTCGCCCCTTGCAGACGGTAGCCCATGCGCTCGGATTGGGGGGTGATCCTGAATGGCGTGTCAAGAAACCGTTCATGGGTTTGTCGGGTAAAGTGATTCCAGTGATGGCCCTTGATGACCCTGATGCTGTTTTTTTTCTGTAGACCCAGATTGGCGGGAAGGTAAATTTCAAGCTGGCTGAAAAAATCCTGCAGGGTTTGCCGGTGTCGGGGGGCTAGTGGTTTACTGATTGGAATATGATCGTACTTTTGCAGGGCCCGACCCTGATAGCCACCCAGCCGGTTTTTAAGATCGGTGCTGCAACTGTCCATCATGGCGGGTAGCCTGAATCCGCCATGCGTAGCCAGATAAAGGCGGGCCATGGGTACAGATGCGTTTTGTCTGATATGCAGGGTTTGTCCGGCATGGATCAGAAAAGGGCGGTTGACCGGTATGGGTGTGTCGTTGGCAAAGGCATGCACGGGGGCACCGCTTAAAGCGATGCAGGCATCTTCTTCAAATAATAAATTGGGGGCGGTCAGGGTGATTTCCAGCACCGCTGCTGAAGGCGGGTTGCCCACCAATAAATTGGCCAGCCGCAGGCTGCTTGGGTTCATGGCACCGCCAACCGGCACCCCAAGGGATTGAAACCGGTGTCTGCCTTCATCCTGAAAGGTGGATAGCAGCCCCGGACTAATAACCTGGATGCTCATGTCGCTTGCTCTTTAATTCAGTAAATGTTTTTTTGCTGATGGCCTTGAAACGGACCGTGTCACCGGGAGACAGGAGTGTGTGGGGAGTGCGCTCCGGATTGAAAAGTGTAATGGGGGTTCTGCCAATAATGTGCCAGCCGCCTGGAGACGCCCGGGGATAAATGACAGTTTGCCGGTTGGCAATGGCCACTGAGCCGGCTGCGATCACCGGGCGTGGCGTGGTCAGGCGGGGTACATTCATTTTTGTGTCCAACAGACCCATATAGGGCATGCCGGGTGCAAAACCAAGCATGAAAACCCGAACCGTCTGTGACGTATGCAGGGCAATGAGCTGTTCAATGTCGCATTTGAGTGTGCTGGCCAGCGACTCAAGATCCATGCCATATTCAGGATCATAGCAAACGGGAATTTCAATGGTGCGGTCTGGTGCGGTACCGGATGGGGAGGATGGTTGGGCCAGCAGTGAGTCCAGTGCCTGGCAAAGGTTGTGAAACGGCGTCTTGCCCCAGCAGGCGGCCCGGTAATGGATCCCCACGCAGTTGAAGGCGGGAACAATGTCGCTAATGCCGGGCAGGTTTGCGTTGGCAATGCTTTGGGCCGCTTGCAGGCAAAGCTGGCTTACCTGGAGGTCAAGGTCTTCCTGTCTGAAGCGGATGATAATGCAGGCATCACCCTCGGGGGTGAACTGCCAGCTTTTCTGGGGAACGGGTGTTGGGCTCATTAATAATGCTATCGGGAGGGAAGACGATGCTGAATGTACTTCCCTTGTTGATTTCGCTGTTTATGACCAATTTTGCATTATGCCGTATAACGACGTGTTTTGTAATGGCCAGCCCCAGACCGGTGCCGCCGGATGCCCGGGAGCGGCTTTTGTCGACTCGGTAGAAGCGTTCTGTGAGGCGGGGAATATCATGTTTGGCGATGCCCAGTCCGGTATCGTGGACACTGAAAACGGCATTGCCTTTGTCGTCTTTGCGCCAGCTGACAGTAATGGTGCCATCAGAGGGTGTATAACGGACGGCATTGGTCATCAGATTGCTGATGGCCGAAGAGATTTCCGTTTGCTGCCCCAGAATGGCCAGTTTTTCGTCTATTTCAAAAATGAATTTGTGCCTGCCTTTTGACAATGAATGGGCCAGTTGACCTGCCGACTCAATGAGTTGGGCAAGCTCCAGCTTTTGTCCGCCGCTTGCCTGAGTGGATTCCAGGGTCGACAGGGTGAGCAAATCGGCCACAATGGCCAGCATGCGTTGGGCCTGTTCATGCATGAGCGTTTCATAGTGTTTGCGCTGTTCGGGCGAAACCGCTTCCGGGGGCAGGTCTTGCAAGGTTTCCAGAAAGCCGATCAGAACGGTCAGTGGGGTGCGGATTTCATGCGAGACATTGGCCACGAAGTCTTGTTGCGTGGTGCGCAGTTTTTCGAGCTGGGTGATATCCTGGCACAGCATTAAAATGCCTTCTTCCGAATATTGGTTCAGGTCAAACTTAAGGCAGCGGAACTGACCGTCAGACTCCATATGGGTTACGAACGACTTGCTCCAGTCACCGTTCTGTGCGTACTCAAAAAACTCGGGTAAACGGACCAGATTGAAAATATTATAGCCCTTGTCCTGTGCATAACTCAGTCCCAGCATTTTTTCTGCCAGACCGTTACACCATTCGATATGAAAGTGGCGGTCAAGGGTGATGGCAGCAGCGGGCAAGGCCTGGGCAGCCGACAGGACGCTGTGGGACAGGTGTCTGAGCGAGGTCAGTTCATTGCCGCGAAAACGCAGCAGCTTGTATATGGGCGTGACAATATCGTCATATTTCCCCAGATCGGGCGGGGGCGGATTTTCAGCATCATGTGCCCAGTTGGCGGTAAGCTGAAAATGCCTGTCTTCAAGATAATAGAAAGCGGCAAAGATGAGTCCGAGAGAAATAATACCCCAATAACCCTGCGTCAGGTATTGAATGCCGATGCAGAATAATATTGCGAAACAAAGCCATAGCAAGGGTTTTATCCATCTCATGATAATCAACCACGGGCCTGTGCGCCCAAAATAACGTAAATGAAGGGTAAGGAACAGGCCCTTTGGGCTGCCAAAAGGATTTTATCGCATTATGCGGTCATTTATTGTGGAAGACGGGTGGTAAACCGGTAGCCGCTGCCACGCACAGTTTCAATCAGGCCATGGTGCCCGGATGGTTCAAGGGCCTTGCGCAGGCGACGGATATGGACATCTACCGTTCTTTCCTCAAGAAATACATGGTCGCCCCATACCTGATCAAGCAATTGGCTGCGGGTAAAGACCCGTTCCGGGTGTGTCATGAAAAAATGCAAAAGACGGAATTCAGTGGGGCCTAAGGGCAGGTTGCTGCCATTTCCGGTGGTGCGGTGAGAAACCGGATCCAGTTTCAGTCCGGCAATTTCAATTTCGTCATCGGTCAGTTGTGGGGCCCGGCGACGTAAAACCGCCTTGATGCGCGCGATCAGTTCTTTGGGTGAGAAGGGTTTGGTAATATAGTCATCGGCACCGCTTTCAAGGCCTTCCACTTTATCTTTCTCGGCGCTTTTGGCGGTGAGCATGATAATGGGAATGTCTTTGGTCCGTTCATCGGCCCGCAGGCTTCTGGCCATGCTAAGTCCTGATGCACCGGGGAGCATCCAGTCCAGCAGGATCAGATCCGGGAGCTCGGCGTTAATCAGGATTTTTGCCTGTTCAGCGTCAAGGGCGCGTAAAACTTTATGACCCGCAAATGATAAATTGACGGAAATCAGTTCCTGAATTGCGGGTTCATCTTCTACTACTAGGATCGTGCTTGCCATAATGAAGTAAGATTTAAAGGGGTACCAATGTTAAAATGCCGTATTAATGTATGACACTTATGGTATTGCCTAATTATGTCATGTTTGTGACAACTCTCCGTTTAATAAGATTATTGTATGAAACCTGATACGAACCAAGAAAGCAGCGAAAATTCAACCACCCATTTTGGCTTTAAAACCGTCAGTGAATCTGAAAAGGCCAGTAAGGTGGCGGAAGTCTTTCATTCGGTAGCTTCCCGTTATGATGTCATGAATGATCTTATGTCGGTGGGCTTGCACCGGGTCTGGAAAGTATTCACCATTGGCCGGGCCAATGTCCGTCGTGGCATGAAAGTGCTGGATATTGCTGGTGGCACCGGAGACCTTGCCCTGGCATTTGGTAAAAAAGTGGGTGATACCGGGGAAGTCTGGCATACCGATATCAACAGTTCCATGTTAAGCGTGGGCCGGGACCGTCTTATCGATAAAGGCGTGGTTTTGCCAACGGCAGTGTGTGATGCCGAGTATTTACCGTTTCCTGATAACTATTTTGACTGCGTCACCGTGGCCTTTGGTCTGCGTAATATGACGCATAAAGATCAGGCGCTGGCCGAAATGTTCAGGGTGCTCAAGCCGGGTGGAAAATTGCTGGTTCTTGAATTTTCCCGGGTTTACAAGCCGCTGGAGCCCGCTTATGACTGGTATTCTTTCAATATATTGCCCTGGCTGGGTAAAAAAATCGCCAGTGATGAAGACAGTTACCGTTATCTGGCTGAATCCATTCGCATGCATCCCGACCAGGAAACGCTGGCCGGCATGATGCGTGAGGTTGGTTTTGAGCGGGTGCAGTATTTTAATCTGACTGCCGGCATTGCCGCTGTGCACGAGGGCATCAAGCTGGGTTGAAACCCGGTTGCCCTGACACCGGACAGCCTGGGTATGTAGTGTTTTGAAACAATAGACGCGTCTTTTTGGGTTTTTTTACTTGTTAAAACGTTCAGCTTTTTGTAAGATTAGCCGATGCGCCTGTAAAGGCAGGCTTGATTTATACAAGGAGCTCGTTTTAATGACTAAAAAATGGTCTAAATTTTTAGCCGCGGCATTGGTGGTGGTCTCAACCTCAGCCATGCTCACGGTTTCTTTCGATGCGGAAGCGCGTCGCATGGGTGGTGGTGGCAGTTTTGGTCGTCAGTCCAGTAATGTTACTCAAAAGCGTGCGGCAACGACTCCTCCGGCAGCCGCCAATACCACTCAGCGCTCTGCTGCAGCCGGCAGCACAGCAGCCGCAACCGGTGCAGCGGCACAAAAAAGCGGGTTTTCCCGTTTTCTGGGCCCAATCGCAGGTATAGCCGCTGGTTTGGGTATTGCTGCTTTGTTATCCAGCATGGGACTGGGCGGTGCGTTTCTTGAGTTCCTGTCCAGTGCGATCCTGATCGGTATCGTGATTTTTGCCATTATGTTTATTGTGCGTCGCCTGCGTGGCGGTGCTGCAAAACCGGCCATGCAAGGTGCGGGTGGCAATAATATGTATCGTCAAAACGACCAGCAGCCCATGTTTGGCCAAAAACCGGCTATGCCTGCCAATGCGACCCCAGCAACAGCACCGGCTGCGGCGGCTGTTCCCGAGGTGGTTGCAGGTGAAAACCCCAATGTGGATAAATCCTGGTTTGTGCCGGCTGACTTTGATACGCCTGCTTTCTTGCAGAATGCCAAGGAACAATTCAAGGCTATCCAGGGTATCTGGGATAAGGGTGATATTGCCGCTCTTAAAGAGTATCTCACCGATGACCTGATTGCTGAACTCAGTCCTCAAATTACGGCCCGTGCAGGTCAAAGTGTGACTGAAGTCGTGTTGCTCAATGCCGAGTTGCTGGGTATTGAACAGGTCAGTGATGGTTATTTGGCCAGTGTCCGTTTCTCAGGCATGCTGCGTGAGGAAGTCAATACTGCGGCCTTCCGCTTTGAGGAAGTTTGGAATTTGTACAAACCCGAACAGGGTGGCTGGCTCCTGGCCGGTATTCAGCAAATTCCCGTTGAGTATGCCTCCTGATCCAGAGGCTAAAACCTGCTTTTAATTCATCGGCAGGTTTTCAAAAAACAATGGCGGCGCCTGTGAAAACGGCGCCGTTATTGTTTTTGCCGGTGTCTGTCATTGTCTTGCCAGTCTGTATTGCCGGTTCGGGTCAGGTTTATGGCAGGGCCCTGACAAAAAAAGGTAAACTTGAAGTTTGTTTGCCAAACTGTTTTTCTGCCGGACACATCAAATGTTCCCCTTGTTTCTTCATCCTAATCAGGTTTCCGTTAACCTGCTCAATGCTTTACTTAACCGAGAGCCATGGGCCAAGGATAAGGTTGCCGCTCATGCTGGCAAAACCGTGCGGATCAATATCGCCCGGTTCTCATTTCTGTATACCCTGCATTATGACGGCTCATTAAGCGTGGCTGATGCTGCGGTTGTTCCCAATGTCAGTCTTTCCTTGTCTGAAGATAAACTCAGCCAGTTGCCCGATGCAATCCGTAACCGTGATAATCCGCAGCTTTTGTCTTCCTTGCTGCACCTCGAGGGAGATGCCGGTCTGGCGCAACTGGTGTCTGATCTTGCCCGTGACTTACGCTGGGATATCGAGCATGACTTAACGCGCATGGTTGGCCCCATTCTGGCCAAACGGCTGCTGAAGGGTTTTGGTTTTGTCCGGGAAAATGCCCGGGAACTGGCGCGTCGGGGCACGGAAAATATGAGCGAATACCTGTCTGAAGAAGCGCGGATTCTATTGTCCCACCCCGCTTTTGAAGGTCTGCAGGAACAGCTGCGAGAAAAAAATCAGCAATTGGATGATTTGCAAAAAAGGATCCGGGCACTGCAAAACAAACGAAGTGACCGGGGCATTTCATGATTATGACTTTTTTTCGTCTGCTCAGGATTATTTTAATTTCATTTCGTTATGGTCTGGATGAACTGGTTTTAAGTGGTATCAATCACCCCATTGCGACCCGGTTATTGAAAATCGTTCGCTTTGGACGTACATACAAAAAACCACGTGGTGAACGTTTGCGTCTGGCGCTGGAATCATTGGGGCCAATATTCGTTAAATTCGGACAGGTTATGTCGACCCGGCGCGACCTCGTTCCCCATGACATCGCTGATGAGTTGTCCGCCTTGCAGGATCGGGTACCACCGTTTTCATCGGAACTGGCGATCGAAAGTATTACCAAGGCTTTTGGCAAGTCCCCCGATCAACTGTTTGCCCGGTTTGATCCTGTACCGGTTGCTTCGGCTTCGGTTGCCCAGGTTCACCGGGCCGTATTACATGATGGACGGCAGGTGGCGGTCAAGGTGCTAAGACCTGGTATGCTGGAGGTCATTGAAAAAGACCTGGCCATTATGCGGGTATTTGCCGGCCTCATACAAAAACTGCTGGCAGACGGGAAACGTCTGAAACCCAAGGAAGTGGTTGCTGAATTTGACAAATACCTGCATGATGAGCTGGATTTGCAGGTGGAAGCGGCCAATTGCAGTCAGTTGAGACGTAATTTTTCTACCGATCCCGAGCGAAGCCAGCTGATTCTGGTGCCCGAAGTGATCTGGAACCTGACGTCCAAAACGGTTTTTACCATGGAGTGGATGGATGGGATTCCGGTCAGTCAGATTGACCGCTTGCGAAATGCCGGTGTGGATATTAAAAAACTGGCCCGCATGGGGGTGGAAATTTTCTTCACCCAGGTGTTTGAGGATGGTTTTTTCCATGCGGACATGCATCCGGGCAATATCCTGGTGTCTGACCATCCTGCCTCCCTGGGTAAATACATTGCGCTTGATTTTGGTATTGTGGGGTCTTTGTCAGAGTTTGATAAAAATTATCTGGCACAGAATTTTCTGGCCTTTTTTCAACGCGATTACCGCCGCGTGGCACAGTTGCATATTGAATCGGGCTGGGTTCCCCCCAATACGCGTGAGGAAGAGCTTGAGGCAGCGGTCCGGGCCGTCTGTGAGCCGCATTTTGACCGACCCCTTGCCGAAATTTCATTGGGTCAGGTATTAATGCGGCTGTTCCAGACTTCACGCCGTTTTAATGTTGAAATCCAGCCCCAGCTGGTCCTGCTGCAAAAAACCCTGTTAAATGTCGAGGGTATGGGCCGTGAGCTGGATCCCGAACTGGATTTATGGAAAACGGCCAAGCCTTTCCTTGAAAAATGGATGTGGAACCGCATTGGTCCTAAAGGGCTTATTGAGCGCATCAAGCATGAAGCCCCTCAATGGTCACAAATTATTCCGGAATTGCCCCGTCTGGTGCATGCCAGCCTGGCCCGGGATCACAGTCATCCACAAATCAGGAAAGAACTGGAAAAACTGAATCATACACAGAAAAAAACCAAACAGGTGCTCATGGTTGTCGGCATGGTGCTGGCCTTGAATGCATTTCTTTTCTTGTGGCTGGCGGTCAATGCCGGCCTATTCAATAAATAAGGATACGAGGCAAGAATGGCGATTCGTTTTGAGAAGAAAATACTTGGCCGTGAGCAGTGCGTGCGGGCCGTGGAAAAGGGTGAGTTCAAGCGACCCTTGGTGTTTACCAATGGCGTGTTCGATATTTTACATCGCGGTCATGTCAGTTACCTGGACCAGGCGGCACAACTGGGCGCAACGCTGATTGTGGCGGTCAACACTGATGAGTCGGTGCGACGCCTGGGCAAGGCTCCTGATCGTCCCTTAAACAGGCAAGAGGATCGTGAGGCCCTGCTGGCGGCATTGGCCTGTGTAACCGCGGTTACCCATTTTTCTGAGGATACGCCACTGGAGCTGATTACACAGCTCAAGCCTGACATTATTGTCAAGGGAGGTGATTATGATATGGAAAAATTGCCCGAAACGGCAATGGTGAAAAGCTGGGGTGGCAAAGCAATTGCGATTCCCTTTGAATTTGAGCGCTCCACCACTTCCCTGGTCAAAAAAATCAGGGAAGCAGGGCAGGCACCTGAAGCGGATGGCTAGAATTTGAAATGTGAAACCGTTGTGCCGCTTAGTGGTTTGATATAGGTTTCAAACAGGGACTCGGTTTCGAAGGAGGCAGCGGTGGTACGGGTAATCCGTAATGCGGTCATGGCAGGAGCCTGACCGACCACGGCAACCAGACGGCCACCGATAGCAAGCTGATATTTCAGGGAGTCGGGGATGTTGGGCAAAGAGCCGGTAACCAGAATGGCATTGAACTCGGCAGAGCCCCAGCCCGTGCGACCATCACCGATTTCAACATTGACATTGCTGATTTTTTCACGCTGCAGGTTTTCTTTGGCGAAAGCGGCAATATGCGTGTCGATTTCGATACTGAGAACCTGGGTGCACAAACGGCTGAGCAGGGCAGCCTGAAAGCCTGAACCTGTGCCAATTTCCAGTGTGGCGTCACTGGGCTTTAATTGAAGCTCTTGTGCCAGACGGGCTTCAAGTTTGGGGGCCAGCATGGTTTCGTGGGTATCAATTCCATTGACTTCCAAAGGAATTTCAATGTCGGAAAAGGCCAGATTCTTGTAGCGTTCGGGAACGAAGTTTTCGCGTGGCAATGAAAGCATGGCGTCAAGTACCGCGCTGTCAAAAACATTGGCCGGGCGGATTTGCTGTTCCACCATATTAAAGCGGCTTTGTTCAATTAAAGATGTTGGGGCATTCATATTGGCTACTTGTAATCATTTAAATGAAAGTTGGACCTATTGTACTAAGATCATTAGGGTTTTGTCGTATTCCTTACCACCATGCATGAAAATGTTGCACGGGGCCATGGCCGCTGCCAACCGTAAGAAGATTGGCTTTGGCAATGGCGGCCAGCAGATATTCTTTGGCCTGTTGCGTGGCATCAGGGACGTTTTTGCGTTGCGGTAACAGGGCGCAAATGGCCGCTGATAGCGTGCAGCCGGTGCCGTGTGTGTTTTTGGTGGCAATGCGCTGACCGGGCAGTTCCAGCATTTTGTCACCGTTATACAGCAGGTCGATGGTGTCGTTACCGGGAAGGTGTCCGCCTTTAAGCAAGACCCATTTGTTGTCGCGGTCAGACATCAGTTTGCGCAGTTTTTCGGCGCTGCGGTACATTTCCTTTAGCGTTTCGGCCGCACGGGCATTGAGCAGGACACCGGCCTCAGGCAGGTTGGGCGTTATCATGGTGGAAAGCGGAATCAAGGCTTCTTTTAATGCATGAATGGCATTTTTTTCCAGCAGTACATCACCGCTTTTTGCCACCATGACCGGATCAAGCACAATGTATTCAGGTTTGAATTTGGCCAGTTTCTCAGCCACTGTCAGGGTGACTTTTTCATGTCCCAGCATGCCGATCTTGACTGCGTCAATGCGGACATCCTGAAAAAGGGTATCCAGCTGCAGCGCGACAAATTCGGGGCTGATTGCCTGTACACCGGTCACGCCTTGCGTGTTTTGTGCGGTCAGGGCAGCGACAACCGCACAGGCATAGGTACCCAGCGCACTCATGGCTTTGGTATCGGCGAGTATGCCGGCACCGCCGGATGGGTCCATTCCGGCAATGGTAAGTGTATTGTTAATCAAGTCCAGTCCGTATTATTTATATTAATGAAGAATGCCAACAATAATAACTTAAATTCCGGGACGGTTTGTTTGACTAGCCTTGCCTGATCAGCTGTTCGGCCCGTTGCTGGATGGATTGCAGGATATTTTTCAGCTGTTCCTGTTCATCCGGTTGCAGGCAATCCAGCAAAAATTGGTTGCGTGCCAGCATGCCGGGCGCAATTTCCTGGTAAATGGCGCGCCCTTTTGGGGTGACCGAAATGATCAGATTGCGCTTGTCATGTTCATCAACGGTTCTGTCCAGCAGTTTTTTTTCCTCCAGTCGTGCAATGGCACGGCTAACCTGCATTTTATCCAGGTTGGCGTGAAGGGCGATGTCGGTGGCCCGCATGTGTTTGCCTTGATTGAGGGCAACCAGCACACGCCAGTCATCGCGCATTAAACCATGACGTGTCTGATAAACAGGTGCAATGGCCTGGCTGACGCGTTCAGCCAGGACACTGATCTGGTAGGGAAGAAAATCGTCCAGGTTCAAATTCATGTCGGAAAAATGGGATAATTGAGTATGGTAACAAAAAATATTAATTCTATGATACCTAATAAATAACAATAATTTAATAAATAATTGATATTTATTAAATTATTGTTGACATGGTGTGGAAACAATAGTTTAATGGTAACCATAGTTACTAATTTGGCTGTTTACGAATATATCGATAACATTTTCAGAGGCAAATCATCATGGCTATCCAGCAAATTCATCACGTTGCTTATCGCTGCAAAGACGCAAAAGAAACCGTACTTTGGTATAAAGAAAACCTGGGTATGGATTTCGTCTTGGCGATTGCAGAAGACAAAGTGCCTTCAACCAAGGCCCCTGATCCTTACATGCATATTTTCATGGATGCCGGTAACGGAAATATCCTGGCATTTTTTGAGGTGCCCAATTCTCCTCCAATGGGTCGTGATCCCAATACCCCCGATTGGGTCCAGCATATTGCTTTCCAGGTTGAGAGCGTCCAGGAGCTCGAGGAAACCAAGGCACGCCTGCAGGCCAAGGGTATCGAGGTGATTGGTGTGACCGATCACGTGATTTTCAAATCCATTTATTTCCGTGATCCTAACGGTCACCGCCTGGAGCTGGCCGCCAAAACCGCCACGCCTGAAATGGACCGTAAACTGGATGAGGTGAAATGGGACATGCTGGAAGAGTGGTCAAGAACCAAAAAGGCACCCAAACACGCAGCCTGGTTGCACGAACCTGAATTCAAGCAATAGTCTTCCGGTTTTATGGCGATACCATCAAGTGTCGCCATGCGCTAACCTTTGTGGCAAAAGCCCGCCTTATTGAAGTGAACCCATCGTTGGATACTTCATGTCAGCGGGCTTTTTCTATTGGACAAACAGTGTGCGCGCATCGGCAAAGCGTTGCGCAAAGTAGCGACTGTTTAAAGAGTCAATTCTGACCTTGCCATTATTGCGGCTTGATGGGGCGTGGACGAACTGGTTGTTGCCAATGTAAATTCCCATGTGGGTGTAGGGACCCGATGTGTTGAAAAAAACCAGATCGCCACTTTTCAGGGCTGATTTGGGGACCGGTCTGGAAACACCGGCAATCATTGAGGTTTTGCGGGGCAGCTGAACCTTGGCGGTTTTATTGAATACATAGTTGACAAAACCGCTGCAATCAAAACCTTCTTCGGGATGATTGCCACCATAGCGATAGGGTGTGCCAATATAAGACAGGGCGTTTTTCATCAGGGGTTGCCGTTTGGCCGGATCAACACTGGCGTATTGGGAAGATCCCGCCAGCTTGGGGCTGCTGGAACAACCGGCCAGGAGCAGGGTGCCAATGAGTGCGGAAAACAAAAAACGGAAGGGCATAAACTCTCCTTTTGCAAGAAAGTGTTTTGACAGTATCGCAGGCAATAAGGTGTTGATAAAGACTTTGGCGCGCCAATCAGGTATTTATTTAAAATATATTGTTTTAAAACAACTCATTATGGAATTTCTTTAATTTGACATCCTCCCCTCCCTCTCGCTGACGCTCGGCCCCAAGGGGCCAAGGAAGGGGATTCCTACCGTGTTTAGCCCACAGGGGCTAACTCACCTCGGTGGGTTCCTGCTGCTGGCGACCTTGCTGCATCGCTCACTTCACAGGCGAACCGGGCGTGTCCCGCCCTTAAAATATTAATCGCACCGACGACATCGGCATGATCTTCAAAATAGCATTGAACACAATGAAACCGGGCTTGGGTCTGGCGGTTGTCTTTCGAGACATGGCCGCAACAAGGGCAAGTCTGGCTGGTATGATGCGGAGGTACCGCAATGAGCCAACCACCATTCCAGGCCGTCTTATATTCAAGCTGCCGCCTGAACTCTCCCCAGCCCTGATCCAGAATGGATTTATTCAGGCCCGATTTAGCCTTTACTTTGTTGCCCGGCTGCTCACTGGTACCTGACGCTGATCTGGACATATTCCGTATCTGCAAATCTTCAATCACGATCATGGCGTGGTTTTGGCTGATCTGGCTTGAAGCCTTATGCAGAAAGTCCTTGCGGGCGTTGGCAATACCGGTATGTAGTTTCTGGACTTTGGCCCTGGCCTTTTTCCAGTTGCTGCTGAATTTCACTTTACGGCTCATGGCCCGTTGATAGCGGGCCAGCCGTACCTGGTGCTGCTTGAAACGGTTGAGCGGTGCAATGTAGCTGCCATCGCTTAACGTGGCAAAACGGGCAATGCCCATATCTATGCCAATGGCAGTAGTGGCTTTAGGCAGGGGCTGGTCTACTTCCCGTTCCGTCTGGATGCTGACAAACCACTTGCCTGCTGATAGGCTGACGGTGACATTCTTTACCTTACCCAATACTTCACGGCTGTTGCGATAGCGTATCCAGCCCAATTTGGGCAGGTATACCCGGCTATTGCCTTGTTCCAGCTGAATACCTTGCGGATAACGGAAACTGTCAGCACGGCCTTTTTTCTTGAAACGGGGAAATTCGGCCCGCTTATCAAAGAAATTTTTGTAGGCTCGTTCCAGATCCTTCAATGCCTGTTGCAAAGCCTGGCTGGGGGTGTCATTCAACCAGTGCATTTCCGCTTGTTTTTTCCATTCGGTCAGTACCTTACACAACCCGGCATACCCCAGTTTCTTTTCTCCCGCTTTATACCGTTCCTGCTGCAAGTGCAATGCTTGGTTATACACATACCGACAGGAACCGGCAAAGCTGCGCATGGCGCGCTGCTGTTGGCCATTGGGCATCAGTTCGAATCGGTAGGCTTGGAGGCGTTGCATGGGTTTAGTATAGTTGAAACAGAAAAGAGTGCAAGCAAACGGTGTCCTTCGGACCCCGTGCTATCCATCCCCACCATGAATGATGGGGCCTTCCGCACTTAAGGGTAATAAATGAATCCGGCAAGCCGCACCGTAACGCGAAGTAAGCCGTGGCAGGTTTTGTCGGGTGGACGCGCCGGTATTTGCCGTTAATCATGAGGTTAATATAAAGTACGTATAATGAACCGGATGATTAACGTAGGAAACAGCAATGAGTGAACAGAATAAATTTGATTTCGATTTGTTTGTAATTGGTGCCGGAAGTGGTGGCGTTCGGGCTGCGCGTATGGCGGCTCAGACAGGGGCGCGGGTTGCCGCAGCCGAAGGGGCTCCCTTGGGGGGGACCTGCGTGAACCTGGGGTGTATTCCCAAGAAACTGTACAGTTATGCCGCGCATTACGCCGAGGCATTTGAAGAGTCGCATGGATATGGCTGGGAAGGCGAAAAACCGGTGCTTAACTGGGAAACCCTGAAGCGGCAAAGGGCAACAGAGATTAGTCGTCTTAACGGGGTTTATGAAAATCTGTTCAAGGGTGCCGGGGTGGAACTGATCCGTGGCTGGGCAACCCTGCAAGACCCGCATACCGTCACGCTCGATAATGGCCAGTCTTATACGGCAAAATACATCCTGATTGCGACCGGGGGCAGGCCTGCCGTGCCGGATGTGCCAGGCAAGGAATATGTGATCACATCTAATGAGATCTTTGACTTGCCCGAGTTTCCACAACGCCTCCTGGTCGTGGGGGGCGGTTATATTGCCTGTGAATTCGCCTCTATTTTCAATGGCCTGGGTGCGCACGTTACCCAGCTTTATCGTTCTGAACAGGTCTTGCGTGGTTTCGATCGTGAAATCCGTGATTTTGCAGCCGGTGAAATGCGCAAGGCCGGTGTGGATCTCAGGGTCAATGCCAATATTGCGTCAATTGAAAAAACCGGTGAAGGCTTGAAAGCAACCCTTGAAGATGGTTCCGTGTTGCTGACAGACCAGATTCTTTATGCAACGGGACGGGCGCCCAATATTAAGGGCTTGGGGTTCGAAGCATTGGGCGGGGAAATTGCCAAAAACGGGGCGATCAAGGTGAATGAACGTTATCAAACTTCAATCTCTTCCATTTTTGCCCTGGGTGATGTGACAGACCGGATTCAGCTCACACCGGTAGCCCTTGCCGAAGCCATGGTGCTGGTGGATGATCTGTTTGGCAAAAAACAGAAAACAATCAGCTATGAATATATTCCCACGGCGGTGTTTACCCACCCCAATATCGGAACCGTCGGTTATTCGGAAGAAGATGCACGCGAAAAATTCGGCCAGATCCGAGTGTTCCGTTCCGAATTCCGCCCGCTCAAGCATACGCTTAGTGGCAGTAGCGCGCGTGTTTTCATGAAGCTGATCGTAGACGTGGCGACCGATAAAGTCGTGGGCATGCATATGGTGGGCGATGATGCCGGTGAAATCATCCAGGGTTTTGCCGTTGCGGTGAAGGCAGGAGTGACCAAGGCCGTGTTTGACAGTACCATAGGCATTCACCCCACCGCTGCCGAAGAGTTCGTGACCATGCGAGGGTAATCACGCGGTTATCAAATTATTGCTGCATTTAACTTGTCTAGTTTTTTTGCCAGAAAGGAATTGCCGAAAACCGGTAATTCCTTTTTTATTATATAGATAAAAGCACTTTTGACAGAAGGAAACTTGTCTGGTTTTTGGAGGGCGGATAAAGCGCAATATTGCAATTTTGTCATAGATCATTAACGCTCCTGTCATATCACCGCTTTATTATGCAGCCATCTTTCGAATTAATCCTTTGTAAAAAGGCAGGAAAATGGCTTCAGCGATTCAAGTACAAAACCTGAGTAAAACATTTGGTTCCAAACAGGTTTTATTCAATATGGAACTGAATGTTCCCAAAGGTGCCATGGTGGCACTGATTGGCGCATCGGTTTCAGGCAAATCAACCTTATTGCGTCATTTATCAGGTTTGGCCTGTGCCGATCGCGCAACGGGCGGAAGCATTCATGCACTGGGTCAACAGGTTCAGGGCGATGGTCATTTAAGCCGTGACGTGCGTCGTATCCGTTCTGATATTGGCTATATTTTTCAGCAATTCAATCTGGTTGGCCGCCTTAGCGTACTGCAAAATGTATTGCTGGGCTGCCTGGGCCGCATGTCCCGTCTGCGTGGCACGCTGGGATTGTTTAATGCTGAAGAAAAAGAACGAGCCTTGCGTTCGCTTGAACGCGTGGGTCTGCTTGAGCATGCTTACCGGCGTGCCTCAACATTGTCGGGAGGACAGCAGCAACGGGTGGCGATTGCCCGTACGCTTTGCCAGCAGGCAGAAATCATACTGGCTGATGAACCTATTGCTTCGCTTGATCCGGAGTCGGCCCGCAACGTGATGGATGCCCTGGCCGATATTAATAAAAAAGATGGAAAAACCGTCATTGTCACATTGCATCAGGTGGATTATGCCGTCAAGTACTGCAAGCATGCGGTTGCCCTGAAAAATGGCAAAAAGCACTTTGATGGCCCAATCAGTGGTTTGACCAATCATTTCCTGAATGATCTGTATGGCGCTGAACTGGGTACGAGCTTATTGTTTTCCGATCATCAGGCAGACAAAGAAGAACGGCATGAGCCCATGTTCAGGCAAGTGGAACGCAAGGTGGCTTGACCTGAAACCATTAAAAATTCAAATTTAAATTAATTTGAAAACGAAAGCCTGCAATGGCTATATCCCTTTGTAAACCCAATCATTTGTTATTGCAAACCTGAAACCAGAGATAAACAATGCTTAAATCCATTTACCAACGTGTGGGAGTTTCCCTTTTGGCAACCGCTTTGACGGCAGGTGTCGCCTATGCCCAAGACAAACAAGAAATCAACTTCGGTATTATTTCAACCGAGTCTTCACAAAACTTAAGACAGCTGTGGGATCCGTTCCTGGCCGATATGTCCAAAAAAACCGGTTATGAAATCAAGGCTTTCTTTGCCCCTGATTATGCCGGCATTATCCAGGGTATGCGTTTTGATAAGGTTGATATTGCATGGTATGGCAATAAATCGGCCATGGAAGCGGTAGACCGCGCCAATGGTGAAGTGATTTACCAAACGGTTGATAAAGACGGCAAACCGGGTTACTGGAGCCTGTTGATCGCGCATAAAGACAGCCCGATCAATAATGTGGAAGACATGATCAAGAATGCCAAAAACCTGAACTTTGGCAATGGTGACCCAAACTCCACTTCCGGTTTTCTGGTGCCTGGCTACTACGTTTTTGCCCAGAACAATCTTGATCCCAACAAGATTTTCAAACGCACGGTTAATGCCAATCACGAAATCAATGCCTTATCGGTAGCCAATAAGCAGGTTGATGTCGCGACCAACAACACCGAAAGCCTGGATCGCCTGAAAGTTTCAAACCCTGAAAAGGCGGCACAAATCAAGGAAATCTGGCGCTCTCCATTAATTGCTTCTGACCCGATTGTATGGCGTAAGAACCTGCCTGAAGAGGTCAAAACCAAAGTGACTGAGTTTTTTGATACCTATGGCGACAAGCCGGAAGAGCTGGCGGTGCTGAATGGGCTGAGTTGGGCCAAGTTCAAACCTTCCAGCAATGACCAGTTGCTGCCGATCCGTCAGCTGGAACTGTTCAAACAGCGTAACCAGGTGGCTGCTGACGGGAAACTGTCAGAAGCCGATAAACAGGCCCAGCTGAAAAAACTGGATGAGGATCTGGAGAAACTGGCCGCCAGCCTGAAAGCATTGGAAGCAAAACAGTCCTGATTGCCGTTGCAGGATTTGAAAAGGTGCGTGGCCTGGTGCCATGCACTACAAATACAGAAAAGATATGACAACACTTACTTCACAAGTAAATTTACAAAAGCCACCGCGTAAATCCCTGTTAAGCCTGCTGGGATGGGGGCTGTTCCTGGTGATCCTGGCATGGTCCTGGCAAGGCGCTGAAATGAATCCGGCCCAGCTGTGGAAAGATGCCGGAAACATGGCAGAGTTTGCCGCGGATTTTTTTCCCCCCGACTTTACCGACTGGCGTTTATATCTGCATGAAATGATCATCACGATTCAGATTGCCGTATGGGGAACGGTGCTGGCGGTGATTGCCGGCATTCCACTGGGCATTCTGTCTTCAGCCAATATAGTGCCCTGGTGGATTAACCAGCCTGTACGTCGTCTGATGGATGCCTTGCGTTCGATCAATGAAATGGTGTTTGCCATGCTGTTTGTGGTGGCGGTAGGGCTTGGGCCTTTTGCGGGCACCCTGGCGCTCTTTCTGGGCACTACAGGGGTATTGGCCAAGCTGTTCGCCGAGGCGGTTGAATCGATTGATCCCGGTCCGGTTGAAGGCGTGCGTGCCACCGGTGCCAGTGCCTTGCAAGAAGTGATCTTTGGTGTGATTCCGCAGGTTATGCCTTTATGGATTTCCTATGTGCTGTACCGCTTTGAGTCAAACGTACGTTCGGCCACGGTGGTCGGGATGGTGGGTGCCGGTGGTATCGGGGTCTTGCTGTGGGAGGCAATTCGTGGTTTTCAGTTTGGCCAAAGTGCAGCCATCCTGCTGATCATTATTGTCGCGGTTAGCGTGATCGACATGATTTCCCAGCGATTACGCCGTTTCTTTATTTAAGCTTTAAGGGATAAGGGGCAGGTAGAAACTGCCCGTTTTCAAACATGAACTTGTATAGACAGGAAGGTCCGGTTTATTTGACATTGGCAGCCACGCTCAGGGCGGAGCTGTCCATTTATCAGGCAGGTGATTTCCTGCCCGGTGAACTGCCTTTGGCCAGACGTTTTGCCGTGAATCGGCATACGGTACGCCGGGCGCTGGATGTGCTGGTGCAGGAAGGCTGTGTTTTACGTATCAAGGGAAAGGGAACCCAAGTGCTGAACCGTCCCATCCCTTATCCGGTCCAGGCCAACAGTGCGCATAGCGATGCGCTCAGTGCCATGGGTTATAGCGCTAAAGCCCGTTTGCTTAAGGTTTACCAGCGCAGCCCCAGTGCAGATGAAATCAAGCATCTTGAACTGCGCGATGGGGAAGATGTGCTTGAGTACAAAACCCTCCGGTTTATTGAAGAGCAGCCGGTCAGTCTGATCAGCCATCACTTTTCAACGCGCTATGGTTTTTTATTAAAAGATTATGCCAAAGGATCAATGCGGTCTTACCTGAAAGAAAGAGGGTGTGAACTCTCCCGTAAATTCAGCCTGATCGGTGCCCGCATGCCCACGGTCGATGAAGCCAGCCGCTTGCTGATGTCCCAGCAACAGCCGGTACTGACTATTCTGACCTTATCCCAGGATCAACATGACAGACCCATGGAGTTGTCCTTCAGTGTCAGTCGTGCCGATCATTTTCAATATCAGGTTTTTATTAATGGAGTCAACGAGCATGACAGCTCAAGCAAATAAAACGTTGCGCCAGCAATGGATGCAGGTACTGGCCAGGGCCGGAGATGCATTGATGTCTTTTGAAACAGAATTGACCCGTAGTGCCTATCGCAAAATCCGTGCGCCTGAAACCGGCATGGTGATGGTAAGGGGACGCACCGGTGGCACCGGACAGGCTTTCAATGTCGGTGAAATGACGGTGACCCGCTGCGTGGTCCGTTTGGATGAGGGCAGTACCGGATACAGCTACATTACGGGGCGCAATAAACGGCATGCCGAACTGGCGGCCCTGGCCGATGCCCATTTGCAAGGCAATGATCAGGCGCACTGGATGGCAACCTTAATACAGCCGCTACAGCTGCAGCAACAGCAGAAACGTTCGCAAAGAGAAGCGGAGGTAGCCGCTTCCAAGGTCAGTTTCTTTACGATGGTTCGCGGAGATTAACACAATGAACTCAAACGATTTGAAACCGGCTTTTGACAATCCGGTTAGCGGTTCCCGGCAAAGTTTCCGGCTGGCCCTGAAAGCCATGTCCGAACCCGGTCTTTCCCATGAGCTCCGTCTGGTTGATGCGCTGGATACACTGGCGCCTGCCAGTTATGCCCTGGCCTTGACCCTGCTTGACAGTGATACGAAGGTCTGGCTGAGCCCGGCACTGGATACACCGGTCATTAGGGCCAATCTGGCCTTTCATTGTGCCTGCCCGGTGGTAGAACAGCCCCAGGATGCCGACTTTGCCCTGATGCTGGCTTCTGAAACCGGGGTGATTGCCAGTTTGAATGCGGGAACCGATCGCGACCCTGATCAGTCCTGCACGGCCCTTATTCAATTGGATTCTTTTGAGGGTGGTGTGCCAACTGTCTGGCAGGGACCTGGCATCGAAACACAAAGACAGGTTTGTTTGCCGGTGAATCAGGCTTTCTGGCAGACCCGTCAGGCGGTGAGTGCGTTTCCCCGCGGTATTGATATGTTTTTTATTGCCGGTGAGCAGATCATGGCCTTGTCACGCAGTACGCAAGTCAACTTTCAGGTGGAGAATTAACCATGTATGTTGCTGTAAAAGGTGGCGAAAAAGCCATTGATCACGCCCATTACCTGCTGGCAAAAAAACGTCGTGGTTCTACCGACATTCCCGAGCTTGAAGTGGCGCAGATTCGTGAACAAATGAGTCTGGCGGTGGCGCGGGTCATGACCGAGGGCTCTTTGTATGATGAAGAGCTGGCGGCACTGGCCATTAAACAATCGGCGGGTGACTTGCTGGAAGCGATTTTCCTGCTGCGTGCCTATCGTACGACCTTGCCCCGCTTTACCGAGTCAGTGCCATTGCAAACCGGTGAGATGCAAATGGAGCGCCGTATCTCTGCCACTTACAAGGACTTGCCGGGTGGACAGTTGCTGGGCCCCACGTTTGACTATACCCACCGCTTGCTGGATTTCACCTTGCTGGCAGAGGGGCAGGCCTTACCCGAACCGTCACAGGAACCTTTGCAGGCCGAGCCTTGTCCCCGAGTACTTGAGCTGCTGGAAAAAGAAGGCCTGATGCGGGTTGAAAAGAACAGCCAGGCGGACGTGCCGGATATTACCCGTGAGCCGCTGGATTTTCCCACTAACCGGACGCAGCGCTTGCAGGCATTGGCCCGTGGTGATGAAGGCTTCATGATGGCACTGGCTTATTCAACCCAGCGTGGCTATGGCCGTAACCACCCCTTTGCCGGTGAAATCCGGATTGGTTTTACCGAGGTCTGGATCGAGCCGGAAGAACTGGATTTTGCCGTGCCGCTGGGTGATATTGAAGTGACCGAGTGTGAAATGGTAACCCAGTTCATTGGCTCCAAAACCGAACCGGCCCAGTTCACCCGTGGTTATGGTCTGGCCTTTGGTTACAACGAACGCAAGGCCATGAGTATGGCGTTGGTGGATCGCGCCCTGTGTGCCGGGGAACTGGGTGAGGAAATCATCTCACCGGCCCAGCAGGAAGAGTTTGTGTTAATGCATTGCGATAACGTGGAAGCTGCCGGATTTGTTTCACACTTGAAGCTTCCGCATTATGTCGACTTCCAGTCAGAGCTGGAACTGATCCGCAAAATGCATGCACAGGATGAGCAAATCAGTGAAGAATATTCTATACAGGAGAAGCAGGCATGATAAGCAGCCTGGAAAATCAGAACCGTCCGGCCCGGGCAGAAGGGTATAACTTTGCCTATCTTGACGAACAAACCAAACGCATGATTCGTCGTGGCCTGCTCAAGGCCGTGGCCATCCCCGGCTATCAGGTGCCTTTTGGCGGTCGTGAAATGCCTTTGCCATATGGCTGGGGTACCGGTGGCATACAGGTAACCGCTGCCGTACTGGGTGAGGACGATGTACTTAAGGTCATTGACCAGGGGGCTGATGATACGACCAACGCGGTGTCCATCCGGCGCTTTTTTTCCACCACCGCAGGTGTGCAAACCACCGAAAGAACCGGGGAAGCCACAATCATCCAGACCCGTCACCGGATTCCCGAGGCTGAACTGAAGAAAGGCCAGATCATGGTGTTTCAGGTACCCATTCCCGAGCCCTTGCGTTTTATCGAGCCTTCAGAAACGGAAACCAAGACCATGCATGCCCTGAATGATTATGGTGTGATGCACGTGAAGCTGTATGAGGACATTGCCAAATATGGCCATATTGCAACGGCGTATGCCTATCCGGTGTTGGTGGATGACCGTTATGTGATGGACCCGTCACCTATTCCGAAGTTTGACAACCCGAAGCTGGACATGAGCCCGGCCCTGATGCTGTTTGGTGCCGGTCGTGAAAAGCGCCTGTATGCGGTTCCCCCGTATACCCGGGTCAGCAGTCTTGACTTTGACGATCACCCGTTTGAAGTGCAAAAGTGGGAGCAAAGTTGTGCCATCTGTGGCAGCGACCATTCTTACCTGGATGAAATCATTGTCGATGACCAGGGCACCAGACAGTTCGTGTGTTCGGATACCGATTATTGCAGCCAGCAGGTTGCCCGGCAGGAGAAACAGTAATGGCAGCATTACCTTCAATTATTGAAACAACACAAAGTGCGGGCAGGCAGCCTTTGCTTGCAGTCAGGGAAGTGGGCAAACTGTTTGGCCCTGATAAAGGTTGTCAGAATGTCTCCTTTGACCTGTATCCCGGTGAGGTGCTGGGCATTGTGGGTGAGTCCGGTTCCGGTAAATCCACGTTGTTAAGCGTATTGTCGGGGCGTAGCCAGCCACAGGAAGGCAATATCACCTACTGCAATAAGCAGGGTGAGTTGATTGACCTGTACAGCAGTAGCGAAGCCGAGCGCCGTACCCTGTTGCGTACCGAGTGGGGGTTTGTCGAGCAGAACCCGCGTGACGGACTGCGTATGGGCGTATCAGCCGGTGCCAATATTGGTGAGCGCCTGATGGCACAGGGTGTCCGTCACTACGGTACCTTAAGGGAACAGGGCCTGAGCTGGCTGAATCAGGTGGAAATTGATCCCAACCGCATTGATGATTTGCCGCGCACTTTTTCGGGTGGGATGCAACAGCGTCTGCAAATAGCCCGCAACCTGGTTTCCAGTCCACGCCTGGTTTTCATGGATGAACCCACAGGGGGGCTGGATGTCTCGGTACAGGCCCGTTTACTGGATATGTTGCGCCGCCTGGTGCGTGAGCTGGATCTGGCTGTGGTTATTGTGACCCATGACCTGGCTGTGGCCCGTTTGCTGGCAGACCGCTTAATGGTGATGCGCCGTTCACGGGTGGTGGAAAGCGGCCTCACTGACCAGATTCTTGATGATCCGCAGCATCCCTATACCCAGTTGCTGGTGTCATCCGTTTTACAGCCTTAAGGTGATTGCAATGCAAACAATTTTGGAAGTTGAAAATTTAAATAAAACCTTTACGTTGCATCAGCAGCAGGGCGTTGTCCTGAATGTGCTGAAAAATATCAGTTTCAACGTACAGGCAGGCGAATGTGTGGTCTTGCACGGTCACTCGGGGGCAGGTAAATCAACCCTGATGCGTACGCTATACGGTAACTACCTGCCTGCCAATGGCAGTATCCGTATTTTGCACCAGGGTGGCATGTTCGACATGGTGGGTGCCGAACCGCGCGAGATTATGGCGGTGCGCCGCGAAACCATGGGTTATGTGAGTCAGTTCCTGCGGGTGATTCCACGCGTCACGTGTCTGGATATCGTCATGGAGCCGGCGCTGGAGCGGGGCTGGAGCCTTGAAAAGGCTCGCAGCCGGGCCCAGGCCTTGCTGCAGCGCCTGAATATTCCCGAGCGCTTGTGGTCATTGGCGCCCGGCACGTTTTCCGGTGGTGAGCAGCAGCGGGTCAATATTGCCCGTGGCTTCATGGTTGACTGGCCGGTTCTGCTGCTGGATGAACCCACGGCATCGCTCGATGACGTCAACCGTCAAGTGGTGCTGGATTTGATTACGGAAGCCAAACAGGCGGGTTCGGCGCTTATTGGCATTTTCCATGACAAGGCTGCCCGTGATGGGGTGGCCGACCGTTACATTGACATGAATACCCAGGAGGCAAGTCATGCCGCATGAGCAGATTTACACCAATGCCAAGGTTGTCACGGCCAATGAGGTCTTTACCGGTACGGTGGTGGTTCGGGATGGCCTGATCAGCGAGGTGAGCGAAGGAAACAGCCGGCTTTCGGCTGCCCGGGATTTAAATGGCGATTATTTAATGCCTGGATTTATCGAGTTGCATACCGATAACCTGGAAAAATACATGAATCCCCGTCCGGGGGTGGATTGGCCGTCAGACTCGGCCGTACTGGCCCATGATGCGCAAATTGTCGGCTCCGGTATTACTACGGTGTTTGATGCGCTGTCGATTGGCGATGTGAATCCCAAAGGGAACCGTCTTCAGCAATTGCCTCGTATGGTAGAGGCCATTGGAAAGGCTAACCGGGAGGGTCATATGCGTGCCGATCATCGGTTGCATCTGCGTTGTGAGGTGAGCCATGAAAAAACCCTTGAAATGTTTGAAAAACTGGTTGATCATGAGCTGGTCAAGCTGGTTTCTTTAATGGATCACACACCCGGACAGCGCCAGTTTGTCAAATACGAGAAATACCGTGAGTATTATCAGGGCAAATATCACCTGAGCGATGCCG